>Ga0210405_10000006_pt1 | contig 342165 bp, 313 predicted proteins | sample IncBWH11MmetaG_FD_155492 | JGI IMG/M metagenome (GOLD analysis project Ga0210405, IMG submission 155492) | Forest soil microbial communities from Barre Woods Harvard Forest LTER site, Petersham, Massachusetts, United States - Inc-BW-H-11-M | ecosystem: Environmental > Terrestrial > Soil >... | reverse complement strand
CGCAACCTCGGAAACGTTCAGCAATAACGACCGGGGGATTCGGGGCGGTTGGACGGGTGGTGGCGGAATTGATTTTTGTATTGGCCAGCATTGGACACTGAACTTCACCTATCTCTATGTCGATCTCGGAGACGAACACGTCGGGACCAATTTTGTTTTCACGAGTCGGCCGGTAGCCAACGGCATCCGCAACTTTGACTCGCAGACCCGCGCGAACGCCAACTTTCAGTTCCATGACTTCCGAGGCGGTCTGACTTTTCATTTTTAGATAAGCTAGCTGTTTCAAGCTTACCCAAAAGCCCCGGACTTAGGTCCGGGGCTTTTTGTTTTCCGTGAAAATCGTTGGTGCGATCTGTTTTTTTCGAACTTCTCGGGTCGAAGCTCGTAAAGGAAAGTGAAAGCTTTTCGTATGCTGTCGCATTATTCGCGGCTTTTCGGCGGACCATTCGCCGGTCACGAGGAGATATATCTTCGTGAATTGTCGATGCGGATGAAGGACATTCCAGAGAATCGCCGCGGCCGCCCGCGACGAGGTGATCTTGCGCCTTCCGGTTTTGTCTACCTCGGTCAATTTTTGGATCACGATCTGACTCGTGACGACACCAGGCTCGAACACGCATCGGCTGCTCCTGAGAAGACAATAAACGTTCATGCGCCGCGGCTAAATCTGGAAAGCGTTTACGGCGGCGGACCGAAGAAGTCGCCGGATCTCTATGATCTTTCCGAAAGCGGCAGCGAAACTTTTCTTTTGGGCTACACCGAAGCGATTCCGCGGAAAGGGATTCCGTCTACCCGTGACGATTTTCATCGCCGAAACGGGAGAGTGTTTCTGGCGGACGATCGGAACGATCAGCATCTGATTCTGGCACAGCTCCACGTCGTGTTCTTGCAGTTCCACAACCGACTCGTTGAGTATCTCAAATCCGGAGGCTTCTCCGCTGAAGCTTTTCCAGATGAGACAATCTTCGAGACGGCGCATCGGCTGGTCGTCTGGCACTATCAATGGATCGTGCGCAACGAATTCTTGAAGTGGTTTGTTTTGCCGGAAATTTTGCAGGACATCGAGCAGCATGGAGCCCGACTGTTCAAACCCGCTTCAACTGGGGAAATACCACCGCTTCCGATTGAGTTCACGCAAGCGGCTTTTCGTTTCGGCCACAGCATGGTGCAACCTCGGTATGAAATTAACCAGTGGATCGGACTTGTCCGTTTGTCAGATCTGCTTCGGAGAACACGCGCGGCGGAGTCGAACAAGTCGCTTCCCGCTAACAGAGTCGTCGATTGGGACCGATTCACCCGCACCCGGGGAGGGAACGCGAATTTTGCGGAGAATATCGACACGTTAATCTCCGAGGACATGTTCAACCTGCCCGCGGCCGCGATGCCCATCTTTTCAAAAGCGCCGCCGCCGCCGTTGCCGGAGATGACGCTGCTGCGTGGATCCCGAATCGGACTGCCTTCAGGACAAGAGGCCTGTCGAGCAGCGGGCGTGCCGCCTGTTGCCCGCGCCCAAATCGGATTCGATGACGAAGGCAACGAATTTCTTCGAAATCGGGGAATGAACGAGAAAACGCCGCTTTGGTATTACTTGCTACGCGAAGCCGAGCTTCTCGGGATTCGCAGATTTCACGGCGGCGAATGTCTTGGACCTCTGGGAGGCAGGATTATAGCCGAAGTTTTGTTGGGCGTAATGAATGCGGACCCGGAACATTACTTGAACGTGGATCCCAACTGGAGGCCTTTGACCGTCGTCTTCGGCAGATCAACCGAGCCGCGACGAGTGGATGGCCTCAGAAAGTTCGTGGCATTCGCGAAAGATCGACAACCGCTCTGAATCACTTCGGCGGAGAGAGTGAAGATTCGTCCAAAACCCGAGAGAAATGGATCGGCACCGCGCTGGGCGAGAGTAGCTGCGGACGACCGAGTCGGTCGAATTGCGCGCCAACTTAAGATCTTTCTGGAGAAGACGTCTCACAACCGCGTTCGCCATTCCCGACGACCACGGCATCCGATTTCATTCGACGAACTGCTGAATCCGGCGGTCAACTTCGCTGTAAGTCGATTGCGACGGACCGGACCGCGGGCTGCGCAGAAGATTGTTGCAAAGTCAGCGTGGGAAGACTTGCAGCGACATTTGTCGGCACGGCTCGCGTTTGCACTGACGCCGACTTTGCGTCTTTACCAACGGGCGGCGGAAGCGGTCGCGCGCAGCTTGGGGCCCATTAGGCAAAACGGCGGGCGAAGACGCGCGGATCGAGACATTACCCTTCTGGAAACGATCATAGAGTTTCCAGATCTTCTCGAGACCGCGGCGCAACTCATTTCCGCCTGGATCGACGCGCAGCGCGAACTATTCACTCGTCTTTGGCGGGACAAAGCCGATCTCTGTTCCGTATTCCTATGCGGCCGCGAACGTTTGCGCGTGGCTCATATTCGCCTCGGGCTTTCCGATCCGCATGACGGCGGACGAACAGCCACGGCAGTCGAGTTCGCTAGCCATCGTCGCGTTATCTACAAACCGCGGCGGTCTGATCGCGAAGAACTCTGGTTCGAAGCTCTTGGCTGGCTGAATCGAAATGGCGTTCGTGTTTCGTTTCGCGTTCCAAAGATGCTGTCGCGAGGAAATTATGTATGGGTGGAGTTTTTACAGACCAAGAGCTGCAAAAGCTGCAGAGCGGTCCGTCTCTTTTATTTTCGCTGGGGGGTGCAAATGGCCTTGGCGCAGATTCTCAGAGCATCGGATTTGCATCGAGACAATTGGCTCGCCATCGGATCGCAACCAATCCTAGTTGACGCGGAATTGATCGGAGACGCGGAACCGGTGTTGCGGGGAAAATCGAAGTTTAAACGTGGATCACCTCTGCCACGGCTTCTTCAGACCGGGCTCTTACCACTTATCTCTCGTGACCGGGCTGGTTTCTATCGAGGGGTTGCTCCACTCGACGCGACGATCCCGAAGAGCGCTCCACCAAACTGCTGGCCGCGATACGGACGGATTTTTCAAGAGCCGTCAAAGTATGTAAACGACCTCGTTCGCGGATACAAAACGGTTGCCAAGGCTTTCACCTATCCGCGAACAGCCGAAAGATTTTTCAGAGAAGTAGTTTTGCGAACCGGACCTCAATATCACCGTGTTCTTTTGCGGCCAACGGCGCAATACGCGCGACTTCTACGCGAGTCGTGCGAAGCGCGCAATATGCTTTCTGCGGGCGAGCGCTGGCGACGGCTCATGCGCAAATGTTGCGCGTCCGCGGCGAACCGCCGCGTTGCGCTCGCGGAAGCGGGCGCGCTTCTGCGATGCGATATACCAAAATTTACGATCCGAAGGCGAGCTATCCCAGCTTCATGGAAACAGCTCTCGGCCGCAATCGTCGAACTGAAAAGGTCGTCACGCCTCTTGCGCGGCCGGGTTCTTTTAGGAACCCGTGGCAGCCGGAGGCGAAAAAAGCGAACCAATTAGATCAGAGAATTTAGGTGCCTTGAAAAAGCTGTCACCACCAGGTGTAAGTGCAGCGCACATATTCCATCTCGTGACCGTTGGAATGTCCGTTCTTTCTGGGCGGCATCTCAATGATAACTGAGCCGGTTCCATCGCGTTTGGCGTTGTCGAGATCGCCTTCCGGCAAAAAGACAACCTTGGCGTTTGCCGGAACGTCAATTTCTCCGACGGTGCGAAAAGCATTCCGGGCGAATTCGTCCGATTCGAGGCACTTGTGCGCGAATCTTTTGTCGGCCATGATTTTTTTTAGCACGGCGAGATACGCCGCCTTTTTGTCGTCCGGGTTATTCCACTTTCTCATGTTAGTAGTCCTTTTAGGTTATTTGTTAGTGATGGCGTTATGGACCCGTGATCGCCCTGTGAAGCTCTTCAACTCTTAGTTTCAATCTGCCCAGGATCCTTTGAAAGCGTACGTCGTCTGCGACACCGTCAAACCGCGGATCTAGAGAAAGTGAACCATAATCGATCCATCCGGCAGCGACAGCGGCTCCCAAATGTTCGAGAGCGGACTCATTCCGGCCGAGAGACGATTCGATAGCAGAAATCCGATACAGAGTATTGGGATTGTCAGGAGCAGACTGCGATTGCTGAATTTCTTTAGCCAAACATTGCTGCAAAACGGCTCTTGCGTTGAGCGTGCGTCCTTGGCTGATGCCGATACGTCCCAAGGCTGATTCAGAGCTGACGTTTCCATAAAACGCGCCGCCTCCGTCGTGATCGCTCTCTTCGAGACGTTGGTAAAGCCGTTGGGCTTCCGAGAAATTTCGCGCAAAAAACTCAATTTGCGCGACGAGTTGAGTGCCGTCGATCGCGTCTTGGTCGAGGCTGCGGTTTTGGAGGCAGAAAGCGCGCGCCTTGGCAAAATTTCCGTTGAGCAAATACATGTGAGAAATGCCAATCCAACCCTGCGACCGTTCAGGGTGGAGATCGGTCGATCGTTGATAGGCTTCGCCTGCTTTTTCGTAATCGCCCAAAGCGGCCCAGCAATCCCCAATCTCGGAATCAAATTCCTCATTGCGATGGCCACGGCTCCGAGCTAATTCGAACCAACGCAACGCCTGATCCGGTCGGCCGAGCTCATGATAAATCCTTCCAAGTAGCGCGCCGGCCATTCCACTCCTCGGATCCGTTTCAATTGCGCGGAGAGCAGCCTCAAGCGCTTTCCCGAGTTGACCTCTTTGATAATTGACCCCAGCCAAAACGCGAAGCGCCTCCTCCGAATCAGGCTTCAAGCGCAAAGCCGCTTCTACTTCACGCTGCGCGGACGAGAGCAAGTTTGGGTCAGCTATATAATGAGTGCGTGCAGCTGCCGCACTGGCCAGGTAAGCATGAGCGAGGACCGAACCGGGTTCCAATTTGAGTACCTTTTCGAAACAGCTCCTTGCTCGATCGAAATCCCGAACCGTGCCGTGAAAGCCCAATTCTCTTCCGGCAACGATTAACTCTCGCGCCTGTGCATTTCGCATCGCCGGATCGGTCCTTGCCGCAAACAAATTCGACCAGTCTTTTGCGGCCAAAACTGAATACAACGCAGGTGCTAAATCCCGCATGAATGACTTTGCGTCGGAAGTTTCGCTCAGATTGAGGATTCGCTGGAAAAGCGAGTTGCCATCCGGATCGAGTAGTTGCGCGGAAACCTGTATTCCGTGATCTGTCTTTCGCCGCGTTCCGGAAAGGACGGTGCGCGTTCGAAAATTGCGGGTCGTCGTTTTCACATCGCCACCAGTGCTGCCGACCGAAACCACTCGCGCGATTCCGATGCCGGAAAGCTCTGTCTGCAATCCTTGCGCTAGTGTCGCGGTCCACTCGGATTCTTCCGTCGCGCTGTCCAGATCGAGGAATGGCAAGACCGCGACCGAGTTCCTCGCCAATTCATTTTCCCGCACTTTGTTTTCCAATTTCCAACTCTGAATTTGGCGCGTGACGACGGCCGCAGCGAAGAAAAGACAAACGGCGAGGGTGGTTGCGATGAGCGGATTCCGACGCGACCAGCGATACAACCGCGCCGGCGGCGAGACCGGCCTCGCTTTGATCGGCCGCCCTTCCAACCAGCGATCAAGCTCTTCGGCGAGGGCGGCGGCGGATTGGTAGCGGAGATTCGGGTCGCGTTCGAGGCAATGCGCGCAAATCGTTTCCAAATCGCGCGATGCACCTGGCATGATCGAACGCAGTTTGGGTGCGTCGTTTTCGGCTGCTTGATGAATCACTGCAACGGCGTGCTCGCCCAGAAATGGTGGTCTCCCGGCTAGCAGTTCAAATAAAATGGAGCCGAGGCTGTAAACGTCGGTCGCCGGTGTAAGATCTGCGGCCGCATTCGCCGCCTGTTCCGGTGCAATGTATCCCGGCGTGCCGAATACCGTGAGCGTACAAGTAAGCTCGTTTGCGGTATCGAGCCATTTTGCCAAGCCGAAGTCGCTGACCATCGGCTCGCCGCGCGCATCGAGTAGAATATTTCCGGGTTTGAGATCACGGTGAAGGATCCCCTGGCTGTGCGCGTGACCGACGGCCCGTGCAACCGTTGCAATCAGTTGGACTGTCCGCCGTGGCGAATCGCGAAAGCTTTCCCTTGAGTCGAGCAAGCTTCCACCGGAGGCGAATTTCATGCTGAAAAACGGAAGCCCGTCTTCAGTCGCGCCGACGTCGTAAATGGGCAAAATATTTGGATGATCGAGGCTGGCCGCGGCCCTGGCTTCGCGTTGGAATCGCGAGAGCGTTTCGCGCGAATCGCTGTGATAATTGAGCACTCGCTTTAACGCGACGATTCGCCGTGACGGCGCGTGCCGTGCGCGATAAATGACCCCCATGCCGCCGCGACCGATTTCTTCCAAAATGCGGTAGTTGCCCAATTGCCAGTCGCGGTCCGGAACATCGACTGCGGCGAGAAGCGCGTCGAATTCGTCGACGTTCGCTTCGTCCGACTCAAGTCCGCTGCGCAACAAACAACTCACGCAGAGTCCCGAAGCAACGCGTGCAAGTGAGCCACATCGACAGCGTGCGCAATCTTGCGCGGAACGCTCCGGCAAATCAGTGAGACCTGAAAAATTCACAGCACCATTTACTGCGAGCTGGCCAGCGCCGCGCACAAATAGCGAATTTCGTCGTCGACGTCCGCCGGGTTTGCCACTGTCTGCGAGATTTCTTCTCGTAAGATGATTCGGTAACGCACGCGGAGCTGATGCAGCACCCGTTTGATTACGGTTTCAGGCACGCCCAACGACGCCGAGAGAGTCGCATACGAGATGTCTATCCGTTCAAGACTGAGGTATTTGCTCAGAGCCGTGAACATTCGCAAGCGGCCGCGGCTTTCACATTCGTCGGCCAATCGACGCAGCGCTTGCTCGACCACGGTTGCGGCCCAGCGCACGTCGAAAATTCGCTCCGCCGGGCAGCTTTTTAATTCTTGGCCGTGGATCGACAATTGCGATGGAGCTTCTGCCATCCAGTCATCCCAAGCCACGAATCGCATTCTGCCGCCGCGCTTTTGCCTCCGGGCGAGGTGTTGTTTGTCATTCAAGAAATTTTCCACCGCTGTCCGCAGGAGCGAGCGAAAGCGGCCCCGCGCCGGATCTGCCAACGAAAGCAGGTTCCCTTTAAGTAACATCACAAAAAAATCCTGTGTTAAATCCTGGGCGTCGGTTACTGAATGACCACGGCGACAGATCAACGCGAAAACCGGCCGCCAATAAACGCGGCAGAGCTCGGTCAGCGCTCTCTGGGCGGCGTCTTGCCGCTCTCCGGTTTGCGCGCAGGAAAGAACAACGCTCCAGCGGGTGGTTTGGAACCGGTTCGAATTCAGTGTATCGCTGCCTGCCGGTTCCGTGTCCACGGGCGGACATAATGGAATTTTGGCCGGCTTTGAACAAGCCCAAACCGTGCAGGTTCCACCAGGGGACGTTGCGTTTCATTCTGGGAGATATCGCTTCCATTTTGTCACTACGAGATTTACCGGTGGAAGTTCCGGAAAAACTTACCAAAATGGGAAGTTCTCGATTAGAAAGTAATTCTCCCAGATGTCAGAATTCCAAAAAAATGAGAGTTAGCGCCGAGCAGCAAGTTCATATCGAGCAGTTGAAAGTCTCTGCCCGGGTCGGCGTTCTGCGGGCCGAACGAGCCCGACGCCAGCGCCTTGTTCTCAATATCACTCTTTTGCCGGCGCGCGACCTCCGTGATATCCAAGACGCGATCGCGCGAACGGTCGACTATTCCGCCCTCTGTCAGGAAGTGAAACAATTTCTGTCCCGGCAGTCGCCTAGACTTCTTGAAACATTGGCCAACGATTTGACCTCGCACCTTCTGCGTAAATTCCGGATCCGGAAGATCAGCATCGAAATCCGGAAGTTTGTTTTGAAGGACGCAGCTTACGCTTCGGTCACCGTCACGCGAAGCGCATCGCTCGATTAAATAACCGGTCGCGATGGTCGATTGGTGACGGCTACTTAGGACTCCGAACCCATTTTGGGCTTGTCATTTGCCGGTTATTAGGTCAAACCGGCGCACTATGAAAAATTTACGCCGGTCACTCACGGTTGCCATTATCCTCGCCGTCGCTTCGTGCGCTCTGATTGCAGCACTGCGCAGCTTTGCTTCCGGCCCCTTTGATATCACGTTAAACGGATGGCAGAAATTAAAAGCTCCTTACGATGAGGACGCCGACGCATACAGAGATAACGTTCTCTGCAAAAATGCTACGGCCTTCTACGTTGTTCATCACAGAAAGAGCGACGGCAAAGAGAGTAAGCACGATAAGACAAAATGTTCAAAACAGTCGGATGCTTCCGAATCGTTGATCATACCGGTTACAAATCCAACCAAATCGACCTCTCCCACCCCGACGGTCGCGATTAAGGTGACGGGCGCAAACGTGACCCAGCAGATTTCCTGTCTAGATGCGCAAGCGAAGCAAAACGTCTTAGACACTTTTGACAGGAGCAGTCCTTAATAGCGCCGCAGGTGACCCGATCCAGAATTGCTCTGGCGTGGCTACCGCTCCATTTTGTTCTGATCGTTGCGATTTGTAGTCGCCAGCTTTGGTGGCTGATAGCAAACGGCTTGACGATCATTCCATTTTCCGGGGCTCAAGTTCCCGCGCAATACGGTGTAGATATATTCACAACCGCCGGACCGAGGATTACCCGAATCCGCTTAGCCAAAGAAGCGCTTCTTGGTTACATGCACAGCGCGGGTATTGAAGGGGCCTACGGATTCTTTGCCCCGAATGTTCCCGAAAATTTCAAGCTGGCATTTGAGTTCCGATATCCCGACGGTCACGTCGAGTACGATTTGCCTAATGTTTCATCCGACGCGGCCGGTCTGCGCCTAGGTAGTTTGCTGGATAAGATCGGGCGAGGCGATTCAGAACAGTATCGAAGAATATTGATTGGGATGCTGACCTCAGCGGCGTGGGAGAATCATCCCGACGCACCTTCGGTTCGTACGGTGTTTGGAAAATTAAGGTTACCTGACCCCTTCGAGTATGAGCGTGGGGTTAGACCTTCCTATCAATTTGTCGCTGCCTACGATTTTGAACGATCTGCCGATTCGAATTCGAAATAGCATCAAACAGGCGACACATCGTTTGCGCGCTTGGTTCTTCTTTTCAAGCTCCGACTGCTGGTTGTCGATCTTACGGATTGGCCTGGGATTGCAATTGGGTCTTTATGCGTTTTCGTTGCGAGCCGACTGGCGTTACCTGCTCGCTGGGACCGGGCGCGGCTTGGTCAGTCGTGATTTAGCAGAGGCATTGTTGTCGCTCGAAAGCCCGATCATCCCTCGATTGGGATGGCTCGTTGCTGGGGGAAAACAGCTCGGACTTAGTGAAGCGGCTGTTCTCGATCTAACCTGGTACGGTCTGACACTCACAAGCTTGTTCCTATTGATCGGGTTGTTCTGCCGCCCGTTCGCGATTGCAGCTTGGTTTTTGCACCTGTGCTCGGTCAAAGGCGGCGGTCTTGTGACTTACGGTGTCGACGCTTTGACTACAACTGGTTTGTTTTATCTCATGCTCTCACCGTTGCCGGACCAACTTTCGCTCGATTATCTTTGGCGCAAGAAATTGTCCGATTCCGAGTTCCTCGGTTTTTGGCGGCGCGTTCTCCAACTGCACCTTTGCTTCATTTACTTTTTTAGCGGGCTGACTAAAGCGCTCGGTGCCGGCTGGTGGAACGGCGCCAATTTGTGGCGTGCGCTGATCAGGCCGCCATTTGCGATCATCCCGGCTGAAATTCTTGTTCGCGCCAAATACATTTTCCCCATTGTTGGCATTGCCGTTTGGATCCTCGAAATCGGCTATGCGTTTTTTATCTGGCACGGCAAGACCCGGCGTGCCTGGCTGCTCGGCATCCTGGCGATGCACACGGGCATTGGTGTCGGCATGGGCATGTATCTTTTCGCTTCAATCATGATTCTATTGAACTTGGCCGCATTCGGGCCGGGCATTCTCTGGCGCGCACGGCAGGCAGCGGACGACGATTCTTCATTGTCCGGAGAAATCACGTGTTCGCCTAACAATTAGGCTCGACCGCGTCTGCCGATTTTGCGACGATACGGAATCCGCGTAAGAAGCGCTCCACAGTCGCGACCATGTCCGCTGAGTTACCGCCCGATCTAGAGCTTGAGATCGCGCATCTGTTGTTAATCGACGTGGTCGGATATTCGAAATTGCTGGTCAATGATCAGGTAGAGTCCCTTCGGCAACTGAACCGCATCGTCCGCAGCACCGATTGTTTCCGTGCCGCCGAAGCGAAAGATAAACTGATTCGTTTGCCGACCGGCGACGGTATGGCGCTGCTGTTTTTTGAAAATCTCGAACAACCGGCGCGTTGCGCCTTGGAAGTCGCGCGAGCGCTCAAGAACCATCCGGAAATCCAAGTGCGAATGGGAATCCACAGCGGTCCCGTCAACCAGATCCCGGATGTCAACGACCGCATCAATATTGCCGGAGCGGGCATCAACGTCGCTCAACGCGTGCTCGATTGCGGAGATGCCGGCCACATTCTTTTATCCAAACATGTCGCCGACGATCTGGGAGAATACCGGCACTGGCAGCCGTATTTGAAGGATCTCGGCGAATGTGAAGTAAAACATGGCCTGAGACTTCATCTCTTTAATCTTTGCAAGGATGATCTCGGTAATCCGCAGGCGCCGGAGAAATTAAAGCGCCGAAAACGGTGGAAAGAAACAGGGCCAGTCCATCCGGTTGCGTCGCCACGCTGGCCGCGTTGGGCGCCCATAGCGGCGCTGCTTCTTTCCGGATGTGCGCTCGCGATCAGTTTTACAATCTTTCTTCGCCATCGAGCGATCCGCAGTGAGCCATTTGCCGACCCCACTAGCGCAATTCCCTACAAAAGCATCGCTGTCCTTCCGTTTGAAAATCTCAGCGACGACAAACAAAATGCCTACTTCGCCGATGGTGTTCAGGATGAGATCCTGACCAATCTCGCGAAAGTGGCTGACCTCAAAGTCATCAGCCGCACGTCGGTGATGCAGTACAGGAACATCATCCAGCGCAATCTCCGCGAAATCGGCAAAACACTCGGTGTCGCCCACATCCTGGAAGGCGCGGTCCAACGCGCTGGCGGGAGAGTTCGCGTCAGTGCTCAGTTGATCGATGCTCGCACCGACGCGCACCTGTGGGGCGAGAGGTACGACCGCGACCTCGCCGACGTGTTCGCGATCGAAAACGAACTGGCCGAACAAATCGTCGGCCAACTCAAGTCCAAACTGTCTCCGCAGGAAAAAGCGGCGATTGAAGAAAAGCCGACTGCCGATCTCGTCGCCTATGATCTTTACACGCGCGCCAAACTCTTGATCGAACGCTCCGTTTTCAATGAGCCTCGTAAGAACCTTTATGAAGCCGTGAGCTTGCTTGATCAGGCGGTTGCCCACGATCCGAATTTCGTCCTGGCTTATTACCAGCTCGCCCATGCCCACGATCAGATTTATCTTCGTTCCTTCGAACACACTCCGGGGCGATTAGCTCTGGCCAACGCTGCCATTGAGACGGTCCGTCGTTTGAAGCCCGATTCGTCGGAAGGTCATCTTGCCCTGGCGAAGCATCGCTACTGGGGCTATCGCGATTACGACGGCGCCCGGCGCGAAATTGATCTAGCCCGTCGTTCATTACCGAACGACGCGACCTCGTATCTTTTAACCGGTTATCTCGATCGGCGGCAGGCGCGCTGGGAGGAATCTATTCGCAATATGGAGCGAGCTGTCGAATTGGATCCGCAAAATTTCTTCGTCCTTCAACAACTCGCGCTGACTTATAATATGCTCCGCCGTTATGCCGACGCGACCGCCGCCCTTGATAAAGCCATCAGCGTCGCGCCACAGGACGAGCAGCTTCGGACACAGCGCGCCGGCATTGACTTCGACTGGCGCGGCGATTCCAAGCCTTTGCATGACGCGCTCGATCGAATAATCAATCGCAATCCCAAGGTCGCGCCTGCATTCACGAATGATCGATTCCTTCTTGCCATGTGGGAGCACGACCCGGCTGCTGCCGCGGAAGCGTCAAAATTGATAACCTCAGAAGCAACATATGACTGGGGAGTTGCGTCATTTCCGCGTTCCTGGTGTGAAGGAATGATCGCTCGCATGCGCGGCGACGCCGCCGCGGCTCAGGCAGCTTTTACGCGCGCGCGCGAGGATACCGAGAAACTGACGCGCGATCAGTCGGAAGATATAGCTGATCTCGCTGCGCTAGGAATGATTGAAGCCGCGCTCGGTCGCAAAAAAGAGGCGGTCCGCGACGCTCGTCGCGCTCTTCAGCTGCTTCCAGTATCCAAAGATGCCGTTGACGGCGTTGCGATGATGGAAACCGCCGCCGTCATCTACGCCTGGGTTGGCAAGACCGACGATGCCATTGACGAACTCACCGCGACGGCGAAGCTGCCGGGCTATTTAAGTTACGGCCAGCTTAAGCATGATCCATTATGGGATCCGCTTCGACGCGATCCGCGCTTTGATAAAATCGTCGCCTCTCTCGCGCCGAAATAACTAGCGGTAACTTTGCCCGCGTGACACGTTCGCAGCATTCCGCCGGTTAAATCATGCGAAAAGGAAGATTTCAAAAATCCGTCGCCGACGTAGCGCGGCGTTACGGCCAGTCGGTCTCCTTCGACTACCGGCTTTATCGGCAGGATATTGCCGGGTCGATTGCTCACGTCGCTGCACTGGCGAAAGCCGGGATTGTCTCCGCGGCAGAATGGAAAAAAATCGAAATCGGATTGCGCGCGATCGAAAAAGAAATCGAGTCCGGAAAATTTCAATGGGACGAAGCGCTCGAGGACGTGCACATGAACATCGAGAGCGCGCTCAGCGGAAACATCGGTGAGGCGGGTGAGAAACTGCACACTGCGCGCAGCCGCAACGATCAGGTCGCGCTTGATCTCCGGCTTTATGCCAAAGAGCAAATCGAGCAGACCTCGGCGCTGCTTAAGAAATTGCAAACGGCGTTCCTCGATCTCGCCGAAGAACATGTCGATCTTGTTATGCCGGGATATACCCATTTGCAGCGCGCCCAACCGATTTACTTCGTGCACTACTTGTTAGGCCAAATCGAAGCGTTCGCGCGCGATGCCCAGCGTCTGGGCGATTGTCTGCAACGAACGGACGTTCTTCCGCTCGGCTCCGGCGCGCTCGCCGGTTCCACCATTGTTCTTGATCGCGAATTGATTGCCCGCGAGCTCGGTTTTGCTCGCGTCAGCGAAAATAGTCTCGATGCCGTGAGCGATCGCGACTTTGTCTGCGAATTCCTTTTCTGTCTCGCGATGATTGGAATGCATCTCTCACGTTTGAGCGAAGATCTGATCATCTGGAGCACGAGCGAATTTGGCTTCATTGAGTTCAGCGACGCTTTCTCCACGGGCTCGAGTTTGATGCCGCAGAAGAAAAATCCCGACATGGCCGAGCTTACCCGCGGGAAAACCGGGCGGCTCTACGGAAACCTCATGTCGATCTTGACCACGTTGAAAGCGCTGCCTTCGTCTTACAATCGCGACCTCCAGGAGGACAAAGAGGCGCTCTTTGATTCCGTCGACACTGTCTCGGCCGCGCTCGAATTGTTTTCGGCAATGCTGCCCGAATTGGAAATTAACCGCGAGCGAATGGAAGCCGCTGCGAATGATCCGAATCTTCTCGCTACTGATCTCGCCGAATACCTGGTCAAGAAAGGAATGCCTTTTCGTCAAACGCACGGAATCGTCGGCAAACTCGTGGCCGATGCGATTGCCAATGGAACAAAAATCAACGCGCTTCCACTCGCTGAGCTAAAAAAGGCTTCGTCGTTGTTCGATGTCGATGTTGTGGAGATTTTCGACGCTCGACGTTCGCTCGCAGCGCGTCGCGGCGTTGGCGCCCCGTCGCCTGACAATATCGCGATCCAGATTAAACGCTGGCGCAAACAACTCGAGGACAGGTAGGGGCGGTCACCGAACCGCCCGCGGGCGATTGGTGGTCAATCGCCCCTACCTAGAGATTCGCTTTTCTACCTCATATTCATAACCTTCTGGGCGTGAAACGGAGCAAATTGGTGCGGGACAACAATGGCTGGGAAACAATCTCAAGCGAGCGGCATTTCACAAATGACCATTTGGAAGTCGTGATCGAACAGGTGCGAACGCCTTCAAGCTCACAAGCGCGGATTTGGACGACGATCCGACGCAAGCCGGCCGTCGTGATCGCACCGATGACGAGCGACGGAAAGTTCCTCCTCATCAAGGAAGAGAGGATTCCGATTCGGGCAGCGATTTGGTCAATGCCAGCTGGCCAGATCGATGACGACGCGGAGCCTAACGAGAAAAAAATCGAAACGGTTGCCTTACGCGAATTACACGAAGAAACTGGTTATAATCTGGCGCCGGGCGGCGAACTGATTCCGCTCGGTTATTTTTTCACTTCAGCCGGTCTTACAGACGAGCACTGCTATTTTTTCCTGGCCCGGCCGGTTCAACCAGCCGATGTGCACAAGCGCGAGGAAGGCGAGGCGATTCTCGAATGTCGAGCGGTTACCACTTCTGAATTGGGTCGAATGATCGCGCAGAATGAGATTCGTGATTCGAACACGCTTGGCATTTGCGCGCGTCTTGCCACACGCGGTTTCATTTCGTTAGACGCGCGCTAATTGAGACATGGCCTTGCGCGATATCTTTAAGTTTCGGGAACTGCCGGAAAGTGAAACGTCGAAACCGTTTCTCGAGCATCTGGAGGAACTTCGTTGGACGGTCGTGAAAATGGCGATCACTCTCGTTGCCGCGATGATCGCTTGCTTCGCCTTCCGTTCACTGCTGGTGCGAGTGATGCAGGCGCCGCTCCACGATATCGACCCACAAGTGGGCGCACTCAAAGCATTGGGCATCACCGACTCGTTTGTGATTTCGTTTCACCTCGCGTTTTATGCCGGAATCGTCGTCTCGTTTCCGTTGCTGCTTTACTTTCTTGCGGAATTTGTTCTTCCAGCGCTGACCGCGGTCGAGAAACGATTCTTACTTCCGGCCATCGGCGGCAGCTTCGGCCTTTTTCTGCTGGGTGTGCTCGTTTGTTATTTCTGGTTGCTTCCGAAGACGATCCTTTTCTTTTTTCGCGATACCCAATCGCTGGGATGGGCGCCGACTTGGACGGTGCAGCAATATTATTCGTTCGTGACGAAATTCGTCCTCGGTTTCGGTCTAGCTTTTGAATTGCCGGTCGTTGTGCTCGCGCTCGTTTATTTCGGTCTGATCACCTACAGATTCATGGCCCGCACCCGTCCTTACGCCGTCGTCTTGATTTTTGTGCTCGCGGCTATTATTGCGCCGACGCCCGACCTCTTGACGTTGGTTGCAATGGCGTTGCCGATGTCTTTGCTCTACGAAAGCTGCATCTGGGTCGCCTGGGTGATGGAACGTCGTAAATCGCGCCCGAGTCTTACCTGATCGCGTGGAAATTTCTTTTTATTACGCACTGTTTGCAAGCCTCGCCTTCATCACCGGCGCGGCCATCGGTTCGTTTTTGAACGTGGGCATTTATCGGTTGCCCCGCGATATCTCCATCAAGGAACCGCGCCGTTCCTTTTGTCCGGCCTGCAAAACACAAATTCCGTGGCGACAAAACATTCCGCTGGTGAGTTGGCTGTTTCTCCGTGGCCGTTGTGCAAACTGCGGCGCCAGGATTGCTTTTCGTTATCTCGGTGTCGAACTATTGACCGCTCTTTTGTTTCTTGCCGTCTGGGAAGCTTTCCCGTGGAAGATCGCGATCGCCTACTGGGTTTTCGTTTCGATCCTGCTCATTGCCACCTTCGTCGACCTCGAACACTTTATTATTCCCGACCAAATCACCATCGGCGGAACGATCGCGGGAATTGGCGCGAGTTTTCTGGTTCCCGAGCTGATGAATACGGACTCGCGTTTGGCCGCGCTGGTGCGCGCCGCGCTCGCGGCGGCGCTCGGTTACGTGATTTTGTGGATCGTGCTCGAGGGCGGAAAGATCGCCTTCGGAAAAAAGCGAGTGAAGCTGGACGGACCGACTCCATTCAATTGGACGCGTCAGGGCGACGATGCCGATTTCGTCGTTGGCGACGAACGCAGTTTGTGGAGCGAGTACTTCGCGCGCGAAAAGGACCGGCTATTGCTCCACTGCGACGAAGCGAAGATCGACCAGCGCGTTTTCGGAAATGAGGTCCTGGAGTTCCACTACAATCGCGTCCGCGTCGGCGCCGACGAGTTTGTGCTCGATACTGTCGACCAGATTTCAGGTGTTGCCCATGAGCTGGAAATTCCGCGCGAAGCAATGGGACGCGGCGATTTAAAATTCCTGGCGGCAATCGGCGCCTTTCTTGGCTGGCGCGGGGTGTTGTTCAGTATTTTTGCCGGCTCAGTTGCCGGTTCCATCGTTGGACTGGCTACGTTGCTCATCGGAAAACGCGTCTGGTCGGCGAAATTGCCGTTCGGTCCCTACCTCGCGTTCGGCGCGCTCACCTGGATGTTTTTCGGCCAAAAGTTCATCCACTGGTATATGCAGTTGCTGAATCCGATTTAGCAAGGTCCAGCTCTACCTCTGAATCTTTGTTTTCCAAAAAAGACAGATTGAGGATTAGAGGAAGCGGAAGAGTAGTTACCACAGCGGTGTAAATGCGAACCATTGTTGCCAGTGACTTTTTAGGATTTCTTCCAAGACTTGCGCCCAGCGCTGCATCGCTTCCGCGATTACTTCGTCGCGGGATCCACCGCCGCGGGAACAAACGATCGGCTCACGGGCAACGATTTTATATTTGCGGTAGCCAGTCCGGATAATGAAGAGCGGATAGATGGGTGTCTCGGAAACGAGTGAAAGGACAAACGGCCCGTTTGGTAGAAACACTTCGCGGCCAAAAAATTTTACGGGCGCGCGCGAGACCTCGCCGGTTACGCGGTCGCCTTGAATAGAAATGATTTCGCCGCCGCGCAAAGCGTTTAGCAAATCGAACGCGAGCGAAGTGCCGTCGCTGCTGTAGCCGACCTTGACTGCACCGGCGCTCGATTGCTGCAAGGCAAGATCGACATGTTGCGCCGCGAGCGAGTCCGGTTCTGGCGCGCGGACCATTCTGATCCCACGATGGAATTTTTCAGCGAACAACGCCGCGCCCAAATCGTAATTGCCCATGTGGGCGGTCAGAACGATTCCGCCTTTTGCCGCGGCCAGCTGATCCAGGAACCTGGCGCGCTCGAGTTCGTACCGAAATCGCGCGTTGGCCATCCGATACGCCGTCGTGTCGGTCAGCGACCAGCCGAAATTGGCGAAGACGCGAAGCACGCGCAGATAATTCATCACCCGCCACGAACCGGGACGAACAAGGCGCAAATTTCGCAGGAGCGCCTTGCGCGCCGGAGCCGCTAGGAAAAAAAACAAGAATGTTGCCACCCAGATTACCGGTCGATGGAAAACCGTCGGAAGCTTGCGCACTGCCCAATCGACAAATTTTCTCCAAAAAACTCCGTGCACGGCCAGCCCGTGCCACCAGCGCCGCTCCGTGCTGGTCACGCTTCTGCCGATGCGACCGCGGAACTTTGTTTCGCCGCCATTGTCGCCGGCGAGGCAAACATCAGCCGAAGGTTCGTTAGTTCCGCTTTCCACCAACGCAATAATCCTTTCCGCAGGAATTTCGTCACGCGAAAATCTGGGACAAAGCCGTCGTATAATTCGCGCCAGCCGGCATTGTGCTTTGCGAAACGGCCGGTGGCGAGCCGGCGTTTTGCTAATGCAACCAGTCGGCGGTTATAAAATTTCATCAACCTCGCGGCCATTCGGCCACGCGTCCCGCGAAATGGCAGTTCAAGAAATGCTTTCTCTGGATCTCTGTAAGCCGGAATAACCAGGCCGAAATAGTACGAGGCCACGTCGAGCAAAAAACCGGCCGACATTAGCTCGGCGTCGCCCATGTAGTAGTATTTGTCTTTGTAAAGCGTCTCGAACCACGAGCGATACATGATCGGATATTGCTCGTTGTAATGCGCAAGGCTTGTCGTGACATCTTCGCCGGCAAGATTTCGCGCGATGAAATCGGCCACGTAGTTGCTGGTATAGGAACAGAAATCGAGACCCGGACTATAAAGTGGGTCGATAAATCCGGCGGCATCACCGACGCAGGCCCAACCGTCGCCGCAAACTTTCTCGCTGTAATACGCCAGCGCCGAAAACGCGTGCACGTCGCCATCGATTGCGCACGCATCGCGAAAAATCTCGCGTCCGACCGGGTTCGCCAGAATATGCGCGTGCAATCGTTCGGCGATATTGGCGCCCTCGGGCAGTTGGAAGATTCGGCTGTCGTAAACAATTCCGGCGCTGACGTCGCCGCCGCGAAGCGGGATGATCCAGCACCACCAGCCATGTCCCATCAAATGGTTCGTTGCCCATGAACGCGCGGTTCGACACGCGTCCATGTAATCACGAAATTTTTCACGCCAATCATAACTGTCCCAATCCTTCACGCCGGTGAACCGCGCCCAGACTGCGTTGATTGGATGTTCGTTGTTCGGCCGATAGTGTCCGAGCTTGCGCGCGAGCAGAGTCGCACGTCCGCTCGCGTCGATTAGCCACCGCGCTCGAACGCTCGGTTGAGCAAGATCGACATCTACCGTCTGCCCCTTCCCGGCGTTCAACTCGATCTTGGTGACTTTCGCTGGTCGCAATAATTCGCAACCGGCGTCCACGGCGCATTGGAGCAAATGTGAATCGAGTTTCGCGCGATCGACCTGAAACGCTTGCACGCGCGCCGAGTAGCGCGGCCCGATCTCAACGCAATCGTCGAAGTGTTGTTGCTTCGAATTGCAAAACCACATCCGGAGTCCCTGCTTGGCGAGGTGCTCGTGGCCGAGATAATTCGCGAGGCCGAGGATCCGCGTCATAAAGCAACTGCTCACTTCGGTCGTCGATTCGCCGACTTTGCGATCGAACGCGGCATTCTTTTCGATGATCAGGACGCGCGCCGCCGGGTGTTTCCGCTTGATCATCAGCGCCGTAGCTGCTCCCGAGAACGCCCCGCCGATGATCACGACATCGTAATCAAAATGCATCGCCGATAGAGAGGATGGACTTTGCCTCCGGTAAACGCAATTGTCTTCCCCATCGAATGATCTTCAAGAACGGGCGTTTGATCTTTCCAAATGGTGTTCGCGACGGACTAGATCTCCTGGTCGAAGACGGAATGATCACGGCGATTCGCCCGCAAGCGCACGCGATGGGCGAAAAGATCGTCGATCTTGAAGGCAATTACTTAGCGCCTGGCTTCATCGATCTTCACGTGCACGGGGCAATGGGTCGCGACACGATGGAAGCGTCCGCCGACGCTTTCCGTACAATCTGCGATTATCACGCGAGCGGCGGCACGACTTCGCTTCTGCTCACGACTGCAACCGCGCCAATCAAAGCGATTGTCGATGTAGTGCGCGCGGTGCGTAATTGCCGATCTTCGATTAAGCAAATTGTCGGCGTCCACGTAGAAGGTCCTTTTATTTCCAAAGCGAAACCGGGCGCACAACGCGCGAGTTTGATCCGGCAACCGACTCGGAAAGCGTACGCGCCGTTACTCGAGCACAGTGACATAGTCCAACGAATGACACTCGCGCCGGAATTGCCGGGCGCGGTCGCGCTGATCGATGAATTGCGGAAACAAAGCATTTCTGTCAGCGGCGGTCATAGCGATGCGTGGGAAGACGACGCGCGCGCTGCTTTTGACCACGGGATGCGCAGCGTGACCCACACCTTCAATTGCATGTCGAGCGCGCGCCGCCGCGGGATCCATCGCGCCGCCGGTCTGCTCGAGTTTGCCATGAGCGAACCAGAAATCATTTGTGAGTTGATTGCCGATGGTCACCACGTTTCGCCGACGTTGATGAAAATGTTGTATCGCGCAAAAGGTTTTACCGGCGTTTGTCTCGTAACAGATGCGACCGCTGGAGCCGGTTTGCCCGACGGCTCAAGGTTTTCGCTTTACGGAACGAAATGCATCGTGGCAGGCGGCGTTTGTTTGCTGGCCGACCGCTCCGCGCTTGCCGGAAGCGCTGCGCGGATGATCGACCTTGTCCGCACGATGGTCACAAAAGTTGGCGTCCCATTGCATGAAGCTGTTGCCATGGCGACCGACATCCCGGCGTTTGTGATTGGTCTGACCGGAAAAGGCCAATTCAAAATCGGCAGTGATGCCGACCTGGTTGTTATTTCGCCCGCTCTCGAAGTCTGGCGCACTTTCGTTCGTGGCGATGAAATTTTTCAGCGTTAGATCGACAAGAGGAACTCGGCAATGTCGAGCGACGCTCGCGGGCGGCTAAGTTTGCTGACGTTGACCGACCATTGGTGCCACTGCTTCGCGCCGCTTGCGAAAGCGCGCTGAACTTCTGCGACGACTTCGTCGTTTGAAAGCGCGATCGCGCCTGAATTTGTTTCAACGATGAGTCGCGCATTACCTTCTTCCTGACCGGAAACGATGTGATTGATGATCATCGGACAACCAGCAGCGATCGTTTCCTGGACAGTGGCGCCGCCGGCTTTGCCGATCAGCACGTGATTTTCGCATAGCAGGCGCGGGAGTTCGTCGGTCCAACCAAAGATGTCGATCTTGCGATCGGCGGCCGCTTTCTCGATCGCGCGCCGAAGTTTTTCATCGCGGCCAACGGTCACAGTTAATTGAATATCAAGTTCGAGAAGTGCGCGGACGAGAGCGGGTGCGCGACCTGTCCCAGCGTTGATGACATAAAGGACGCGCGGCGTGACCTCAGCCGGCGATTGGCGATCTTTTGTGAAGTCAGCGAATCTCGGGTTGACCGGAAAACCGAACACTTTGATTTTTTCGGACGGCACTCCGCCTTTTCGGACGACGGCCGCGCTTTGTTCGTTGGCGACGATAAAGTAATCGGCAGGTGAGCGATACCAAATCGCGTTAACTGTGATCGAATCGGTGATGACGGCGACGTTTTTGCAGCGGCGTTCACTTCCCAGGATCTGCTGCAACAAATAGGGATAGGGTGGAAACGTCGAAACAACGACTTCTGGTTGGAAGCGATCGAGCAGGCGGCCGAGATTTTTCTTAAGGCCGTGGAATCGCTGGAATCGTTCATCGAAATCTTTTTTGCGATCGAGCCAGTTGTAAACGTAGCCCCACAATTTCGGCCAACGGTTGATGAGTGCCAGATATATGCGTCGGACAATTTCGTTGAAAGTGCCAAACGTTTCCGGGAACAAATCGCGCAGTTCGACTTCAACTTTCGGCGCGACCCGCGCCAGCCCAGCCCGAAGACCGCGCGCGGCGCTGTTGTGACCCTCGCCAAATCCGGCGGTAAGGATCAAAATTCTTTTCACGATTCGTTAGGCCAAACAATATTGTAGCCAAGGCGCTCTGTCGCCGTGCTCTAAAAAAGTTCGCCCCGACAGAGCGGGGCGGCTGCAACCGCGGCGGAAGTTTAATGGATATTTCCACTCGGCAAAGTAAACTTCTGGCAACGTGAAGATATTGCGCGCAATGTGGACAGTTTGTCGACGGCTAGTCTGGGAAACAGCTACCGACAACACGACCGGGCTGGCGTCGCAAATGGCTTATCAACTTGTATTCGCCTTACCGTTTGTCCTCTTGTTTTTCTGGCATTTGCTCGGTTTGTTCGGAACCGATCCGTCGAACTTGCACGGTATTTTCGCTTTGGTGAAAAGTTTTATGCCCCCGGATCCAAAAGTGCAGGACATTCTGGATGTCGCGATTGCGAATGTGGTCGCGACCGGTTCAAGCGGTTGGTTGGCAAACGCTGGTATCTTTCTAGGAATTTATTTGGGGACGCTCTTTATAGCGACGATATCGCGAGCACTCAGTCAAACTTACGGCGTGACCGCACCGCGCAATTGGTGGTCGAAATACATTATTTCGTTTTTGCTCCTGTTCTGGTTTGGAATCTCTATCTTTCTCGGATTCACCGCCGTGGTTTTTGGGGAGACCTTGGCCGGTATCGCGGAAGTAAATCTCCAACTTGGTTTCCCTCTACAGGAGTGGGTTGCGGCCTTGAACCTGCCGTTCACAGCAATTGCGCTCGTCGTGCTCGCGCTGGTTTTGTATCTGCTCACGCCGGAAAATTATCTGACAATTCGGCAAGCGCTGCCGGGCGCGCTCTTTTTCTCGATCGGCTGGATCACGGTGACGAAATTGTTTCAGTTATACGTCGCGCGCTACAGCCGCTACGACGCAACTTATCTCGCGCTTGCGTCGATCATCATTTTGCTGACCTGGATGTATCTCACTTGTTTGTTCCTGCTGCTCGGGGGCAAACTGAACGCCATCCTTCGCCGGGAACGAGAAAAGCACGGGAAATCTGAAATGTCCGAGCCGGCGATGCAGCCGGCGTAATTGGCGACGTTTTGATTTCGTTGCCGGTTGATCGCGCGTGACACTCTGTTACGCTGCGCAGCAGTGGTACGTTTTCGCGTTTGGCTGACAACTTTTCTCGCGCTCGGCGCGGTCATTAGCGTCGTCGTCCTTCAGGCGCAAGAAACCGATCAGGAAAAACCGACTCGAATTCTGAAGGCCCGCGCGGTGACGGCCGAAACGCCTACTCCGACGCCGAAACCGAAAACTTCGCCGCACAAGAAAAAGAAAACGTCCTCGCCCGCACCGAAACCAAAACCGAAAGCCAAGAAAGCGCCAACTGACGAGTCGGAGGCGTCTCCGACGCCGAGCGAAACGCCAGAAGCGACGCCGAAGCCGAAAGCGAAGAAGAAGGCCGCGGAGAAAGAACCCTCCCCAAAACCGAAAAAGAAAAAGAAAACCACCGGCGAAAAATCGCCAACTCCGCACAAAAAGACTTCACCTAAACCGTCCGAAACTCCGGAGGTCCGAGGGAATGCCTTACCACCACGCGCGATCGCGGTCCCGGGTCCAAACGCGCCTCCACTGCCCGCGCCAAGTCCGCCAGCCGGACGGATTCGTCCGGAGGCGAGATCGACATCTACCTACGGCGCGCCGGTTGAAGAGCCGGAGCAATTGACGATCGAGAAATACGGTTACGAAAAGCCGCGCGGATTTTGGTCGCGATTATTTGGCGGCGGCGGACGCAGCGCCAGCAGCGGCGCAGGTTACCGTTATCTGACAGCCTCAGTTCGCAATCAGATCGATCGCGCCCCAGTCGCGCGAAGTCGTTGGCAATACATCATCGTGCACAACAGCGGGACGCGTCAGGGAAATGCAGCCGCGTTCGATTATTACCACCGGCATATTCGCCGAATGCAAAACGGACTCGCTTATCATTTCGTGATCGGCAATGGAACTTCCACGGGCAATGGTCAGATCGAAGTGGGAGATCGCTGGCGTCGGCAAATCAATGGCGGCCACGTTCACAGCGATTACTTGAACAACATCGCGCTCGGCATTTGTCTGGTCGGCGATTTCAATCGCGATCAACCGACGCGCGCGCAGCTCGATTGCTGCGAAGAGTTAATTCGTTATCTCCGGCAACGCTGCGGAAAAGTGGGGGATCATTATCCGATTGTGAAGCCGCATCGCGAAGTGAATCCGCCGCGCTGGGCGACCGATTGTCCGGGCGATGTGTTTCCCTATTCCTGGTTCAGGCGGTTCCAGGAATAGTTCAACTGCGCGTCGCCACGATGACGTGGCTCTCTTTGTAATTCCAGCGGTAGCCGAAGTTGAAACCGATCGGTGGCGGACCGCTCTGCTCAAAAATCTCCTTCAGTTTCGGCTGGTAGTGTTGTTTGAAGATCTCAATCGGGCCGAGGTAGGTGCCGAACACGCGGATGTTCCATTTGTCGCGATTGAAACTGGCGAGCGGAATGCCGGCGTCGTCCTGAACGATCGTCTTGCTGTGGTCGAGAATGAAATCTCGGACGCGATGGAAGCCGTCTTCAAACATCAAATAGGAAGATGACTTGAGGAAACTGCATCCGACGCCGAAGTGGTCGCAGAATCTGAGAAAGCCGGGCGTCGACGCGATTCCGCCGTCGGAAATATCGGTCGTGAAATAGTAAAGCGTCTGCTTTTGGCCGGAACTATGGTCAATGTAATCGATCCGGACTCCGGGTGTTCCGCCGCTGCCAGGACGGCTTTGTTGAAAGGATCCGCCCTGATTGAGCGAACCGTAAGTCACATCCTTGATCGATTTGCCGGCGCGCGCTAGGAAAACGTAGAGAATGGGCAAAGTGCCTTTCAGTTCCTGCGAGTCGAGACTTACTTTCATGTCCTTGGTGATGAAAAAACTGAATCGAAGCGAGGAATGCATCGCTTCCTCGAGATTGTGCAACGCTGAACCAAGATTTCCGATCCGCAATGGGTCCGGCGGCGGTCCCAACGATTCTTTGCCGCAAAGAATGTAGACGTCGGCTTTCGGAAAAAATTGGTCGACGTAAAGAAAATCGGGCCCGCTGAACATGTAAAACACGACCGGAACATGTTCTTTCGCTTCCGGAAAATATTGCGTCTCCCAGGTGTGCAGTTTCAGGAGTTGCCGCCTGTTCATCTTGGCAAAAGCCTTTTCGAAAGTCGCGGCGTGCTCCTGCCATGCCGGATCTTTTGTGAGCGAAGCGAGCGACGAATTTTTCGCAAGCGGCATTCCGGCGAGAAAACGTGCGGTGTCGTCAGGCGGTGGCTGCGCCCGCGTGGTCTGCGTCAGGGACAGGATCGACAACGCAAAGATCGACAGGTTGGTGATTGCGATCTTTCCCGCGGCAAATTTTCTCATCGGTCAGCACTGACGCGTTTCCCGGCGCAAAAGTAAAGGAACAACCCGGCGATTGCGGTAAGGAGACCTGCTACGGATTCGGTAGTTTTGCAGCGCAACAGATAAATCATCATCCAAATGGTGATGGTAGCGAAGATTATCGGCGGCGCGGGATAGAGCCAGACGCGGTAAGGCCGGGAAATGTTCGGACGCGCCACGCGCAGCACGACTACGCCAATTACGGTCAGGAGCGAGCAGATGAGTAAACTGAATTGAATATAGCGAAGAACTACGTCAAAGCTTCCCGTCAATAAGCACAGATTCACGATCGCCAACTGGAGAATGATGGCGTTGGTCGGGACGCCTTGTTTATTCTTGCGTCCGAGCAGCCGGAGCACCCAATGGTCTTCGCCCATTGACATCGTGACTCGCGGGCCGATCCACGTCATCGAGCTGATTGTGGAAACTAAACCGAGACAAATGATCGAACCGACAATGCGCCCGCCATTGTCTCCAAAAATGTGTCTGCCGGCGATCAGACCGACCTCGACCTGACCGCGCAGTTCCGTCTCCGGTGTGGTGGCGAGAAAAACCGCATTCAGTAAAACATACGCCGCCATCACGATGATGGTCCCGACAAGGAGCGAGCGCGGAACATTGCGCTCCGGATCTTTTACTTCGCCAATGATGTAACTGGACGCGTTCCAGCCCGAATAGGAATACATCACATAAACAAGCGCAACCGCGAACGCGCCACTGAAGATCGACATCGTGTCGTCAGTGTGGGGCAAAAAAGTAATCGGCTGTTTTTGTTCGACGAACAATCCAGCTGCGATGAGCGCCGCAATTAAGAGCAATTTGACGATCGTCCAAAGATTTTGGAATGCGCTGCCGAGACGAAGATTTCCAAAATGGAAAAGTGCCGTGGTCCAGACCAGCACGAATGAAAGCAATATGGGCGAACCAAAATTGAAGACGCCATGAAAATATTTTCCGAAAGCCATGGCCGCGAGCGCGATCGGCGCAGCGAAACCGACCGTGGCGGAGATGAATCCGGCCATGAAACCAACGGCCGGATGATAAATCTCGGAAAGGAAATGATACTCACCCCCCGAGCGCGGGAGCGCTGCGCTCAGTTCACCGTAACAAAGCGCGCCGCAAACCGCGGCGATTCCGCCGACGATCCAGAGCATGAGCAAAGCAAAGCCAGACTGAATATCGGCAACCTGAAATCCGAGACTGGTGAACACGCCCGTGCCGATAATATTTGCAATCACAATCCCGCAGGCCGTGAAAAAACCGACGGTTCGTCGAGTAGTTTGTAAATTCGGCCCGGGCGATTGGGGGGATTTGTCCATGTTGGGATCGACAATGGCACTTGCGTGCTTGATTGGCTAATTGGTTGACGATCTCTGTTGTCAGAAGCGACCGACCGCGTCATCGTGAGCTCAGGATGAAAGCCATTCTCTCCCTGGAAACGACGACGCAGCTTGCGGTATTTCTTGAAAATCGTCCCGGAGCGTTAGCTCGCGTGTGCGAAGCTCTGGCCAAAGCTGGCGTCAACATTCACGCGCTGACCGTTTCGGACACGGTCGATCATGCGGTGGTGCGTATGATTGTAAGCGATCCAACCAAAGCCCTAATGCTTTTGGGCGAGCGCGGCGTGCTCGCGTTCGAGAACGATGTGCTTTGCATTGATGCGGCCAACGAGCTCGGCGTTCTTGGAAAAATTACCGATGCGCTCTCCCGCGCTGAAGTGAATATCGAGTACGCTTACTTCGCGACAGGCGTAAACTCGCCAAACGGCATCATCGTGCTGCGACCATCGGATGTGGAGAAAGCGCGGCAAGCGCTCACGAATCTCTAAACGAGAGTCGCTTCAAGATTGATCGCCATCGCCAAGTGTGCCTCGCCATTCGTGGCGCGCCTCGGCGATGAGCGGAGCGAGACCGACATAAAAACGAACGACGTAGACTAAGTATCCGGCGAACCCAAGCAGCTCGGCTGCGATCAGCCAAACGTGCGCGTTGTGCGCCAGGAAAACTCCCGGCCAGTTTCGAATTAAAATTGCCGAGACGAGGTTCAGAAAAAATACCGCCGGCAAAAGGAGACCAATGTTGAGCCACTGATCACGCCGGACTCGCGCGGACAAACGATCACTCGCCTCGCCTACACTATCGTGCATGCGCGCATAAATCAGGCGAAGATCGTAAACAAACAAAGTCCAGCCAATCGCGATGAACGCGGCTCCGAAACCAAACCAGCTCGCGGGCTTGCCGATTTGAGCAAATAGAATCGCCTCAACCAGAGCGCAAGCGATGTAGAGAAAATTATGGCCAAATTCGAGCGGCCAGCGAATCACGGTGAGGATGTGCAATATCGCGCGCGACCAGAAAACAAAAATGACGAAGAGCCCGGCGACCACGTAGGGCCAGAAGAAAAGTTGTCGCTGGGCAATCACGGCGTGCGCGTTCTCGATCAAAATCGTCAGGGCCACGCCTTGAATAATGCTGACGAGGGTGAGCTCTATTTCTACGACCATTGTGTCCAATTCCGACCGCGCCGCAGAAAATTTCATTGTCGTGGCTCTTCCCGGTAAGGTTGATTCGATTGAAACGATCTTAAAAGATCCTCGGCGAGTCGGGCCGTTTTTGTTTCGCCGATCGATCGAGCAAGAGTAGCTGCTTCTTGCGCGGTCGCGATTGCTTGGGAAAATTTGCCCGCCTCAGCATAGGCGGCGGCCAAGGTCGCGATAAAATTTGGGCGCGTCCGGTTCGTTAGGGTGCAAGCGCGCTCGCTCAGTCGAACAGCTTCTGCCCCTTTGCGCACGGCAGCATCTGGATGAGTGGCCAATATCCAGGCAACTTCGTTGAGCAATTTCGGTGATTCCGGCGCCGAAGATGTGATTGCGGCCAATTGCTCCGGTGCGGTCGCGCTTTGGGCGGCGAAAACAACGGCAAGATGCAATCTGCTTTCAACTTCTGCGCGACTTGGCTGCAGCAACAGTGCGTAGCCGAACTGCGGCACCGCAATTGAAAAATTTCCAACTTCGCCCGCGGCCAATCCCACTCGATAATGCAGATCCGGATCAAAAGGCGACACGGCCAGCGCATCTCGCCCAATGGCGAGCGCTTCGGCGCGGTGGAGTTCGCGCGCCAGGGTGAAGACAAGATCGTCGGCGCGCGCATTCTCCGGCTGCAATTCGAGAGCGCGTCGCGCTTCGCTTAATGCCCGCGCCAGATCTCCCTGTTTTGCCAGACTGATTCCCAATTGAAGATGACAATCGCCGTTCGCAGAATCCAGCTCGAGGCCGCGCCCGGATTGCGCGACGGCTTGGGGTGAATCACCGATCTCATCCAGAATTGCGGCCAAAATGTAATATGCGCTTGCGTTCGAGGGTTCGCTTTTTGTCGCCTCGGTTGCTTCGGAAAGGGCCCGATTCGGTTGATACTGCGAAATAGACCTAAGTGCTGTGTAAATATGTTGTTGAGTCGACGCGCGGATCCAGACCGAGCCGAAGCTGTTGATTGTAAAAAGCATCAGCACCGTGCCGAACAGCAGTTGCAAAACGCGCGAGCGCGCTGTCAGCATTTGCCACCCGGTTACGGCGAAAGCGCAAAACGGTACGATCGCGGACAATCCGTAGAAAGCTTTAACCTGCGCGTAGGAAGGGACTCTTAGCGTCATAAAAATCAGCGCGACTGTGACTGCGGCTGAGAGCCCAAGTAACAGAAACCATTCTGGTGACGGGTGACGAGTGAATCGATAGATCGCGACCGCGGCGCCGATGAAGACGAGCAGGGAGGGCCACAGAGCGAGCCAGTATCCGCCAATCATGAGTCGGTAATTCCACGGTGTGCGCGAAAGCAATCCGGACAGTCCGCCGCAAAGGCTGTCGCCCCAGAGTGTCGAGTAAATTCCATCGGCAAAGCCGTTGAAGCCGCTAAACAGCGGGGCGATGAGCGCCGCGCCAAAACGAAGATAATCGCCGGCAATGTGAAACCCCGGGTCCTGCCACCACCGAAATCCTAAAGCGGGATCCCAGTTTCCGACGATGGGCGTGCCAAAATGATGCCAGATCCGAACGTAATGCCATCCGCAGGTAACGAGAATCGCCGCGATCGTTATTCCGAACGCACGGTACCAGCCAAAGATGGAAGCTCGTTCTTGCAAAAGTTTGATCGTCAAAGCGCCGATGAGTGGCGGAATGAGCAACAGGCTCGTCGCCTTGGCCAACATTGCCAGTCCCGCGCAAACGCCAAGCCAGAGATATTGCGAGGCGGACGCGCGCTCGGTCCTTAGCGTGCGCAAACCAAGATAAATCGTCGCGCTCGCGAGTGTCGCGGCCAGCGTCTCGTTCGTCACATAATGCGAGAGATAAAGCTGCATCGGCAAAAACGCGGCCGTCAACAGTCCAACCATTTGAGCAACAAGCCGGCCGGGGAAGAGCAAGCGCATACTCAGAAAAACAAAAATAAAATTCGCGATGCCGAAAATCATCGTCACCGCGCGTAAAACAGTCACCGCGGCGTCGTCCACGACCGTGAGCCGGGAGATCGAAAGGACCCCGGCGGAAAAGGCGTAATAGAGCGGTGGCTGAAACATTTCGAACCCCTCGTTTGGCAGCGGCAACGCCCTGTGGTCCTGGATGTACTTAATATAAGCGATGTGGTCCTTGGAATCGTAACCGGAGAGAAACGGCAACATTTCCGCGTTGTTCCAAAAGAGAATGAACCAGGCGATGCCGCATAGTCCGAGCAAGGCGAGGAGCTGCTGGCGGGAAAATTCAGCACCGCCATCGTTCGTTTTTGTCGTAACCCGCGTTAACCACCAGCCCGCCGCGGTCGTCAGGAAAATGGCCAGAACTGCAAACACCGTCCACGTCCGCCAAATTTTAGGCACGACATCGAATATTCTTTCGCCACCAGCGAGAAGGTTGCCCGGCCCGGCACGCTTTGGCGTCGAAGCGAGCGCGCTGCTGCGCCATGTCGATCCGGCGAGCGACACTTCCCATTTGTCGTCGGTCCGCCAAGTCGACGAGTCCGCGGTTAATGTGAGCCAGAGCGCGGGTGGCGCGTCATCGTTAAAAGCTCTCGCCTCGATCGTGTTCGGACCCGGCCGGAAAAATTTCGACACGTCGAGTGTTGAGATCTGTTTCCAGTTGCGCGTCGAAACGGTTTGAACCGTTTCACCGTTAATTTTCAATTCAATCCGCTTGGCCGCGCGAACGAGCAATCGAGCGGAGCCCGGCTGTGATTCGAGACTGAGCGTTCGTCGAAAAGTTGCGTCCATCATCGCCACTCGATGCGAGCGCGCATCCACCGCAGTCGGAAATACAATCCATTCGGCGCGTCCGTCTCGCGGCAGGAAATTAATTTTTGGATCGCAAACGCATTTCCAGCTGAGCCAGCCAAAAGCGACGGTGGCAGCCGCGACCAAAGCGATTGCTGTCCAAAATGTTTTCACCGGTGCAAACCTGATTGCAGTGGCGGTATGAAAAAAATGCGTGCCTGGAGGGATTTGAACCCCCAACCTTCTGATCCGAAGTCAGATGCTCTATCCAGTTGAGCTACAGACACAATGTTGCAAAATCCCAGGCTCCAAATTCCAAATCCCAAAGTCGATCGCTAAAAGTTTGGAGCTTGGGGTTTGTGATTTAAAAACTGGGTGGTCGACGGGACTCGAACCCGCAACAACCAGGACCACAACCTGGGGCTCTACCATTGAGCTACGACCACCATCACGGGATTCAGATTCTAGTTTTTAGACGCGCGATTGCAAACGCGCAGAACGCCGCGTCCGTGGCACAATCTCCGCTTCTCCTTGACTCGATGCCCCATCGTTTCGTTGCAACCCACACCCGGTTTGTTATTATCCGCGGGTCCCGCCCCATGAACAGAATCGGATCCGTCTTGCTCGCCGCGTTAGTCTTTTGTCTGGCCGCGCCGGGCTTGACCGCCCAATCGGATGATCCAAGCGAGACGTTTCTAAAAGCTTACATGACGGCCCAACAGGGCGAAAAACTCGAGCACGAGAACCAATTTAAAGCCGCCCTCGCCAAGTATCGCTTTGCCGGGAGCCTTCTCGAACAATTACGCAAGGCTCATCCGGATTGGCAACCCGCCATCGTTGAGTATCGCGGCCGCAAAGTAAGCGAAAGCATCCTGCGAGTGCAGGACAAAGGTTCGACCCAGGAAAATGTAACCGCGACCGCACCGACTATTGAAGACGCCGTCACGGCTCCGCCCGAACCGCCACCGGCCCAAGCCGCCAGACAACCCGCAGCGCCGCCTCTAGCTGCGAAGCCGGCCCCATCGAGTACACCGAACGAGGTTGCGATCGAGCAGGCCACTCGCAAACTGCGCGATCGAGTTGATCAACTCGAAGCTGAGTTACAGAAATCGCGCACCCAGATGAGCGCGGCTGAAAATGAAAAGCAATCGTTGAACAGCCGTCTCGATGAAACGAAATCGAAACTCGACAGAGCTCAGGGCGATCTCGACAAGGCGAAAATGGCTGAGAAGCAAGTGCGAGATCAATTAACTCAGGCGCAGGCTTCGTTGAAGAAAACTGCGGCTTCCGGTTCGAACGACACCAAAGCACAGGAATCCCTCAAATCCGAAATTGCGCAGTTGAAGAAAGCTCTTACTGCGGCGCAGCAAGGCCGCAGTGCCGCTGAAAAAGAGCGGGACGACGCCAATGCGAAAGTCGCGACCGCCGATCAAGGACGCGCCTCCGCCGGCAAAGAGCGGGATGAAGCGAACGCGCGCGCAGCCGAAGCAGACCAACGAGTCGCGAGTGCAAACAAAGAACGCGATGACGCGCTCGCGCACTTAAAGGGATTGAAGGATACCGAGCAGCGCGTTGACGGGCTGGTCGCGGAAAATTCGGATTTGAAACAGAAGCTGGCTGACGCGGAGAAAACTGTGCGCGAGATCAGCGCGGACAAACCGAAGAAAGAAAAAGAGCTCGCCGACGTGAGAAAACAGATTGGCGATCTTCAGCAGCAGCTCGCGGCCAGCCAGAAACAAAATCAGACTTACGAAGTCACAGTCGCGCAATTGCGATCGCAACTCGACGAAGCGAGCAAGCAGCTCGAGCAGGTCAAACTGGTCGGCACCACGCCTGAAGAAACAGCCAAACTGACAAAAGAGAATGAAATGCTGCGCAACATCATAGTGCGCGAGCGCCAGGAAGAAGCGCGGCGGGATCAGGCCAAGAAGCTGATGCTGGCCGAGTTCGATAAACTGCAAATCAAATCGGAAACGTTGACCCAGCAAATCCAGTTGCTCGCCCAACCGGTGGCGAGATTAACGACCGACGAGTTGGCGCTTCTGCGGCAGCCGATTGTTTCGATTTCGGACGACAATCCCGGTGCAGTTAAAGCAAGTTTCACATTCGCAAAAAATACCACTGGGACCTCGGCCCCTGCCTCCGCGCCAGCCGCAGACAAAACGATGTCGACTGATGCGCCACGGCAAGGTTCATCCGGTTACACCGTTCCCGCGATCTTCAAACCGAACGTTCCGCCTGATGTCGTCGATCTTGCCTGGCAGGCGAAACAAAATTTTGACAACGGCAAATATCACAGCGCCGAAAAAATCTATCAGGAGATCCTGACCAAGACTCCAAACAACCTGTACTCGCTTTCGAATCTCGGCGTCGTCTATTTCCGGACCGGCAAACTGAAAGCAGCCGAGCTCACCTTGAAAAAAGCGGTCGCGCTCTCACCCAATGACGAATTTACCCACACCACGCTCGGAATTGTTTATTACCGCCAGGCGAAATTCGACAGCGCGCTCACTGAGCTGACCAAGTCCCTTGGCTTGAATCCGAAGAGCGCAACGGCGCACAATTACCTCGGAATCACCGCCAGTCAGAAAGGCTGGCAGGAAGCCGCCGAAAAAGAATTGCTCGAAGCAATCTCGGAAAATCCAAACTACGCCGACGCGCATTTCAACCTCGCTGTCATTTACGCTACTTCCTCGCCGCCCTCGAGAGAACAAGCCAAACGTCATTACGCCATGGCCACTTCACTCGGGGCCGAGCCGGACGCGGCGCTCGAGAAGTTGCTCCACTAAAACTGTAGCGGCGGTCTATGACCGCCGGTCAATCTCGCTAGGGTTTTCGGCGTGAAACCATTTCTCACCGCCAACTGGCGATATCTCGCCCTGCTCAATTTCGTTGTCGATCCAAAGATCCTTGCGCCACTTGTCCCACCTGGGACTGAAATCGATTTCGAAAATGGCGAAACCTTTCTCAGTGTAGTCGGCTTCCTTTTTCTCGACACCCGCTTGCTCGGACTTCCCATTCCACTGCATCGCGACTTCGAGGAAGTGAATCTTCGCTTTTACGTGCGAAAGAAATCCGCCGACACGTGGCGGCGCGGTGTTGTTTTCGTTCGCGAATTAGTGCCGCGTCGCGCGATCGCTTTGGTCGCGCGCACTTTCTATGGAGAAAATTATGTCGCCTTGCCGATGAAGCATCAGATCGATCATGTCGATCTTAAGGTGAGCGTGGAATACTCCTGGCGACGCGGACGCAAATGGGAGTCGCTCAAAATAAGCGCAAGCGGTGAACCGCAAACAATTGTCGCCGGTTCACATGCCGAATTCATTACTGAACATTACTGGGGCTACACCTGCGTTCGCGCCGGTTGCAGCGAATATCGCGTCGAGCATCCGCGTTGGAAGATTTGGAGCGCGGACACGTTTGAGTTGTCAGCGGACGTCGCCGTTCTTTACGGCGATCAATTTGTGGGACCGCTAACCGCCGCGCCGCGCTCCGCCTTCATCGCGGACGGCTCGCCGATTGAAGTTTTACTTCGCGAGCAATTGCCGCAGCACGAATGGTAGAATCCCGCCGTGTTTGTAATAGTCCACTTCGATCGGCGTATCGATTCGCAGTTTGACCGGCACGTAACGTTTTTCGCTCTTTCGGTTTTCGATCTCCATCGTCAAGCGCTGGCCGGGATGGATCGCGTCGGACAAACCGCCGATCGAAAATGTTTGCGAGCCATCGAGCCCGAGTGATTGCGCCGTCACGCCATCGAGAAATTGCAGCGGCAGGACTCCCATGCCGACAAGATTAGAACGATGGATCCGCTCGAAACTCGCAGCCACGACGGCCTTCACTCCAAGAAGTTTTGTCCCCTTTGCCGCCCAATCGCGCGACGAACCGGTTCCATATTCGTGACCAGCAAGAATCACGAGGGGCACCTTTTCTTTCTGATAACACATCGCCGCGTCGAAGATCGACATCTGCTCACCGTCCGGATAATGCTTCGTCACACCGCCTTCTGTTCCCGGAACCATCAGATTCTTGATGCGCACATTCGCGAACGTCCCGCGCGTCATGACCAGATCGTTGCCGCGTCGCGAGCCGTAACTGTTAAAATCTTCCGGCTTAATTCCGCGCGATTTTAAATATTCGCCGGCCGGCGAAGTCGGCTTGATTGCGCCCGCCGGCGAAATGTGGTCGGTCGTGACCGTATCGCCGAAAATTCCGATCGCGCGCGCACCGACGATGTTGTCGATCTTGCCAACCTCCATCGAGAAATCTTTGAAGAATGGAGGCTCGTGAATGTAATCGCTTTTCTCATCCCATTGATAAACCTCGCCGGTACTCGATGGGATTTCGTTCCATTTCGGATTCTGATCCGCGAAATCGCGATAAAGTTTGCGAAAAACGTCCGGGCTCAGCGCTGACTGCATCGCATCGCGCACTTCTTTCAAACTCGGCCAGAGATCGCGCAGGAAAGCTTCCTTTCCATCTTTGTCCTTGCCGATCGGTTCCTTTGAAAGATCGACATCGACCCGACCGGCGAGCGCGAACGCAACAACCAGCGGCGGCGACATGAGAAAGTTCGCTTTGATGTTTTGATGGACTCGCGCCTCGAAATTTCTATTCCCCGAAAGCACCGACGCGGCAACCAGATCGTAATCGTTGATCGCCTTCTCGATTTTCGGATGGAGCGGACCGGAATTGCCGATGCAAGTGGTGCAGCCGTAGCCGACGAGATTGAATCCGAGCCGGTCGAGATATTTTTGGAGCCCGGTCTTGTCGAGATAATCGGTGACGACGCGCGATCCCGGTGCGAGCGAAGTCTTCACCGCCGGATCGATCTTCAATCCGCGCTCGACGGCTTTCTTGGCGAGCAAACCAGCCGCAAGCATCACGCTTGGGTTGCTCGTGTTTGTGCAACTGGTGATGGCCGCAATCAATACGGTGCCGTGACCGATCTCGCTTTGGCCGTGATGAAATGGATCGGCCGCCGAATCTTCTAACTCCTTCGCGGTGTCAGGCGTCGGCCGGTTGTTCACCATCTCGGCCTTGTTACGTTCTTCGCCCGGCTCGATGCCTGGTCCGTTCTTGTCGGATGACGGCATGTCGCCATCGCTTGGCGGCGATCCGTTCAATTGCACGAGATGCTTCGCGGAAAGATCGGCATCCCCCATTCCATAACCGCCGTCCTTGATCGGTTTTTTCAATAGCGAACGAAATGTCTCGCCAAGCGCCGGAAGATTGATCCGGTCTTGCGGCCGTTTCGGTCCCGCCACCGCCGGTTGCACGTCTTCGAGATTCAATTCCAGGTCGACGCTGTAATCGATCTCGCCCTTACGCGGCATCCCGAACATTTTTTGGGCGCGGAAATAATTTTCGAACGCGGCGCATTGCTCATCGCTGCGGCCGGTCGCGCGCAAATAGGCGACCGATTCCTGATCGATCGGGAAGAATCCCATGGTCGCGCCGTACTCGGGCGACATATTGCCAATAGTGGCGCGATCTGGCACCGGCAGTGACGCCGCGCCTTCGCCATAAAATTCCACAAACTTGCCGACAACTTTTTGTGCGCGCAGCATTTCCGTGATGTGCAAAACGAGGTCGGTCGCAGTCACGCCTTCGCGTAATTTTCCCGTCAGGTGTACACCCACGACTTCCGGCGTTAAAAAATAAACCGGCTGACCGAGCATACCCGCTTCGGCTTCAATTCCGCCCACGCCCCAGCCGACCACGCCGAGGCCATTGATCATCGTCGTGTGCGAATCGGTCCCGACCAGCGTGTCCGGATAGAAGATCGTTGATGGTCGATTGTTGATAGTTGAAGCGGTGGAGAGAACGCCTTTTGCCAGATACTCGAGATTGACCTGGTGAACGATGCCGATCCCGGGCGGAATGAGTTGAAACGTTTTGAACGCCTGCTGTCCCCACTTCAGAAATTGGTAGCGCTCGCGGTTGCGCTTGAATTCCATTTCCAAATTCAATTGCAACGCTTTGGCTGAGCCGAAAAAATCGACCTGCACCGAGTGATCGACCACGAGATCGACTGGCACCAGCGGCTCGATGATTTTCGGATCGCCTTTCAGCCGCTGCACCGCGCTCCGCATCGCGGCAAGATCGACGACCAGCGGCACGCCGGTGAAATCCTGGAGGACAATGCGCGCGACCACGAACGGAATTTCTTCGTTTGCCGGCTTCTTTGCCTTCCAGCTCGCCAGTGTCTCGATGTCCTTCCGCTGGACTTTCTTGCCGTCGCAATTCCGGAGGACGGACTCGAGTACGATCCGAATGCTGACCGGCAACCGCGAAATTTTACCGACGCCTTGTTCTTCCAGCGCCGGCAACGAATAAAGAAATCCTTCGCGGTCTTTACCGGCGTCGAACGGTTTCAGTGTTTTGAATTCGTCGCTCACTTTAGCTCCGCCAGTTTCGCTTTGACCTTCTCGAAGTTCGGCAGCGCGCGTGCGTCATCGTCGCACTCCGCGTATTGAATGACACCTTGCCGGTCTACGATGAACACCGCGCGCTTCGGAACGCCACCCATTCCGAGATTCATCTGCGGCAGAAATGAATCGTAAACGGCGTCGTAGGCCTTGGCCACTTTGTGTTCGTAATCGGCGAGCAACGGCACTTGGATTTTTTCTTTTTGCGCCCAGGCTTCCTGCGCAAACGGATTGTCGCCACTGACTCCGTAGACCGCCGCATTCAGACTGCTGTAAGCCGCCAAATCCATCGTGACGCCGCACATTTCGGTCGTGCACGTGCCGGTGAACGCCATCGGGAAGAAAAGTAGAAGCGTGTTTTTCTTTCCGAAATTGTCGCTCAATTTGATCTGCTTCGGGCCGTCGGCGGTCTTGGTCGAAAGGCTGAAATCGGGCGCTTTGGTTCCAACTGCAAGTGGCATAGGTAAGTCCTCCGTTGAGTTTAACAGGGGAAATTCACTATAGGATCGGCAACCAGTCGGTCAAAAGGAAGATCGACATGCCCAGCGTCGACTAACGAATGAGAGATTTCTTTCGATGGTACAAAGCTTGCAGCCCTGAAGGCAACAAATGTCCCGCGGAATCAAGATTGGCATAACCGTCGTCGCAATAGTGGCCGTGCTGCCGATTGTCGCCATCGGCGTGCTTTTCGTTGGCATCTCCATGTCGCAGGGCGAGTCATCGCAGATCTTTCGTCGAGAAATAAACCTGGTGAATCACGGCAGTTTAATCATCGACGGAAACGAGCGTAGTCGGAGCGAGCACGGTTTTTCGCAGCGTGCCGGATACCGCCCGCCGGGATCGGCTGAGATCGAATGGTTTGGGGATGTGTCAGACGGAGTTGAGCCGCAGTTTTATCAGGCCGGACCGCTGGTCGTGGTGATTGATCTTCCGGCGGCCCAACTTTACGTCCGGACGGTCGAGCGAAACTGGAAGAATCTGGCCTTGGTTTTCCCTAATGATCTGGGCCCGTTCCCGATTTCCTTTTACGCGGAACGGAACGGTCTGACGATGGAGGAGGTCTCGCGGATCAACCAGCTGGGCGGCAAACGAGAGCGAAAGTACCCGACAACCTACATCGAAAGCTTCGACCCAGAGACGCGTGATTTGAGGTGCTCTTACCATGTCGACAATAAAAGCTCATGGCCATTGCGCCTCCGATTGTCGGAGGACGGGAGCCATCTTGCCCTGGTTGAAATCGGCGGATCATCGCCCTGATGCCCCTGCGAATGCAGTGAGACCGGAATGTGGTAGAATACCCTTCGATGGCAGATGATCGCTGGTGAGTCCCGCCTTGGCGGGATCTGCTGGAGGAAAGTCCGAACACCATACGGCAGCATGCCGCGTAAAATACGCGGGCGCCGCAGTTGAAAAATTGCGGCGACGGAAAGTGTCACAGAAAAGACACCGCCGGTTCTTTGAAAGAAGCGCAGGCAAGGGTGAAAAGGCGAGGTAAGAGCTCACCGCTCGCGGAGCAATTCGCGAGGCACGAAAAACCCCATGCGGTGCAAGACAAAACAGAGGGAGGACAGCCGGTCCGTTACGATCCTCGGGTATCGTCGCATCACGATAACTGTAGCGGTGGTCTATGACCGCCGATCGCGGTTCTCGGGCGGTCCCGCGAAAGCGGGATTGAGATAAATGATCATCCGCGTGCGCAATCACGCTGACAGAATTCGGCTTACCGCCATCTAAATATGAAGGGCGCTTTCGGAAACGAGGGCGCCCTTCGCTTTTAATCAGAGAGAAATTCCTCGATTCGCTGAATCGCCTCTGAGAGCGGTGCGGAGTTTGGAGGATTGCCGATCCGTACCGCGAACGATGAAGTGCCTTCTATCTCATCTTCGACATGCGCAGCATTCAGAAAAAACCACAGCGCTTCACCGAACGAATCATTGGCGTGCCAAGTCGTCATTAAATCAAACTTATACGGTTCGTTTCCTTCGCCTACGTACATCTCGTCAAAAATATCGTGAACGCGTTCGCAATCCGTTCCCCACGTGCAGACATATCGGACGCCCTGTTGTAGAAAGGCTTCAGCAATCCGGCCAATGTCTTCCGTTGATAATTTGTCGGCGTCGCCGGCAATAAAGAGCTTCAGTGGTTTTGCTGGAAGTTCAGGTTTCTTCAATGCCGAGAAACTAGGAAGCTCAGCTATAAAAAGCGGAGTCTGGGTGATTGGATCAACGCCGTGTCGTACAAAGGTTGTCGGCGTCATGTTGCGAGAACGTCGTCGAGACAGGCGAGCAAATGCGAAACAGTTTCCTCGGTTTCATCGCCCATGTTGGAGAGGCGAAAAGTTTTTCCGCGCAGCTTGCCGTAGCCGGGATCGATGACGAGATGGTGTTTCTCGCGCAGACGTCGCGCAAGATCGACAACGTCGATGCCTTTGCTGTTTTTGACGCAGGTCAACGTCTTTGAGCGGAATCCCTCTTCGGCGAAGAAGTCGAAGCCGGTTCGTTTCACCCAATCGTGGACGAGCGCGTTCGTTTTCGCATGACGATCAAAGCGCGCTTGCAGTCCTTCTTCAAAGATTTCATCGAGCTTGGATTGCAGCGCGAAGATATGTCCAATGCTGGGCGTGCTCGGCGTCATCCATTCGGCTTGCTGCTTTTTGAATTCGAGAAAATCGAAGTAGTAACCGCGATCTTTTTGTTTCTCAGCACGAGCGAAAGCTTTTTCGGAAACGGAGAAAAGGGAGAAACCCGGCGGCAGCGCGAGCGCCTTCTGCGCTCCGGTCAGCATGACGTCGATCCCAAGCGCGTCCATGTCGATCTTCATCGCAGAGAATGAGGAGACGGTGTCGACGATGAGAACGACGTCGGGGTATTTCGCGAGCGTGCCGCAAATTTCGGGGAGTGGATTCATCACCCCGGTCGACGTTTCGTTGTGGATCAGGGTGACGGCGTCGAATTTCCCGGAAGCGAGCGCCCGATCGACCTCTTTCTGATCGATGTGCTTTCCCCACTCGACCTGCAACGGCTCGGCGTTCTTGCCGCAGCGTCGCGCGACATCGAGCCATTTGTCGGAGAACGCGCCGCACATGCAGCAAAGCAGTCCGGAGCCGGATGGGCGGTCGCTCCCGACCAGGTTCCGGATCGAGGCTTCCATCACGCCCCAGGCCGATGAAGTTGAAAGAAACACCGGCCGCTTCGTTCCAAAGAGTGTTTGCAGTTTTGGGTGAATGTCGCGGTAAAGATTTTTAAAATCTTCGCTGCGATGTCCGATCATCGGTCGCGAGAATGCAGCCATCGTCTTGGCGGAAACTTCGACCGGTCCAGGAATGAAAAGCTTATCGTGCGACTGCATTAAGCAAACGTCGAACGCCCAACGCCCAACGTCCAATCTCGAAATGAGAGTGCCCCCGCGAGGGACGGCGGCAGCTATAGCTCAATCACGCTTGATGAAGCTGATGTCGCCGCTGCGCTCGAGGTAACCGGCGCGGATGTCTTTCAGGTCTTCGGTCTTCGCGGTCAAACGCAGATCTTCTTCGACGTCGTGCCGGGAAATGTGATTGCGTCGCATGGCGCCGAGAACCAGATCGCCATCGTCGATGATTGCGTCCGCTTGGCCTTTAATGAGGCAACCGAACGTATGCGAATAGTAGGCGATGAGAGCGAGGAGCCGGTGAATCAGCACAATCACGACACCTCCGCCGAGGGTCCCGAAAAATGCAGCGCTGCCATTGATCGCGCGCGAGAGCACAGACGCGAGAATGACGATTAAGACAACATCAAACGCGGTCTTGCGTGCAAGCGAACGTTTATGTCCGATCCGGATCATGGCCAGCGTGGCGATGAAAACGATGATCCCGCGAAGCGAGATTTGGACGAATGTTAAATCTTTCGGTTCCAAGCCCAAGCCGAGAAGCGGTCCGACGAAATTCCAGAATGCATTCATAATTTAGAATTTTATCGCCTGGACAAGGGATGGCGAGTGTATCTCGGCCTTTGCCAGGCTCGCTACGGGACGAGCTCGTGTCGCCGCCGGGACCGAACTTGCGCAGCAAAGTTTCGCGTGGCATAAGAGCACGCTCGCGCTAGCCGAATCGGCCGTGCAAGATCGACAATTACTTATGCCGACAGCCTCGCCATCTTCCACCGACGCCGTAGTTGAAGCGCAGGTCTTCTGGTTGCGATTCCAAAAAGAAATCGCAGCCGCACTGATTATTCTGATTCTGGGAATCGTCGGATTTGCCGGCTACCGATTTTACACGAGCCGGCGAAATTCAACGGCAGCTGAGTTGTTAGGCAACGCCAAGAACCCGCAGGATTATCAGGAAGTGATCGCGCGATATCCGGGAACGCCGGCCGGCGCGAGCGCTTATCTGCTCCTGGCGGAGAAGCAGCGCAGTGAAAAGAAATTCAGCGAGGCGAATGCGACGTTGCAGGCGTTCATCGAAAAATACCCGGAACACGATTTCGTTTCGACGGCGCGGTTGGCGATGGCGGCGAATTTGGAATCGATGGGCAAAAATGACGAAGCGCTCTCTATTTATCAAGAGGTGGCCACGAAATATGCAAACACGTACAATGGGCCACTGGCGCTCATTTCCGAGGTGCCATTGTTGAAAGCGAAGAACCGAATCGAGGACGCACGCCGAGTTTGTGAAGAGCTCCTGACGAAATATCGAATGCCCGGTCAACAGGCTGAAGTTGCCGGCGACAATCGAATGGAAACGGTTTGGGCTGGGGAAGCGATGCGGCAGTTGCGTTCTTTGAAGCCGCCCGAACAGCCAAAGCCCGCTGCTGCGACAAGTTTGCCAGTGATGCCGTCCGGCCCCCCGGGCGCACCACCAATGATCGCCGCGCCAACCGCACCGCCGTCGACCGGACCGGTTTCAGCGGGCGCACCCACGCCAAAGAAGCCCAAATAGGTAGGGGCGATTGACCTCAATCGCCCGCGGGCGGTTCGGTGAACCGCCCCTACCAATCATGATTAGCGCTTCGAGAATTGGAAGCGTTTGCGGGCGCCGGGCTGGCCGGATTTTTTTCGCTCTTTCATCCGCGGGTCGCGGCGAAGTAAACCCTCGCTTTTCAATCCGCTGCGAAGATTGGCGTCAGCTTGAATCAGTGCGCGTGAGATAGCGAGACGCGCTGCTCCCGCTTGGCCGGCAACGCCGCCGCCAGTGGCATTAATGAAAAGATCGTAGGTGTTGACCATCTTCGCCGTTTGCAACGGTTGCAGCACTATGTTCTGCAACGGAACACTCGGGAAATAATCTTCAAAATTGCGGCCGTTGATGTCGATCTTACCGCTGCCCGGGGTCATCCGAATGCGCGCAACGGAAGTTTTCCGACGACCGGTGGCGATAAATTCCTGTGCGTTAGCCATAAAAATTGGTTAGGCGAGCTTGACCGATTGTGGCCGCTGCGCGCTGTGCGGATGCGATTCTCCGCGATAGACCTTGAGTTTTCGATAAACGGAGCGGCCGAGCCGGTTGTGCGGAATCATTCCGCGCACTGCTCGCTCGATTAGCAATTCCGGATGACGGGCACGGCGGGCTCGCACGTTTTCAGATTTATGGCCGCCGACGTAACCGGAAAAGCTCATGAAGCTCTTCTGTTCTTCCTTTTTGCCGGAGACACGGACCTTCTCGGCGTTGATGACCACGACGAAGTCGCCAGTATCGACATGCGGCGTGAAAATCGTCTTCTCTTTTCCGCGCAAAAGTCTCGCGGCCTTGACCGCTACGTGGCCCAGCACCTGATCCTTGGCATCGATCAGCCACCACTTGCGGTCGACTTCATTGGCTTTGGCGGAAAACGTCTTCATCGGCGTTAGGAAAAGGGCACGGAAGCTACCGGTCAGGGAAGTCGCTGTCAACCGGCGGAATCCGAGGGGGCGGGTGGTATTAAAGGTGCTTTCTAGAAATTATAATGCGCCTCAGTTTTCTAGCCGCCGCCATACTTTTTTTTCCACTCAAGTTCGCTCTTGCCCGAGAAAATTCCTCTCCAACCGACCAGGACCAAGTTTCTGCCGCCGCCGTTGTTCGCGAGATCAATCTCGCGCGCGAAAATCCGGGCCTTTACGCGACCTTTGCCGCTGAGGCGCGCCCATTTCACATGATCGAACGCGGTCACGCCGTCGATGAAGCAGTCCGGTTTCTGCAAAAAGCGCGTCCGCTCCCGGCGCTAACACTATCGACCGGAATGTCTCGCGCTGCCGCGGATCACTGCGCGGAACAAGTCGAAGGTCAGCTCGGACATGACGGCGCTGATCGGAGCAGTCCCGGCGACAGGATTAGCCGATACGGAACCTGGAGCGCCACTTGGGGTGAAAATATCTCCTACGGACAAAAAACCGCGCGCGGAATCGTGCTGACGCTTATCATCGATGACGGTGTTCGGTCGCGCGGTCACCGTAAGAATATTTTCAATCCAAAATTCAATTACGCCGGCGCTGCATTTGGTCCGCACGCCCGATACCGCACCGTGTGCAGTATCGATTTTGCGGGTGGTTATGCTGAGCGCGTCGATGCGCTGGCATCGCGCTAATAATCGGCTGCTCGTTAATTAATCTTCGTCCCGTTCGCCGCGGCCGGCTCTCGGGATTTTGTCGAGAACCGATTGGATCGATGGATCTGCTTTGAGCATCGCTGTGTGCATTGAATCCATAAACTCTTTGCGCGCCTGTCTCATTTTTTCGTGAGCCGCTTGGACGCCGGGGTCCTGCATTGCCTTTTGCCGCGCCGCTTTCAATTTCTCCCGTTCCTCGGGTGAAAGATTTGCCAAACGCTGCTGCCACCGGCCGCCGCGTCCGGGCGCGCCGTTATTCGCGCCTTGTCCAAAGACAGCCGGTGAAAGTTGGAGGGCGCCAATCAGGATCGACGTAGTAATCAGTGATTTGATTTTCATACCTTGAAGATAAAGACAGCGGTTGAGCGAAAAGGTTACAAAAAAGGCAGCTAGCCATTTCGGTCACGCAAGCTTAATTCGTTGGCGCGATGTCGAATCCTGCCGCTCAAAAAACCGCGATTAGTCCCCGGCGCGAAGAGGATTTTCCAGAATGGTATCAGCAGGTCGTTCGGGCGGCTGAATTGGCGGAGTCGAGCGATGTGCGCGGATGCATGGTCATTCGCCCGTGGGGTTTCGGAATTTGGGAGAACATGCAGCGCCAGCTCGACGCAATGTTTCGTGCCACTGGACACCGCAACGCGTATTTCCCGCTCTTCATTCCGCTAAGTTATTTCGCGAAAGAAGCCGAGCACGTGGAAGGCTTCGCCAAAGAGTGCGCGGTCGTTACCCACACTCGGCTTGAAGTCGATGCCGATGGAAAAATGAAACCGGCAAGCCCGTTGACCGAACCACTGGTGGTGCGGCCGACGTCGGAGACGATCATTGGCGCGACTTACGCGAAGTGGGTGCAATCGTACCGAGATCTTCCGATTCTTTTAAATCAGTGGGCGAACGTGGTCCGCTGGGAAATGCGTCCGCGCTTGTTTTTGCGGACCACAGAATTTCTCTGGCAGGAGGGTCATACCGTTCACGAAACCGAGGCGGAAGCGCGCGAGGAAACGCAACGCATGCTCGATGTCTATGCGACTTTCGCGCGAGATCACTGTGCCGTTCCGGTTTTCACTGGCGAGAAATCAGAGAGCGAAAAATTCCCCGGCGCGGTCCGGACGCTGGCGATCGAAGCGATGGTGCAGGACCGGAAAGCGATCCAGGGTGGAACATCGCACTTTTTAGGGCAGAACTTTTCGCGTGCGAGTGGAATTCAATTTCAGAATCGCGAGGGCAAACAGGAATTCGGCTGGACGACCAGCTGGGGGATGACCACGCGGATGGTCGGCACGGTCGTGATGATGCACGGCGATGACGACGGACTGGTCTTACCGCCACGAATCGCACCGACGCAAATTGTAATCCTGCCGATTACACCGAAAGAAGAGACTCGCGCGCGAGTGTTGGAAGTTTGCGATGCGCTCGCATTGCAGCTGCGTGGAAAGCAGTTCGGTGATTCTCCAATCGAAGTTGAGGTGGATCGGCGCGATCTTGGCGGCGGCGTAAAAAACTGGGAATGGATCAAAAAAGGCGTGCCGGTTCGAGTTGAGACCGGGCCCCGTGATTTGGAGACAAACTCGGTGGCAGTTTCGCGTCGCGATCAGCCGGTGAAATCCAAGGAGTCGATGTCGATCCAGGAATTCGCCGCGATCGCGCCGGAGATGCTGATGTCCATTCAGCAAAATCTTTACGATCGCGCGAAGAAATTTCAGGAGGAAAACACGCGCGTGATTGAATCGAAAGAGGAATTCTACGATTTCTTCACCGCGAAAAATGCGGGCAAACCGGAGATCCACGGCGGCTTCGCCCTCGCGCACTGGAATGGCTCGCGCGAAGTGGAAGAACAAATTAAGCGTGACCTTAAAGTAACGATTCGGGTGATTCCATTCGGCGAATCCGAAGCGGCCAAATGCATTTTCACCGGCCAACCGAGCGCGCGCCGGGTTGTCTGGGCCAAGTCTTACTAAGCTCGATCTTATTGACGCAGCACGGGGCTGGCGTTTATTTCCGCTCTTGATGGAATTAAAGCTCTATAGCCGCGAATGGTGTTCGTGGTGCATCGATGCCAAGGAATATCTGGAGGCGCGCGGCTATAAGTTCACCGCGATCGACGTCGGCGAAGATCGACAAGCGTACGAGGAAATGAAGGAACTGTCCGAGCAAACGTATGTGCCGACGTTTGTGGCCGGCGACCATGTGCTGGCGAATTTCGATACCGATACGTTGGAAAAATTCCTGAACGAGCATCAAATCAACCCGTAATGCTCTTTAATCTTTTCCTCACGCTCGGCGTGGCGGTGCTGAGCGTTGCCCTGCGCAGCTTTCAAAGCTCCTTCTCGCAGAAAGCCGGCGCAATTGGAATTCTCGTTGTCTCCTATCTCGCAATCTATTTCATTACCGGCAGCCAGGTTCTGGGCGCAGTCGCGGCGGCGGCCTGGTTCTTCTTGCCGTGGGTGGAAATTCTGACCCGCATTCGTGCGTTGCGCTTGCCTAAAGAAAAACAACTTCGGCCAAAGTCGCCGCCCTCAAGCGACACCTTCCCGACATTGAACGAGATCACGCGCGAAATTGAGAACGAAGGGTTCGTGCACGTGAACGATGCCGGCTGGGACTGGGAAGATTACCGGCAATTCTTCCGGCTTTTTTACAAGACCGAGGACCGCGCGCAGGCCACGATCTGTCTGAACGAGCAGCACGATCTCTCGTTTTATTATCTGCGAATCTCGTCCCGGGCCCGGAGCGGCATCATTTGGACGACGTGGAATTATCCGCTTTCCTACGGCTTGAAATTGACGCCGCAATTCCGGATCAACCGGCAGCGGCCGGATCAATCGTTTTGGCAGCTTTATCAGAGCCATCGCGCGTTTTTGCGGAAAAATAATGTGCAACTGGACACAATTGATCCGTTGGACGACGACCGGATCGAGAAAGAGATCGAGCGTGATTTGCGGGAACAGATTGCCCACAACATCGACAAAGGCGTGCTCAAGCAAACGCCCGAAGGCGATGTGAAATATTCCTGGCGGGGAATGATCTATCTCTGGTGCCAGTTCTTGATCGATCTGGTGCGGCTCTAAGGCCTACACCTTCATGATCTCAGTTTCTTTGCGCTTGAGATGATCGTCGATTGATTTGACGAAACGGTCGGTCAATTTTTGAATCTGGTCGTCCAAGTCCCGCATTTCATCCTCGCTCATTCCGCCGCCGCCTTTGAGCTTTTTTGCTTCGTCGAGCGCACTCCGCCGATTACTCCGCACCCGGACCCGCGCTTCCTCAGCCATTTTGCTTAACGCCTTTGCCAGCTCCTTGCGCCGCTCTTCCGACAATTCCGGAATAGGCAACCGAATGATTTTTCCATCGACTGCCGGTGTGATCCCGATCTTCGATTCTTTGAGCGCGCGTTCAATGTCTTGAACGGTGCCAGCGTCAAACGGTTGCAGGACAAGCAAGCGCGATTCCGGCGTGGTGATAAGCGCAAGTTGTTTCAGTTTCATGGTCGAGCCATAGGCCTGCACGTCGATGTTCTCGACCAGTGCAGGGGAGGCTTTGCCGGTTCGCACGCCAGAAAATTCGTGCACTAGATAATCGACGCTTTTTTCCATCGACATCTCGGCTTCGAGAAGAATGTCGTCTCTGCTCATGGGCGTTTATTTTTACTTCGTCCCCGCTTCATCGCAAACGAGGGTCCCAACTTTTCGGCCAAGCACCGCGTCGCGCAAAATGCCCGGTTTGTACATGTCGAACACGACAATCGGAATTTTGTTGTCCATGCAAAGGCTGAAAGCGGTTGAGTCCATCACCTGCAATCGTTTCGTCAGTGCTTCCGTAAATGTGATTCGCTCGAAACGTTTCGCGTTCGAGTCGGTATTCGGATCGCGATCGTAAACGCCGTCCACTTTGGTCGCTTTCAAGATGACATCAGCGCCGATCTCGCTCGCGCGCAACGCCGCCGTCGTGTCGGTTGAAAAATAAGGATTGCCGGTGCCGGCCGCGAAAATCACCACCCGACCCAACTCGAGATGCCGAATCGCGCGGCCGAGAATAAACGGCTCGGCCACGTTCTTCATTTCAATCGCGGTTTGCACGCGCGCCTCGACGCCGATCTTGGTCAGCGTGCTGCGCAACGCGAGCGCGTTGATTACCGTCGCCAGCATGCCCATGTAATCGGCCGTTGTTCGATCCATGCCGCGCACCGCCGCGGACGAGCCGCGCCAAATATTTCCGCCTCCGATGACAATGGAAATTTGGACGCCGAGGCTGTGCACGTCCTTGATTCGGTCGGCGATTTCGCGCACGACCGCCGGCGAAATGTTTTCGCGCGAACCGCGCTCTTGAAGAGCCTCGCCGCTCAATTTGAGCACGATGCGTTTGTAAGCCGGCGCCTCGGTCTTCATGGCAGGGCAAATGAAACAGGAGGTCGCAACGTTTTGAAAGCAAAATGACAGCGATGCGCTGTCATTCCGAGCGGAGCGAGGAATCTCGCAGTCGCAGCTTGGATCACACAAGTTACTGGGCGTGATCAACGGCCCTGTCAGAGATCCCTCACTTTGTTCGGGATGACAAACCGCGCAAAAACTCCGCCGCGCTCATCCGTCGCTTTCCTTCGAGTTGGACTTCCGTCAGCGACAAAGCGCGATCCGACGTCGCAATAACAAGCTCCTGATCTTTCCGCAAAACTTCGCCCGACTTTCCACGAAGATCGACAATCGTTGCCGAAAAGATTTTCAAATTGCGACCGGCAAATTCAGTGAACGCGCTGGGCCAGGGATTGTAAGCGCGAATTTTTCTTTCAATAACTTCAGCCGTCTCGTTCCAATTGATACGACCTGCTTCGCGATTCAATTTCGGCGCATAACTTGCCAGCGACTTGTCTTGGGGAATGCGCGGCGCACATCCAATCGCAAGCAGGCGCAAAGATTCAAGCAATGTCTCGGGCGCGATCTCCCCGAGTTTATCGTGCAATGTCGCGCCCGTCTCAGTTGGCGAGATGTCGATCTTGCGTTGCAGCAAGATGTCGCCGGTATCGAGACCTTCGTCCATGTGCATCACCGTGATGCCCGTCTCGCGGTCGCCGGCTGCAATTGCCGCCTGGATTGGAGCTGCGCCGCGCCAGCGCGGAAGAAGCGACGCGTGCAAATTCAAACATCCAATCTTTGGAATCTCGAGCACAGCACGCGGTAAGATTTGTCCATACGCCATCACCACGATCACATCCGGCCCGAGCGCACGAATTTGATCGATCGCTTCGCGATCTTTGATTCGCACCGGTTGTAAAACCGAGATGTTGGTCCCAGCTAGCGCAGCTTTGATCGCGGGCGCGGTAATTTTTTGAGCGCGGCCAACCGGTTTGTCCGGTTGGGTGACAACTCCAGCCAGTTCGTGCTCGGATGGCTGGAGTGCGCGCAACGTCGGCACGCCAATTTCGCCCGTGCCGATGAATACGATCCGCATTTGCGGTTTATCGAAGCGATCGAAGAGGTACGCTCCTGCGATTTCGGCCGGCGACCGTTTCGGCCATCATTTTTTCGCCGGCAGTGACTTCGCGTTGTCCAACCGACGACCCGCATTCGGTGCAGAGATAATCGAAGATCTCGCGGTCAGGCAGAACTAGCAGCAGCTTCTCACGCACCGGGGTCGTGGCGCGGCATTTCTCGCAATACAGGGTCGAAGCTGTGAAATTTTCAAACTGTTGCCGACTCATTTTTGACGCCGTTTATACTCGCTAAGATATCGAATAACACTTTCGCGGGCGGCTGCATGGCGTCAATCACACTGATGCAATCTTTGGGATAATGGGTCAGGACCGGCTTCGATTCCATTTCGTAAATGTCGAGTCGCTTTTGAATGACCTCTTCGTTTGCGTCATCGAGTCGGTTGTCTTTCAGCGCGCGTTTCTTTAATCGGCCAAAGAGCGTCTCGCGGTTTGGACAGGCGAGATGGAAGAGTTTTTCCACATCAATCAACTCCCGCATGATCTTGGCCTGATTCACATTTCGCGGAATCCCGTCGAGTACGAGAATGTCGATGTCCGGCTTGAATTTGTGGACGTCGACTGCGGCGTCGATTGCTTCTTTCCAAAGTTCGACAGTGATGTCGTCGGGAACCAGCTGCCCTTTGCTCGAATATTCCAGAAATGCTTTACCGACTTTCGTCCGTGTATCGATCGAACGAAACACATCGCCGCACGGACAATGAAAAAAGCGCGGAATCGTTCCGAGCGTCTTGCCCTGGGTGCCTTTTCCACTGCCGGGCGCACCAAACAGGATGAACGTGCGATATTTCATGAGGGCGACTGGTTATACCGCACTCGGGCCGAATCGGGAAGGGAAACAGTTACTTCGCAGCGACCGGATCGATATTGACCCGTCGCCCGCCGCGATCGAAGCGGACGTTGCCGTCGACTAGCGCGAAAATTGTGTAATCACGGCCAAGGCCGACATTCTTACCGGGTAGAAATTTCGTCCCGCGTTGGCGCACGATGATGTTGCCGGCGACGACCAACTCGCTGCCGAATCTTTTTACACCGAGCCGTTTGCTGACGCTATCGCGGCCATTCTTAACACTGCCTTGTCCTTTTTTATGAGCCATGGGAAGAAGTTGAAAGGTTGAGGAGTTGAGACTAAGCCTTTTTCGATTTTGAGCCGCCGGTGATGCTTTTGATTTTCACACGCGTCAGTTTGCGACGATGTCCAACTGTTCGGTGGTAACCTTTGCGCCGTCTGTATTTGAACGCGATGACTTTTTTGTCCTTACGCTGCTCGACCACTTCGGCCGTGACTTTCGCGCCGGAGATCAGCGGATCGCCGTGAGTGACGTTCTTGCCATCGGCGAACATCAACACTTCGCCGAAGGTCGCGGTTTTGCCGGCATCGACCTCCAGAAGATCGACATCGACCGTGTCGCCTTCCGCGACGCGATACTGCCGTCCGCCCGTCTTAATGATTGCGTAGGTCATAACGTACTTTCTGGGGAGAAAAAGCCGCGCAAATTCACACAGATAGCCGGCTTTGGCAAACAGAAAGGTGGATCGAGCATTCCCTTGCTCGATGTTATTTATGACGGCGGAGCCGCATTTAATTGGCATCGCCCGCGGAGCGGCCGATCCACCTCTGATATCAACAGCACAATCTCTCCTTTGGGCGGATGCGCCTCGTAGTGTGCGAACAACTCCGAACCCGTTCCACTGCGAAATTCCTCGAACTTCTTAGTCAGCTCGCGGGCCACGCAGAGTTGTCGATCCGGCATGATGTCGCCGCAGACCTTGAGCGTCTTAGTGAGTCGATAAGGCGATTCGAAATAGATAGATGTCTCCTCGCGTGCGGCTGCCGCGCGCACTTCGCGTTCGCGCTGGCCGCTTTTGACGGGAAGAAATCCGCCGAAGAAAAATTTCTCGGCGGAGAATCCGGAACCTACGAGCGCGGTTGAAATTGAGGACGCGCCAGGAATAATCGTGAAAGTCAGTTCGCGTTTGATGCATTCCCGAATCAATCGCGCGCCGGGATCGGAAAGCCCTGGCGTTCCGGCGTCGGTGATCAACGCAATCTTTTCGCCGGTCGCGAGTCGTTCCACGAGCTGTGCAGTTCGCATCGCTTCGTTGTGCTCGTGATAACTGATCAGCGGTTTCTTGATCTGATAATGCTTGAGCAAGATCCCGGAGTGTCGGGTGTCTTCGGCTGCGACAAGATCGACATCTTTTAAGATTTCCAGCGCCCGCAGCGTGATGTCGCCCAGGTTTCCGATCGGTGTAGCGACGACGTAAAGCATTGCTTCCGGTGAATTTGAATAGGTCCAGATCGTCTAACCAGAAACGAACGTATTACAGAAGGGAATATTATGAGAATACGCATTTGGATGTTGGCGCTGGCGCCGTTGGCATTGATCGGCTGTGCCGACAAAACGCCGCCGCCCGTTACGACAACGACAACCACCACGCAAGAAGTGACCACTGGAGCTCCGACGAGTGGGGTTGTGACGCGCGAGGTCGTAGTGCAGCAGGCGCCACCAACGGTGCGGATTGAAGCGCAAACTGTCGCGCCGGGTCCGGGTTACATTTGGACACCCGGTTACTGGCGATGGTCCGGAAGGGATTACGTTTGGGTGCCTGGCTCTTGGGTCAGGCCGCCCCGTACCACGGCTGTTTGGGTCCCAGGACATTGGGTGAGCAGAGGTGCAGGTTGGGTTTGGGTCCCTGGTCACTGGCGATAAGCGGCCTGTAGTCTGCAAAGCGGATTTGCATCGCGTCGCTCTGAGCACGTTCTTGCGGCGCGATGCGTAATCCGTTGGTCGCACGGAAAATAGTTCGGGCGCTCGTCAGCGTTTGCCTTCTTCTTCTAGCTGCGCTGTCGATCCTCTATTTTCGGCAGCATTCGATGGTTTATCACCCGCGCCCGTACGATGAGAGCTATGCCTATGCGTTTCCAGCAGACGGCGTAGAAATCGATTACACGGTCGCGACCGCGAAATATCGCGCGTATTACATTCCCGGTAGCGCACCAGTGCCGAAACGGCTCTGGCTCGCGTTTTGTGGCAATGGTTCGCTCGCGCTCGATTGGACGACAATTCTTCGCGAATATCCGTACAACGGCGACGCCCTGTTGCTGATCGATTATCCAGGTTACGGGAAGAATGATGGTTACGCGACGATCGCGAGCACGCGCGCGTCGGTGGACGCCGCACTGAGGGCGCTGACTGAGCGGCTTCACACCGACGAAGATCATTTAACGCTTTGCACGATTGGCCATTCGTTGGGCGCAGCGGTCGCGCTCGATTTTGCTGCGCACCACCGCGTTGCCCGTGTTGTTTTAATCGCACCGTTCACCACGCTGCGAGAGGAAGCCGCCACGATTTTGGGTAGCTGGATCGCGCGATTGCTCATCGAGAGTTATGATAATCGCGCGAATCTCGCGGAGGTCGTGAGGCGCAACCCCAACGCGCGCATCGCAATTTTTCACGGCACGAGCGACGAAGTCATTCCAGTCCGAATGGGGCGTGAGCTCGCGCGCGAATTTCCATTTGTCGAATTCTTCGCGATTGAAGACGCAAATTATGTCAGCGTGCTCAATCACGCGCACGACAAAATCATCGATTGGATGAATGGGGCGAATGGGACGAGCGACATGGACGGGTCCGAGCCGGACAGGCACTAGCCGCGAGGTAGCGGCGAGTGAGTCGGGAGGCGAACGAGTTCAATCCGTTGATTAAGGATGTGGAACGCTCGAAGCTATATCAGGGCACCGTGAAACCGAACTTTCAGCTCTACGATCATCGATTTCCGCGAACCGACTTCTTCTTCCAGTCCGGAGCTGGCCGATGGCATGGCTACTGGCCCAACGACGACGGCGAGTTCCGTCGTTACAACTTGGGTCGCGAATATCTAATCGAGGCCGCACGCGAACGCGTGAAGGAAATGGTCGTGTTCGCCGTTATCCTCGCCGCCGCCGCCTGGCCGGTGATCTATATGATCGTGTCGGTCGTGCAATTGTTGCACAAAGGCCAACCGCCGGATCGCTAGATCCGAATTAGCGCGGAGGCAGAAATTCGTCGCGATATTGTGGCGTTGTTTCGGGCGCGAAGCCGTGGCGGGTAATGTTTTCGGTGACGACGCGTGGCACCACGAACTGCAAGAGATAATCGGCGCCGCCGGCTTTGGTGCCGCCGCCGCTCATTTTAAATCCGCCAAACGGATGCCGGCCGACGACTGCGCCGGTACAAGAACGATTGATATAAACGTTACCGGCGACGATCTCCGCCTTGGCGCGCTCGATGTGGGCCGGACTGCGCGAGAAAAATCCGGCGGTGAGCGCGAATTCGGTGCCGTTGGCGATCTCGAATGCTTCATCGAGATCGCGCGCTTTCATTACGCTGAGCACCGGGCCGAAGATTTCTTCGCACGCGATTTTCGCCTTCGGATCGACATTGGTGAAGATCGTCGGCGGAATGAAAAATCCTTTATCCGGAACGTCGCCGCGTTGGAAAGCGAGCCGCGATTCGTTTTTGCCGATCTCAATATAATTGAGAATGTTTTTATGTGCCTTCCCATCAATCACCGGGCCAACGGTGATTCCGGGGTCTTCCGGATTTCCAACGCGCAAACTGGCCGCAGCATTGAGCAGGCGTTCGATTGCGCGGGGATAAATCTCTTCCAAAATGATCAGCCGCGAACAAGCCGAACATTTTTGCCCCTGATAGCCGAAGGCGGAATAGATCGTATCGACAATCGCTTCGTCGAGATCGGCATCGGCATCGATGATGACGGCGTTCTTGCCGCCCATTTCGCAAATCACTCGCTTGAGCTCGCGTTGACCTTCTCTCGTCTTGCCCGCGCTCTCCCAAATGCGCAAACCAACTTCGCGCGACCCGGTGAACGCGATAAGATCGACATCTTTGTGGTCGACCAGATGCGCGCCCATCACTGAACCTTTGCCCGGCAAGTAATTCAGGACGCCGGGCGGAACACCGGCTTCCTCAAAAATCTCCATTAACATCGCGCCGATGACGGCAGATTGTTCGGCCGGTTTCATGATAACGGTGTTGCCGGTAACGAGCGCGGCCGTGGTCATGCCGCACAAGATTGCCATCGGAAAATTCCAAGGCGCGATGATCATGGCGACGCCGCGCGGCCAATAATGCTGATAACTCTCTTCGCCGAGCACATGCTGCGTTAGCCGTGGCCGCCCGATCAAGCGCATCTCGTGCGCATAAAACCGACAGAAATCCATCGCTTCGCGAATATCGCCGTCCGCTTCCGCCCAGGCCTTGCCGACTTCGAAAACTTCAAGCGCGGAGAGCTCAAAACGTCGGCGGTGCATGATATCGGCAGCTCGCTCAAGCAGTCGGCAGCGCGTCTCAAACGAAGTGCGACTCCACTTTTCGAACGCCTCTCGCGCCGCTTTGACCGCGCGCTCTGCTTCCGGAATTCCAGCTTCGGCCACGTGCCCGACAACATCATCAGGCGAGGTCGGGTTGATCGAAGCGATCGTTTTGTCGGTCCAAACTCGTTCGCCGTCGATCACAAGCGGATATTTTTGGCCGAGTTGCGTGCGCACATGGGCAAGCGCTTCTCGCATCCGATCCTGGTTTTGTTGATAAACGAAATTCACAAGCGGCGCGTTTTCATAAGTATCACCGGGCGGCGTATCGAGGGAAGCGTCGTCGTCCACTTCGACGTGCCGCGCGCCGTTCGGATTTTGCGCAACGAGATCGGCCGGGTCGCGCAACAATTCGTCTTCGGAGACGTTCTCCGAAAACTTGGCGCGCAAGAAACCTTCGTTCGATGTGTTCTCGAGCAAACGGCGAACGAGATACGACATGCCCGGCAAGAGTTCACCGACCGGACAATATTCTCGGACGCGGTAACCCATCTCCACCAGCGCGCGTTTCACCGGACCGGCCATGCCGTAGAGCAATTGAAATTCAAAACGGCTGCGGTCGATTCCAAGTTGATCGGCGAGCGCCTGCGCGTGGGCAATGCTGCGAACGTTGTGCGATCCGAACGCCGAGGTAACGATGGATTCGTTCTCGAGCAAAATCCGCGTGAGAATTTCGAAATTCAGATCACTCTCCGGTTTTTGCAGGAAAACCGGACAAGCCCATCCGTTCTGTCGCGATTTTATTTTCTCGAAGTCCCAATAGGCGCCTTTGACCAGGCGAACTGCGAACCGGGTTCCGCGCGCGCGGCCCCAATCGAGCAGGTCGCGCAAATCGTCTTCCGCATCTCTGAGATAGGCCTGCACCACAATTCCAGCATGCGGCCAGTCGCGAAACTCGCTCTCGTTAAAGAGCGTTCTGAAAAGTTCGAGCGTTCCGTTTTTGTGCGCAAAACTTTCCATGTCGAAGTTCACAAACGCGCCGAGCTCACGCGCGCGTCGCAAAATCGGGCGCAGTTTTGGCGCAAGATGGGCGATCGCGTCGGCCGGATCGGCCGGATTCATCTGCGAATAAAGCGCCGAAATTTTTACGGAAAGATTAACGACCGGAAACAGCTCGGCGTTTTTGCCGAGCGGATCCATCCAGCCGCGCGTTTCGCGACCGAGATGCTCGAGTAATTCGAAACAGCGCGTAGTGTACTCGCCCGCTTCCTGTTCGCTCACGACGGCCTCGCCGAGAAGATCGACCGTGAACCCGATGCCTTGAGCGCGGCGTTTGCTGAGCGTTTTCATCACGTCCTTGGGATTTCGTCCCCCGATGAACTGGCGCGCCATGCCGGAAACGTTCCACCGCAGGACCTGACCGCTCATCCAAGGGATGATTTTCGCCAAGCCAACGCCGGTTCGGATCATCGGCGCGTAGCCATTGCGCATGTCGGCGAAATATTCGTCGAGATGCTGGACGATGTCGGTGCCGCGATGAAGCGACGCCAGCACGTCGACAAAGCGAAAGAGCTGCACCTTGAAATGCTCGTCCCGCATCGAAAGCGCCATCATCCGCTGATAAAAACCGGCTTTGCTAAACAGCGGCTCCGGGTGCTGATCGACCAAGTCAAAGATTCGTTCGCCACGCCGCTCTATTTCCGTTTGCAAACCGCCCATGCCAAAAAGTAATCGCGCGCTAATCGGAGGTAAAGGCGAAGGAATTCCGATACGGCCAAAAAAATTCACCGGAATACGGTCACTTTGAGGGGGAACTTCGATGTGGGGTGTGAATTGCCGCTGTCAAAGCGGATTAGATTCAGGGAGCAGTTAGAGTGATTTGTCTGGCGGGCCCCTGCAGGCCCTGGGGCTTGGGCCCGTCAGGCAATTTCTCTTTTTTCAGGGGATTGCCGTTTGCTGGGCGTCCCGACCTCGGTTAGCAAGATCGACATGCAAGGCCGCGATGAGCATCACCAATTCGCGAGCGATAACACGGCCGGGATTTGCCCCGAGGTCTTGGCCGCCCTGGAAGAGGCCAATCATGGTGCAGCCGTTTCCTATGGCACCGATCAATGGATGGGTCGCGTTCGGGAATTGGTCCGGGATCTCTTCGAAACGGATTGCAATGCTTATTTAGTTTTTAACGGGACGGCCGCGAATGCGCTGGCGTTGGCGCAGCTTTGCCAACCATTTCACAGCGTCGTTTGTCACAAGCAGGCTCATATTCAGACCGACGAATGCGGCGCCCCGGAATTTTTCACGGGTGGGTCAAAGTTGCTCCTGGTCGGCGGGGGGCACGGCAAGATAGACCTGAACGAAGTCAAAGCGGTCATCGCGATCCAACCGGAAGTGCACGCGCATAAACCGCGCGTAATCAGCGTTACACAGGCAACCGAGTTTGGAGCGGTTTACAGGCCCGATGAAATTGCCGCAGTCAGCGAATTCGCACGCCAACATAAAATGTTTGTGCACATGGACGGTGCGCGATTGGCAAATGCGGTTGCCTCACTTGGTTGCTCGCCCAAAGAGATTACCTGGAAGATCGGCGTGGATGTTCTTTGCTTTGGTGGGACAAAGAACGGCGCGCTCGGAGGCGAACTCATTGTTTTTTTCAAAAAAGAACATTCCCGCGAATTCGATTATCGTTTGAAGCAAGCCGGCCAGCTTGCGTCCAAGACGCGATTTTTAGCTGCACAATGGATCGGCCTTCTCAACAATGACGTTTGGCTCCAGAACGCTCGGCACGCCAACGCCATGGCGCTCGCGCTGGCGGACCGTCTGCGCAGTTCAGCGAAGAGCGACATCGTCCTTCCGGTTGAAGCAAATGCTCTCTTTGTTCGCATGCCTGAGCAGCTCGCTCGCAGTTTGCACTCGCGCGGCTGGCATTTTTACAAGTTCATTGAACCCGATGTTTATCGCCTGATGTGCTCATGGGCGACGACTGATGCGGAAATCGACCGATTGGTTGGCGATGTGTTGCGCTGAGGAAAAGAAGTCGTATAAGACCGCGATGAATTGGAGATGCTGCGCTGTTGTGATAATTGCAAGCGGCTTGGTTGGTTGTGGGATTGGCCGCGTCGTCACCGCACCCGTGCGCTATGTTTTTGGTGAACGGGAGGCTGGACCTGCCGCAAATACGTCTGATGTGACAAATCCTGGCCGGCCAGTCGTTGCCCCTTCTCCGACTGCCACACCGCGCGTTGCCTCGCGCAAATCAAAGCAACCGTCGCGAGTTGCCGCAAGCAAGCCGTCGGCAAAACCTTCGCCATCATCTCAGAAGTCTGCGAGCGCGACGCAGTTTCCTGTGGCAAAAGCGGTGCCAGGCAGGCCCGGCCTCGTTTTTAATCCATTCAACGCCACCGGTGGATACATCGACGTGAGTGGTTACGCGCCGGGAAGCAAAGTAAAAGATCCCGATTCTCAGAAGATCTTTGTTGTGCCCTGAGTTACCACGGCTCGCCGATCTCAGCGGCGCCCGACCGCGTCCTTCAGGTCGTCGTCTTTTCTCTGCTGCTGAATTTTTTGAATGACCGAGTGGGTCGTGTCGAGCGAGTGCTTTGCCCAATCGTGTTCGTAGGTCTGCCTCGGTGACGGAGCTGACGGCGCGGAAGTCTCCGTTGCTGCCGTCTTTTGTTCGCTGCGTTTTTGCAGAACGAATAGAGCCGCACCTATCCCGGCAATTACGATGAACGTTACTAAGCTGCGCATGTCATATTTTGGCAGCATGATGCGAGCCACCCTTCATTGCCGCGAACTTCGGCCAATGGTAGTTATGAGGATGAATTGGTGGCGGGAATTATCGATTGCGCTCTGCGCCGTTGCTTTCGTGCATTCTGGCCTTGGCCAAAACTATCAGGGCCGCGAATTGGTCAAGGCGACACTCCTGGCCGATGCCTCAGCCATCGTTCCGGGCAAGCCATTCACTGCTGGACTTCTCCTGCGAATGGCGCCGGGCTGGCACACCTATTGGAAATTCTCCGGCGACGCCGGCCTCCCGACTGAAATCAAATGGAATTTGCCACCCGGTTGGAAAGTCAGCGAGATCCAGTGGCCGATTCCGCTCAAGACAAATGACCCCGGCGACATCCAAACTTACGGTTACCAGGACGAAATCCTGCTCATGCAGGAACTTACGCCGCCCGCCAAGATCGACGTCTCGCCGGTAAAACTATCCGCGGAAGCGAATTGGCTCGTTTGCGAGAAAATCTGCATTCCTGGAGGCGGGACCGTTGAGCTCGAGCTGCCGACATCGGCAACGGCCGATCAGAAAAACACGGATCTGTTTGCGCGCTACCGCCGTTTACTTCCGCAAAAATTCCCAGATTCAAGAACGGCGAACGCGAGTTGGAGTCGTGCCGGCTCGGATCTTCATCTCAAGCTGGTAAGCGAGAATCTGGCGAATTATCCGACGCTCGATTTTTATCCGTTGCCGCAGGGCAACACCGTTGTCGGTCACCCCGCCATCGAATCGCGCAAGGCGAACGAAGTTACGTTTCGGATTCCAATTGAATCACCGGACAAAAATTTATCGGGAATGCCGGGGTTGCTTGTCTTTTCGAAATTTCCCAACGGCAACGATCGCGCTGCCTGGGAGCTTGGTGCGCCGGCAATCGCTGCGGCGCAAGCGACGCAGCCTTCACGCGGGATCGTTACCTTTTTGTTCTTCGGCTTTATCGGCGGATTTATTTTGAATCTTATGCCGTGCGTGTTGCCGGTGATCTCGCTCAAAATTTTCGGGTTTATTCAACAAGCGGGGCAGAGCCGGCAGAGAATTTTTCGGAGCGGCCTTGCTTTTACCGCTGGAATTTTCGCCTGGTTTCTCGCGCTGGCGTTTTTGCTGATCGCGCTGAAGGCCAGCGGCCGCGACGTGACCTGGGGCGGGTTTCAATTCACCAACGCCTATTTTGTTCTTGGCCTGAGTGTGATCGTCCTCGTCTTCGCGCTGAATCTTTTCGGCGTCTTCGAGGTTTCGCTTCCACAAAGCATGACCCGCGGCTTGCTCGCGACCTCCGAACGCAAAGATAATGTCGGTTCATTTTTCCAAGGTGTGTTCGCAACCGTCCTGGCGACGCCGTGCACCGCGCCGTTTCTCGGGACCGCGCTGGGCTTCGCCTTTACGCAATCACCGATCGTCATCTTGTCGATGTTCGTTGCCGTTGCTGCCGGAATGAGCGCACCTTATTTCCTGCTGAGTGCACAACCGGCTTGGCTCCGATTTCTTCCAGCCCCCGGCCCGTGGATGGTGCACCTGAAACAGTTCATGGGATTCCTTCTGCTCGCGACGCTGCTCTTTCTGCTCTACGTCCTTGGCGCTCAGCGCGGGCTCGACGGGGCGATTTGGGCGAGCTGCTTTTTGCTCATCGTCGCCATCGTCTGCTGGATGAAAGGCGCTTTCATTGTCCCGACTGCCCCAGTAGGGAAGCGAACTTTCGCCCTGTTGCTCATGCTCCTGCTTTTGCTCGCGAGCGGCGTTTATTTTATCGGCGACAAATTCCAATCAGCGAAGATCGACCTCGCGGCCTCAAATGCTCCCGGCGATTGGCAACCGTTCACGCCCGAGCGTTTGCAAAGCGAGCGCGACCAGGGACACGCCGTATTTATCGATTTTACCGCAGCCTGGTGTCTCACCTGCAAGTTCAACGAGAAGAGCGTGCTCGAAAACGGCGCGGTTCGCGATGCGTTCCAGCGTCACGGCGTCGTTAGATTGAAGGCCGATTGGACCAACGGCGACCCGGTCATCACGAAATTGCTTCAACAATTTGGCCGGCCAGGTGTCCCATTGTACGTGCTTTATCCGGGAAAGTCGGAAGAGCCGATTGTGTTTCCGGAATTGCTCACCAAGAGTATCTTACTCGACAAACTAGAAACCATCACACCAGCAGTCGCTTCACAATAAGTTATGAAAACCAAACTACTTCTTACCGCGATCACCACATTCGCAGCCGGCGCGCTTTATGCCGCCGATATTCCATCGGTTGGCACCGCCGCACCGGAGTTCTCTGCGCCGGACGCCAACGGCAAGACGCAATCGCTTTCCGAATACAAAGGCAAATACGTCGTGCTCGAGTGGTTCAATCCGGAATGTCCGTTCGTGAAAAAGCATTACGGCGGCGGCAACATGCAAAAGTTGCAACAGGAATATACCGGCAAAGGCGTCGTCTGGCTGACGGTTGATTCGAACGCGCCCGGTAGCGAAGGCAACATCACCGCTGAGCAGGCGCAGAAAATCATGAAGTCTTGGAACACGCATCAGACCGCGCTCCTGCTCGATCCTGAAAGCAAAGTCGCCAAACTTTACGGCGCCAAGAACACGCCCAACATGGTCGTGATCAATCCCGAAGGCAAAATTGTTTACGAAGGCGCGATCGACAGCAAAGCGTCGCCCAATCCGGCCGACATTCCGAGCTCGACCAACTACGTCAAAGCCGCGCTCGACGAAGCGCTCGGCGGCAAGGCGGTTTCCAATGCCCAAACCAAACCCTACGGCTGCCACATAACTTACAAGTCCTCCTAAGATTTTCTGTGGAGGCAGGCGTCCTCACCTGCAAATAATCTCAAAGCGGCGATCGAACCCGATCGCCGCTTTTGTCTCGCGGCTGGCCGCGCCTTGCCCCGGCCCGCCAAGCTAGTCGCAAGATCGACATCGGAGTGATGCGAACGAGGAACATTGCGATTTTCATTACGAAACCCGGAATGACCAGTGGCTTACCGGCTTCAATCGCAGCGAGCGCGTCGCGCGCTGTCTTTTCCACTGAAACGTAAACGAATTCTGGACCGGTCTCCGGTTGACCGCCAGGGCGCTTCGCGGCGTCGCCGAATTCAGTATGTACCGGGCCGGGACAAAGCGTAGTAACGGTCACGCCGGTGCAGTGCAGTTCAGCCCGCAGCGCTTCCGAGAAACTGTTCACGTATGCTTTGCTCGCTGCGTAAACACCCATTCCGGGAATTGGGAGAAAACCGGCCGACGAGCTGACATTCAAAATCGCGCCGCGTTTTCTTCCAATCATTTGCGGAAGCAAACGCCGGGTCAGCAAGGTGAGCGCGACGACGTTTACTTGAATGATCCGCTCGTCTCGTTGCGGATCGCTCGTGGCAAACGGTCCGTAGTCGCCCAGTCCGGCATTGTTGATCAGGAAGTCGATGTCGATCTTGTTTTGATCGAGCCACTCGATCAGTTCGTTGATTTGCGATTTGTGGCAAAGGTCGGCAAGGCGCACGTGAATGGTCAATCGCGCATTGCGACTTCGCAATTCGTCGCGCAATTCATTTAACCGTTCTTCGCGTCGCGCGACCAGAACGAGCGTCCGCGCGCGCCCCGCCAGGTGGCGGGCAAACTCGCGACCGATTCCAGCCGAAGCGCCGGTGATTAACGCGCTGCATCCGTCAATTTTCATTTCGTCGCATTCTTACGAGCAGCGCCGTCGGTATGCCGCTCATGATTCCGCCAATGTGACCAGCCATGCTGATGTCGGGAAGGAGTGAGACACCGAATCCGGTCACAAGCACGATCCAAAGCCATTTTCGCAATCCACCGTCGCTGTCCTGACGATATGAAATGACCAGCGCTGCGCCCAACAAACCGAAAACACCGCCGGACGCGCCGACAGTGGCCCCTTCTTTCGGATGCCAGTTGTGCACCAGAAGAATTACGGCAGCTGAGCAAATCACGCTGACAAAATAGATCAAGGCGCCTCGCCCGGTGCCCAGTTGTTGTTCAACAATTCGACCGATCCAGGAAAGCAGGCCGACATTCAGAAGCAGGTGCAACCAATTGAAATGGAGAAACGAATAGGTGGCGATGCGCCAGAATTCGCCATGCAATTGGCCGTTATCTGGAAGAGCGCCGAGCTTCGACAGCGCCTCATCATTTCCGACACCATTCATTGCGATCTCGATTCCAAAGCCAACCGCAAGGGCGAGAATTAGGACGAATGTTCCGCGATTTCTCTCGAATTTCATTTTGTCATGTCGACCGAAGTGGAGACATCTCTAGATATTTCTGAAACAGTTAGAGATTCCTCGACTCCGCTCGGAATGACAATAGTCGAACCTCACTCGCGCCTATCGGTGCTCCTCGATAAATTTCGTTCCGTCGAGCCAACCGCGCGTGTCTTCGCGGTAACCGGGTCCGATGAACGGTGTGAGGAATTCGCGCATCTCAAAATGGAGGTGGGCAAAGTAGCGACCGTTTGCCGTCCCAACAGTGGCGATTTGCTGGCCGCGTTTCACGAGGTCGCCCGGACGGACGAGCATGTCTTGCACATGCCCGTAATACGACTGCACATATTTTCGTTCATCATTTTCGAGATAGGCATGGAGCAGAATGACGATGTTGCCCCAGCCAGGGCCAGCGTCGCGCGCGAGCAGCACGCGGCCATCCGCAATCGCGTAGATCGGGTCACCCAGATCGCTGTTCTCGCCCCCAATGCCGTTTAAATCGTCGCCGAGATGTTTGTTCTCGGTGAAATGCTGCGCGTTGTAAGCCATCGCGCCGTTCTCGTTTCCGAGCGGAAAATCAAAATGCGCCGCGTTCGGAAGGGAAGCCAGTTCGAGCGGCGACGGAATCCGAAATGCAGGATCGACATATTTCGACCGCGTCAGTTCGGGTCCGAGCTTCCACGCCAGCGTAACGACGAACGACAATGCGAACGCGGCGATGCTCAACGCGATCCATTTCTTCATTAAGCAACCACGAATGGACACGAATCGACACGAAGCACAAACAACTTGCTGTTCTTAGTGTCCATTGCTGTTTATTCGTGGTTAATGAGGACTTTGGTCACCGGCGGCGCTGGATTCATCGGCTCCCATCTGGTCGAAAAACTACTCGCTGACGGACATGACGTCGCCATCCTCGACGATTTCAATGACTTTTACGATCCGCAAATCAAGCGCGCCAACATTTCCGCGGTCGCAAACCAGATCGCGGTTCACGATGTCGATCTTCGCAACGGTGAAAAGGTCGCGAGTTTATTTCGAAGAGAAAAATTCGACACCATTGCCCATTTGGCCGCGCGCGCTGGTGTTCGTCCATCGATTCAACAACCGCAGCTTTATTACGACACGAATGTCGGCGGCACGCTGCATTTGCTCGAAGGAGCACGGACGAGCGGCATCGAACGATTCATCTTCGCGTCGAGCTCATCGGTTTACGGCGCGGCCAAGACGGTTCCGTTTTCGGAAGGAGAGCATCTCACTCAAACCTTGAGCCCGTATGCGGCCACGAAAATCGGCGGAGAGTTTCTCTGTTCGACCTATTCGCATCTCTACAGAGTGCGGATCGTTGCGCTCCGCTACTTTACAGTTTACGGCGCACGCCAACGTCCCGACCTGGCCATTCATCAGTTCACGAGAAAAATCCACGCTGGCCAACCGATCGATCAGTTCGGCGATGGCACGACGCGCCGCGATTACACCTATATCGACGACATCATTCAGGGAACAATCGCCGCGCTCAAATACGAGGGGCCCATGTTCGACGTTTTCAATCTGGGCGAGAGCGAAACGATTCAGCTTCAAGATTTAGTCGCCGCGATTGAAAAAGCGCTTGGCAAAAAAGCGAAGATCAATCGACTGCCCGAACAACCGGGCGACATGCCAATAACCTGCGCCGAGATTTCCAAAGCGCGAAAACTCATGGGCTACAACCCATCGACAAAATTTGAAGACGGCTTGCCGCGCTTTGTTGATTGGTTTCTGAAATCGCGCGGCGCGAAATGATCCACTCTGTCATCCTGAACGGAGTGAAGGATCTCTCATAAGCTCGTTGATCACGCTAAGCACGTTCGTGTGTTCCAAACTTCGACTGTGAGGTCCCTCGCTTGCGCTCGGGATGACAGAGCTGCGTGATTGAAGAAGGTCGAATGAGGTCGCAAAATGACAGTGTGTCGATGCAAATACTTCCGTTTGATCAGCGAGCGTGTTTCATCGCCGGCCAGGCGAAGTCTGGCACGACGCTGCTGGCGGCGTTGCTCGACAATCATCCGGAGCTACTCGTTCTGCCGCAGGAAACTGCTTATTTCCCGACCGTTCTCAGGAAATATCGCGACGCTGGCCGGCGGGTTCAGTTTGATTATTTAACAAAGGAATCTTTTTCGCGCGTGCTCTTCGGAGGAGAACCGAAATGGCGTGAGCACGAGTACAAAAAATTTCCGCAGCACAAATTTCTCGAGACATTCGAGCGCACTGTTTTTGAGCCGGCAAATGCCGAGCGCGATTTACTGGCACTGATGGCCGAATCTTACGCCGCAACAGTCGATCTGCCGCTCGATCGCATTAAACGTTGGATCGAGAAGACGCCGGCAAATCGAAACCACGTCGACGAAATCTTCGCCCGGTTTCCGCAGGCAAAGTTGATGGTCACGTTGCGCGATCCGCGCGCGATCCTGGCGACGCAAATTACGTTGGAAAAAACGCGCCAGACGAAGCGTTTCTCGACTTACTACGTGATCGCGCATTGGCGCGTGGCCGCGAAGTTGGCCAGGCGCGTCCGGAGCGGAGATATTGCCGGGTTGCTTGTCCAGTTCGAGCAGCTGGTCAGCGAACCGTCGGTGATGATGAAAAACGCGTGCGATTATCTCGAGATCGAATTCGATCCCGAAGTTGTTTTGACGCCCACGAAGATTGGCCAGCCGTGGGGCGGCAATTCGGCCGCGCAGATTGCATTTTCAGAAGTAACCGCTGAGCCAGCGTCGCGTTGGGAGCGCGAGTTGTCCGAAGACGAGATTGGCTGGGTCGAATTGCATTGCCGCGACTTAATGCCGGAGTTCGGATACCAACCGCGGCTACCGGCTCGCTCGTTACGCCATTTTACAAAGCCAATTCGCGGAGAGCGATTGGGCGAGTATCTCAAATCGCGTGCCTATTCTTTGCGGGACGCTTGGATTTGTCATTAGGATCGACATTTTGTTCCACTTGCAATCACGAGACGAGCGGGCGATAATCGGCTCGTAGATGTCGGGAATCTAATTCGATCCTCCGAGCATCCGTTTTCAAGCGAGGCTAAAAGTATGAAGCGAGGTTTCTCATCTTCGCGATTTGATTGGCTGACCACAGCGGGTTGCATCTCAAGACGATTCTATTTCCGGCATGACGAGGCGGAGTTTCCGGCGGCGTCGTCCCGCGATGGCGGGATTTGCAATTTGTTAGGCGAAACCTTTAAGGGTTCGCGCGCCACGGACCGTGCATCACTGGATGCGCTCCGCCCATTAATTAATTGGGTCAATACTGAGGATCATCATGAACTCTTATCAACCGGGGAGACGCCAGCGCCACGGGCGCGGTCGGACTCGACGAAGGGGAGGTCGCGGGCGTTTCCAAGAGCAACGCGCGCCGGCTCCAAAGCAGAAAACATTCTGGCAACGCATCGCCGCATTTTTTGGAAATGGCGGCGACACACGAAAAGCAGCGACGCAATCGCGCAACGGTCAGCAACAGCAGCAGCACCAGCGGCCACAGGAGCAACCGCGGGCGGCGCGTAAACCTGAACCAGTCGAAGTCACTTCGCCGCGTCTTTACGTGGGCAATCTGTCCTTCGACGCGACCGAGAGCGATCTCTTCGAGCTTTTCAACGGCGTCGGCCACGTCCAAAACGCCGAGGTCGTAAGTTATCGCCACAACCAGCGCTCGAAAGGTTTCGCGTTTGTGTCGATGCAGACGATCGAGGAAGCCAAGCGCGCGGTGGATGAATTGCACGACAAGGAATTCCTTGGACGCAAGCTCGTGGTCAGCGGCGCGAAGTCGAGCGAGCACCCGCACGGTTCGCACGATTAATCGCAGCCTGTGATTTCAGTCGGGGAGACGTGGCGCTGATTGAAGCGCGCGTCTCCCGATTTGTTTATGCGCGGCCTGTTCGTCATTGTCGGTCCCACTGCGACCGGCAAATCGGAGATCGCGGCGGACGTTGCCGCGGAGCTCGGCGCTGAAATTGTCAGCGCGGATGCGTTTCAAATTTATCGCGGTCTCGATTTGCTGACAGCAAAACCCGACGCAGCGACGCTGGCCAAAGCGCCGCATCATCTCATCGGCACGACGTCGATCTTGGAGGAGATGAGCGCGGCCAAATTCCGCGAGCGCGCTTTAGGTGCGATCTCGGCAATTCATTCGTGCGGGAAACTCGCGATCGTGGTCGGCGGCAGCGGGCTTTACGTCAAAGCGCTGACGCATGGATTATTAAGCGCGCCGGCGGCGGATCTTGATCTGCGTGCGCAACTCAATGAGATGAGTCTCGACGACCTGCACAAAAAGTTGCTCAAGGTTGATCCAGAAACTGCAGGCAAGGTCGATGTTAAGAATCGCCGGCGACTGGTCCGGGCAATTGAAGTTTGTTTGCTGAGCGAGCAGAAAATCTCCGGACCGCGAAAAGAATGGGAAAGCGATGTTGGAATCAACGGCGTCTTCGTCTTTCGCGAACGCGATGAGCTTTACGAGCGAATCAATCGCCGCGTCGAAGCGATGTTCGACGCCGGAGTGATCGAAGAAGTGCGCACGGCCGGCGCGATGAGCGAAACGGCATCGAAGATGATCGGGCTGCGCGAGATTCGCGAGTTGCTGGACGGCAAGATGTCGATCTTGTCCGCCAGTCGGACGGACTCGTCCGGAAGCGACCAATGTGTGGCCGCGATTCAACAAGCGACGCGTCGTTACGCCAAAAGACAGTTGACCTGGTTTCGGCGGCAAACTAATTTTGACTCGCTGAATTTATCGCTTCTTACGCACGTCGAAGCTGTGGAATGGATTTCGCAACGAGCGCGTCTGGCTCGTGCGCAAGGGAATGTTTGAAACACGTCCGAAAAAAAATCACGAGCGCGCGCTCTTAATCGGTCTCGAGAAGCAAGGCGTTTCGAAATGGGACCTGCAGGATTCGCTCGAAGAATTGGCCGAGCTCGCGACCTCGGCCGGCGCTGAAGTCGTCGATACCGTTACCCAAAAATTACAAAAGCCGACCGCGCCGTACTATATTGGCAAAGGCAAAGCGGAAGCAATCAAGCACTCCTTTCAAGATCGAGAAGTCACGTCGGTGATTTTTGACGACGAACTTTCGCCGGCGCAGGGACGCAATCTGGAAAACCTGCTCGCGCGCAAAGTGCTCGATCGCACCCAGCTCATTCTCGACATTTTTGCGCAGCGCGCGCGCAGTCGCGAAGGCCGATTGCAGATTGAGCTGGCACAGTTGCAATACTTGCTGCCGCGATTGACGCGGATGTGGGACCACTTATCGCGGCAAACGGGCGGCATCGGCACGCGAGGCCCGGGTGAAACACAACTGGAAGTGGACCGTCGTCGTGTCCAGGAACGGATCGCGCGACTCGAGCGCGAACTCGAAGCCGTGCGAAAAACTCGCGCGGTCCAGCGACAGGGCCGCAAGCGACATCAATGGCCGGTCGCGGCCGTGGTGGGTTACACCAACGCCGGCAAATCGACGCTCTTGAATTTGCTCACCGGCGCCGATGTCGTGGCCGAGAACAGACTTTTCGCTACGCTCGATCCGACGACGCGCAGTTTCGTTTTGCCTAATAAACAGCGTGTCCTGCTGACCGACACCGTCGGATTCTTGCGAAAACTACCGCACACTTTGATCGAATCGTTCAAAGCGACGCTGGAAGAAGTGAGCGAGGCCGATCTTCTCATTCACATTGTCGATCTGAGTCATTCTCGCGTGGACGATCAGATCGAAGCAGTCGAGGGCGTGATCAAGGAACTCAACGCATTCGGAAAGCAGACGGTGATCGTTTTCAACAAGATCGACAATCTGCAGAATCGCGAACTCGCCGAGACTTACACGAAACGATTTCCGGGCAGCGTAGCGATCTCCGCGCGGACTGGCGAAGGCGTGAACAACCTTGTCCAGGCCTTGCAGGATGCGCTCAGCGCATGGCGATTGCGTTCGCGTTTCCGCATTCCGGCGAGCGAATCGGCGCTGATCGCCGAGATTCACCGGGTTGGTCACGTACTGGAGCTGCGTTACGAGGGCGAGGGCGCGCTGATCGTCGCGCACGTTCCGCCGGAGCTCGCGCAGAAACTCGAGCGTTACGCCGAGCAGGCTTAGTCTCTTCCGTGACTGCGCGCGAGCGGGTGAAAAGATTGATCGCGGTTTGGCCAAAGGTGTACCCAAACGCGCACACCGAGCTGAATTTCAAGAATCCGTTGGAGCTCCTGATCGCGACGATTCTGTCAGCGCAATGCACCGACAAACGGGTGAACATGGTCACGCCGGCGCTGTTTAAGAAATACCGGAGCGCAAAAGATTATGCCAGCGCCCCGCAGGCTGAGCTGGAGAACGCGATCAAATCGACCGGATTTTTCCGGAACAAAACGAAAAGCATTCGCGCGGCAACATCGACAATCGCCAGCAAATTTAACGGAAAAGTTCCCGATTCGATGGAAGAGCTGCGTGAACTGCCGGGTGTCGGTCGAAAGACAGCGAACGTGGTTTTGGGAAACGCGTTTGGGATAAACGAAGGGATCGTCGTTGACACCCACGTTATCCGTTTGTCGCAGCGGCTTGGCCTAACGAAACACAAAGACCCGGAGAAAATTGAGCAGGATCTGATGAAGTTAGTGCCGCGCGAATATTGGGCCGTTTGGAGTCACTGGTTGATTTGGCATGGCCGGCGGCGGTGTTTCGCGCGCAAACCGGATTGTGCGAACTGCGAAGTGTTTCGCTTTTGCCCGAGCGGCAAAGTTTTTCTTAAAACGGGCGTAGCGCGAAAACCAGAAACTGCCGCTGCCTGAAGCAATCAGCGTGACACTACGGGCAACGTAACCCAAGATTGATTTTCCCGTCAGTTTGCGGAAAATAGAGCCCCCGTAGCTCCATGCAGCACGTCACCGCATTCTCGCGTCCGCAAACGGTTCCACCGGTCCCAACAACCGTGCCGAAGCGAAACGTCTGGATTCTCGATAGTTGGCGCGACCTGATTCTTTACGTTGGGACGCCGCTGTTGATCATTCCGCTTTTCACCCTCGCTCAAGCCCGTTGGAGCGCGCAGGAAATTTATCTTTTCGTGGCCGCTTTTGGAGCAATGGGGCACCACTTGCCGGGAATGATCCGCGCCTATGGCGATCGCGCATTGTTCGAACGTTTTCGCTGGCGGTTTATCCTCGCTCCCATTTTCCTGCTCGCCGTCTGCGTCGGTTTTTATTTTTGGGACATCAAGACGAATCCGGTCGTGATGATTGTGTTTCTTTGGGGCGTTTGGCACGGAATGATGCAGACCTACGGCTTTGGCCGGATCTACGATGCCAAGATGGGATCGTTTGCCGTGCCCACTCGGCGGCTCGATTTCGCGATGTGTGGGATCTGGTTCGCGGCGGGGGTGATTCTTTCTCCCGCCCGGATGACCGATACTCTGGAGGGATTTTACGGATGCGGTCTGCCATTTATTTCGCCGGGTGGAATTCACGCTCTGCAGCAAACTTTGCTCTTTGTCGCAGTGGCGATATCAATTCTTTGGCTGGCCAACTATGTGCGGATGTGGGTCGGGGGAACGCGACAGAATCCGGTGAAGCTGGCGCTTTTCGTCACCAGCATTGCGTTTTGGTGGTACTGCAATAACGGCGTGGCCAATATTCTTGCCGGTATCGCGTTGTTCGAAGTTTTTCATGACGTCCAATACTTGTCGCTGGTTTGGATTTACAACCGCAACCGGGTGGAGAAGGACAGCTCCATCGGCGGATTCATGCGGTTCATTTTCCGTCGGAGCGGATCCTTGATCGGACTCTATGTCGGATTGGTCTTTGCTTACGGTTCGATTGGTTATTTGAATTCGACTATCGGAATGGAAACGCTGACGCGTGTGCTCACCGGCGTGGTAGCAGCATCGGGGCTGCTGCATTTTTACTACGACGGTTTCATTTGGAAGGTTCGCGAGAAATCGACCCGCCAGTCGCTCGGACTCGCCGGAGGCACGGCGGATGTGAACCTGGGCGGGTTTTTACCGGGTTGGGCATTGCACGCAAGCAAGTGGGCGGTCGCGTTTGTCATGCCGCTTACAGCGATGTGGTTTGGCAAAGTGTACCGCGCGGCTCCGCCCGTGGATCGCACCGGTCATGTGGCCGCTGATCTGCCAGCCAGTGCGCGGGCACATTATAATTACGGCGCGACCTTACAGCAACTCGGCCGGTTCGACGAAGCGGAGAAGGAATATCAGACAACGCTGCGACTCGATCCAAGCTACATGAAGGTGTATGTCAATATGGCGTCGCTGTTGATGTCGAAATCGAAGTTGGATGAAGCCAAAAAATATTACGACCGCGCGATCCAGCTCGCTCCCGACTCGGGAGAAGTCCATGCCGGTTGTGCTTATCTTCTGGAGCGCCTCGGCCGGGCGGACGAAGCTCGCGCTGAATACGAGAACGCAATTCGTCTCACTCCAAGAAAATTAGCCGCGCGCCTGTTCTACACCTACGGCGCCTTTCTCGACAAACGAGGCGAGCTCGATGCTGCGATCGCGCAATATCAAAGCGCCTTGGAAGTCGATCCGAATCTGGCCGATGCGCATTCTGAGTTGGCCGCGGCGTTCTTGACCAAAGGGGATTCGCAGAAAGCTGAAGCGCACTATCTCGAAGCGGCCCGACTCGATCCGAAGCGCGCCGACACCCACAACAATCTCGGCAGTTTGCTTCTTCGCGAGGGCAAGACTTCGCAGGCCATTATCCAATACGAGGAAGCGTTGCGAATCGACCCAACGCTGACCGAAGCCGCGGAAAATCTTCGGGTGGCGAAATCGAGCGATGCCCGTTTCCAGTCTCGCACGCCGAAATAATTTTCTGAGCCACGGCCTGCACCTTAATCTCGACGACGCTTGGCGAGATGAACCGCTGAACTTGGCGGCGCTTGATGCGCGGAACTGGGGCCCGGAATTACGCTTTTCGGCGCCGCCATCGTTAGTCGAGAAATTCTACAACGAGTTTGCTCAGCAAGTTGCGCCGTTCATTCTCTATGGCTCGGGCGATTTCCATTATCTCAGTGCGCTTTGGCTTCGCCGACTGGGTGAACCAGTCGTTCTCGTTTCATTTGATAATCATCCGGACTGGGATGTGCGTCCGCCGAAATGGGGCTGCGGCGGCTGGATCAATCGCGCGCTTGAGCTGGGGCACGTTCAACATATCGCCCTTTGGGGCTGCGGAAATTTCGAGTGCTGGTGGCCGCACAATATTTTTGCCAACCGTAGCGCCGAGCGCGCAGGCCGGCTTGAAGTTCATCCCTGGGCTGATCAGCGTCCGATCAAAAATCGACAACGTCGCGGTGCGATCCTACGCGAAAGTTGGCGAAATAATTTCGAAGCATTCGCTGCGAATCTCCGCGGCCAAAATATTTACGTGACGATCGACCTCGATTGTCTTCGCGCGGAGGAGGCGGTGACAAATTGGGAAAGTGGCTGGTTCGAAGTTGCCGATCTCGAATGGGCGCTCGGGAAATTGCGCGGACACGGCCGAATCATCGCCGGCGATATTTGCGGCGCGTTTTCGCCGCCGAAGTACGCGCGCTGGAAGCAACGCTTCGCTTCCGAGTGGGATCATCCGCGGTTGCCTTTGCCGACACCTCAAGAAACCCGAAGAATTAATTTCGCTGCGCTGGAACGATTGTGGCCAGCACTAGCTCATTGAAACGAGCATGACCCCGGCGGTGATCAACAACGTGCCGATGGTGAGTCGCCACGTTAATTTCTCCTTCAAAATCTTTGCCGCCAGCAGCCCGATCATGATGATGCTTAGGCCTTGAAAGGGATAGAGGTAGCTAAGATCGAAACGCTGCAGCAGACCGAGATTCAAGAGAAACGAAATCGTCATCGAAAAGATTCCCGCGCTTAGAAGGGCGATGGTCTTTCGATTGCGGAATCCGGTAACGCTCGACAATTCCATGGCCCTTTTAAAAAAAAGCTGACCTGCGACGAACGTGGCCAGCCAGACCAGAATAAGAACGAGCGACCACCAGGTCATAAACGCTCCTCCAAACGAGCAGCCGGTTTGGCGACGATCGCGAGTCCAATGATCACCAGGGCGATGCCGTACCATCGTAAGGGGGAAATTTCTTCTTTAAGGATGAGCCAGCAGCTTATCGGGACCAAAACATCAACCACCCGCGACAAAGGAAACGCGATAGAAAGCGGGATGTATTTCAGAACATAGAGCCAAATTATCAGGTCGAGAATAATAACGACAATCGCCAGCCAGATTAGCGGAGAGGCGAGGCCGGTTATTCCGGTCCATGACCAGGCTCGGGAGAGATCTGCCGTGCTTTTGGCGCCCGCCTTCAGCAGCAATTCATAGAGAACGACACAGATGATGTTCAGCCCAAGCTGTAACCACGGATTGGCGAATCCGGAAGGCCGATTGTTTGTCATGTCGAGTGAATATGCCAGCCCGGCTCGGACCGAGACATCTCTAAATATTTCCGACCACAGTTGGGACAGAAATAGCAAGAGATTCCTCCGCTTCGCTCGGAATGACAATAACGGCCCGGACTCAAAGCTGATCTGCGTTTGGAAATTTCTTCAAAATCGGATCGTGTCGCGTCGGCTCGAGATATTTCACGGCGAAGTGGAAGATTGGATTCAACAGCGCTCGCGTGTGCAGGACGTAAAGATCGAGCGGTGCGAGCTCATGGCCGAGATGCAGTTTCGGATCATAATTGAGCGGACCGCTGCAATAGTAGCGCAACTTTTGATCGATCGCCCAATGGATCACGTCGCGCATGGTGTAAAAATAAAGATGGAGACCGAGCGCGACATCGTAATCGAGGCCGAGGCATTCATCGTAAATCGTGTCGCCGCAAACCAGGCAAAGACTAAAGGCGATGGTCTTGTTCGACTGTCGCCAGATTAAAAAACGGGCGCGCTCCGGCATGGTTTGAGAGATACGACAGAAAAATTCCTTCGTCAGGGTCTCAAATTTCATCGGCGAGCGCTTGTGCACCTGGAGATAGAGCGGATAAATTGTGTCAATGTGCGGCGAGATATCGTTCACGACTTCCATCTCGATCTTGGCGGCGCGTTCCGTTTTCCGGAATTTTCGGCGCAAGCTCTTGCGACTGACGTAACCAAGCGTTTGCAGGTATTCGTCGAAATTTTGGTATGGCAACGCGACCTGCGTCATCGGCATGCTCGGCACGCGCGCGTATCCGTTTTCGGAAAGAACTGCCAGCGCCGAGCGGTAACTTGCCGGGAAATCTTTGAAAACAACAAGCGAAGCTTTGTTCTCGCGGGCGTAATTGCGAAGCGTTGCGCCTAACGCTTCGGCCGCCCAACGCTCGTCGTTCGCGTTGCAAACGCCCAGCTCGCCGGCGCCGGCGGCGCAACCCACCATCAACACCCGCATCGTGAGGAATCTCGGAAATTTCTTCCGGACAAGATCGACAATCCTGCGGAAACCTCCGCGCATTCCTTCGACTAAGTTTTGCCGGACAAAGAAGATCGGCTGAATGGCGCGAATGCTTCCCGAACTATCCTCGAGCGCGAGGTAGTGATATTCGAAATCGTTCGCCAACGTCTGGTCGATCAGCTCGTAATAACGGTGATCTTTGCATTTATCCTGAAAGGCGCGCTTCCACTCCTCCAGGCTTCGGACGCCCGAAAGCGTCAGGATTCTGGCCGTTCCCTGAGCGAAAGGAACGACAACGTCATCGCGCATTTCGATTCGCCGCGTCGACGTTCTGCACTTTGAGCACACCGCTGCGGATGTGAAGATCGCGTTGCGGGAACGCGATTTCGATCCTGGCTTCGCGCAGCTTTTCCTCCATCGCGAAATTGAGATCGCTCCGATAACGGCGCGGTCGATAACTCATCTCACTGCTCCAGACTACCAACTCAAAATCAATCGAATTCACTCCGAACTTTTCCAGGAAGACGCTGGGCGCTGGATCTTTCAGCGTATTTTGATTTTCGTGAGCGGCGGCGAGTAATGCTTCGCGCACCTTGTTCACGTCGCTGCCGTAGGCGACGCCCACCGGCAAACGAAAACGCACCCGCGGATCGCCATAGGTCCAGTTCGTCACCGGTGAGTCGATGAATTTCGTATTCGGAACAATCATCGTGATGTTGTCGTTGGTCACGATCACCGTGCTGCGCGCCCGAATGTGCTGCACCTGGCCGGCAATGCCCGCTACTTCGACGCGATCCCCCACGGTGATCGGGCGTTCGGCCAGAATGACGAGGCCGCTGATAAAATTGCTCGCGATATTTTGCAGACCAAAACCGACGCCAACGCCGACCGCGCCGGCAAAAACCGTCAGCGCGCCGAGATGAATGCCGGCATTATCGAGAACAATAAAAATGCCGACGATGAGAACGACATTGCTGACGATCTGCGCGATGGCGTATTGCAACGAGCGATCGAGTCCGCTTTTGGCGAGGAAGCGATTGAAAAGAAAGCGTTTCGTCCGCGATGAAATCCAGAAAACCGCGATCAGCAGCGCGATGAGCAGGAAAATTTGAACGAGACTCAGGGTGACGCCCGGTAACGGTGCGTTCCAGGACAACGGCACGCCGGCGGCGTTGATTGCGTTCATGGTAAAAAACGCCACTGCGGCCACGCTCAGGATCGTGGTCAGGATCGCGATCAGGTTGACCTCGATCTTGAACCGGCTGAAAAAACGCCGGACCACCTCGCTTTGCAGCGCGCGGGCCGCAAATATGCCAATCGAAAACCAAATGACGAACGCGACGATGCCGAGAAACGAGACGTCGTGACCAAACACATGGAGCAATGGCTTTTCCAAGAGACCGAAATCCATTGTCGTTAGTCTGGGCGCGTTGCGCGCTCGCGCAACCGGGAAACAAAAAGTTGCAGGGCAACCGCTCCGGTTGCCGAACTAAAAGATGGCAAGCGATGCGCTTGCCCTACAATTCGGATATGGCCCTAACTGCCGCCAGCCGCTGCGCCGCCGCTCTGCGATTTAGCGCGTTCTTTGATGTAGTTGATGACGTCGCCGACGGTCTGCAATTTCTCAGCGTCTTCGTCCGGCACTTCCACGGAAAATTCTTCTTCGAACGCCATCACCAGTTCCACGATATCGAGCGAATCGGCGCCCAAGTCTTCGATAAACGACGCCTGAGGCGTCACTTGCTCGGGATTTACTCCGAGCTGCTCGACGATGATGTCCTTGACCTTTTCCTCGATCGTTTTTTCGGCCATAAAAAATTTTTGGGTTGGAGCGCAACGCTTACCCCACGCGCTGCCGCACCGCAAGTAAAAGAATTGCCCAAAATTGCGCAACCCAAATTCGACAACACCCTGGTTTTCTTGCCGGCTTGGGGTAGAAGACACTCGTGGCTGACGCGCCTGTTGAACTCGACGAATTGGTCGACCTGAAAATACTGCCGGCGTGGGTGAATGAGCCCGCGCCGACTGAACGTTACGCCCAACATCAGGGAGAGGATCGCCTCGATCGACGACCGCGTGACCAGCGACCGCGCGATAAGCGGCGACCCGATCGCAAAGGCCCGCAGCCTAGTTTCGAGCGCCCGACTCAAAAAGGGAAAATGCCGGAGCGACCGCGTCGACACGATCGACGACCTCCACGCGCGCAGGATCGACATCGGAAAGATCGACCGGGGTTTGTTAATCGCCAGTCCGGCTCGGACCGGCCGTTGCCGGCAATTGCGGTCAAGTTTTTGCCGCGGATGTCTGCTTTCGAGAACGTCGTCGCACAAATTAAATCCGGTTCGGTCGCGTATTCGTTATTTGCCCTCGCGCGGCTCTTTCTGGAAAAAGCGACGCGTCACGATGTTCAATTAACCGCGCCGCCGGAGTCGCCACTTTTTCAGCTTGGCGAAAACGGCGCCGTCTCGGTCGATCGACAATTTATCGAGCGCAACGCATTTCGGTTTGCGCAAGCCGACTTTTACAAGATCGAGATCACCGAGACCGATCCGATCAAAGGAAATTTCACCAACGTCGCCCGCTGCAGGCTAAGCGGAACCTTCCTCGGCCCGACCAATCATCACGATTATCAGCGGCGCCTGCGCAATCTGTACGAACAGCGTTTCAGTCGGCGAATGAATTTTCCCGATTACCAGCGCCAAATCCAAATCGTGACCGATCCGGCGGAGATCGAGAAATGGAAAGAAGATGCGCGCAAGGTGACGACGTTCTCGACGTTGCGGGACGAAGCGCCGACGACATTTTCGTCGGTCACGGAAACGGAGCGGCATTTTCAACAAAATTATTTGCCCGGCCTCGTTCGCTCGATTTCGGACTTGGTCATTGATGGTCCCGCCAGCCGGCGTTTGGACGATCGCGTGCTGAACCGGCTGGTTGAGAACGAATGGACGCATGAGACGCGCTCGCCGTCGTCAATGATGAAGGAGCTTGCCGCGCGCTTTCGTGAGGTTGGCCTTCATGTCTTTCGCCATCGGCGCGGGATGCTCTTTGTTTCCTCGATTTATCCGCGCGCGTTTAAACACGATGAGACCGGTGTTTCGTCGCAAGTCCGGGCAATTCTGGAAGCGATCGGCGCAATGCCGCGCATCGGACGAAAGGAACTGGCCGACAAGTTGATTGTCGATCTTACGGCTGACGAAGCGGAGCGCATGAAAATGGCGCTCGCGTCCGATCTCCGCTGGTTGATCAACGAAGGTTACGTGATCGAGTTCAACGATGGCTCGCTTGATCTCCCGCGCGCAAAAGTGAAACCAAAGGAAACTGCGGAGGCAACGACGCCGGAAGAGAAAGCAGAAGAAAAAACGATCGTGGCGAACGTCCCCGCCGCGGAAAAAGAGGAACGCGTCGAGGCAGGCGCGCCGCCCGTGGAAAATTCAAGCGTTCGCCAAGAAGCGGCCAAGGAAATCGGGACGGAGGTAGGAGCGATTGACCCAATCGCCCGCGGACGGTTCGGTGAACCGCCCCTACCTGAAGAAGAAACCGAAATCGGTGGAAGTTAAAGTCGTTGTAGCCACGGCCCTGCGGGCCGTTTATCCGGACGCGCCGCAGGCGCGCGGCTACATCAAATCGCGCCGGCTTTTTTCAGCGCTTTGTAAGCGCCGTTTTTGTTGATCGTCTTCAGCCCACGCGCGGTCACGCGAACGCGGATGAATTTTTTCAGCTCCGGCACCCAGATTCGGTGCTGGTGCAGGTTCGGCGCGAACAGACGCGGCACCATTTTGGTCACGTGCCGTCCGACGCCGCCCTTTTTCTTGGCCATACCGCGGCGGCGAATGATGCTGCCGCGCATGGGTTTCGATCCGGTAATGGTGCAAACTTTCGACATATGCTGAAACGGGGGCGCAAAAAGTGCCGCGCGCGCGCTAATTGTCAAGCGATTTACTCGCGAAGGGCTTTCGGAGTTAAACCACGAATAGACACGAATCGACACAAATGATGTGACAAGATGCTCGTTAGTCCCTATTCGTGTGAATTAGTGTCGATTAGTGGTTGAACTGATAACATGGCACAGAAAAACAACGGCAAACTGCGGATCGGAATTGTCGGCGCGGGCGGCATTGTCCGCCAAAGACATCTTCCCGCGCTGAAGAAAAATCCGGACGCCGAGATTGTCGCCGTCTCGAACTCGACTTACGAGAGCAGCGAAAAGTTTTGTCAGGAAAATTGCCCGTCGGCCACGCCGATGGCGAATTGGGCCGATCTGCTCGCCGTGCCCGATCTCGACATTATTTGGATCGGCACCCCGCCTTACATGCATTCGGCCGTAACCGTTTCCGCGCTCGAAGCCGGCAAGCACGTTTTTTGTCAGGCGCGAATGTCGATGGACCTGGCCGAAGCGGAAGAGATGCTCGCAACCTCGAAACGTTTTCCCGAGCTGGTGACGATGCTTTGTCCACCGCCGTTCGGGATGCGCGCCGACCTGCTCGTGAAAAAAATGCTCGCCGAAAATGCCATCGGCACGCCCCACGCGGTGCGTCTGCAAAGTTTCACCGGTGTCTATTTGAACCCGGAAGCGCCGGCGCATTGGCGGCAAAAGATCGAGATTACCGGTCTCAACGTGCTTACGCTCGGGATTTACGTCGAAGTGTTGCAGCGCTGGCTCGGCGATATCGCCGGCGTCTTCGCGCGCGGGAAAATTCTCAACGCCGAGCGGCGTGGCTATCGCGTCATCGTTCCCGACATGCTCAACGTCCTTTGCGTTTTTGAGAACGGCGCGGAAGGCGTGCTCGAGTTCAGTGGCGTGCACGCCGGCGCGCCGAATGATCGGTTGCGAGTTTTCGGCGACCGCGGGGCGTTGCTTTACGATTTCACCAACGAGCGGGTTCGCAGTGTGAAGTACGGCGGCCGCGAAATGGAAGATGTCGATGTTCCGAAAGAACTCGTGACCGACTGGCGCGTGGAAGACGATTTTATTTCGGCGGTGAAATCAAAAGGCCGGATGAAGCCGCGTCCCAGTTTCGAGGACGGCGTCCGCTACATGCGCGTTGTCCAGGCCGTGGCCGACTCCCGCGCCGCCAACGAATGGGTGGCGATTAAGAAATAGATTACGTCGATGCGACAATGGCCGATAAACAAGGATCGCGCCGCCGCGTATTTCTGATCATCGCGGGGACGGTTTTAATCCTATTCGGTTCGTTTTTTTTGTCGGAGGTGAAGAGCTCATTCATATATCAGCGAGCAGTTCCAACTGAAGGACAGAAAGGGCCGTGGATGGGACCATGGCAAGCGCTTATCGCTTCTTTTCTCTGTTTTGCTGCCGGCGGGTACGTGCTTTCCGGATTTGTTGGCAAGCGCGATTGAATGCCGCACTCACGCGACGAAGTTGTTGCAGCCGTTCAGAAAACTTTTCCGGAGACTTCCCATTCGCGCGTGCTCGCGCTGCTCGATGCCTACGGCGTTGAATCGTACGAGCACGAACGTGAGCGGGTGCAGCTTGCGATTCTGAAATTGAGCGAGGGAAACGAAGAAAAGCTGCGCGAGTTCGTGGCGGTGGCGAAACGTGATTATCGCGACGTGCTGTTTTGGGCGGAGTATCCGGAGGAATCTCGATTGGATACGTCGGAGAAAAAGGAGCGAATCATAAAGATGTTCGAGAAGTTCGGGATCAAGCCGCCGAAAGGTTTGTGATCGGTTAGGTAGGGGCGATTGACCTCAATCGCCCGCGGGCGGTTCGGTGAACCGCCCCTACCGTGAAAACGCAGCCGCGGCGCGCTCGAGCAAGTAACCGAGCAAAGCGGTAGCAGGCAGAGTGAAGATCCAGGCCCAGACGATGCGTTCGACCACCGTCCAGCGCATTCCGCTGAAACGTTTCACGGCGCCCACGCCCATGATTGAAGTGGAAATCACGTGGGTCGTTGAAAGCGGAATGCCGTAAAGGCTCGCCGCTTGAATGATCAAGGCGGCGCTGGTTTCGGCCGCGAAGCCGTGGACCGGCTGCAATTTCACCACGCGATGGCCGAGTGTGCGAATGATTCGCCAGCCGCCGGCGGCGGTGCCCACGGCCATGGTGGCCGCGCAAAGCACTTTGACCCAGAGCGGCATGGCAAAGACCGGCGTCTTCAAAAATTCGAGCCACGCTGGGAGATGATCGAACCGGCCGGCTTTGGTCCCGGTGAAAAGCGCGAGCGTGATGATGCCCATCGTTTTTTGGGCGTCGTTCGTGCCGTGACTGTGCGCCATCCAAGCCGCGCTCACGATTTGCGCCTTTCCGAAAAACTGATGAATGAAAAAAGGCGTTAACCGGTGGAGAAGAACGAAGAGCAGAAACATTACGAATCCGCCAAGAATGAATCCGGCGACCGGCGACGTAATCATCGGCACGACGACCTTCGGCCAGACACCGGCGTTCCATTTGATGACGGACCAATTTCCATGCGCGGTCGCGAGCGCCGCGCCGCACAGACCGCCGATGAGCGCGTGACTCGAGCTCGAAGGCAAACCAAAGAACCAGGTGACCATGTTCCAGATGAACGCAGCCAGCACGGCCGCCAGCACTGTCCACATCGTGACGACTTCGGTATCGACCAAACCTTTTCCGACCGTCGCAGCGACCGCGCCGCCGAGCAGTGCGCCAGTTAAATTGAAAAACGCGGCCATCGCGATGGCTTGCCGCGGCGTGAGAACCTTGGTCGAGACGACCGTGGCGATTGCGTTGGCCGCGTCATGGAAACCGTTGCTGTATTCGAAAATGACGGCGGCAAGAACGACGATGAGAAAAAGCAACATGTCGATCTTGCCCCGCGTCCGCGGGGCGGCGGTTTAGGTATTCTTCAAGACAATCTGCAGGACGACATTGCCGGCATCGCGGCAACGGTCGATCACCTTTTCGAGCAATTCGTAAAGGTCGCGCAAAAAGATGATGTGTTTGGGATCGTAATTGCCCTGGTAAAGATCGCGCAATAGTTCCAGCTCAAGCTCGTCGGCTTCTCCTTCGATAGTTTGCAGCTTCGCGTTCATCTCGCGCGCAGTCCGAACGTTCATTCCTTTGCGCAATTGTTTCACCATCGCGAGCACCGCCTCGGCCGCTTGATCGAGGAGATGGACCTGCTTCGCGAAACTCGGTATCGGCAAGTCTTGCGGGCAAATCACCATGCGTTCGCCGATTTTCTCGACCGTCTTCGGTATTTTGTAGAGCGAAGCCGCGAGCGCCTGAATGTCTTCGCGCTCCAGTGGGGTAATAAACGTTTTGGTCAGCTCTTCAGTGAGCTCCTGAGTGATGCGCTTGTCTTCCCGCCGGCTTTCGGCGAATGCACCCAGATCTCGGAACGAATCCTTATTGTCGATCTTGGCCAGAAGATCGACCAGATGATGAACGCTGGTGTCGGCTTGTTGTGCGCTCGCCTCGAGCAGGTCGTAGAATTTTTGATCGTGCCCGAGAAATCTGCCGATTGAGATCATTGAACTTTTCTAATTAAAGCATGGCGCCGTGCAGAATCATGGCGGCAACGCTGAAATAAATAAATATCCCAGTTACATCGACAAGCGTGGCGACAAATGGGGCCGAAGAAGTCGCGGGGTCAAGGCCAACACGTCTGAGCAGAAAGGGTAACATCGACCCGATGAGGGTTCCCCAGGTGACAATGCCGAGTAACGCGAAGAAAATTGTCGATCCAAGCAGCCCCGGGTGATCGTAGTGTTGAAAAAAACCGTGAGGAAACCAGGTGGAAAGCGTTTGCCAAGCCATGATTCGGAAGAAGCCGACCGCGCCCAGAATTCCGCCCAATAGCGCACCGGCTGTAATTTCTTTTCCCGCAACCCGCCACCAATCGCGCAAGCGCACTTCGCCCAAGGCCATGGCGCGGATAACGAGCGTCGTAGCTTGCGAGCCGGAATTGCCACCGCTGGAAATCATCAGCGGCACGAACAACGCGAGCACGACCGCTTTCGCGATCTCGTCCTCAAAATGAGCCATCGCATTCGAGGTGAACATTTCAGAAAGAAAAAGCAGCACCAGCCAACCCGCGCGCTTCTTGATCATCCGCGCCATTGAAATGGTGTTGTAAGGCTCATCGAGAGCCTCCATACCGCCGAGCTTTTGGATGTCCTCCGTTGCTTCCTGTTCGGCGACGTCGAGCATGTCGTCGACCGTCACTATCCCAACGAGCACACCGTTAGAGTCGACCACCGGCAGCGCAGTGCGATCGTATTTTCGAAACACATTAAGCGCTTCTTGTTGGGAATCATTCACTTTGAGGGCGGTGAATGTGTGATCGCGAAAATCGCTCACTCGCGCGTCGAGTGGTCGCAGCAGAAATTCGCGAATGCGCAGATCGTCGATGAGTTTCCCGCGTTCGTCTACGACGTAGATAATGTTCAAAGTCTCGCTGTCGTGACCGTTCTCTCGCACGTAGGTGAGGACGTCTTGCACGGTCCAATCTTCGTCAATGGCGATGAAATCCGGCGTCATCAATCGGCCGACGCTGCCTTCCGGATAACCGAGCAACGATTGCGCGACCTGCCGTTCTTCCGGCGTAAGCAGTTTGATCAACTGACGCGCGGCCGCACTCGGCAGTTCTTCGAGGAGCGCGGTCCGATCGTCCGGCGACATCTCATTCAGGATTCCGACGACCTGCTCGTGCGCCATGCCATGAAGCAATTTTTGCTGCGCTTCAACGTCGAGATATTCAAACACGTCCGCTGCCAGCGCTGATGGCAGAACTCGGAAGACGATGACCTGATCGTCTTCGTCCATGTCGAGGATCACTTCCGCGACGTCGGCCGGAGGCCATTCGCGAAACATTTCGCGCAACGCGGCGAAATTACGCGCGTCGATCAGGCTCTTGATTTCGGGTACAAGAATTTTGCCGACCATGAGAACCTCCGTTCCCGCCGCCGCCCGAGTTGTAACATTGCGCCTGGCCAAGAGCAATCGTTCCGCGCTTGGAATTTAGCTGAAACGATTCCAAAGTGTTGGTTATGCCAGCCGTTGCCACCCGTTCCCTGATTCAGCGTGAAATCGACGCCGACCGCGTGTGCCTGCTCACGTTCGATCGGCCCGAATCGGGGGCCAATATTTTCGACACCGCGACCATGACCGAGCTGAGCGAACATGTCGATGCGATCGAGGCCGATCAATCGTTGCGCGGCTTGATCATTAGATCGGCAAAGAAATCAATCTTCATCGCGGGCGCCGATTTGAAGACGCTCCTCCAACAAGCGCAAAGCGGCGAGTTGCGCGATTTCATCGCCGAAGGCCAGCGTGTCTTCAATCGGATCGCGGCCTTGAAAATTCCGAGCGTCGCTGCCATTCACGGCGCGTGCGCTGGCGGCGGCTACGAAATCACTCTTGCGTGCGACTGGCGCGTCGCCTCGGACGATCCGGCGACACGAATCGGATTGCCGGAGACAACGCTTGGCTTGATCCCGGCCTGGGGAGGAAGCACGCGGTTGCCGCGCTTGATTGGGGAAGACAACGCCGCGGAAGTGATTCTGAAAGGGAAACTTTATTCAGCGAGCGAGTCATTGAAGATCGGTTTGGTCGATGAAATCGCATCACGAGAGCAACTACTCGAGGCAGCGCGGCGTTTGATCGACAAAGGGAAGCGTCCGGCTCCGGAAGTTGCGACGTCGAAAGGAAAGACGCCCTTTCCATCCGATCCGAAATCTGCGCGGGCGCGGGCGCTCGGTGTGATCACGACTGGCGGCGCCAATCCGATTGACGAATCCCTCAAGCTCGAACTCGATGCGATTGTCGATCTTGGTAAAACCGAATCGACCCAAAATTTGATCCGCAATTTTTTCCTGGCCGAGAAATACAAAAAAGGAACTTCGAAGACGCAGTTCGAAAAAGTTGCGCACGCGGCGGTGATCGGCGCCGGTGTAATGGGCTCCGGCATCGCGCAGTGGCTTAGCTCGCGCGGCGTGACCGTGATTCTGCGGGACGTGAATCGGGAACTACTGGATCGCGGCCTGGCCAACATCGAAAAAACTTACGCCGCCGCAGTCAAGCGCGGCTTGATGGCGGAAGAAAGAGCGAAGCAAGGTCGCGCCCGTATTGTTGCTTCGACCGCTCCGATGGAGTTGCGCGATGTCCAGTTCGTGATCGAAGCCGCGTCGGAAAAGATCGACATCAAAAAGGAAATCTTCCGCGAGTTGTCAATGCAGGCGGGCTCGAAGACGATCATCGCGACGAACACTTCCGCGCTTCCAGTGAGCGAGCTGGCCCATTGCACTGTTTCGCCGGACCGCGTGATCGGTTTGCATTTCTTCAATCCGGTGAGCCGGATGAAGCTGGTCGAAGTGGTCGTTGCCAGGGAAACTTCGGACGACACCAAAGAGCATGCGCTCGCGTTCGTCCGGCAAATTGGAAAATTGCCCGTGGTGGTGCGCGACAGTCCGGGTTTTTTGGTCAATCGCGTTTTGTTTCCGTATTTGCTCGACGCGGCCGAGCTCTTTGAAGTCGGGGTCGAAGCGGAGAAGATCGACAACGCCTTAATGAAATGGGGGATGCCGATGGGACCGTTGCGCTTGATCGACGAGATCGGGATCGACGTCACAGTCGATATCGCGGCCACGCTCGAGAAAGCGTATGGCCGTCGCGATCGCGCCCCGAAGATTTTGCAACGCATGCGCGAGTCGAAGCTGCTTGGTCGCAAGAGTGGCGGCGGCTTCTACACATACGAGGGCGGCGAACAATTGCCTAACGAGTCGCTCGCGCAATGGCGACGCAATGGTGCGGCAAAAAGCGACGTCGATCTTGCCCAGCGCCTGATGTTCCTGATGGTAAACGAAGCTGCGCGTTGCATTGAAGAAAAAGTCGTCGATTCGCCCGAAGATGCAGATTACGGAATGATTCTCGGAACGGGATTCGCCCCGCATCGTGGCGGACCGTTGCGTTTCGCGGAACACTTTGGTTTGAAGAAGACTGTCGAAGAGATGGGGCGGTTGGCGCAGGGCGACGACAAATTCGAGCCGTGCGACATTTTGAAGAAGCACGCGCGGGACGGCACGAAGTTTTACGAATCATGAAATCGTCGTTGGAAGCGCCCGAGAAACAAGTCAGCGAGGAAACGAGCGCGAAGCCGCAAATCCAGTCGCCTGCGTCGGTGATCGACACTTCGAAAATGTCGAAGGGCAAGCGCGAAGCGCTCGAGCTGGCCGAAGCTTCGCGAGATCCGCTCGATGAACGCGGCAGCTTCGCGAGCAACCTTTTCATTGGCCGCTACGATTTTAATCGGATTTATCCGTGGCCGTCGCAAAGCGCAGAAGATCGCGAAGCTGGAAAAGATTTTCTTGCCAGTCTCGAGAAATATTTGCGCGAAAACGTTGATGCGGATGAAGTGGATCGCACTGGCGAAATTCCGCAGAAGAACATTGACGATCTTTTCGCGATGGGCGCGTTCGGGGTGAAAATTCCGAAGCAGTACGAAGGGCTGGGTTTGTCACAGGTCAATTACGGACGGGCCGCGATGTTGCTCGGAAGCTGGGACGCGAACCTGACCGCGCTTGTGTCCGCGCACCAATCGATCGGCGTTCCGCAGCCGTTGCTCCTTTTCGGAACAGATGAGCAGAAGAAAAAATATCTGCCCCGCGTTGCGCGACACGAAATTTCCGCGTTCGCGCTGACGGAATGGAACGCGGGCTCCGATCCAGCGAATATGAGTTTGCGGGCGGATCCGACCGAAGACGGCTCGGCCTTCATTCTCAATGGCGAAAAACTTTGGTGCACGAATTTGATCAAAGCCGGAGTGCTGGTGGTGATGGCGAAGACGGCGCCGAAGATCGTGAACGGCAAGGAGCGCAAGCAAATCACCGCGTTCATTGTCGATGTCGATTCGCCCGGACTCGAGATCACTTATCGCTGCCGGTTCATGGGATTGCGCGCGCTCTATAACGGGATCGTGAAATTCACGAATGTGCGCGTGCCGCGCGAAAACATGATCGCGAAAGAAGGCCAGGGATTGAAAGTGGCGCTGACCACTTTAAATACCGGCCGCCTCACGATTCCGGCCGCGTGCGTCGGTTTGTCCAAACGTTTGCTCGAGATTTCGCGCAAGTGGGCGAGCGAACGGATTCAATGGGGCGTTCCAATTGGACAACATTCGGCCATTGCCGGGAAAATCGCGGAGATGGCCGGCAATACTTTCGCAATGGAAGCGATGACATTTCTGACGTCGGGACTTGTCGATCGCAAAGCCGGCGATCTGCGAATCGAAACCGCGATGTGCAAAATGTGGTCGACCGAGACAACCTGGAAAATTTCGGATGACGCGATGCAAGTGCGTGGTGGCCGCGGTTACGAAACGGCTCAATCACTGGCTGGCCGCGGCGAAGAGGCGATCCCGGTCGAGCGTTTCCTGCGCGATTGCCGGATTAACACCATCTTCGAAGGCTCAAGCGAAATCATGCGCTTGTTTATCGCGCGCGAAGCGCTCGATCCGCATTTGAAAGTGGGCGGAGCGATTTTCAACACTCAATTGCCAATGTCTGAACGCGCAAAAGCGGTTTTCACTTCCGGAAAATTTTATGCTGGCTGGTATCCGCGGCAGTGGCTCTCGAGCGGCGCGGGCAAGATCGACAATCTCCACCGCGATCTGCAAAAGCATGTCGATTACAGTGCGCGGACGAGCAAGAAACTGGCGCGGGGATTGTTTCACGCTATGGCGCGGTTCGGCCCAAAGCTCGATCGCGAGCAGCTTTTGCTTTCGCGATTTGTCGGCATTGCCACCGAGCTTTTTGCAATCAGCGCGACCTGCTCTTTCGCGCAATACAAAATCGATCACGGCGAGTCGGCGGACGAAGTTCTGTCTGTCGCGAATTATTTTTGCAAATCGGCCCGGGCGCGGATCGATAATTACTTTGCCGGCGCGCGTCGAAATGTAGACAAGGGCGGTTACCAACTCACTCAAGAATTGCTCGCGGGCAAACATTCCTCGCTGCGCGAAGGAATCGTCCGGTAGGGACGGTGACCGAACTGCCCCGGGCGATTGAGATCAATCGCCCTTAGCAATGGCACTTAGCCTGCTTAAATCGGTGCGTGGCGGCCCTGGTTTTTCTCGCGATAGGATTATTGTGCTCACTCATCGGGCGAATCCTGCTGATTCGCGCGGCCTTTGGCGTTAGCGTTTGGTGGGGCCTGGGAATTTTTCTGCCCTTTGGGCCGTTGTTTTTTCGGTTGAGTTATCCGGACCTCGCTCCCTTATCGAGGACGTTCCGATTAATCGCGCTGCCCTGCATTCTTGCCTATTTCGTGTTGCGACCGGGCCTGCTTTCGGGATCCGATTTCGACAAATTTTTTAAACATAAACCGGTCGCTTCGGCGCCAGCGAACCATTACGGGCTCGAAAAAATTTCGAAAGCGATCGCGGCGCCGAGCCTTGAGCAACGAAGGGCCGTTAACGCGACGGAATTGGAACGGCTCACCGCATGGAGTCAGGCGTTGCGACTGAAAAAGCGCGATCTTCTCCACAGCGACACCCAAGGCAACATTGCCTACAACGCGGAAGTGGCCGAATACAACGCCGCACTGGTCAAAGCGACCGCGGAAAAGAACGCGCTCTGGCCGGAGAAGAAGAAGTAGGGCATCGCCGCACTGGTTGACCAACTCGGTGCCGACAGCTAATCTCAACGGATGAGTATGCCGCCCATGCTCACCGAAGCGGGCCGCACGTCGCGGCCGCGTTTGAGTAAGAGCAAAAGTAAAACATCTGTCGATCCATCTCGTGTGCTTCACGTGCTGGGCGACCATATTTTGCTCGACGGTTTTAAGATCGTTCTCGATCAGGAAAAGAGCCGCGGGGCGTATCTTTACGACGCGGCCAACGGTCATCGTTTGATCGATCTTTACGGTTTCTTCGGCTCGATGCCGATCGGGTTTAATCATCCTTACTTCGATCAGCCCGATGTGCAGCGCGATCTCTTGCGCGCGGCCAAAGCGAAAGTCGCCAACTCAGACGTTTACTCGGAGGCTTACGCTGAATTCGTTGAAACTTTTGCGCGCGTCGCCGGTCTGGCGCCGCTCGAGAAATATTTGTTCATCGAAGGCGGCGCGGCCGCGGTCGAGAACACACTCAAAGCGGCGATGGATTGGAAAGTGCGCAAGAACATGGCTGCAGGTCATGGTGAGCGCGGGACAGAGATTCTGCATTTCCGCCACGCGTTTCACGGGCGCAGTGGCTACACCATGAGCCTGACCAATACCGATCCGCGCAAGACGGATTTGTTCGCCAAGTTCGAGTGGCCGCGCGTTTCCTGCCCGTTCATCGACTTTGCTTTGCCGGAATCCGAGCGCGAAAAAGACGTGATTGCTCGCGAGAAAAAAGCGGAGCAGGAAATCCGGGATTACATCGACCCGGCTAAGCGGGGCAAGATCGACATCTGCGCCATCATCATCGAGCCGATCCAGGGCGAAGGCGGCGATAATCATTTCCGCGGCGAATGGTTGAAGAAACTTCGCGAAATCTGCGATGAAAACGACATCCTCTTAATTTTCGACGAAGTGCAATCCGGTATGGGTGCGACCGGGAAGATGTGGTGTTGCCAGCATTTCGACGTTCTTCCGGACCTGCTTGCGTTTGGAAAAAAGGCGCAGACCTGTGGCGTGATGGCCGGTCCGCGTTTGGATGAAGTGAAAGACAACGCGTTTCGTTTACCCAGTCGTTTGAACTCCACCTGGGGCGGCAATCTCACCGACATGGTCCGGTCGACGCATTGCATGCACATCATCGAAGAGGAATTTCTGGTCGAGAACGCGGCCAAAGTTGGAGCTTACTTTTTGGATCAACTCCGCGACTTGCAACGTTACGAACCGACGATTTCGGCCGTGCGCGGCCGCGGATTGTTGCTGTCGTTCGATCTGCCGGATGCCGATACGCGCGAGAGATTTTGGAAAGGTCTGTTTGATCTCGGCGTCTTGACGCTGCGCTCCGGCGATCGATCGATCCGTTTTCGTCCGGCGCTCGACATCACCGCAGAAGTTGTGGACGAAGCGATGGGTTTGATTCGGCAATATTGCCGGAAACGGAAATAGCGATGCAATCGGTCTTCGAAAAACTCGCGCTTAGCGAGGACAACGCAGGAGTCTTCAACGGCAAATGGAGCGGCGGCGGGGCGAAGATCGACAAGATCTCGCCGATTGACGGAAAAAAGATCGCGAGCATTCGAACTGCGTCGGAAGAAGATTACAAAACGACGATCGCGCGTGCGCAGGAATCGTTCGAAAAATGGCGAAAAACTCCCGGTCCAGTGCGGGGCGACACCGTTCGCCGTCTTGGAAACGCGCTCCGCGAACTGAAACGCGAGCTCGGTCAGCTGATCACGCTCGAGACCGGAAAAATTGTGGCGGAAGGCGAAGGCGAAGTGCAGGAGATGATCGACATCTGCGATTTCGCGGTAGGCCAATCGCGCATGCTTTACGGTCTGACGATTCAATCGGAACGGCCGAGTCATCGTTTGATGGAGCAATGGCATCCGCTTGGACTCGTTGCCGTAATCACAGCATTTAATTTTCCGGTCGCGGTCTGGTCCTGGAACGCCGCGCTCGCCGCGGTTTGCGGCGACGCGACGATTTGGAAACCGTCGGAGAAAACTCCGCTGACTGCGATCGCGGTCACGAAAATTGCCGAACGCGTTTGTCACGAAACCGGGGCCGATCCAGCGATTTTCACTTTACTGATTGGCGACCGCAAAACCGTCGGTCAAAAGCTGGCCGACGACGCGCGGATTCCATTGATCTCCGCCACGGGTTCGGTGGCGATGGGATTGAACGTGGCGAAGACCGTTCATGGCCGATTGGGGAAGACGATTATGGAACTCGGCGGCAACAACGCGCTCATCGTTTGCCCAACTGCCGATCTGGAAATGGCGACGCAATCGATTTTCTTCGGCGCGGTGGGGACGGCGGGTCAACGTTGCACTTCGACGCGGCGCGTCATCATGCACGAGTCGGTGGCGGACAAAGTGCGCACGAAATTGCTGGCCGCCTACAAATCGCTGCCGATCGGGAATCCGCTCGATAAGAAAACTTTGATGGGGCCTTTGATCGACAAGGGCGCGGTCGACATGGTGCAGCATTCGATTCAGAAATTGAAAGACGAAGGCGGCGAAATCCTTTACGGCGGCGAACGCATGGAGTTGCCGGGCGATTGTTACATGAAGCCGTGTCTTGCGAACGCGAAGCCGAATTTCAACATCGTGCAGGAGGAGACATTCGGGCCGTTGCTCTATTTGCTCACCTATCGCGATTTTGACGAAGCGATCGCGATCCAAAACGGCGTTCCCCAGGGCCTGACCAGTTCCATTTTTACGAACGACGTGCGCGAGGCGGAAAAATTCGTCAGCGCAGTCGGGAGCGATTGCGGAATCGCGAACGTGAACACCGGCACCAGCGGCGCCGAAATTGGCGGCGCGTTTGGCGGCGAGAAAAATACCGGCGGGGGACGCGAGAGCGGCAGCGATTCGTGGAAAAGTTACATGCGTCGCCAGACCAACACGATTAACTTTTCCTCAGAGCTTCCGCTTGCGCAGGGAATCCAGTTCGGCGCGGGCGATGCCGGCAGTGCGAACGCGTAATGGAGGGATACGCGCCGTCGTGTCCCAAATATTTGGGCGCCGACTAAAGAGTTGTAGCCACGGCCCTGCGGGCCGTTTTCTCCGTTTCTTCTGACCGGCACAGCTACACGGATTAGCGCGCGGTAGTCAGCTCAAAGAGTCCGCTTAGATCCTTGGCAGTTTCAATGCCCATGATGAACTTCTGCAATTTCTTGCATTGATCCTTGCCGATAACGTCACCGCCGAGCGCGGTGAATTTTACCGCGATCTCTTCCTCGGTCATCGGATCGCGCGGATCGCCCTTCGGAACATCGACCCGCGTCGAATGGGACTTGCCGTCGTTGGTGGTGATGGTTACGCGGCTCGGCTGGAATTTTGGAAAGAGCGCTTCGAACTCTTCGTTCGCTACCACTTTCACCTTGTCCATGATCGGAATGAGAGCCTTATCGAGGACGCGCTCTTCTTTGAATTGCAGCGGCGTCACCATGCCGTCGACCAATCCGGCCGCCATGCAATAAGGCAGGGAATGATCGGCCGTTTCTTTGGAGTCCGGGCGATATTTGTGCGGATCGCCCAGAATGTCGGCGGCGCGCGCGATCACTTCGACTTTGATCTCTTTCACGTCATCTGCCTTGATCTTGTATTCCTTCACCGTCTTCATCATCGCGGTGAGCGGCGCGTGACTGAGCGCTTCGATCGGGAAACTCTTCATCCCGCAGTCGAGAATGCGGTAGTGAGACTTGGTCGAGTTGGGAAGATCTGCAACCAACGCTTTGCCGTCGAATGTGGCTGGTTGTCCCTTGTATTGGACGTGATGGAACACGGCAAAGAGCCCTTCCTTGCCGTCGATGATGTGTTCGGGACCGGAAAATCCGTCGCGTGCGAGAAGCGCACTCTCCGCGCCCATGCGTCCCGCCCACGGATCGACCGTGTTTTTCATGTTGGTCAACTTGCCGGCCGTGACTGCGCCCGGACAAAATGTTCGCGCCGCGCTGATGCCGATGGCCGAAACCATCTGATCTGTAGTCAGATTGAGCACGCGGCCGGCCGCGACTGGCGCTGCGAACGCGCTCAAGGTTGCGTGATGCCAACCGTATTCGCGCACACCGGGCCGCCCGATTTCGCATAAACGCATTTCGATCTCGTAGGCGATGATCGTCGCAAGAATCAAATCTTTGCCGCTCAATCCTTCGCTCTCGCAGAGGGCCAGAGGCGCGGCGATGAGATCGCTCGGATGACACGGATCGGCTTTCCAATAAATATCGTTGTAATCCATCGCCCGGATCATGTGACCATTCAGAAACGAGGCGTCGACCGGATTGGTCTTGAAACCGGAGACAAACGCTGTGGCTTGGCTCCCGGATGCGGGACCACCGGACATGGCGCGATAATGCTTCAGCAAAATTTTCGCGTCATCTTGCTGGCTGCCGCCCAGGGCGCAGCCGACGGAGTCGAACCAGAATAATTTCGCTGCTTGAATCGCCTCCGGAGAAAGATGTTCGTATTTCAGCGAACACGCCCACTCGGCGACGACGTATGACAGAAGCCGCTTCGATTCGGTTGGTTGAGATGCCATAACGATGTCGATCTTTTCTGTTTAAGAACTGGCGTAGTCGGCGATGGCTTTGGCGACGTCGAGGGTGGAATCTTTACCGCCCATATCGTAGGTGCGCACTTTGCCTTCCGCGATGACGCGAGCAATGGCAGCTTCAAGACGCGTGGCCATTTCGGCTTCCTTGAGCCAATCCAGCATCAACTTTGCGGTCAGGAGCATCGCGATTGGATTGACCTTGTATTGACCGGCGTATTTCGGCGCCGATCCGTGCGTTGGTTCGAAGACAGCGTAGTTGTCACCAAGATTGGCGCTGGGCGCGAACCCGAGTCCACCAACCAGTCCCGCGCACAAATCGCTGACGATGTCGCCGAACATATTTTCCGCCACCAGCACTGAATAATCCTGCGGGTTTTTGAACATCCACATGCAGATAGCGTCGATGTTCGCGTCGTCGGCGCGAATGTCCGGATAATTCTTGGCCACGTCCCGGAAGCAGCGCATCATTAGGCCTCCGGTTTCACGCAGGACGTTTGGTTTCTCGATCAGGGTAACGCGTTTGCGGCCGGTCTTTTTGGCGAACTCGAAGGCTTGGTTGCAAATGTTGGTGCAACCTTGCTTGCTCATGATGCGGGTGGAGAGCGCGATATTCTCCAGGCCCGCTTTGTCTTTCCACTTCTTCATCTTCGGATTGGCGCAAAGCGCGGTGTAGACCGGCTCGGGCAACGGAAAAAATTCGACGCCACCGTACATGCCTTCGGTATTTTCGCGGAACACGACCTGATCGATCGGGACATCTTCGCCGCTCGGATTCGTGATCTTGTTGCCGCGGAAATTCAGCGGATTACCGGGATAACTTTTACACGGCCGCATGTTGGTGTGGAGGTTGAACATCTGACGCAGCCCAACAATGGGTGAGAAGTAGACCAATCCCTTGTCTTTCAGTTCCGGAGCCAATTCTTCCTTGGCTTCACCTTGCGGCTTGCTCGTGATCGCGCCGAATAGACCGCAGGTGGTCTCTTTGAGCGCCTTGACCGTGCGATCGGGAAGCGCGTTGCCTTCCTTGCACCAAAACTCCCAACCGATGTCGCAAGGCAGATATTCCGCGTCGAGTTTCAACCGATCCAAGACGATGCGCGCGGCCTCCATGACGTCGTGGCCGACTCCGTCGCCGGGCATCCATGCGATTTTGTATTTAGCCATAGGATTGCGACTCTATCGACGAGCGTAATTGCCCGCAAGTTTCGCCGCGGAGCAGGAGACTGGGTCCGCCAAAAACGCGAAAAATCAGAAATTAAATACTCCGCTTTAGCGCCCTTTCGCGTGTTTAGCGGACTATTTCGTTTTCTTGCGGCTTCGCCCGCAGCCGACTAGCCACGAGATTTTCGGCGCCACCCGCTACAATTAATTCCTGGGCGGCGGGACTCAGCGGCGGAAAGGCGAAAGATTTTCCATCGATCTTTAGGATCGATTTGCCGTAGTCAATCGTGATCTCGGACGCGACGGCGGTCGGCGCGCCATTTTTCAGCATGGCGCGCAAATGGGTCACCAACTCCGGGCACTCGAACACGACGAACCCGTTATTGAACGCGTTGCGTTTGTAAGTTTCGGAAAAGCTGGCGGCGATGACGCACGGAATTCCTTTGAATTTAAGTGCCGTGGCCGCCTGCTCGCGACTGGAGCCGCTTCCAAAGTTCAGTCCACCGACGACGACGTCGCCTTGTTGATAGAGCGCGTTGAAGTTCGGGTCGTAATTTTCAAATGTGACCGCGGCCATTTCTTCCGGCGTCATATCGTCGCGGTAAGTGTGTTTGCTGCCGTAAATGCCGTCCGTGTTTAAGTTGTCCTTATCAACGAAGAGAACGCGACCGTGAACGCTTGGTGGAAAACCGGCGATGATCTCAACTGAGCCCGCTGACTGCGTTTTCTTTTCGGCGCGCCGAATTGCTGTGCCCGCTGCGCGCTCGGCGAAATCTTTTGGCGCGCAAATGAATCCAGCTAACGCACTGGCCGCCACCACCGCGGGCGAACCCAAGTAAACCAGCGCGTCGCGGTCGCCCATTCGACCTTTGAAATTGCGGTTGGTCGCGCTGATTGCGGTCTCGCCTTTTTGCACCAGGCCGCGACCCAGGCCGATGCACGCGCCGCAGCCGGGCGGCAGCGGAATGGCGCCGGCGTCCACCAAAGTTTTCCAATCACCAGTGGACTCGGACTTGGCTTGAACTTCGGCGCTGGCTGGCGCCAAATAAAATTCGACACCGTCGGCAACTTTTCCGCCGCGGGCGCGCACAACTTCCGCGGCATCATGCAAATCCTCAAAGCGCGCATTCACGCAGGACAACAGATACGCTTTCTGAATGGGGACATGTTTTCGCTGCATTTCCGGGAGCGACATCATCGTTTTCACTTCGTTGGGACCGGACACATGCGGAACGACCGTCGCCAGATCCAGTTCAAGCTCGATGGCGTAATCTGCGTCGGCATCAGCGCTCAGCTCACTTCGATTTTTCCACCATTCGTCGATGTCGATCTTGCTGTAGCCGGAGCGGCTCTTCGGGCCGCGTTTTCCCGGGCGTTTCGGATTCGTGAATTCGGCGACGCGTGAGCGCAAATAATTCACCGTCACTTCATCGAATGGAAACACGCCCGCGAGTGCGCCCCATTCGGTGGTCATGTTGGCGATGGTCATCCGCGCAGACATCGGAAGATTGCCGACGCCATCGCCCAGAAATTCAACTGCGTGATTGAGCACCTCGTCTTTGTTGAAGAGCCCACACAACGCGATGATGATATCCTTGCCGGTGACACCGGTGGACAGATTTCCTTTGAGCAATACTTTGGCGACCTTGGGAACTTGCCACCAGGTGACGCCAATGGCCCAAATGCTGGCGGCGTCGGTTCGCACGACCGGCGTGCCGAGCGCGGCCATTGCGCCGTACAAATTGGAGTGCGAATCGCTCGCCACCACTAGCGCGCCGGGAACAACGTAACCTTGCTCTACCATCACTTGGTGCGAAATGCCGGTGCCAGCCGGGTAAAAATCGATGCCGTGCTCGCCAGCGAACGCTTCGATCTTGGCGTACTTCTCCAAATTCTTTGGCGTAACGTTTTGAATGTCGTGATCGATGGCGAACACCGGTTGCGCCGGATCCGCTATCTTCGTCGCGCCGATCTGGTTGAACTTCGGAATTACGGCGCCGGTATTGTCGTGCGTCATGACATGACGCGGCCGAATCGAGATGAAATCTCCGGCGCGTACCATCGCTCCCACAGCCAGTCCGTCGGCGTGGCGAGTGGCTATCTTTTCGACCAGGGTTAGACCCATATCAGACAATCAACAATCAACCCTCAACTATCAACTGCTTGAAAGTCACTTCTTGGCCGCGCGCTTGCCAAGAAACTTGGCGATGTCGAAGTCGACGAAGTCGGCATGATGGAAAATGATCGACTCGATCGAGCGCTCGACCTTGTCACCTTCGTGACTGTGGGTGGCGATGATGTGCATGACTTCGCCGGGAATGCCGTGCTTGTAAGCGAGGGCGACGCCGCTGAACGGATGCCGCAGTTGTTGGCCAAATTTTCCCTGAACAACTTTGCCGGACTTGTCCTTGTCGTACTCGAGCGGTTTGCCCACGTCGGCCAGCAATGCGCCGGCGATGAGATAATCGCGCTGAATCGGGATGCTGGCGCGGAATGACTTCTTCAGAACGTCCGCGATGGCGATGCATTGGAGTGCGCAGGAATTAAGATGCTCGACGAACTTCATGTCGATCTCGCCGGCCAACAACGTAAACTTGACCGCGCGAAGTTCGGCGAAAGTCCAGCCTTTTCCGCCGCAGCCGGTGGTGATCGCTTCGTTCCACACCGCCGCTACTTTTTCGCGCAATGACTTCTGTTTGATCTTCATCAAGCTGGGAAAAAGCTTCGCGATTTCTTTGACGCCGTAGGTTTTTGGTTGGGTCGTCGTTGGCATAGTCATTGTAGATCCTGATTAACCACTAATGGACACGAATGGACACAAATAATTTCACAAGTGCGAATACGGAGAAATGCTTCCGAGCTTCGTGTCTATTCGTGTCTATTCGTGGTTAAAGATCGCGGCGGCGGGCCATCGTATCCGTGATTGACCGGATCAATTCGCCTCATCGGTTTCTCGCGGGTTTGCTCTTCGATCACATGCGCCACGAGCCCGGGCGTTCGCGCGATCATAAAAATGCCGTTGAACGATGCGGGATTCATTCCGAGGTCCGCGAGGATCGCGCCGATCGCACCGTCCACATTGATCGGGAGCGATTTCTTCGCGTTGGCGAATCCTTTTTCAACGGCGCGTGCCGCTTTCATGTGCGCGCCATCGACGCCGGCTTCGCGCGCGAGTTCGAATAAGCGCGCCGTGCGCGGATCCTTGGTGTGAACGCGGTGACCAAATCCCGACATGCGCTCGCCACTTTCGCGCATGGCCGCAAGCGAGCGCGTCGCGGCTTCGTCAATCGAAATCGATTCAGCAGCGGCGCGGTCAGCGATCGCTTTGAGTTGGCGAGCGCAGTCTTCAATCGCGCCACCGTGGTGACGGTTGATCGACATGATGCCGGCGGCGACTGCTGCGCTCAACGATGCGCCGGTGGAAGCGGTCGTTCGCGCGGCTAACGCGCTCGGTGGTGTCGCGCCATGATCGATGGATGAAACGAGTATCGCATCCATCAAACGCCCAGCCGCCGGCTTGGGCAATTCGCCGGTCAAAATTAAATACACCGCCGCGCCAAAAGAAACTTGTCCCATCAATTCGGCGATGTCGTATCCGCGCACTGCGACGGAGTTCGGCTCAACCCGTGTGACGGCCGTGTTCCACACTGCGTTCTTGTCGGTTTCACTCATCAGACTTTGTCCTTTCATTTGCTTCAAAATCTTGGCGACCGCATCCGGCAATTCGCCAAATGCATCTACCACGGTCGCGCCTGCTTCACGCAACGCCTTCACCTTGCCCGCGTGCGTGCCACGACCGCCTTCAATGATCGCGCCCGCGTGACTGAAGCGCGTGCCCTCACGCGCCGCTTTGCCGCCGATGTACGCGATTACGGGCTTGGTAATTTTTCGATCGCGAATCAACTGCGCCAGCTCCTCCTCCTGGGACGAACCAATTTCGCCAAAGATCACAATCGCTTCCGTGAACGGATCCGCTTCAAACATGAGCGCTGCATCAGGAATACGAATTCCAAGGACCGCGTCGCCGCCAATGTGCGCGATCGTTGAAATACGAACGCCGGCCTGTCCCAAATAATAACCGGTGCTCGAAGCCATACCGCCGGAGCGACTGATCACTCCGACACCTTTCGGGATTCCGGGCTTGAACCATTGTCGCGCACTTTCAGCGCGACCACCGATCATGCCGACGACAGCTTTACCCGGGCTCAACACTCCGAGCGTGTTCGGTCCGACAAACATTGCGCCATTCGCTTTCGCCGCGGCCGCGATCTCCATCGCATCCCAGACCGGGACGCGATCAGGAACAAGCACCGTGAGTTTGATTCCGGCTTCAATCGCCGAAATGGCGGCGTCTTTCACCCCAGCCGCGGGTACAAAAAGAACCGAGATGTCGATCTTGCCCAGAGCTTTAACGGCATCCTGTGGCGTGTTGAACACTGGCACGCCGAGAACAGTCTGTCCGCCTTTTCCCGGCGTCACACCCGCGACCACATTGGTTCCGTACTCACGCATCAAACGCGTACGCGCCTGACCTTCGCGACCAGTGATGCCTTGCACCAGAACGCGCTTTTTTTCGTCGATCAAAATTGCCATTTAACGCGAACCTCCAATTAATTCGTCCAGTCCGGGAACATCCAACTGCAAGAAGAAACCTTCCATTCCTGCCATCCTGCATTCCACGGAACATGCGAGCAATTCGGAGTCTTTCGTGGCAAACTCGTCCGGCGGCACCGTCACAAACGGGGCATTCGCGCGATCGACAATCAGGCCGCCCGAATGAGTTTCGACAAACCCGCGAATCTCAGGCCAGCGGGCGGTGTCGACCCAAGCGCGACCGCCTTTCACTGGAAATGTTTTGGCCGAGGAGCTCTCAAGGAATTTTGGAACACGCGGTGCACGCGGTTTCCATTTTTTACCTTTTGATTCTGCGACAAGCTCAGCAAAACGATTCGCAATCGCGGCCGGCGCGTCCGTTTTGCGATAACCTTCGACGGGCGCGCGAAGGAGTTTGGACATGCACTGCAAAATATCGACCGCGCGATCTTCAGTGTTGCCGCCCATACGAATCACCGCGGGAATATCCAGATCGAGTTCCCAGAATGCTTTGGCCAGTCCGTAGGCAGACCAATATTGTTCCTGACTCGCAACACCGGAGCCGGAACCGAAATATCCGACAAGGTCCGGCTGGGCCAGGATGATTCGTGCGGCGCGATAGACCTTGGATGCGGACGGGTTGCCGCTGGTGTCGGTGAAATTGGCAATGGTAAATCCCGTGTTTACGATCGCGTCCATCGACATCATCGATCCGCCCCCGCCTGCGCCGTGAAAACCAACCAGACCTTTGGAATCCTTGGCCGTCGCCGTGGCCAACTGCGCGAAATAAAATGTGCCGCGATGATCGTTTTGTTCGACCGCGTAAGCGACGCGCTCGAGCGCGGTCGGTGGATGATCGAACTCGCGCGCAATCTCAATTTTCAACTCGGGATGTCGAACGACGGCGTAATCATCAATCGTGATGCGACAATCGGCCGCGACGAACTCGCCATCTTTCGTCAACACCAGCGGATTAATTTCGAGTGAGCGGGCTTCAACACTGCACGCAGCGGCAAATAGTTTTTGGATCGCGTCCGCGAGTTGGGACGCGTGCTTCTTGGAAAGTCCGCTCGAAGCGCTGGCTTCGGTGAGTTCCGAATTCAATGGTCCGCTTTTCACATCGCAAGGAATGCGTCGTGTTGTAGCAGCACGTTCTTCGATTCCGCTGCCGCCGCCGGAAGAGAAAATAATCACTGGGGCGCGGGCGGCGTCGTCGATCGCGAATGAAAGAAAAAATTCCCGATCGATGTCGATCTTCTCTTCCACCAACACGGCTTCGACTGGAAACTGTCCGACTTTCATCGCCAGCATGCGCGCTGCGTGTGCGCGAACGTCATCCGGTCTTTTGGCGAAAGCCACTCCGCCAATTCCGGCGCGCCCAGTCGTCCAAGCTTGAATTTTGATCACGACTTCGCCGCCAAGTTCTTTTGCAGCGCCAACAGCTTCGTCAGCAGTCAAAGCGGCGCGGCCGCGCGGAATCTTGAATCCGTTACTGGCGAGAATCGCTTTGCCTTGATACTCGTGAAGTCGTGCCATGGCTGAGTGCTATTGCGGAGCAGAACCTTAAAAGATATAGCACTGTTGAAAAGCCGGGCATTGCATGACCTCGCTAGATTATTACGCCATTGAAGAGCTTCTCACCGACGACGAGCGCGCGGTGCGCGATCGAACCCGGCGTTTCGTGCAGGAGGAAGTCATGCCCGAGGTCGTGGCCTGCCATCGCGCGGCAAAATTTCCGGAAGAATTACGGCCGCGCATGGGCGCGCTACGCCTTTTTGCTCCGCACTTAAAAGAGCACGGCTGTGCGGGACTGAGCTACACGGCGTATGGCCTCATCATGCAAGAGTTGGAACGGGCCGATTCGGGTTTGCGCTCGGAAGCGTCCGTGCAGGGGGCGCTGGCCATCTATGCGATCCATTCCTTTGGTTCGTCCGAGCAACACGCGCGCTGGTTGCCAGGATTGGTTTCGGGCGAGCGCGTCGGTTGTTTCGCATTAACGGAACACGGGCACGGCTCTGATCCTGGCGGGATGGAAACTCGCGCCAAACGCGACGGCGATCATTATGTTTTGAACGGCAGTAAGTGCTGGATCGGCAACGTCTCTATAGCCGATGTGAAAGTGGTCTGGGCAAAAGACGACGACGGACTTGTGGGCGGATTCGTCGTCGAGAAAGACGCGCCCGGATTTCGCGGACAAGATATTGAAGGAAAATTCAGTCTGCGCATGTCGCGCACTGGTGAGTGCTGGTTCGAAAACTGCCCGATTCCGGCGGAGAATCGATTGCCCAAGGCGAAGGGATTGCGCGCGCCGCTGTCGTGTCTTTCGCAAGCGCGCGTAGGGGTTGCCTGGGGTGTGATCGGCGCGGCCATCGATTGTTACGAGACCGCGCTCGCCTATGCCAAATCGCGTGAGCAATTTGGTCGCGCGATTGCCGGTTTCCAAATGGTGCAGGAAAAATTGGTGTGGATGGTGCAGGAAATAACCAAGGCGCAATTGCTGGCGTTGCGTCTCACCCGGATGATGGAAGCGGGCACGGCGCGTCCCGAGCAGATTTCTCTGGCGAAGCGCAACAATGTTTGGACGGCGCTCCAATGCGCGCGGAAAGCTCGGGACATACTAGGCGCCGTTGGAATTACAGATCGCCATTCGGTAATCCGGCATCTCATGAATCTTGAGAGCGTTTACACCTATGAAGGCACGCACGATATCCACACCCTGGTCGTTGGCCAGGACATCACCGGGATGAATGCCTTTTTCGGCGGCTGAACTGAATTTGTGGCCACGGCGCTCTGTCGCCGCGTGGAGAAGAAATAACAAAGACGCCTCGACAGAGCGAGGCGGCTACAGCCAGATCGGGATGACAGAGTAAGAAGACCGGCTAAATTAATCGTATGAGCGAGCCAGTTTATATTCTCGGCGGTGGGCGCACCGATTTTAAGCGCAACCTGAAGAAGGAAGGTAAAACCATCCGGCATTTGATTACCGAAGCCGGCAAGAAGGCGCTCGATGACGCCAAAATCGACGCCGGCGAAATTCAGGCGGGCGCGGTAGGCAATTTCAACGCCGGCCAGTTCACTAAACAATTGCAGCTCGGCGCGTTTATTCCGGAGATCGATCCGAAATTGCGCGGGATTCCGACGATGCACACCGAAGCGGCCTGTGCTTCTGGGGCGCTTTCGGTCCTGCTCGGCGCGCAGTGGATCATGGGCGGACTTTACGATACGGTGCTCGTTGTCGGCGCGGAGCAGCAAAAAACGATGTCGTCGCTCGATGGCTCGGATGTTCTCGGCGCAGCCGCCGATTATCACAACGAGAAACCGGAATACGGCGATTTCATGTTCCCGAAGCTTTTCGGAAAGATCGCGAAGATTTACATCGACAAGTATGGCGCCAAAGAGTCGGACATGGCGACGGTCGCGTGGAAAAACTACGCGCACGCGAAGCTCAATCCGCTCGCGCAAATGCGGGACGCCGATCTGACGCTCGATTGTGCATCGCAAGTCTCCGAGAAAAACCCAAGCGTCGCGCCGCCGTTGAAAGTTTCCGATTGCTCGCAAATCACGGATGGAGCGGCTTCGGTCGTTCTCGTCTCGGGAAAATATTTGGAAAAGATCGGTCGCGACAAAAAGAAAACTCCGCGATTGCACGGATTTGGTCACGCGACCGATTATTTGCCGCTCGATAAAAAAGATGCGCCGACGTTTTCGATCGCGCGTAAAGCGGCCGAGCAAGCTTTTAGCATGGCCAACTTGAAGCCGCGCGATCTGCACGGCGCTGACGTGCACGATTGTTTCTCGATCACCGAGATCGTCGTTTACGAAATCCTCGGTTTGGCCGAGCCGGGCAAGGGGGCTGACCTGGCGAAGAGCGGCGCGACTACGTTACCGCAAGTGCGACATGAAAAAATGCGCGGTTCCTTTCCGTTCGAAATTCCGGTTAATGCCGGTGGTGGATTAATTGGCGACGGCCATCCGGTTGGGGCAACGGGCGTGCGCCAGGTGGTTGAAGCTTATCAGCATCTGACCGAGCAAGCGGGAGCGCGACAGATTCCAAACGCGAGGCGTTATCTCACCTTCAACATGGGCGGCAGTCTGACGACGTCTGTCGCGATGTTGTGGGGCCGCGATTAAGGTCCGAGCCGGACTGGCGGTTATCAGAATCGAACTAAACGGCCGAACTGCGGAGTTGCGCGAGTCGGTCTCGCACTGCTTCACAGCGTTGGCGCTCGAAAGCTGCGTCTATTTCAGGCAAACATTGAGCCTCATAGGGTGGCCGCCCCGGCTGGAGGCAGCCCAGCACAAAATCATTCGCCAAGGCTGCGCTGGATAGCTTTGCCTTGGTGCGAACCTCTTCCGCTTCGGCGAGCAGTTGGTCCCGAATAGCAATGTAGGCGTTGATCTCGGCGACGGAGTAAGCCGACCCGAATGCCGAGGTGCGTTGAGGTACCGGACGCGATTGTGACTTCGGTGCCTGTATTGTGGAGCTGATGGCAAGAGGCATAAATCAGCCAGGAGCATTTCCCGTGCTGACTCCGGAGGTGTGATTTCGTCCCTGCTAAAGGATCGCGTAGATCAGAAACGCGCCCAGAACGAACGCGGCCGCGCCCCAGACGATTTGAATGTTTCGACTTATCGCGAGCCACCAATCGATCATTCGTCGATGTCGATCTAAGCCGAGGATAGGGACAACGATTGCGACGATTAGGATGATGAGGCCGAGAATGCGCAGCACGATGGGTGCTTTCGAGTCTTCTGCAGCCGCCAAGAGACTAAGGCCTAAAACCGCGCGAATCGCGGTGGCGACCCAAAGTCCCGTCTTATCGGCGAAGAGGCGCGCCACATCGTTGGCTCGACCTGGAAAAAAGATGGCGAGCAAGCCCATGCCCGCGATAAATGCGCTCAGAATCAAGGCCAGCGCCGTCATGGCTGCGTTTTACCGCTTTAGTTTTGGGATTCCCAACTTTTATTTGAATTATGAAAGTGCCATTTAAGCTCGGGGCCGTTGGCCATTTTGGTCTGGCCGTGCGTAATCCAAAGACAAGTGCGCGCTGGTTTCAACGAGTGCTCGGATTGCGTAAAGAATTTGAATTCGAGAATGGCATCGCGATCGGTAACGACAATCTGACGATCGCGCTGTTTAAAGGAAAGCCGTCGCCAAGAACTCTGGATCACATGTCGTTTCACTTGCCCAATATGTCGATCTTGCGAAAGGCACTAACGCATTTGCAAAAGCACAAAGTTGAAATCGAAGATCCGGGCAATGAGATTGGTCCGGAAGGGCCAGACTCGCCCCACATGGGGCTCTGGTTTCACGATCCGGATGGCTACCGTTGGGAACTTTCCGTCCAAGGCGGAAAGTGAACAGCAGTGGGAACCCGCCGTGCCGGGCGGCCGCTGAGTCGACTGTCAGGCTCGAGATGGCTAGCGAGTGAGTTGTCGGATCCAACGAATGAATTCCGCGTGCACGGAGCGAAATTGTTCGGCGACAGGGCCCGAAAATTGCGCTTTGTTTTGCTGGAGTTAAATTGTGAACGAGATGCTTGGACTCATCGTGGGTTGTTTAAAGTGGGCTGCAGTCGGTTTCGTCGTGGCCTTCGTCCTGATGAAACTTTACGAGGGCAGCCACATTCACGACGACATCCCGCGACCCGATTTCAAGGTTCGCCAATCGCGCCGCGCGGCCCTGGTGCTTTCGACATTTGCCGGAATGCTCTCAGCGCTCGTCTGGTTGTTGGTGCAAAAGTTGGACTAGTTCTGTGAGACGGTCCGAGCCGGACTCGCATTTGCCGTCACAGGTTTAGCCCATGTAATAGCCGCCGTTGACGTTGAGCACGTGTCCGGTGATGTAACTCGCCATCGGCGATGACAGAAAGAGCACGGCATCGACGATTTCGCGCACATCGCCCAAGCGACCGAGGGGAACCTGTTTCTTGAAGCTTTCGGTCACTTCGTCGGACATGCCTTTACTCATCCCGACGTCGATGAATCCAGGCGCAATCGCGTTGACGGTGATATTCTGACGCGCCAGTTCGCGCGCTGACACTTTGGTCAGAGCAATGATCGCGGCTTTGCTCGATGAATAATTCGCCTGCCCGAACAATCCCATCTGTCCACTGACTGACGACAAATTCACGATTCGCCCACCGTTGCGCAAGATCGACATCGCTTTTTGCGTCGCGATGAATGTGCCGGTCAGATTTACGCGCACGATGCTTTCGAATTCCTCGAGCGACATTTTCTTGATCGTGCGGTCGCGAATGATTCCGGAATTGTTCACGAGGACATCGAGACCACCATGTCGATCCTGGATTTGTTTCATCATCGCCTCGACTTGTCTGGCCTGCGTTACGTCGCAATCAATCACCAGCGGATCCTTCAATTCTTTCGCGACTTTTTCCGCGTCCGCTTGGTTCTGGCCTTGCGGGTCGGTGAAATAATTGACCACGCAGGTCGCGCCGCGTTTGCCGAAGGCTTTGATCATCTCCGCACCGATGCCGCGTGAGCTGCCAGTGACCAGTACAACTTTCCCGGTGAAATCCAGCGGATCCTCCATTTAGTGATTTAATGAGTTAGTGATTTAGCGATTGCAATAGTTAAATCGCTGACTCACTAAATCGTTAGATTCTTTCAGATGGCCTCACCGATTCGAATTCTGACTGCCGTCCCGATTTGTGACGGACACGACAGCGCGATCAACACGATCAATCTCGAGTTTATCCGCCACGGGATCGAGGTCGTTTATCTTGGCTATCATCGATCCGTCGGCGATATCGTCCGCGCGGCAGTCCAGGAGGATGTGCGGGCGATCGGCATTTCCAGTTACAACGGCGGCCACATCGAGTTCTTCGCTGAGGTTGTTGCCCTTTTGCGCAAGAAAGGTGCTGCTGACATCAAAGTCTTCGGCGGCGGCGGCGGCACGATCACCCACGAAGATGCAGCAACAATGCGCCGCAAAGGCGTGGACGAAATCTTTTTCGCCGGCACGTCGCTCGACGAAATGTTAAAGTTCGTTCATCAGCGTTACGGCAAGCCTCGCGGGAAACGAACGAGCGCAAAAGCGTCGGACATCGAGCTCGCTCGCCAACTGACCGAAATCGAGGACGCAAAAGGAAAACGCCCAACGCCTAACGCCCAACGCCCAATGTCGAAATCAAAGACGCGCGTGATTGGATTTACCGGTCCAGGTGGCGCGGGCAAGACGACACTGATCGATGAGCTGGTGCTGCGTTTTTTGAACAAAGATCGGCAATCGCGCGTCGCTATCTTGTCGCATGATCCGAGCGTGATCGGTGAAGGCGCGTTGCTGGGCGATCGCGCGACCATGATCAATTCGCAAAACGACCGCGTCTTTATGCGCAGCATGGCGACCCGCGGGCAAGCGGGCGGACTCTCGCCGGCGACGCAAGATTGTCTCGCGCTCCTCGCCCAATCGGGTTTCGATTACGTCATCATCGAGACCGTGGGGACCGGTCAGGAGGCGATGCCGTTTCAGAAAAACGGGATTGTCGATCAAACCGTGCTGGTGATGAATCCGGATTATGGCAGCCGGTTGCAGCTGCAAAAAATCGTGATGCTCGATCTGGCCGATATCGTGGTCGTAAATAAAAGCGATTTGCAGCGCGCTCGCACCGCGCACACCGAAATCGAGCAGCGCTTGGATCAAAATCGACGCAGCCAGCGACTCGTCGATACCGTGGCAAAACGCCACCGTGACCCTGGCGTCGACAAGTTGTTCGGGTTAATTTCGGCGAGCGACAAATCAAAACGCGGAAAGGAACGGAAGAAGTCATGAGCAAGCTCGGGCAGGTCGTTGAGTCGGTTGAGAAATATAATCAGTTCGTTCTCGATCAAGTGAAGCACGCGCGCACCGATCAAAAATTCGGACGCGATCTGCTTGGCCGCTGGAACGACATCAAAGCGAAGATTCCGATTACACGCGCGCCGACTGGATTGCCATTGCCGCGACTCGCGCTTCCTGAAATTGATGAGCCCGGCGAAATCGCGCGCTTTTTGTTTGGTGAAGGATTACCCGGCGAGTTCCCGTTCTTGAATGGCGCGTATCGCGAAATGTATCTCGAACCGATTCGCGAGGTTGAAAGCTTCGAGAAGAATGGCGAAGGGAAAAAGAGCAAGACCGACAAGAAAATCCCGCAGACGGAGGAACCAACACGTTTGTTTTCGGGCCTGATGCTCGCCGAAGACACCAATGAACGTTTTCACTTTCTCACCGCGCACCAACGAACACATCGCCTGAGCACTGCGTTCGATGGCCCGACACTTTACGGCATCGACAGCGACGCGGACGGTGTGTTCGGAAAGATCGGCGAGGGCGGTGTCGCGATCGATACCGTCGAAGATATGGTGCGGCTATACGACGGGTTTGAGGTTGGTTCGCCAACTTTCTCCGCGTCGATGACGATCAGCGGTCCGGCGCCAATCATCATGGCGATGTACATCGCGGCGGCGAAACGGCGCTTCGGGCCGAGCGTCGTTCCGAAACTGCGCGGCACGATTCAGGCCGACATCTTCAAGGAAGTCCAGGCGCAGAACGAAACGATCTTCCCGATCGAACCGTCGCTGCGATTTCTTACCGACATGGTGGAGTTTACCACCCGCGAGATGCCGCGCTGGTATCCGATCTCCATCAGCGGTTATCACATCGGCGAAGCGGGGTCGACACCGGTGCAGCAGGCGGCTTACACGCTTTCAAATGGTTTCGCTTACGCGGAAATGTTCGCCGCGCGCGGAATTCCGGTTGATCAATTCGGTCCTCGGCTCTCGTTCTTTCTCGATTGCGGTCTCGATGTCGAATACATTGCGCTCGCGCGTGTTTCGCGGCGGATTTGGGCGATTGGAATGCGCGACGTCTTTGGCGCCGGATCGAAAGCGCAGCTTTATAAGTTGCACACCCAAACGAGCGGGCGCTCGCTCATCGCCGCGGAATTCAAAAACAATCTCACCCGCACGGCTGCCGAATTGATGCTCGCGTACATGAACGCGACCAATTCCTGTCACTCGAACAGCGCAGACGAACCGTTCACTACGCCGAGCGAAGAATGGATCCGTCTCGCGGCGCACGGCCAGGCGATCCTGCTCGAGGAATCCGGAATCTTTAAACACACAATGAACATGTTGAGCGGCTCGCCCGGCATGAAAGCAGTTGAGCGCTCGGTGGAGGCGGCGATCCTCGAGGAATTCCGCGAGATCGAGCGGCTCGGCGGCGTCCTTGCGGCGGTTGAGGACCGTTATCAGCGCAGCCAGATCCAAAACGCGTCGCATCGTTATGAGCAACAGATTAACGACGGCACTCGGCCGATTATCGCCCTGAACAAATATCGCAACGGCAGTGACGAGGATATGCCGGAAGTGAAACTCGCGCGCACGCCGCGCAAGAAACAGCAATTACAGGTCGATCGACTCGCGAAATTCAAGAAGAAGAATGCCGAGAAATCGAAACGCGCTCTCGACAAGCTTGCGGTCGTAGTCGAGAGCGGGAAAAATTGTTTTCCGGAATTGCTCGAAGCGGTGGAGGTTTGTTCGTTAGGCCAAATCACCGGCCGCTTACAGGAAGTCGTCGGCCGGTTCAGGCCAATGGTCTAATCAGGCGCGCTCGACTCGGCAGGAGTAACAGCCCGCGCCGGCATTGTGGAGGTGCAGGTAGCTGATCTTTGCGTCGCCGAAAAAGTTTTCGATCTGCGCCTTCAATTCCTTGCCTGGTGTGATGGCTGAATTGACCATCACGCCTTTGTCATTATAGGCGCGGACTGAGATAACCCGGCTGGCCACCACGTCGGGGAGTTCGCCTGGCGCCGGTCGGATTTCTTTCGCGGCTTCGCGGACAAAAATCGGGCCGGATGCGCGATACGGCGAGTCAACGTCGTGATGGACGAATGGAACCAGAATGACGCGTTCGCCGATCTCTGCGTCCCGCAAGCTGACTCGGCAGGGAAATCCTGGTTTTGCATCGACAATCAAACGTCGCGCGCTTTTTTGGGCGAGCTCATTGTCATCGAGCGAAAAGAGCGGCTGAAATTGCCTCAGCGGCAAAGCGACGATTCGAAAGTTTGTTTTCATGGCGACACGATCGACGACCTTGCCGCTGCCAAACACCCGATTCTTGCGCCTATTTTTTGCCGGCTTTCTTCAATGCACCTTATCAAGAGCGGGCGATTAGGGTCAATCGCCCCTACCTAACGCGGCGCGTGGGATCTTCCCGATTCAGGTTGTGAGCGTTTCGGACGGCATTATATGCTGCGCGCAGTCATGGCTTCCGGGGAGATTGAGGCTGGGGCGAGTGCGCGCACTCGAATCGCGACTCGGCTGCTGCCGTTTCTTTTTCTCCTCTACGTCGCGAACTATCTCGACCGCACGAACATCGCCTACGCGACGCTCGGGATGAAAGGCGATCTCGGCCTGACCGATTCTGTGTTCGGCACGGCGAGCGGAATTTTCTTCATCGGTTATTTCGCGCTCCAAATTCCCGGCGCGTTGCTGGTCGAACGTTGGAGCGCAAGATGGTTATTGTCGTTAACGCTGATGGCGTGGGGCGCGCTCACTACCCTGACCGGTTTCGTGCACACTCCGCACCAGCTTTACGGCGCGCGCTTTTTATTGGGCGCGGCTGAAGCCGGATTTTTTCCCGGCGTGATCGTTTATCTTTCGCACTGGTTCGTTTACGAAGATCGCGCGAAAGCGGTCGCGCGATTCATGTCCGCGATCCCGATCGGTTTCATCATCGGCGGACCGATTGCCGGCGCGATTCTCGGCACGCATTGGCTCAATACTCCCGGCTGGCGCTGGTTATTTTTGCTCGAAGGCATTCCGGCGATCCTACTCAGCGCTGCGACTCTGTTTGTGCTGCCGGACCGTCCGAAGGATGCGCAGTGGCTGACGCCTGACGAACGCGATTGGATGACGGCATGGCTTGCCGAAGAGCATCGCGCCAAATCGGACACCGAGAAGATGTCGATCTTTCAAGTGTTGCGTCACCCGCCGGTGCTAATCCTGACCGCGGGACTGTTTTTCACCTACAGCGGTGGTTACGCATTTTGGTTTTGGGAACCGACGATGCTGCAACGATTTACTGGATGGACCATCTTCAAAGTTAGCTGGTTTGCAGTGCCTATTTTTGGAGCTGGATTGGTCGGAATGTTGTTGCTCGGTTGGAGCTCCGACCGCTTATGCGAGCGTCGCTGGCATTTTGCGGTCCCGCAGTTGATTGCGGCGATCGCGCTCGCGCTCTGGCTTTTGGTTCCCCACTCGAACGGGCTGCTTCTCACGGTGTTTACCCTCGTAGGGTTCGGCACCGTTGCTTATTTGCCATCGTTTTGGGCGTTGCCGTCCGCATTTTTGAGCAGTTCGGCTGCTGCGGCCGCCGTTGGATTCATCAACTGCATGGCGAGTCTCGGAGGGTATGTTGGTTCGAAAAGATTCGGCGTTCTCAGCGAGCGCACGGGATCATTCGATACTGGTTTTGCTTTGATGATCGCGTGTTTCGTGATCGCGTCCGTGCTGGTGCTGATCTGCCCGCGCGAAAAAATTAGCGACGCGCAGTGAAGATTGGCGATGCAACCGTTCTAGGGGTGGATGTCGATCCGCAAACGCGATGCGCTCATTATCACAGCGAGCGCGACATCATCGCGATCAAGTTCAAATGCTGCGGGGAGTGGTTTTCCTGTCATCAATGTCACGCTGTGCTTGCGGAACATTCGACTCAGGTTTGGCCGAAAGAGGAATTCGATGAGCACGCGGTCCTGTGCGGAAACTGCGGTCAGCAATTAACGATTAGCGAATATCTGGAATCCGAATTCGCCTGCCCGCATTGCCAGAGTCAGTTCAATCCCGGCTGTGCGCGACATCATCGCCTCTACTTCGAGATGTGATGTCGCGAAGTTTGGCTAACGCTTAAGCGCAACTTCGAACGGCGCACCGGTCTTCGCGCGAATCTCATCGACCGTTGCGTTGGAATGAATCTCGATCAGGACAAGACCGCCGCCTTCTTTCACTTCGAACACGCACAAGTCGGTGATGATCAGATTCACCACGCCAAGGCCGGTGATCGGCAGCGTGCATTTCTTTAAAATCTTCGGGCTGCCATCTTTCGACGTATGTTCCAACACCGCGACGACGCGTTTCACGCCGGCGACCAGATCCATCGCACCGCCGGGTCCTTTGATCATCTTTCCGGGAATCATCCAGTTCGCGATGTCGCCGCTGTCGGTCACTTCGAATGCGCCAAGAATTGCGAGATCGATATGGCCGCCGCGAATTTGTCCGAAGGAATCGGCGCTCGAGAAAAAAGCGGAGCCTGGCATGGTCGTGATCGTTTGCTTACCGGCGTTAATCAGATCGGGATCTTCTTCGCCCGGTTTTGGAAACGGGCCGATGCCAAGCAGGCCGTTTTCGGACTGGAGCGTGACGTGAATCCCTTCGGGAATGTAATTCGCGACGAGCGTTGGAATCCCGATCCCGAGGTTGACGTAGTATCCATCGCGTAATTCCTGCGCGGCGCGTTTCGCCATCAAATCACGAACGGGCGATGAAGTTTTTTTGTTTGGATCGGCGCCTTGAACGGTGCGGAACTCGATTCGCTTCTCGTATTTTTCTCCCTGAACGATGCGATTAACGAAGATGCCCGGCGTGTGGATCTGATCGGGATCGAGCTCGCCAATCTCGACCAACTCCTCGACCTCGGCCACGCAAACTTTGCCGCACGTCGCGATCATCGGATTAAAATTCCGTGATGTTTTTCGATAAATGAGGTTGCCGGACTTGTCGCCCTTCCAAGCTTTCACGATCGAAAGCTCGGCGGTAATTCCTGGTTCGAGCACGTAATCGCAGTCGCCGAATTTTTTCGTCTCCTTGCCTTCAGCGAGTTTGGTCCCGAAACCGGTGCGGGTGTAAAACCCCGGGATTCCCGCGCCGCCGGCGCGCAATCGTTCGGCGAGTGTTCCCTGCGGAATGAGTTCGAGTTCCAATTCGCCAGCCAACACTTGCCGCTCGAACTCTTTGTTCTCGCCGACGTAAGACGCCATCACTTTTTTTACCTGTCGCGCTGGCAACAGAACCCCCATGCCGAAATTATCAACGCCGGCATTGTTACCGACGATGGTGAGGCCCTTCACGCCGCTGTCGTGCAAAGCGGCGATGAGATTCTCCGGAATCCCGCACAGGCCAAAGCCGCCGGCAGCGATGGTCATGTTGTCGTGAAGCAGGCCGTCAAGCGCAGCCTTGGCGTCAGGATAGACTTTGCTCATGTGGGAGAGATTAACCACGGATCATCCGAATGCGAGCGAGCCGGCGCCGTCCAGAGTTGCCGACGCAGAATTCATCGGCAGATTGGAGTTTCAATTTTCCAATGACCAACACACTTGCTCACCAACTTGCTGATTACGTTTGCTCGGTTCACTTCGAAGATCTTTCGAAAGAAGTTGTGCACGAAGTCAGGCGCCGAGTAACCGATTCGCTTGGCTGCGCAATCGGTGCCTGGAACGAAGAGCCTTGCAAAATCGCACGCGATGTCGCGTCGGAATTTTCGGCGAAGCACGGATCGACAATTATTGGAACGAGCCACCAAGCTCCGCCGGATTGGGCCGCGTTCGCAACCGGATGTTGCATTCGCTACTTCGATTACAACGACACCTACTTGTCGAAAGAGCCGGCGCATCCGAGCGATAATATTTCAGCGGCGCTGGCGGTTGCCGAAAGCGTCGGTGCGACGGGCAAGGAATTCATTACTGCGGTCGCGCTTGCTTACGAAGTTCAGTGCCGGTTTTGCGACGCGGCCAGCATTCGGGCGCGCGGGTGGGACCACGTGACCTACGGCGCTTTTTCCACGGCGCTCGCTGCAGCGAAGTTAATGAAGCTTGATCCTGAGAAAACGCGGCACGCTGTGAATATCGCCGGTGTGTGTTGCGCGGCGATGCGGCAGGCGCGGGTCGGCGAGCTTTCTCACTGGAAAGGCGTCGCCTTTGCCGACGCTGCGCGTCGCGGCGTTTACTCAGCATTGCTGGCTCGCGCTGGGATGACCGGTCCGGCTCCAATTTTCGAGGGCCAAATGGGTTTCGAAAAAGAACTTGGCGTTTCGCTGGGCAACGTGGGCGAAAAATTTAAAGGCGCGCCTGCGATGATCCTGAACACGAGCATTAAGTATTGGCCGGCCGAATATCACAGCCAGAGCGCGATCGAGGCGGCGTTGTTTCTTCGAGAGCAAATCGACGATCTGTCTCAAGTGAAGTCGATGACGATCGAGAGCCACGATGCGTCAGTGGATATTATCGGGAGCGAACCGGAAAAATGGAAACCGGAGACGCGTGAAACGGCCGATCACAGTTTGCCCTACATCACGGCGATCGCGTTGATCGACGGCGACGTAACGGAGAAGCAATTCCAACCGGACCGTTTCATGGATCCGAAGATCTGGAAATTTCTTGAGAACGTGAAGGTTGAGCGTAATGCGGAGCTAAGCACGTTGTATCCGGGCGCGGTCGCGAACATCGTGCATGTCGATCTTGCGGACGGAAAACGCCTGACCAAGCGCGTCGATTACCCACTCGGGCACGCTAAGAATCGCCTCGAGGATTTTGAAGTGGAAAAGAAATTTTTGAAACTGGTCGAGCCGACGTTCAGCCGCGATCACGCCGCGAAGGTTATTGAGCACGTCTGGAGTCTGGACGAACAGAAAGGCGTGCATCATTTGATGAAACTGCTGCGGGTTCACTGACCATGAAAAAAACCGAGCGCGTGACGACAACCTTCCGGCAGCTGATCGCGAAAGGAACAGTCATGATGCCGGGCGTGCCAAATGCGGCAATGGCCCGACAGGTCGAGCGCGCGGGCTTCGATTCGGTTTATGTTAGCGGAGCGGGAATGGCCAACGCGACCGCTGGCGTGCCCGACATTGGTTTACTAACGCTCACCGAAGTCGCGCGATTGGCAGGTTATATCGCGAATGCGGTCAAAATTCCGGCGATTGTCGATGCGGACACCGGTTTTGGGGGATCCGAAAACGTTGCCCGAACAATTCGGGAATTGGAGAAGGCTGGCCTGGCCGGTTGTCACATCGAAGACCAGGAGTTTCCAAAGCGTTGCGGACACCTCTCCGGGAAATCGATCGTGAATCTTGAAGAGATGGTGGGGAAAATTAAAGCGGCGGTGGCGGCGCGGCGGGATCCCGATTTCATGATCATCGCGCGGACGGATGCGCGGGCGGTGGAAGACTTTGATCGCGCGGTCGAGCGGGCCGGGGAATATCTCACCGCGGGCGCGGATGCGATCTTTCCGGAAGCCTTGCAAAGCGCGGATGAGTTCCGCGATTTTGCCAAAGAGATCGATCTGCCATTGCTCGCGAACATGACCGAGTTTGGCAAAAGCCCGCTGCTTTCCTGCAAAGAGCTGTCCGAGATCGGTTACCGGATGGTGATTTTCCCGCAGAGCGCGTTCCGGGTTGCGATGAAAGCCAGCGACGAATTCCTGCGCGCGCTGAAAAAGAGCGGCACCCAAAAGGATTGGATCGACGAGATGCAAACGCGGCCGGAACTTTACGAGTTGCTCGACTACGACCCGGCTGCGGAAGAATGGACAGGTTTTCGCGACTGATCATTTGTCGAATGGCGTATCGTTGTTAACGTGACGAAAGACAATGAGCACTGAAGCAAAACCAGAGTACAGCCCGGGCTTGGCGGGAGTGATCGCGGGCGAGACGGCGATCTGTTGGGTCGACCCGAACGCGGGCCTGATGTACCGCGGCTACGACATCCACGAGATGGGGAACAAAGCGACGTTCGAGGAAGTCGCTTATCTCCTCCTGAACGGCGAGCTCCCCAACGCCAAGCAACTGAAAGAATTCCGCGAACAAATTGCAGTGCAGCGCGATTTGCCGAAGGAGGTCGTCGAAATGTTGCGACTTTTGCCGAAATCGACGCACCCGATGGATATGCTCCGCACTGGCGTCTCGATGTTGAGCGCGTTCGACGAGGATCTGAGCGACAACTCGCACGACGCAAACATTCGCAAATCGATCCGCTTGATCGCGCGCGTTTCGACGTTGATCACCGATGGTTACAGAATTTCGCAGGGCGAAAAACCGTTGCCGGAAAAACCGGAGCTGGGTCAGGCGGCAAACTTCTTTTACAAGTTAAACGGCAAAGTTCCCGAGGCGTGGCAAACGCGAATGATGGATACGATTTTTAATTTGTATGCTGATCATGAATTCAACGCGTCGACGTTCGCGGCGCGCGTGACTGCTTCAACACTGGCCGGGATTTATGCGGCTGTGACATCGGCGGTCGGGACATTAAAGGGTCCACTGCATGGGGGGGCGAACGAAGAATCGATGAAGATGCTCGAAGAAATCGGAACGCCTGATCGCGCGGAAGCCTGGTTGAAGAAACAACTCGCTGCCAAAGCGAAGATCATGGGATTCGGCCATCGCGTTTACAAAAAGGGCGATTCGCGCGTGCCGATCATGCGCGAGATTGCGCGCGATCTCGGCAAGCGCACCGGAAAAGAAAACTGGGTGGCGATTTGCGAGAAACTCGAAGAAGTCATGGACCGCGAGAAAAGTCTGTGCGCGAATGTCGATCTTTATGCGGCGCCGGTTTTCTGGATGCTCGGTTTCAAACCGGAATTGAACACGCCGCTCTTCGCGGCCTCGCGCGTGGCGGGCTGGTGCGCACACGTGACCGAGCAGCATGACCACAATCGATTGATTCGCCCGCGCTCGCTTTACACCGGGCCGAAGCTCCGGAAATATCCGGGTCCAGCGAGCGGCTCGTGAACTGTAGCGACGGTCTGTGGCCGCCGGATTACTTATTTTCGGCGCTCATAGAGCGCCGCTACAAATGAAAGAATCGGAATCGCTTCAAGAACAATACGCTCCTGGAAACTCGTGCTGGGGTTGCGGCCCGGCGAATCCCGAGGGCCTGCGAATCCGAAGCTTTGCCAAAAACGGCGAAGTCGTTGCCGAATGGAAGCCGCAACCGAAATACGAAGCATTTCCTGGCGTTTTGAACGGCGGCATCATCGGCACGCTGCTCGACTGTCATTGCAACTGGACGGCGGCTTACCACTTGATGAAGCGCTCCGCCGCGGATCATCCGCCCTGCACAGTGACCGCGGAATATTCGATCAAGCTGCTGCGGCCGACGCCAACGAATGGCCCGATTTTCCTCTCAGCGCACGTTGTCGATCTAACCGACACTCGCGCGACGGTTGAGGGGACATTGAGCGCGGGCGGAAAAGTCTGCGCGACGTGCACGGGCGTTTTCGTCGCGGTGAAAGAGGGCCATCCAGCGTTTCATCGCTGGTAGAGCTGTTACAATTGCGGCGACGCCAAGCCCGCGGCCTGCTGGAGAGGATGAAGGCCAGTTTTGCCCGGCCCCATTTCGTGAGATTGTTTTTTGTCGATCTCGAACAAGTGAGCTTGTTGGGCGGCAAAGTCGCGATCCAAGACGTCGAGATTGGCTTCGTCGTTGAGCTGGATCGATCGGTTATCGAAATTTCCTGAACCAACTGAGACAAACGTGTCGTCGACGATTAAGAGCTTCACGTGCACCATCGTCGGCTGATATTCGTAGATTTTGATGCCCGCTTTGATCAGCTCCGGCCAGTGGCGTTTTGACGCGGCGCGGACAAGTTTTTGATCGATAAGTTTCCCGGGTACGATGATCTCTATTTTCACGCCGCGCTTGGCGGCAGCGACCAATTCATTGCGAATTAAGTCATCAGGTAAAAAATAAGCGTTCTCGATCCTGAGCGTTTTCTGTGCGGACGCGATTGCGAGGAGATACATCAAATCGAGATTTGTGTTGCGCGCCGAGCTTCTGAGCGCCTGCGCAGGGTACGGACCTGTGCTTGGAAGCGGCGGAAAATAATCGTCGCCGTGCAGGACGGTGCCGCGCGTTTTCAGCCAGTTGTTCATGAAGCTGGCCTGCAATTGTGCCACCACTGGCCCGGTCACCTTGTAATGATTGTCACGCCAATGCTGTGGCGACTCGGCGTTGCCGGTCCATTGATCGGCAATGCCTGCGCCGCCGAGGAAGGCGATTTTTCCATCGACAACCAACAATTTGCGATGAGTGCGATTGTTGTAACGGCGCGGATCGAAGAAAAGCGCACTGTGGTACTTCACGACTTCGACGCCGGCCTCACGAAGTCGCGAGCGATTTTCGGTGCCCATCTTTTGTGTGCCCTGGGCGTCCAAGATTGCGTTTACATGGACGCCGGCCTGTGCGCGCTCGGCCAGCGCTTGGGTGAATTCGCGCCCGATCTGTCCATCCCAGAACACGTAGGTCTCGAAATTAATCGAATGTTTGGCTGAGCGAATTGCGCTCAACATCGCCGGAAAAATTTGATCGCCATTGACCAGCGTGGTGATGTTGTTGCCGGCGACAAAATTTGGTCCGAGCAGCGAACCGGCCGATTGCCGAAATTCCGGTGATCGCGCGGAATAAAGCGACGTAACTTCATGGCGCGGCTGTTTGCCCAGTTTCATTGCACAGCCGCTGGCCGTGCACATCACGAAGACCAAGAAAATGCGAGCGAACGCAGAAAGAATTTTTTCCACCGGCCTAAGGATAACACCGACCAGGTACCCCGCACAGATCAGGAGTGACGTCCGGCGCGATGCTGTTTTAACGCCTGAGTGAGCCATTCATCGAGACGTGTTTCTTTTCCGTCCGATGTGCGCACCAGATAAGGTTGGTCCGTCAGCAAGCTCTTGGATGCAGAAAGACGAATAAAATCTTCCGGCGTTTTGATCTCGTTTTTGAAATGTTCGTATTTTGCCTTGATGTGATTGACCGCTTCCTGCGGAGGGTGCGTTTGCCCGTTGCGAATGAAAGTTGCGTCTGATTTCGCCACGTAATCGAGAAGGAACTTGATCGACTCGTCCAATGATTCCGCCGCCGCCTGCTTTTGAGCAAGGGACAAGAAAAGAATACTCACCAACAGAACGCGAATGAAGGTAGTCACCGCTGTTGGTTCGAATATCGATGCGCCTTCGCGCGCTTCCATTCACTAATCACCAGTCACCGTTCACTTCTGAGGAACGCGCGCCCGGGGTGACTCGAACACCCGACCTACGGATTAGAAATCCGTTGCTCTATCCGGCTGAGCTACGGGCGCAAATTGAGGAGGGAAAGTAATCATGCTGCGCATTGCTGCAATCACGGCTGTGGTGAAAAAGATGTCGATCTTGCGTTGGCAAGCGCAAACCTCGAGCGTTGGCGCGATGAACGCGCTTCTGGTTATCGCGCCCTACAAATATCAAGGGGCGTGGGTGTTTGACGATCCGGCGGTCGGTTTATCGCGCGAGCCGTTTATTGCCGGGATCGACACCATGATCGACCAAGCGGTCGCTGACATTCCGAATGCAGAAAAAGGTTTTCGCGCCATTTTTAGCGCATCGCCGTTTCCGGGAGCGAACTGGAAGCTGGAGTGGCGCCGAGAAGAATCGGGCGGCAACTGGTACTACAGCGATCGGTTCAAGATGGAAGGGTGGCTCTGTCCCGCGCTCCTGAAATATTTTCCAACAGCGCCGCGTGAGATTTACGTTAAAATTGAGCCGAAGAACTAGCGCGCGCGCTGCCGACGCGAACTAGACAAACCAGCTGGATCCAACGTCACGTTGGTCACTCGTGGATGCGGTGTTTGAGCTCCCAAACCCGCAATGCTGCGAGTAAGAGCGCTTTGGTGCGGGTAAGCGTGCCCGCTGCGGCCATGGTCGTTTCGGGTTGACCGCCGGATTGGTTTTTGCCGGTTCGGCCGCGATTGCGCGAGCGCTTGTGCGCCTTGTTCTTTCTGACGCGACGGGTCGTCGCCTCGCTCACTGCCAGATGACCGCTGCTATTCATAAAGTCCCTCATTCCCAAGCAGCTTCCAGACCAGCTATGCTAGAGAGCAGGTCCGGCGGAGCAACTCTGTGTTAGTGACATCTTCGTGACATTTCGCGTCTGGCTCGTGCGCGAAAACCGCTTGTGCGTCCGCTCGTTATCCGGCAGTTTCAACCGAAAGCCATGGCTGACCGTAAACTGGGGTGTCTCACGATTTTTTTGTTTGTCGCGCTCTGTGCGAGCGTGTTCATGAACTTCATTCTGGCGGTGGCGGCGTTCCGTGGATTCGGGACGGGGGGTGTGCACGTCGAGGAGCCTTTGCCGCGCTTCCGGGAAATCGTTATTGAACGCGGTACGCGCATGGTTCCCGACCGGATCGCGCTGATTACGATGCGCGGTCTGATCAGCTCCTCGATTCCGGGCAACGTGAGCGATTCGATGGTCGAAGATATGCGTCTGGCATTGCAGCAAGCGCGCGATGATAACCGCGTTAAAGCCATCGTGCTCGAAATCGATTCACCCGGCGGCGAAGTCACCGCCTCCGATCAAATTTACAATGCCGTGACCAAAGCGCGCGCCCGTAAGCCGGTCGTGATTTACATGGATTCGCTGACCGCGTCGGGCGGTTACTACATCGCCTGCGGCGGAAAATTTTTGATGGCAAATGAGACCACGATCACCGGCAGCATCGGCGTGATTATTCAAACGCTCAATTACGAGCAGTTGTTCAACAAAATCGGACTGGCGTCGGTCGTTTTCAAAAGCGGCAAGTTCAAAGACATTTTGAACGGCGCGCGGCCGATGACTCCGGAGGAACGGGAACTGATTCAGAGTTTCGTCATGCAAACCTACGACAAATTTCTCGGGATCGTCGCCAAGGAACGCAGTCTTCCGGCGGAAATGCTGCGCAACACGATTGCTGACGGCCGGATCCTTTCCGGGAAAGACGCGTTGAGTAACAAACTCATCGACGGGCTGGGTCAGATCGAGGACGCGTTTGCGAAAGCCAAACAGCTTGGCAATGCACCGCAGGCGACGGTGGTGAAGTACGGGCCGCCATTTAGTCTCGCTCGATTTTTTCGTGCTTTCGGTCAAACCGGTGACTCGAAAATCGAACTCCAATTGCCGAAACAGCTCGTGCCACAACTCGAGAGCGGGCGCGCCTACTTTCTGCCGAGCTTTTACGCTCCGTAGCCGCGCAGAAAAGAAATGTTAGCTGGTGCTTTTAGCGGCGCGCTCTGGACTCTCTTGGGGTCGCTGATTGTTCTCGCGGGCGCATTCGTTTACGTCACTCTCATCCGCCAAATCAATGCCCGTCGTCTAGTCGCCAGTCCGGGAATCGACGCTGCGCCAGAAAAAACATTCGGATTACCGGAGGCGTTTTTGGCCACTGGGTTGGTTTTGTTTCTTTTAATGAATGTGACCGTTTCGTTCAGGCAGCGGTCGCCGGTTCAGCTGGGCAGTCATGATCTGATCGTGAATTTTCTGTTCAGCTTATTGATTGTTTTCTTTGTCGCCGCCTTCTTGAAGTTTCGTGGCATCGATATCGACTCGTTAGGCGGATTTTCCAGAACGACCCTTAAGCGAGTGCTGAGCACGGCGGTTGTTCTGTTGTTCGCGGCCACTCCATTGATTCTGTTGGCCGAAGCCCTGACTCAAGACGCATTCGGCAGCGGATCGAGCAAGCAGGAGATTGTCGATCTTTTCAACACCTCGGGCACGATTGGGCAGCGGGTGATGATCATCGTTCTGGCGGTGGTGGTCGCGCCGATTTCCGAAGAGTTTATCTTTCGCTTTTTCATCTACGGCGTGGTGCGCCGCTATTTCGGCATCGCCGTTGGCCTGGTCTTTAACTCGCTGCTCTTTGCCGCCGCGCATATCCATTTGCCATCGGCTGTGCCGCTGTTCGTCCTCGGAAGCTGCTTCACCCTTGCTTACGAATGGAGCGGATCGATCCTGGTTTGCATGGCCATGCATGCGCTTTTCAATTCCGTTCAGCTGATCTTCCTCGCCTTTCCCGAACTGGTTCAGCAATGAAACTGAGCGCGGTTGGCGAAGATGCGCTCGTCGCATCGCTGCTGCGGAAGTTGCCGGTCCGGCGTCAGGTTATCGCGAGGGCGGGCGATGATTGCGCCGTGGTCGAATCCCCGCGAAGGAAAAATCTTCTCGTCCTGAAAACGGACTGCGTGGTGGAGAAAATTCATTTCACGCCGGCCACTGATCCCATTCTCGTGGGCTGGAAAGCGATGATGCGACCGCTGAGCGATTTCGCGGCTACCTCCGCCGTCCCGCAATTCGCGCTCATCACGCTGATTCTGCCGGCCGCAAGATCGACATCGTGGGTCAGAAAGCTTTATCGCGGCTTGCAAGGGGCGGCTGCGCGTTTCGACGTCAGCATTGTTGGTGGCGAAACCAGTGCCACGCGCGGTCCAGTTACAATTTCGGTCAGCGTTACCGGCTTTGTTGAAAAAGATAGGCGGACCTCGCGCGCCGGGGGAAAGAAGGGCGACGATCTTTTTGTCACCGGCCGTCTGGGTGCGTCGTTGCGCGGGAAACATCTTAGGTTCGTTCCGCGAATCACGGAATCGCGCTGGTTGACGAAGAATTTCCGCGTTCACGCCATGATGGACTTGAGCGACGGTCTCGGCGCCGATTTGCCGCGCCTGGCCAAGGCAAGCAAACTCGGATTCAATATCGACAAGGAAAAGTTGCCGCTCGCATCCGGCGCGACGATCGAGAGCGCGATTTCCGATGGCGAAGATTACGAACTGCTTTTCGCCGTCTCACCGCGCGATCGCACACGCCTGCAAAAAAGCTGGCGTAGAAAATTTCCAAAAGTGTCGCTGACGCGCATCGGCTGCCTCACTCAACTCTCAACAAAGGCCAGTCCGGCTCGGACCAACTCTCAACTTCTGCCCCGTGGCTACGTTCATTTCCAATAGCCCGGAAGAAACGGAAGCTTTCGGCTGTCGATTCGCAGAAAAGCTTAAGCCGGGCGATGTGCTTGCGCTGACGGGTGAACTTGGCAGCGGCAAGACGCAATTCGTTAAAGGTCTTGTCGCCGGTTTGAGTGCGGCTACTGCCGCGACCAGTCCGACGTTTACTCTAATTCACGAATATTCCGGCGGGCGGCTCCCGATTTATCATTTCGATTTCTTTCGTGTGGAAGATGGAGAGTCCGCAGAACGACTCGGGCTCGACGATTATTTTTTTGGCGACGGCGTTTCGGTTATCGAATGGGCCGACCGATTTCCGGATTTGCTCCCAGAAACTGCGCTCTGGATTGCCTTCGAAACGAAATCTGAAACCCAGCGCGCGATCACTGTTAAGTGAGAATAGCCCAGCGCTTCAGCGCTGGGGCTAAATGTTTTTATCAAAGTAAGTCCCGGAGGGACGGAAGAAATGCATGTGCAAGCGGAACGTCTTTCGTCCCTCTCGGGACTGGCCGCGTTTTATTCGTTCTGCCCAGCGTTGAAACGCTGGGCTATTATCGATGGCTAAACCAACGCTTTGCACGAAAGATAGGGCCGAACTCGCATGAAAATTCTCGCGCTCGAACTTTCCAGCGCTCGCGGGAGCCTTGCGTGGAGCGATGGCGATAATACCGATTTTGTTTGCGACTGGCCAAATGATCGAAAGAATTCGGGCCCGTTTTTCGAATACCTGGTTGAAGTGCAGAAGAAATTTGGAAGACCGGATACCATCATCGTCGGCCTTGGCCCGGGTTCCTACGCTGGAACCCGGATCGCGATTTCGGCCGCGATCGGATTATCGATTGGAGGGCGCAGTGCCGTAAATGCCAGTGCGGATTGGACCGCCCAAAGAGTGGGACACGACAGCGCGCGTCCTTCCATTCGGCTGATCGGATTTCCCTCGATCTGCGCGATCGAGTGCGACGCTGGCGAATATTGTGTGATTGGCGATGCACGGCGTCAGACATTTTTCTTTGCGCGCATTCGCGATAACAACCTGGCCGAAGGTCCAACGCTGATGCCGGAAGCTGAACTCCGCGAAAATCTGGGTAAAGTCGGTCGCACGATGTCAATCTTCGCCATCGAGAAACTTCCACAGTTCGAGCGCGCTCAGATCCGCTATCCGTCGGCGAAGGTTCTGGCTCGGCTTGCTCAGGATGTGAATCGAAATTTCGCGCAGCCGCCGCTCGAGCCAATGTATTTGCGCGAACCACACATCACTGTTCCGAAAAGATGACGCAAAATTATCGTTGCTGGGCTGAGATCGACCGGAGCGCGTTGCGTCACAATGCCAAGGTTGTGCGCGAACGAATTGGCTCGGCCGAAATGCTCGCGGTCGTAAAAGCGAACGCTTATGGCCACGGTTTGATGGGCGTCGCCGAAGCGCTAGCCGATGATGCGCAACTCTTCGGCGTCGCCAATTTGGAGGAAGCGTTGGCGCTGCGGGAAAGATTTCATCTTCCGGTGATCATCCTCGGCCCTTCACTTCCGGAAGAATTCGCGACGATTATCGAGCGGGGTTTCATTCCCACAGTTTCAACTTTTCAGGAAGCGGAGGCATTCGATCGTATCGGCAAGACGTCGGTCAATTTCAAGGTCGATACGGGCATGGGGCGAATGGGTGCAGTCGAAAATGAAGCCCTGGAAATCTTTAAACGCATCGCCGCCTTGCCGAAGATCGACATCCACAGCGTCTCGACCCACATGCCGGCGTCGGATGGAGACGCCGACTACACACGCGATGAATTGGTCCGGTTCCGCAAAATCGTCGAGCAGCTCCGGTCCGCGGTTCCGGGGAACTATAAGGCGCACGTCCTCCAAAGCGCTGGCACGCTCGCTTTCAATAACCCGACTTTCGAGATCGTGCGCGCGGGCATCATCCTTTACGGCATTTCGCCGCTGCCGGAATTTCAAGATCTTCTCAAGCCGGCGTTAACTTGGAAAACACGGATCGGTTTAATTCGCGACCTGCCAAAGGGAGCGTCGATCAGCTACGGACGCACGTTTATCACGCCGAAGCCCATGCGGGTGGCGACGTTGACGGCCGGTTATGCGGACGGTTATCCGCGCCATCTTTCGAATGTCGGTGCGGACGTTCTGGTTGGCGGCAAACGCTGCGCGTTGCTCGGACGCGTGACGATGGATTTAATGGTAATCGACGTCTCACACCTGCCCGATGTCGATGTTGGCGACGAAGTCGTGTTGATGGGAAAGCAGGGCGACGAAGAGATTGGTTGCACTGAATTGGGCGAAAAGGCCGGTACGATCACATGGGAAATCACGACGCGAATTGGCCAGCGCGTTAAGCGTGTGTTTGTCTGATTCCGGGGCGCGTTAAAGCGTTGAAGCGGTTAATTCTTACTGTCATGTTGAGCGGAGCGAAACATCTCTGACTTTTGCCTTTTGAATGAGGCCGCAGAAATAATCAGAGATTCTTCGCTCTGCCCAGAATGACAAAGCAATGTTCCAGATCATTTTCAACGAACTAAGCGCGGCTGAGATGTCGGCCTTGCCGAAGAGAATGCAGCTCAATCTGCTCGAGCAATTTCAAATCTTGCCCGAAGACCTCGACCATCTCGACGCCAAACACTTCGGCGTGATCGAGCGCGAAGGAAAAAAGTTATACCGTTATCGCGCCAGGGATTACCGGATCTATTTCGAACAAACGCCGGAAGGCATCACCGTTCACCGCGTCCTGAACAAGAATACGTTTCGCGATTTTCTTTTCCGCAGCAAACTGCCGGTCTCAGAAGATCAGCAGCTCGGCAAAACGCGCGAGTTCTGGAAATTGATCGAGCAGGGCGAGAAAACGCGGAAAGCGTGAGCAGACCATGATGTTTCATGGTCGCACCGTTCTGCTCGTCGTCGGATTAGGTTTTGCCGTCGCGCCGGTCGTCGGTGGTCTTCGTCGCCTGCCAGCCTGGATTCGGTTCGCGCTGACAATGAGCGGTGTCAGTCTCTTCCTTGGCGCAGTGATCGGTTTCGCTCTTGAGCGATTGCGAGTTCACTTTCTCGCCAGGCTCAGTTCATTATTTACTCGCACGAACTGGTCATTTATGGGATCGGCCTCGGAATTATTCTGCTGCTGATTTTTTCGGGCGAGATTTTTAAAGCGCTTCGCGTCTTGGATGCCGAGCGCAAGAAGTAAGCGCGGCGTGTCGCAGGGACGAAGGCGTTGTAGCGGCGTTTGTTCTCAAACGCCGAGCTAAATAAACAGGCGCTTGGCACAAGCGCCTCTACAACTTCAGAGATCCCTCGACTTCGCTTGGGATGACAACGTTGTAGCCACGGCGACTGTGCGCCGTTAGGACGGGCCACAGGCCCGTGGCTACACATTCAATTCGCGGGGGCGAATTAAATCACTTCATGAGCAGCACGGAACGGCTGCGCTTAATTTCGCGGGTGATTTTGCGGTGGAGGTGGGCCGGCATGCCGGTGACGCGGCGGGGAAGAATTTTGCCGCTTTCGGTCACGAATTTTTTCAGGAGATCGGGATTTTTGTAATCGATCGCTTCGATCGAGATGTCGATCCGGCGCCGGGGCATGGCGCGATTGGCGCGGCGAAATGCGGAACGGCGTTTAGCGGTCTTAGGTTGCATCGGGAGTTACTTGGTTTCGCGATGAAGCGTGTGCTTTCGCAAAAACGGATTGTATTTCTTTTTCTCGAGCCGGTTCGGTGTCTGCGGACTTTTCTTGTTCCGAGAAGACATGTAACGCGAAACCGGTTTGCCGAGCGCTTTCGCTTCGGTGCATTCGAGGGTGATAATTTCCTGTGCCATCGCTGCTATTCCTTGGTTTCTGCCGCCGGCGTCGCTTCTTCTTCCTCACCTTCGCCGCCTTCGTCATCGGTCAAACCGAAGAGCGAGGTGACTGATTGGCGAACGCGCGACATCTTATTTTGTTTCTCGAGCTGCGATTGGCATTCAACGGTGAACCGCGCGAACGGAATCGCTTCCAGGCGCGCGTGCGGGATTGGTTTGCCCGACATTTCGCAAATTCCATAAGTGCCGAGCTCGATCCGCTTCAACGCCTGATCGATCTCGTAAAGAGCGTCTTGTTCCTGTGAAAGCAGGCTGAGCGCGAAATCGCGATCGTAAGCATCGGAGCCGGCATCGGCCTGGTGCATTCCAAACGCGGACGCTTCGCTCCCTTCAGCGCGCGAACGCAACGTGTCCTGCGCGACACCGGCCATGGAATCGACCATGGCATCGCGCAATTGCAGGAGTTTCTCCTTCTGCTTGCGCGTGAACGGACTCAATTTCCGTTCGCTATGATTGCGTCCGAGCAGCGTCTCCCGCGGATTCGCGCTGGCGCGGGCTTTCTTCGCGGAAACCTTACGCGCGGGTTTCGCTTTGCGGGGAGCAGATTTCTTAGCCGAAATTTTCTTCTTTTTTGGTTTGGCCATAATTCAAAAGGCGGTCGCCGCGGCGACCGCCGGAAAAAACGGAGGCTTAATTAAGGACATTTCCTAATCAGCGCAAGGGGAGATTTGACGAATCTAAAGGCGGTTTGTTCAACGCTTTTTTGCCCGGAAAACCCTGTTAACCACGAATCGACACGAATGAACACGAATTACGGAAGACTGGTTAGAAGCACGGGTGCTTGTTTCCATTCGTGTCTATTAGTGTCCATTGGTGGTTAGAATTTCACGAGCTGGCGCTGGAGTACCTTTGCAGGGCAAAACGCCAAAAGGCGCGCGATAGGCAGAAGACCACAGTCGACGCGACTACGAGCTGAAACATGAGCGGCCAGGGCTGGCCGAACGACTTGATCAGCAGCCGCGCGGGAATATTGGCGACAATGACGACCGGAACGATCCAGCCGAAAATGATTTTGAAGAGTCGCGGGAAAATTGCGTCGGGATAACGCGCGATGTTGAGAAAGTTGAAGTAGCCGTAAACCAGGCCCTGTGCCCGGACGATCCAGAAACTGACCGCGGCCAGGCTGAGCATGATCGAATAATGCACGGCGATCCCAAACGCGATCGCGATGATGTAAAGCAAGATTGACATTGGAGTTGGGACGACACCGAGTTTGGTCAAGGCAACGCCAACGACCACGCCGCCGAGCGCCGCGTTGACCACGCTGTCGAGGCCAAATTGTTTGGTCGAAACCGCAAATTGGCTGTCGATCGGCAAGACCAGGAGCGAATCGAGCTTTCCGGTGCGGACCAGCTCCGGAACAGCGGCCACGTTGACGAAAAAGAACGCCTGGAAAAGTTGCGCTATCATTTGGTGCGTCCCGATGAGCAAGACCACTTCCCATTTTGTCCAATCCCCGATGCGGTCGACATTGCCGAAGATGATGGAGAAAAAAACGATCTGTCCGACGAACCAAAGGACTTCCACCAGCATCCAGAGGAGGAAGTTCGCTTTGAAACTCAACTCGCGAATGAGCGAGTTGCGCAGCATGATGGAGTAAATCTCGATGTAACGCTGGAGCACGTTTGCCTGTCATTTTAATTAGAGCCCAAGTCAAATCTCACCTTCATGAAGCGCTTTCTTCCTATCGGAGTCATTATCGTCGCCCTCCTCATCATTTTGTTCGTTGTTCGCCGATGCACCCAAAGTAGCGCCGGTGGATATCAAACCGCGACGGTGACGCGTGGACCGATCACGCAACTGGTGACCGCGACCGGCACGCTCAATCCCGTGGTCAATGTCCAGGTCGGCAGCCAGGTCTCGGGCAACATTCAAAAACTTTCCGCTGATTTTAATTCTCAAGTGAAAGCAGGGCAGGTCGTCGCCCAAATCGATCCGGCCCTGTTTCAAGCAGCGGTCACGCAAGCCGAAGGCGATCTCGCCACCGCGCAAGCGGGACTTGAGCTGGCGAAGGTGAACGCTTCGCGCACGCAACAGCTCTTTAACCAAAAGAATTCGTCCCAGCAGGACCTCGATTCGGCAAATGCGACCCTTCATCAGGCCGAAGGGAACGTGAAAATTAAACAGGGCGCGCTTGATAAAGCGAAGGCCGATCTCGACCATTGCACGATCACGTCGCCAATTGATGGCGTTGTCATTTCGCGCAACGTCGATGTTGGTCAGACGGTCGCGGCCAGTTTGCAGGCGCCAGTGATTTTCGCGATCGCGAACGATCTGACCAAAATGCAAATCGACTCGAACGTGGCCGAGGCCGATATCGGTGCGGTCAGTATCGATCAGGATGTCGACTTTACGGTGGATGCTTTTCCGACACGCACGTTTCACGGCAAGGTGGTGCAGGTGCGCAATGCGCCGATCACAGTTCAGAATGTCGTGACTTACGACACCGTCATTGGCGTGAGCAATTCGGATTTGAAATTGAAACCGGGGATGACGGCGAACGTTTCCATCATTATCGAGCACAAGGACAACGTGATTCAGCTCAAGAACGCTGCGCTGCGCTATCGCCCAGCAGATGCGGTGACCGCCGAGCAACCTAAGCCGACATCGCCGCCGACTGGTCAGCGTCCGACCGCGGCGCGTGAGCCTAAGCCCGGGCGGACCGTTTATGTTTTGTCCTACGGCCGGCCAAAGGCGGTCCCAATTAAAACAGGAATCAGCGATGGGATTGCGACTGAAGTCACTGAAGGCCTCAAGGAAGGCGATCGCGTCGTGACAGCAGAACTTTCATCGCCAGCGGCATCGAGCTCTCCTCCGGCGAATCCTTTCAGTAGCCAGCGAAGATTTCCGTAGTTTTTGTCATGTCGCGCCAAGGTTTCCCATTAACACCCGGCTTTAGCCGGGGGATTCAGGCGCTCAGCGCCCGCAACTGCTTCAGCAGCTTCTGCTCAGTTGAAAAACCGCTGAAGCGGTTAACGAATGGAACGCGGACGCCAATCACCTCGCTGAAGCGAGGTGTTAATGAAAACGGAACACGATCGACATGAAAAACGGCGAAGTCGTCAAATTGACCGACGTGCACAAGACCTATCGCACCGGCGATGTGGATGTTCACGCGGTGCGCGGCGTTTCGCTCGAAATTCAACGCGGCGAATTCGTCGCGCTCATGGGCGCGAGCGGTTCGGGCAAATCGACCCTCATGAACATTCTTGGTTGTCTCGATCGACCGACTTCCGGGCGCTACCTTTTGGACGATGCCGATGTATCCGTCCTCGATCGAGATCAGCTGGCCGATATTCGCAACCACAAGCTCGGTTTTGTTTTCCAAAGTTTTAATTTGCTGCCGCGCACATCCGCGCGTGAGAACGTTGAGCTGCCGCTCCTTTATGGCACCCATCGTCTGACGCACGCGCAGTTGCGTGAAAAGGCCGACGCAGTGTTAGCATCGGTTGGACTGGGTGGGCGCGAAGATCATCATCCTAGCCAACTTTCCGGCGGCCAACAACAGCGGGTTGCGATCGCGCGCGCTCTCGTGAACGATCCTGAAGTAGTTCTTGCCGATGAGCCGACCGGGAACCTCGACAGCCGGACCAGCGTCGAGATCATGGGAATTTTTCAACAACTTAATGAGCGCGGCATCACCATCATCATGGTGACGCACGAACAGGACATTGCCGCTTACGCACGACGCAACGTGGTCATGCGTGATGGACTGATCCTGAAGGATTTCAACGTGACGCAGCGTCTCAATGCCGCGACTGAATTGCAAAAGATTGCGCCGATCGATTCGGAAACTCAGTCATGAAAGTTGGATCGACCTTGAACATAGCGTTGCGCGCGTTGCGCCGGAACAAAATGCGCTCGGTGTTGACTGCCCTCGGCATTATCATCGGCGTCGCGGCGGTCATCGCAATGGTCGGGATTGGCAACGGCGCGAAGGCGCAGGTGGAAGCGCAGATCGCGAGTCTCGGTCAAAATGTGATTCTGATTTTTTCCGGCAGCACGACGTCGAGCGGGATCAAGACGGGCTGGGGCGGCGCAGGCACATTGAAAATCGAAGACGCGGAGGCGATTAGGCGCGAAGTGCCGGGCGTTGTTGCCGTAAGTGAGGAAGTTGTTTCAACAACGCAGGTCGCGGCCGGAAATCAGAATTGGTTCACCCGGATTTACGGCGAATCGGCCGATTATCTCGACATTCGACAATGGCCGCTGGCCGATGGCGCGCCGTTTACCGCTCAGGACGTGCGCAGTGCCAATAAGGTTTGCGTCATTGGGCGGACGACGGCTTCGCAGATTTACGGTAACGACGATCCGGTTGGCCAAATTTTGCGAATTAAAAATGTCCCGTTCACAATTACCGGCGTTCTGACTCCGAAAGGACTGAGCACGCAGGGCGTCGATCAGGATGACATCGTGATCATGCCTTACACTAGCGCGATGAAACGGGTCAGCGGCGGGACGACGTTGCGCAATATCAATGTGCAAATCGGAGACGGCCGTCAGATCGCGGCAGCTCAACAGCAAATCATCTCGCTGCTGCGACAACGCCATAACATTCGCCCCGGTCGCGACGACGATTTCACCGTGCGCAATCAACAGGAGATCGCGGACGCGGCGACGGCAACGACTGCGGTGATGACAGTCTTGCTGGGCTCGATTGCCGGTGTCTCGCTTGTGGTCGGCGGGATCGGGATCATGAATATCATGCTCGTGAGCGTAACCGAGCGGACGCGCGAGATCGGCACGCGCATGGCCGTCGGCGCGCACGGGAGCGACATCCTCATGCAATTTCTGATCGAAGCGGTCGCGCTCAGTTCGGTTGGCGGCGTGATTGGAATCATTTTCGGAATCGGCGCCTCGCAAATTCTTTCCAGCTACGCGCACTGGCCGACGCTAATTTCGCTTAGCTCCATCATCGTCGCTTTCATGTTCAGCGCCGCAGTCGGAATTTTCTTTGGATTCTATCCGGCCCGCAAAGCGGCCGCTCTCGATCCGATCGAAGCGCTGCGCTACGAGTGAGATTAACCACGAATGGACACGAAATAGGTGTAGCCACGCCGCTATGCGGCGTCCTTTTTTTGAAAGATCAGATCCTGACGGGCCACAGGCCCGTGGCTGCAACATCGTGCGGCTAGAAACGCTCCGGCACTTCCCAGCACAAAAAATTCGTGTTTATTCGCGTCTATTCGTGGTTAGAAATCTCGTATGTCTGAGAACAAGGGTTTCCAGGAATTGGTCGCGGACGCGAAAAAGAAGATCACGGAAATTTCGCCAACCGACGCTGTGTTAAAAGCCAAGAGCAGCGATACGGTGATCGTCGATGTTCGGGAGAAAGACGAATGGGACGAGGAACACATTCCCGACGCGGTCCATATGAGCCGTGGAATGGTCGAGCTTGAGGTCGAAGACAAATTTCCCGATCGCGACATGGCGATCATTTGCCATTGCGGCGGCGGCGGACGCTCCGCGCTCGCAGCCGAAAGTTTGCAAAAGATGGGCTACAAAAACGTCCGCTCGATGGCCGGCGGCTTCAAAGCCTGGAAAGCCGCTGGTTTACCGACAACGAAATAGTTGCTGCGATTGTGTGGTAAAAGAACTCGACTACGAAAAGGTCAAGAGATCACTCGGATTTTTAGTTGATCTATATTCCATGGAAGTTTCTAGATCCTGAAGTGCATCCAGTGCACGTGTTGGAGCGCTTTGAGAAAAAACGAATGGCGATGGCGCGACGCGGATTGATTGTTGCAATCGCAGACATGGTCGAGGGAACGCAAGATTTTTCGTCCGCACAAGTTCGCGAGGCGGATGCCGAGCTCAAAAAGATTGGCGCGTACACGCTTACGTTCCTGCGTTCGCAACTTAGAAGGCGCCGCAGCAAATAATTGTAGAGGCGCTTGTGCCAAGCGCCTGTTTATTCAATTCGGCGTTTGAGAACAAACGCCGCTACAACGCTTTTTATGTCATTCCGACCGAAGTGGAGGAATCTTTTACTATTTCTCTCGTGGTGAGCGTGGTAACCACGGAAATATTTAGAGATGTCTTCCCGCGGCCGCTGGACTGGACATGACAAAAGGTCGCGACGCGATCGCGTGTTGTAGCTGCCGATGTCCTCATCGGCAGATCTATTGAATTTCTGCCGCCAGAGACGGCGGCAGATACAAAATCATCCACCAACAGCTTGATAATGGCGGAGGCCGCGGTGCCACATCGCGCGGGCGACGAACCACGTTAGGAATAGCCAGCCGGTTTGGATCGCGAGCGCCTGCCATAGTTCCGGGCCTTTCAAGCGCTCTAGAAAAATCGCGACCGGACAAAACAGCTCGTAGTAAAACGGCGTCCATTTCAGCGCCGCCTGAATCCCCGCCGGCATGATGTCGATCGGAAACATTTGGCCGCCGAGGAAGTATTCGAACGAGTAAACGATGAACACGACGGTGGTGATTTCCAAGATCCAGAACGCCATCATCGCGAGCGAGTAGGTGATAAAGAACTGGATGAACGCCGCCATCATCGTGGACACGATTGCGAGGATGTAAGCCATCGGATCGTGCGGGAGCGCGACGTAGTTGTGGAAATAAAGAAAGATGACCGCGATCGGTGGCAGCGTGACAAAGGTGAAAACGAGCCGTCCGCTGCAAAAAATGCTGAACCGATAGGCGAGATAACTCATCGGCTTGGTCAGGAGCGCGTTGATCTGGCCTTCGCGAATGTCGGCCGCGATTTGCCATTCGTCTTCAGTTGGCGTGACCAGGTTGCTCACTAAAATCGTTAGCAAATAATAATAGATCATCGAGCCGTAGTCGTAGCCGTGAAGAGCGCCGCCGCGCTCTTTGAAGACCGCGCTCCACAGAAAAACAGTGCCGGCGAGCGGGATCAGACCGAAGGCAGCGCGCAGAAAATAATTCCAGCGATAAACGAACGTGTTCTGGAGCCCGATGTTGAAGACTGAAACGTACTTCTCGATCCTGCTCGCGCTCATGCGATAATTGTCATCGTAGTCGAAAAGAAGGTCCGCCAAAAACGCGAAATGACGCTAAAGCTGCAACATCAATTCAGATTTTTTTAGCGTCCGTTGGCGTATTTAGCGGTTAAATCTTCGGCTTCTCCGCAAGCTCGACCGCGAGATTGATCGCCGCGATCATGCTGTCAGAACGCGCGAGTCCTTTGCCCGCGATCTCAAATGCGGTGCCGTGATCGGGACTGGTGCGAGGAAACGGCAGACCTAGCGTGACATTCACGCCGTTATGAAACGCATGCAGTTTCAGCGGGATCAAACCCTGATCGTGATACATGCAAAGCACGGCATCGAATTCACCTTCGGCCGCGCGATGAAAAATCGTATCGGGTGAGTGCGGACCCGTGATTGTCGATCTTGCTCCACAACCTTTCTGAAGTTCAGCGATCGCCGGCGCGATGATGTCGATTTCTTCGCGGCCGATCTTTCCCGATTCGCCGGCGTGCGGATTTAATCCAGAGACGGCGATGCGAACTTGACTGCTTAAAGCAGTCGAGTTTTTGGTCGCTTTCCGGCGCTGCAAGAAGTCGGCAAGCAACAAACCAACGCGGACGATCTCAGTTTTTTTGAGCGCGCGCGGAACTTCGCTCAACGAAATATGCGCGGTCACGAGCGCGACCGTGATTTTTCCGCCGGTTAAACACATCGCGAAGTTTTCGACGCCACAGCGGTCGGCAAAAAACTCCGTTTGTCCAGGAAACTTGAACCCCGCTTCGTACATTCGCGCTTTGTGAATTGGTCCGGTCACGATTGCGTGTAACTCGCCGCGTCGCGCGCGCGTGACCGCTTCTTCGAGCGCAGCCGCGGCCGCACGAGCGGTTTCAATCGTCGGCGCGCCGGGTTTGCAATCGGGCCGCCGGCCGATGACGACGTAGTCGGCTGAATCCGGAACCCGTCCCGATTTCAACGCGAGATCGACAATCTCCGGTCCAATGCCGGCGCAATCACCCAGTGTGATTCCGATACGCGTTTGCATCGCTCATCTTCAACAAGAGCGTGCGTGCTAGCAAGCGGGCTTTGCCCGATGATACGAAGACTAACCGGAAGCGGAAGGGTGGACGTCGATCTTTGCGATCAACAACTCAGAAAGTTTTGATGAACGCCTTTGAGCGCAAACCTACGAGCCACTTTTCCTGCAAGTTTTGCGCTTCCTGCTGGATCAGTTTCTTTTCGATGTCGGCGCGCGCATCGGCGAGCGATTTGGTGTCGCCGCCGTGTTTGTCTTCGATTTTGAGAATGTAGTAGTTGCCGCTGAACTCGATGACCTTGCTGATTTTGCCCGGCTCGAGACTGAAGGCCGCTTTTTCGAGCGGGGCGGCCAGCGTTTTGCGCTCGACCCAGCCCCAATCTCCGCCGTGTTCGCGGGTGCTGTCCTCGGAATAAAGCTGCGCCATGCGTTCGAACTCGGCGCCGTTGACGAGCTTGCCGAAAATTTCATCGGCCATCGCCTTTTGAGCGGCGGCGTTGCCGTCACTCGCGTGGCTCGGGATCATGATTAGCCGCAATTTAATTTGCGCTTTGCTGGTGAATTCGTCGCGGTGCGCCTTGTAATATTCTTCCACTTTCGCGGGCGAAGCGATGACGTTGAGCTTGACGTTTTTGCTCCGCATCGCCTGGACGATCATCTTTTCCATCTCCATCTTTTTGAATTCACCCATGCTGTAGTTCTGGGCCTCGAGCGTTTTGATGAACGTGTTGCGGTCGCCTCCGAAATCGGTGCGGACGATGTCGTGCATCCGTTCTTCGACAAAGTGGTCCGGAATTTGGTAGTTCTCCTTTTTGAACGCCTGAAGAATCAGCTGGCGATCGATCAAATCCTGAAGCGCGGCCTGGCGCGCTTCCTTAACTTTTTGGATCAGCTCATCGCCGCTGAATTGAGCGCGCAATAATTTTTCTCGCGGCCCGACCAGGCCGCGCACTTGAGAGAAAGTGATAACTTCGCCGTTCACGACCGCCGCGACGCCATCGACGACTTCCGGGTCCCCCGCGGCATAAGCAGCGTGGCAAATGGGCGAGAAATTCAGCACGCAGGCTGAGATCAGTGCGATGAGAATTTGCCGCATCATGTAAATTTTTTCGTTAGCTCCAAAATTTCCCCGAGATGCGCTCGTTTCGCAACTAAACGGGGGAATTTGCCGTCGACAAGTATAAATTCGCCCCGCCGGGTCAGCATCAATTTACGCTCGCGCGCCTCCACGCGAGTGATGCCGGCTTTGGCGGCGGCGAGCTTGATTTCGGCGAGAAGAAACAGATTGTCAACCGCTTCCGGAAACTTCCCGAACCGGTCGCGCCACTCGCGCCGAACGCGGTCGAGCTGATCGCGGGTGCTGATCCCCGCGATCTCTCTATAAGCTTTGATGCGCAATCCAGTGTCGCTGATGTAATTGGCTGGAACGAACGCCGGAATCCGTTGCTCGGGACCGAGCTGAGCGAACTCGGCTTCGTTGGTGGCCACGAAATCAATTCGAAGATCGACATCGAGCCGCGGCTGAAATTTTCGGCCCTTCAATTGCGAGACGGCTTGTTTGAGCAACTGACAATAAAGGTCGAAACCGATGGCCATGATATGGCCGCTCTGCGCCGTGCCGAGAATGCTCCCGGCACCGCGAATTTCGAGATCGCGCATGGCGATGCGAAAACCGGCGCCGAGTGAGCTGTATTGTTTGATCGCGTTGATTCGTTTGCGCGCCGCGCCAATGGTCATCATTTCGCGCGGCAAAAGGAGGTAGGCGTAAGCTTTGTGTTCGGCGCGGCCGACGCGGCCGCGGAGTTGATAAAGATCGGCCAGACCGAAGCGATCGGCGCGGTCGATGACGATCGTGTTCGCGTTCGGAATATCGAGGCCGCTCTCGATGATGGTGGTGCAGACGAGCACGTCGATTTTTCCGGCAACGAACCGCGCCATCACTTCTTCGAGCTCATCCGAATCCATTTGGCCATGGCCGATCTCAACGCGCGCTTGCGGGACAAGGTCGACAATTCTTTCCCGCACTCGCTCGATGGTTTGAACACGGTTGTGCAAAAAATAAACCTGGCCCTGCCGCTCCAGCTCGCGATCGATCGCGTCCCGAATGATGCGTTCATCGTAACCGCAAACAATTGTTTCCACCGGCAAACGGTTGAGCGGCGGCGTTTCGATGGTGGACATGTCTTTCACACCGACGAGCGAGAGATAAAGTGTGCGCGGAATCGGCGTGGCCGAAAGCGTCAGGACGTCGACGAGTTTGAAAAGCTCCTTGAATTTTTCTTTGTGCAAAACGCCGAAGCGCTGTTCTTCGTCGATCACGACCAGGCCAAGATCTTTGAAAATGACGTCGCCGGAAATGAGGCGATGCGTGCCGATGACAATGTCGATACCGCCCTGTCGAAGCAGTTCGAGAATTTTGCGCTGTTCACCTTGCGACCGGAACCGGCTGAGCATTTCAATTCGCACCGGGTAATCGAGCATCCGTTGACGAAAAACTTCGAAGTGTTGTTGCGCCAGCACAGTTGTCGGCGCGAGCACGGCGACTTGTCTGCCGTCCATGACCGCTTTGAACGCCGCGCGGATCGCTACTTCCGTTTTACCGAAGCCAACGTCACCGCAGATCAATCGGTCCATCGGCCGCGGCTGCTCCATGTCGATTTTGGCATCGATGATCGCCTTCATCTGGTCGGGGGTCTCGCGAAACGGAAATGAATGTTCGAACTCACGTTGCCATTTTGTGTCCGGGCCGAAGGCATGGCCGGGAACAGTTTCGCGCTCAGCCTGGACCGCCAGCATTTTGCCGGCGTAATCAAGAATGGACGAAACGGCATTCTTTTTCGCGCGCGCCCATTTTGCGTCGGCCAGCGAACTGAGGTTCGGCGATCGCTTGCCGACGCCAACATATCGCGAGACCAGATATGCCTGCTCCAGCGGGACGTAGAGCTTGGCCTCATTGGCAAATTCGAGCGCGAGCACTTCCTGCTCGCCATTGGTCGACGTCGGAATTCGGGTCAGACCGGCGAAACGAGCAACGCCGTGTTCGAGATGAACGACCAGATCGTCTTCGTTCAATTCGCTGAAATCGATTTGAGCGCGGTGGCGTTCGGCGTGATACAACCGCCTTCGCGCGTGCGGCGCGAAACGGCCGAACAATTCGGCGGCGGACAAAACAACCAGGTTTGCCGGTGGAAAACAAAAACCCCGCGCGAGCGTGCCGAGGACAAGATCGATTTCTCGCAATGCGTCGGCGCTGATCAGTTCGCGGAAACGCTCGATCTCGCCCTCGGTCTGGAAATAAACGATGATGTGCGCGTTATTTTCGCGCCACTCGTTCAGTCGTTTGATGAATTGATCGCGCTTCGCTTCAGCAAGCAGAAAATCGCCGACCGCGAACTCACCGATGTCGCAATCCGGAAACGCGCCACTGAAATCTTCGGGGCCACTTTCGATCCAGCTCTCGCTGATTTGAATTTGTGCGTCCGACTTTTCCTCCGGCTCGATCCCGATTGTGAGGTCTTCTTTGCCAATGTAATCACGAACAAATCCGGTTTGATCGTCCGCCGCGCCAAGCAAGATGTCGATCTGGCGCAGGTCGCCCACGGAGGTTTGGGTGTCGATGTCGAATTCGCGGAGCGATTCGACGTTATCGCCGAAGAACTCGAGCCGCACGGGCAGCGGCGCTTGCCACGAGTAAAGATCGACAATGCCGCCGCGGACGGCGAATTGGCCGCGAGTGGTAACCTGCGCCACGCGATCGTAACCAGCCGCGCTCAATTTTTCGAGCAACTGCTCCATGGTCGAGGCGCTGCCACGTTTGATTTCTAAAGTCGCGGCAGACACGGCGCCGCGCTTGGGCGCTGGTTGATCAAGACTCGCGCGAGTAGCGACGATGACGTGGGGACCAGGTTCGCTATCGATCTTCGCCAGAAGCGCGAGACGCTCGGCCGCGATTTCGGGATCGGGCAAAACGTTTTCGACCGCGGCGAATTCGGCTTCTGGCAAAAATTGCGCGCTCGGAAGCCAGTTCAGGATTGTTTCGTAAAACGAATCCTGGTCGCGCACACCCGGGCAAAGAATCCAGACCGCTTTCTGCACTCGGCGCGCGATAATCGCAGCCAGAAACGCCTGGGCTGGCGCGATGACGTGGGAAAATTTTACCGGCGCGCGTTTTGTCTCGATCTGTTCGAGCTTCCACGCAATCGGTTCAGATTGCGCGACACGCTCGAGCAATTCGCCGGATGTCGATCTTTCCACGGCGAACTTTCGCCGAAAGTGGCGAAGCTTCAAAAGATTGGAGGGAGACGCGCTGTGGTGTCCCCGAAGTTTTGGGCGCCGACAGCGCGGCCCCCTCCATTTTAATTCGTGATCGTGACCGGAGTACCGGTGGCAACCGATTTGAAGAAATTTTCGGCCATGAATTGCGGCATTCGGATACAACCGTGGGACGCAGGGTAGCCAGGAAGATATCCAGCGTGCATCCCGACACCGTCGACGATGCGCATAAAGTAAGGCATGGGGGCGCCTTTGAAATGCGTGCCCGGGGGTTTCTTGTCGTCAACCGAGACGTTCGGCATCACGACGTTTCCGGCATCGTCAACGAAGTCGCCGTATTTGGTTGAAACATGGTTGATGTCTTTTTGGATAATCGAGAAATGACCGGAGGGTGTATTCAAGCCTTCGCGTCCGGTCGAGAGCTGCGAAATTCCAACCAGCATTCCGTTTTTGTAAAAATAGGCTCGCTGTTCTTTGATGCTGATTTTCACCGACGGCTTGCCGCCAATGTGGTCGCCATCCCAATAGGAGACGCTGTCGGCCGGCGCGCCGGTAGTTGGAGCATTACCGTGAACGCCGCCCAGATATTGGGTCTGTCCCGAATAGCGGACGTCTTCCTCACAGCTGGTCACGATCAAACCCGACGACGTTGCGAAGAGTGATAAAAGACACAGCCGATAAAATGAAGAACGCATAAAAACTTTTCGGTCGAACCCTTCACCGATGGCGCATCCAAAGTCAAGAGGTGCGGCGTGGGCAGAACCGGCCAATTTCCGCCCTTTCCGCGGCTTGAATTGTGCTTTCTTCGAGGCAGCGTTTCGGCATGCCGACTTACGAGTATCACTGCCGGAAGTGCGATAAAAATTTTGAGATGTTTCAATCGATGCGCGACGAACCGCTTCAGGAATGTCCGAAGGACCTTTGCCGTCTCCCGAAATGGGGCCACGGCAAAGTGAAGCGTCTTCTTGGCACCGGCGCGGGGATTATTTTCAAAGGCTCCGGTTTTTACAGCACCGATTATCGGAGCAAAGCCTACCAGGAAGCGGCCAAGAAAGAAGCGCCCACCGCTCCAGTCGAAAAATCTGGCGCTGGCAAAGAATCGAAGACGTCGCCGGCGAAAACATCGACATCAGCCTCACCGAATAAACCGAAAAAGGAATTGGCTCCATGACAACAACAATGACGAGATTGGTTTGCGCGGAGTGCCGGCACGAAAACGAAGCCGAGCGTATCTACTGCCACAATTGTGGCGAGCGCCTTGACCGTTCTGTTGTGGCCGCGCAAAAAACGCAGGACCCGCAGGAAGAAGCGCGTCGGCGTTTGCAGAAAATGTTGGGACCGCCGAACAAGGCCCGGCAGAATTTCTTTGCGATCAGTAAACTGGCTTTAGCTGCCGCGGTCGTCGCCGCGCTGGTGGAAATCGCACTGCCGCCGGACCTTCCACCACCAACGAAAACTGCGCCGACACAAGTGGATCTCGATTTGGAAAACGCGGCTTCGTTTCAGAAGGCGGGCCCGTTGGAATATTCTCAAGATCAGATTAACGCTTATCTGGCCTACCGATTAGCGGGCAAGAAAAAGGCGCTGAACAAGCCGCTGCTCGATTTCGTGCGCGCGACCGCTTCTTTTCGCGAAGGAGCGTGCACGATGGCGATCGAACGCTCGCTCTTCGGTTATTCGATCTTCAGTCGCACATCGTATCGCATCGATACGGGCGCGGGGAAAATTTCGGCCACAAATGTCGGCGGCTGGATCGGCCGGCTGCCGGTTCATCCGGCGATTATGAGATTCGGCGACATCATTTTTGCCGATTTGTGGTCGGCGCTGGACCGCGAGCGCAAGTTGATCGGAAAAATGGGAGCAGTGAGCTTCCACGACGGCAGCGTTACGATTACGCCGCCGACTCGTTAAAACGGAAATGGCCGGGAGCCCGCCATTTCTCCATCGGACTCGCCGGCCAACCAACCAATCACTCAATCTGTTTTAGTTTTCGCTAATAACGGAAACCCATGTTCCGCAAAAGCTGTCCGCTGATCACGCCGTCCATCCGAAGACCATGGTCGCGTTCGTAAGCGCGAATAGCGTAATGCGTGCGCGGTCCCATCGCTCCATCGATCGCACCGTGATAGTAACCAGCTCGCGCCAGTCGCGATTGAACCTGGATCACAATTGATCCGTTTCCGTAGGTGTCGTACCCGGGCCGGTTATAACCGTAGTAGCCGTAGCTGTAGTCGTACGGGTAATAACTGGAGTAACCGTAGGGGTAATAGCCGTACCAGTACGGGTAGCCGAATCCAAATGAAACGGACGGGCCGTACGAGTAATACGGGTAGCCGTAGCCATAACCATATGAGCGGTACGGGTAGCTATATCCATATCTGCTGCCGCCTGCGTAAACTGTTCGGTTGCTAGCGGTCCCCGTTCGAGCCACGGCTGTATTTCCGCCGGTTGCGAAACTGCGAGTTCGGACCGCGGCGTTTCCGCCGGTTGTCATCGTTGTGGTCTGTTTTGCCGCCCGGACATTTGCTTTCGAGCCGGCTCGGTCATTCCCTGGGGCCGCTATTGCCAGCGACCCGGTCAAGATCAACCCTGTGACCACGCTTGTTAGTATGCGTTTTGTGTTCATAAGCCTGTTTTTCGTTCTAGAAATTAGACGTTACGAACAGCTCAGAGTTTCACTTTTTTTGCATAAAAATTTGGCAATCGTGCTCGCCACGGAGCGCGGCGGGCAACTATTCTCGCGAGAAACTGTTTGTGACCCCCGAAATTCGCCGAATTTTCCCGGCTGCTCTTCTTGGATTGTCGATTTTGGTGTTCGATTCAGTCGCCGCGACACCAATTGAGCGAAGCGTCAGTCCCTCCGGCCAATTCGTTATTTATGGCGGCGATGCGGCGTGGCGCGGGGCGGTCTCCGCTCTGGCGGAGCGCAGCAAAGCCAATCTGCTCGCTCTTTTGCAATGCCGCGATCAATGGGTCACCGCGAGTGTTATTAATTTGCAATCGCGGGCGCCGAATCTGCCGGAAATTCCAAGTGCTGCCTTGCGTCTTAGTCAAACCGGTTCCGGTTTGAAGCTACAACTCGATCTTGCCATTTCAGGGGAAATAAATTCCGCGGCGACGGAACGTGAACTTTTGCGCGCGATTCTGCTCGAAATGATTTATCGCAATCAAACCGCGATTGCACCGGGCGATGTTTATGTCGAGCCGCCGGGCTGGCTGGTGGAAGGTTTGCTGGCGCTGACGCCGAATCGTGATCGCGCATCGCTCATCAACGCGCTAGCGGTATCGGAGCGGATCACGCCGCTCGACGAATTTTTGCGCCAGCGGGTCGAATTACTCGAACCCGCCGGCCGATTGCTCTTTCGCGCGTATTCGTTCGCGCTGGTGCAATTGCTCATCGAAAGCCCGGATGGGCATGCGCGCCTCGGCCGTTACATCGACAATCTCTCGTTCGCGTCAAATGGTCCGCTGGCCGATTTGGAGGCGACATTTCCGCAACTCGCTGGAAGCGACGGAGAAATTTGGAGATCGAAGATTGCGGAGGTCAAGAGTTCAGGGCGCACCGATCTTCTGACTTTTTCGCAAACGGATGAAAAGCTCGTCGATCTTTTGCGGACAAAATTTCCGCGAGCCGACGATCGGGATAAATCCTTATTGTTCGAAGATCTTTGCCAAAGGAAGCCGACTCCGGCGCAGCGACTGGCTCTTCAAAAATTCAGTGAGCAATTGATGCTTCTGGCTGCGAACGGCAATCCGGTGCTGCACTCGGTCGTCCAGAATTATCAGCAACTCGCCGCCCAGCTTGCGCTCGGAAAAAATCGCCCCGTAGTTGCACGGCTGGCCGAATTGAAAATTTTGCGCGCAAAACTGTCCGCGCGAATGACTCAAGTGGACGATTACCTCAACTGGTTCGAGGCCACGCAACTGTCGACGCGGAGCGGTCTCTTTGAGGATTACCTCAACACTTCGAGCGGAGTCGTTCCTGCGACCGGGCACAGGAACGATGCGTATTCCGCCTATCTCGACGCGATGGAAGCGGAGTTCTAGGATTGTTCGCCACGGCGAATCCGTCCGGCGGCGGATCGATCTTGCGAGCAGTTGCTCATTCCGAAGTTTCTCATTAAGATAGTCGTCGCAGTTAAAGCTGCGCGTTTTTCTTGATGCAGAAGATTGGATTTGCCGAAGCCCTCGATTCGATCGTGGCGAGCGACCCGCGTTACCAGCGCGAGGCCTATGTCTTTTTGCGCGACTCGCTCGATTTCACAACCAAGCAGCAAAAGAAAGCGAAGGGGACAGCTGTGCGGCATGTCTCAGGACCGGAGTTACTCGAAGGGGTCAGGCAATACGCGCTCAAGGAATTTGGACCGATGGTGGTGACGGTCTTCGATAGCTGGGGGATTCATTCCTGCGAAGACATCGGTCACATGGTCTTCAATCTCATCGGCGCCGGAATTTTCGGCAAGACCGACGAAGATTCGATCCAAGATTTCAAGGCGGTTTACGATTTTCAGGACGCGTTCGTGAAGCCGTACGCTCCGGAAAAGAAAACTGAAATCCCCAAAAGTTTACCGGCGCCCAAAACTGTATGATGGGCGGAGCGCCGCGAATGGCGCTAGTTTGTGCAATCGCGTTTAGCATGGTGAACTGCTCTAAAGAAACTCAGCTGTCATCAACGACGAACGGCGAGAAATCCGATGTGATTTCTTTTCCGCCGAGCTCGGTGCAAAAATGGGTCCTGCCCGATGGTCTGACGCTGATCGTGCAAGAGGATCGGAGCGCCCCTGTGGCAAGTGTCCAGGCGTGGTGCGCCACCGGCAGCATTTACGAGGACGAGAAATTGGGCGCTGGTCTCTCGCACATTCTCGAGCACATGCTCTTCAAGGGAACCAAAACGCAATCGAGCAATGCGATCGCGCAAAAAATCCAGGACGTGGGCGGTTACATCAACGCTTACACTTCGTTCGATCGCACGGTTTTCTGGATCGACGTCCCGAAAGATGGAGTTCAGACGGCGCTCGCGATTTTGTCTGACGCGATGATGAATTCAACGCTGGCGCCGGAAGAATACGCCAAGGAACAGGAAGTCATTCGTCGCGAGTTCGCGATGGGCTATGACGATCCCGATCGTCAGGCTGGCTTGCTCCTTTTCGCGACCGCCTATCAGCGACATCCGTATCGGTTGCCTGTAATCGGTGAGATGGAAATTTATAATCAGCTCACCCAGGAGCAGGTGATGCAGTATTACAAATCGCGTTACGTCCCGAACAATCTCACCTTCATCGTGGTGGGCGATGTCGATGCAGAAAAAATTCACCAACAGCTGGCAGATTTTTTCAAAAGTTATCCGGAGAAATCGCTCAAGCCGGTGTTTGTTCCGGAAGAACCGCCGCAACTCGGCCGGCGCGAAGTTCATAACGAATTCGCGACCGAACTAAGCCGGCTGTCGTTGGCCTGGCACATTCCCGAAATCACCCACCCGGACGTTCCCGCGCTTGATCTACTTTCCAGCATTCTGGGTGAAGGACGCAGCTCGCGCTTGTATCGGCGTGTTCGGGAACAGACTGGCCTCGCCTTCAGCGTCACGGCCTTTTCCTACACACCAGGCGATCCCGGATTGCTCGGCGTGGACGCAACGGTCGATCCAAAGAAACGTGACGATGCCGAGAAGTTGATCTTGCAAATCATTGCCGAAGTGAAACAGGCCGGCGCGACCGCGGATGAATTGATGAAAGCGAAAAAAATGTCGCTCAGTCATCATCTCGATGCCCTCACGACAATGCGCGGCCAGGCATCCGATCTCGGAACAAACTGGTTGCTCACTCGGAACCTGAATTTCAGCCGCGATTATCTGGCGGCCATCCAAAAAGTAACCTTGGACGATATTCACCGCGTCGCCGCGAAATATCTAGTCGATCAAAACCTGACCGTTACGTCGCTGAATCCCAAAGGTTCCCTCGGGGCGAAAGAGGAAGTTTCAAAGCCGGCAGCGGTCGCCGAGATTCAGAAATTCGAGCTTTCCAACGGTCTGCGTTTGCTCGTGCGCGAAGATCCTCGCTTGCCGTTGGTTTCGATGAGCGCCGTTTTTCGAAGCGGTTTGCTGGCCGAAACTCAGGAGACGAATGGAATCACGCGTCTGATCGCTCGCGTTCTCCTCAAAGGCACAAAGACGCGCACCGCTGAGCAAATCGCGAATCAGATCGAAGCCATTGGCGGATCAATCTCGAGCGACGCCGGCAACAACAGCATGAGCGTCTCGGCTCATGTGATGAAACCGGACCTGAAGACCGGCGTCGATTTGTTGTCCGACGTTTTGCTGAACGCGAACTTTCCGGAAAACGCGGTCGCGCGCGAAAAAGAAGTTCAGATTGCCGGCATCAAACAGGAAGAGGAACAGTTGACGGCCGTCGCGCGCAACATTCTGCGGCAAGCGCTCTTTACCGATCATCCCTACGCTTTGCGCTCGAATGGCTCGCCCGAATCGGTCCAGCATCTCAGCCAAAAAGATCTGATCGGCTTTCGCGACAAGTATCTGGTCGCAAAAAACGGTGTGATCTCAGTTTTCGGAAACGTGAACGCGGCCGAAGTGAAACAACTTTTCGAGCAAGCTCTGGGCAAGATGAAGTCCGGCTCGCTCGCGTTGACCGATGCTCGCCCGCCCGCGACGATCCCCAAAACTGAGAATGTCGAAAGCAACAAGGAAAAAGCGCAGGGCGTGATCATGGTTGGCTATCGTGGCGTGGACATGTTCGACCAAGATCGCCATGCACTCGAGTTGATTGACGAGGCGAGCAGCGATCTCGGATCGCGCTTTTTCATTCGTATTCGCGAGCAAATGGGCCTGGCGTATTACGTCGGCGCCAGCCAGATGCAGGGACTGGTTCCCGGACTGTTCACGTTTTATCTCGGGACCGATCCCGAGAAGATCGAGCCGGTGAAAACGGCGTTGCTCGACGAGATTCGGAAACTGGCGAACGAAGGTCTGACCAACGAAGAGCTCACTCGCGCGAAAAAGAAATTGATTGGCCAACATCAAATCGCGATGCAGAGCAACGATTCGTTCGGTTATCAGTGCGCGTTGGACGAACTATACGGGCTTGGTTTCGACTATTACAAAAACCTCGAGCGCGACACGGAAGCGGTCACGCTCGATGAGACCAAGCGGGCGGCCGCAAAATATTTTCGCGATCAACCGTATGTTTTAGCTACGGTGCGACCACCGAAAAAGAAGTGACAAGTGACCAGTGACAAGTGACGAGGGCGTGAGGCTGTGCTAATAAAACTTATCACTCGTCACCCGTCACTCATCACTTCTTCTTATGGCTGAAGTCCAAACCAGCACCCAAACCGGCGAGTTGTCCCAGCGCTTCATCGAGTTCGTGATGATGCACGCGCAGAACGCCGCGCTCTTTCTCGGTCAGATTCCGAATCCGAAAACAGGCGAGGGCGAAGTGAATCTCGAGCTCGCGAAGATGTTCATCGATCAACTGGCGATGGTTCAGGAAAAAACGCGCGGCAATCTGACGAATGAAGAAGCGACGGTGCTGCGCAACACGCTCTCGAATTTGCAGATGGTTTACGTCGAAGTTGCGCAACAGACTCCCAAGGGCGCGGCGCAACCGGAGCAACCTCCCGCTGAAGAAAAGCCGGAAACATCCTCCTTCGCCGGGCCTGCGCCGGACAAGTCGGCAACGCCGGAGCAACCGCCAATCGCGCCATCGACCGAGTCCGAGTCAAAGAAAAAATTCACGAAGAGTTACGGCTCGTGAATTGAACAGAGTCACTCCGCGCGCCGTCGAAGCATAAGCTGCCGCCGATTCATCCACGGGCGGCGAACTTAATTACGTGCACGTTCGGGCAAAGAAGGGGAATGACGGCAACGGCGCGAAGATCGTGGCTGAAGCGATGGACGCAGCCGAAGAGGCCGGACTGCGTTACGTCGGCGACGATCGGCCCGGTTACATACGAAAATCGAAAGGCGACGATTTCGAGTGGCTCGATACGGAAGGGAAAGTCATTCGGGACGAGCAACGGCTTTTGCGGATGAAACGTCTGGCGATTCCGCCGGCGTGGGTCAACGTTTGGATTTGTCCCGCGCCTAACGGTCATATCCAGGCGACCGGTCGCGACGCGCGCGGTCGCAAACAATATCTTTACCACGAGCGCTGGCGCGAGGTTCGCGACGAAAACAAATACGATCGCATCATTAGTTTCGGCAAAGCGCTGCCGAAGATCCGCCGACGAATCGCGCGCGATTTGAAACTGCCGGGATTACCACGAAACAAGGTGCTGGCCACAGTCGTGCAGCTGCTCGAGCGGACGTTCATCCGTATCGGCAACGAAGAGTACGCGCGCGAAAACAAATCGTTTGGCCTGACCACGATGAAGGATCGACATGTTGAGGTAAAGGGCGCGAAACTGCGTTTTCGTTTTCGCGGCAAGAGCGGACGCGAGCATGAAGTGGATGTGACCGACGGGCATATCGCGAAAATTATTTCCAAACTGCAGGATTTGCCCGGCCAGGATTTGTTTCAGTACGTTGACGATGACGGCGAGATACGGGACATCACTTCGCAGGATGTGAACGAATATCTGCGCGAGATTACCGGCGAAGATTTCAGTGCGAAGGATTTTCGGACGTGGGCTGGAACGGTCCTGACCGCGATCGCGCTTAATGTGCAGGAAAAATTCGACACGCAGAAGCAGGCGAAATCGAATATCAATACTGCGATCAAGGCCGTGGCGAAGATTCTCGGCAACACCCCCGCGATTTGCCGGAAATGCTATGTCCATCCGGCAGTGCTCGGCACTTATCTCGACCAAAAATCGATCGATGGATTGAAGCAAATGACCGAAGACGCGCTGGAAAAGGAAGATGTCGATCTTCGCTCGAGCGAAGCCGCGGTCCTTAAGTTTTTGGAATCGCGGTTAACGAAAAAGGCCGCCTAACGATTTTCAGCGACCGCCGCCCGGAGTTGCGCTTGGCTTTGGCTTGGCGCTTTTGCGAACAGTGATTGTGGCTTCGCTGGAAGCGGGAGTCGGCGATTTCTCGGGATATTTTTTCGTGGTCGGGTAGATGAGTCGCCAGGGCTGACTTTTTATGGTCTCGCTGAATTCCTTGATGTTCTGACCAGTGGGTCCGAGATCGTTGACCGTTAATTTCAATTTCTCCGACGACGCGCGCAGATTTTGGAGTGTGATCTCGATGTTGTTGTTCTCGGTCAAACTGGTGCTGATTTTCTCGATGTTGTTGAGGGAATGGGAGAGCGCGCTGTCCGGTGCGGTCATGTCGGCGATGTGCTCGCCGAACAATTTGACCTGACTGAGCGCTTGATTGAGCTCCGAGTTTTCGTCGGTGATGTGGTTCAAGTTTTGCGCGGTCTGCTGGAGGTCTTTCATCGTGTTGGTGGCTTCGGCGGCGACGGGCTTGATCACCTCCAGCATTTGAGACGCTGCTTCGCTAAAGTCAGGCGTGCGTTGGCCGGCAAACATTTCGCCATCGCGCGCGCGCCCGGAAGCTTCAGTTCCTTGAGTGATGTCGATCGCCATGTCGCCAAGCAAACCCAGTTGCATCAAACGCGTCCGCGCGTCGCGATAGACAACTGCGTTGCGGTCGACCTGAACGTCGATGCGCGCTTCGTATTTTGGTTTTCCCGGCGTCGCGCTCGGAGTGGGACTCGTTTCCGGCGGAGCGAAAGCGGCGGCGGCCTCCTCAGCCCGACGTTCCTCTTCGCGCGATACGGGTGAAAATAATTTTTGGACCTGGCCAATCTTACGACCCGCGAGCATTACGACCGCGCCCTGTTTAATTCCGGCGGCGTTGTCGACGTAAATTTTGTAAGTAACGAGCGGCCGAAAAAGTCCCGGTGCGCCAAGCAAAACCAAAACAAAGACGAGCACGGCCACCGTTCCGACCACCAGCAGGCCGGTCATGATTTCATTTTTTTGCAATTGCATCTTGGCTTCCTTCGAGGATCGGACCTTCGGTGCTGCCGCTCAAGAACTGAGCGACGACTGGATTTTTGGATTGCTTGAATGTTTCTGGTTCAGCGTCTTCGATGATTTTTCCTTGATACAACATAGCCATTCGTGTGCCGATGCGAAATGCGCTGTCCATCTCATGGGTTACGATAATCGAGGTCACTTTGGATTTCTCGGTCAGGCTGATGATCAATTCGTCGATGACCGACGCAATCACGGGGTCGAGACCGGCGACCGGTTCGTCGAAAAGAATCAATTCCGGCTCGAGGACAAGGGCCCGCGCCAGACTCACGCGTTTTTTCATCCCGCCGCTTAGTTCCGACGGCGTCAAATTTTTCGCGTCTTTCATCCCGACAAGGTCCAGTTTTTCGTCCACGATCTTGTCGATCTCCTTGCGCGATTTGTCGGTGAGTTCCTCGAGCGGAAGCGCAACGTTGTCGCGCACGTTGCGCGAACTGAGCAGCGCTGAGTATTGATAAACCATTCCGATGTGCCGCCGCACCTGCTGCAGTTTGCGCCGCCGCAAACGCGTGATCTCGAATTGTTTAAAAGAAATTGAGCCGGCGTTCGGCTTTAATATTCCGAGAATCAGCCGCAGGATCGTGCTCTTGCCGCTGCCGCTTTGGCCCATGATGACAAGGCGCTGCTCGGGCTCGACCGAAAGCGAACACCCATCGAGCACTTTTTTGTCTTCGAACTGCATGTCCACGTCGCGCAGTTCGACCATGTGCGAGGGCTTCTCGCTCATGTCGGGAAAAAGTTCACGTAAACGAGGTTGTAGAGCGTATCAACGCCAATCACGACCGTGATCGCTGTGACAACGCTGGAAGTCGTCGCGGTGCCGACCCCGGCGGCGCCGCCTTTGACGTTCAAGCCGCGGTAACAAGCGATCGCCGCGATGAGCAAACCGAACATGAAGCTCTTGAACACGCCGGTGATGAGGTCGCGAATCAGGAGCGAGTCGCGGACAAGATCGAGAAAGTAAGGGAACGCGATGCTGAAATAAGCTTTCGAGATCAAGCTGCTGGCGAGGATCGCTGAGATATTCGAGACCGTGGAAAGGCACGGCATCAGAAAAAAGAGAGCGAGCATCCGCGGCGCGACCAGGAAACGCAGCGGCCCGATGCCTATCGCTTCGATCGCTTCCACTTCTTCGGAAACCTGCATCGTGCCTAACTCCGCGGTAAACGAAGCGCCGATTCGGGCGGCGAGCATGATACCGGTCATCAACGGACCGAGTTCTCGGGTGAAAGCGATGGATACCAAACCAGGAATCAGCCGTTCCGTCCCGAACCGTTGCAATTGGTAACCGGTTAGTAACGCCATCGTCAGACCGAGAAAAAATGAGACCAGCGCGACCAATGGGACCGACTCGACCCCGGCGCGCTCAGCGTGCCGAAAAAAACTGCTTGCCCGGAACGGCGCTCGCCCGTCGCGCAGACGCTCGATCGCTTCCTCGAACGTGTGCATGATGAACCAGAAGATGCTGCCCACTTCGCGCAGGAAATTCCAGAAGAGCTCTCCGATCTCCTGGAGCGCAATTACTGGCGCCGCGATCAGAACTTCTTCGGTCGAGTCTTGTTTTTGCTCAGCCATTTCCAGAGGGAAGCTGCCCCAGTTCAGGAAGGCGAAAAAGCGATTTCTTCTCGCTGGCGCAGCGCCGAAGCGCGGTCTACTTGTTCGAGGCGCAGGAAATTTATGTCGGCCCGATTCTTTCTGATTTGCGGACTGCTCGCGGTCGCGGCATTAGCTCAGGCGCAACAGTTCGGCAGAATGAGCTCGATGAAGGAAAATAAGATCGGATTAGTTGTTCACGGCGGCGCCGGAACGATGGAGCGCGGCAAAATGACGCCGGAACGCGAGAGCGAGTATCGCGCCGGTATTGAAAACGCGCTTCGGGCCGGTTGGGAAATTCTGCAGCATGGCGGGTCGAGTCTGGATGCGACCGAAGCGGCGGTGCGCACGTTCGAAGACGATCCGCTTTTCAACGCCGGTAAAGGCTCGGTGTTCTCGGCCGCCGGCATCAACGAAATGGACGCCGCGATCATGGACGGCAAGACGCTCAAAGCCGGCGCGGTTGCGGATATCCGGCACGTCAAAAACCCGATCAGCCTTGCCCGTTTGGTGATGGAAAAGTCGCCGCACGTTTTGATGAGCGGGGAAGGCGCAGAAGATTTTGCCAAAGCACACGGTGTCGAACTCGTCGATCAAAAATATTTTTTCACCCAGGAACGCTGGGACGCGCTCCAAAAAATAAAATCCGCTGAAAAGGCGGGCGCCAACGGCGACAAGAAGTTCATCATTACCGATCAGGATTTACACGGCACGGTCGGCGCCGTTGCTCTAGATCGAAATGGGAATTTGGCCGCGGCAACTTCCACCGGTGGGAAGACAAACAAACTGAGCGGACGCATTGGCGATACGCCGGTGATTGGCGCCGGCACTTACGCGAACAACGCGACTTGCGCCGTGTCCGGTACCGGCGACGGCGAATTTTTTATCATGGCCACCGCCGCGCACGATGTTTCGGCGCTGATGGAATATCGTCGCAAGACCGTGGAGGAAGCGGGTGTCGCGGTCATCGATAAAATCGCAAAACTGGGCGGGACCGGCGGCATGATCGCGATCGACAGAAACGGTAAGATCGCGCTCCCGTTCAATACTTCCGGGATGTATCGAGGATATGTCGATGCGAACGGAAAGTTCATCACCGAGATTTATCGCTGAAGTCGTTGTGGCGGTGCTTGTGTCAAGCACCGGACTAAAATAAACAGGCGCTTGGGACAAGCGCCTCTACAACATGCTACCACCTTTTTCCGTCACTATTCCTTGCTTCAACGAAGCCGAGCGGATCGGCGACACCGTTCACGTGACGCTCGATTATTTGTCAGCGGAAAGTTCGGATGCGGAATTGATCGTAGTCAACGACGGTTCGACCGATGCGACGTCGACCATTGTCCGCGAAGCTTTAGCGGGGGCAAGAATTCAAACCCGCTTGCTCGAGAATTTTCCTAACCGCGGAAAGGGCGCGGCCGTGCGGAGTGGATTGCTCGCTGCAACAAGACCGATCGGATTGTTTTTCGATGCTGATCTGTCCACGCCTCTGAGTGAGATCCCGAAAGTGATCGAGCCGATCGCAAACGGGGATGTCGATCTTGCGTTCGGTTCCCGCGCGCTCGATCGAAAGCTAATCGGCATCCGGCAGCCGTGGCGACGCGAGCAGGCCGGTCGCGTTTTCAATTTGATCGTGCGACTTGCGACTGGAATGCCGTTCTGGGACACGCAGTGCGGTTTCAAAGCTTTCCGACTTGATGTCTGCCGACCGATTCTGGAAAAGGCGCACACCATCGGCTTCGCGTTTGACGTCGAACTTCTTTTTCTTGCCCACCGCGCGGGATTGCGGCTCCGCGAAATTCCGGTGCGTTGGAACCATGCCGAAGGCAGCAAAGTCCGCGTGATTCACGACAGCCTGCGCATGCTGCGCGAAGTGATCGCGCTCCGAATAGCGTCATAATTGCCGGCGGCCCGGCTCTAATTTAGATTACGCACTCCGCTTTTTGCGGTCGTTCGTGTTTATGAAGTCGTTTCAATTTCATCCCGCCGTCGCACGGTGGTTCGAGCAAACGTTCGGATCGCCAACTGAACCGCAAACTCGCGGCTGGCCGGAAATTCAATCCGGGCGGCACGTTCTGATTTCCGCGCCGACCGGTTCGGGCAAAACGCTGGCCGCGTTTCTCGCGTCGCTCGACCTGTTGTTTCGCGAAGGTGTAGCGAGCGAACTGCCGGACGAAACGCAAATCGTTTACGTGTCGCCGCTCAAGGCGCTGAGCAACGACATTCGCAAGAACCTCCAGGAGCCGCTCGCGGGAATTCGCGCTTTGCTGCAGGAAAATGGCGCTCGCGAGATCGATGTTCGCGCGGAAGTTCGCACTGGGGACACGACCGCGGCACAACGCCAGGCTCTGATCAAAAAGCCGCCGCACATTCTCGTTACCACGCCGGAATCTTTATATCTCCTGCTCACGTCCGAATCGGGCCGAAAAATGTTGGCCACGGTCCGGACCGTCATTTTGGACGAGATCCACGCGGTCGTGGACGATCGCCGTGGCGCGCATCTCGCGCTTAGCATCGAGCGGCTGGCCGCGCTCACGAAGCGACCGCTCCAGCGTATCGGCTTATCCGCGACTCAAAAACCGATCGAAGAAGTCGCGCGATTTCTGGTTGGAACACGCAATGTCGATCAATCAGGAAATCCTGATTGCGCGATCATCGACATCGGGCATCGCCGCGAGCTCGATCTGGCAATCGAGATTCCGAAGTCGCCGCTCGAAGCGGTGATGTCGAATGAAATTTGGGAGGAAGTTTACAGTCGTCTCGCCGAATTAATTCAGGCGCACCGGACGACGTTGGTTTTTGTGAACACGCGCCGAATGGCTGAGCGGGTCACGCATCACTTGAGCGAGCTTCTCGGCGCGGACGCGGTCACTTCGCATCATGGAAGTTTGTCCGCGAAATTGCGGCTCACCGCGGAAGACCGGTTGAAACGGGGTGAGTTGAGAGCGCTCGTCGCGACGGCGTCGCTTGAACTTGGGATCGACATCGGCTCGGTCGATCTCGTCTGCCAACTCGGCACGACCCGTTCGATCGCGACATTGCTCCAGCGCGTTGGTCGCGCGGAACATAAACGCGAAGGTTTGCCCAAGGGCCGAATCTTCCCATTGAGCCGGGATGAGCTGGTTGAGTGCGCCGCCTTGTTGCGATGCGTTCGGCGCGGCGAACTCGATCGTTTGCTGATCCCGGAAGAGCCGTTGGACGTCCTGGCCCAACAAATTGTCGCTGCGACTTCCGGCGAAGATTGGGATGAAAGTGAACTTTTCGAATTGGTCCGCGCCGCGTGGCCTTACCGAAATCTGACCCGCGAAGAGTTCGACAGCGTTGTGAAAATGTTGGCCGAAGGTTTCAGCACGAAGCGCGGCCGGCGCGCTGCCTTGATTCACCACGATGCGGTTAATCATCGGCTGCGTGGCCGTCGCGGCGCGCGATTGACCGCGCTTACTTCCGGCGGCGCGATTCCAGACAACGCCGATTACCGCGTGGTTCTCGAACCTTCAGAAACCTTTGTCGGCACCGTGAACGAAGATTTCGCCGTTGAAAGTCTGGCCGGCGATATTTTCCAACTCGGTAACGCGTCGTGGCGGATCTTGCGCGTGAGCTCCGGCGTCGTCCGGGTCGAAGACGCAAAAGGCCAGCCGCCCGGAATCCCGTTCTGGCTCGGTGAAGCGCCTGCGCGCACATCCGAACTTTCGCAGGCGGTATCCAGTTTCCGCGACGAGATCGAACAATTGCTCGGCGAAGGAGGAAACGTTCGCGATTGGCTTGTGTCCGAAATGAAGTTGCCGTCAGAAGCCGCCCAACAAATCGCCGATTATTTCGCGGATACCTACCGCGCGCTCGGCGCAATTCCTTCGCAAAAAACTCTCGTGATGGAGCGATTCTTCGATGAATCGGGCGGGATGCAGCTGGTTTTGCATTCGCCGTTCGGCAATCGAATCAATCGCGCCTGGGGCCTCGCGCTGCGAAAGCGCTTTTGTCGATCTTTCAATTTCGAGCTCCAGGCCGCCGCCACCGATGATTCGATCGTCATTTCGCTCGGGACGCAGCACTCGTTTCCGCTCGATGAAGTTTTCCGGTATCTCAACTCGAAGACTGTCCGCGATCTTTTGGTCCAGGCGTTGTTGGACGCGCCGATGTTTACGATTCGCTGGCGCTGGAACGCAACACGATCGCTGGCGGTTCCACGATTTCGTGGCGGATCAAAACTCGCCGCACCGCTGCAGCGAATGGAATCTGAAAATTTGCTCGCCGCAGTTTTTCCCGATCAACTCGCCTGCCTGGAACACATCGTTGGCGACCGCGAGATTCCGGATCATCCGCTGGTCAAGCAAACGATCGACGATTGCCTCACCGAAGCGATGGACATCGCTGGTTTGGAAGAAGTGCTGGACAAGATCGACAATGGCGAGATTCGCTGCATCGCACGCGATTTGCCGGAGCCGTCGCCGATGGCGTCGGAAATCTTAAATGCGCGGCCATACGCGTTTTTGGACAATGCACCGTTGGAAGAACGTCGCACCCAGGCCGTTTACACTCGTCGCGCGTCGGAAAGAAACGGCAGCGACGGTCTCGGCATCCTCGATTCAGGGGCGATCGATAAAGTGCAGCGCGAAGCGTGGCCGGAAGCTACAAATGCCGACGAATTGCACGACGCGCTGATGCTGCTCGCGGCCATGACGCGCGATGAAGTGCAACGAACAGTTCATCATGAAGCGAACGGCGCCGGAGCAGAGCAGTTGCTAAACGAATTGGTCACGGCCAGGCGTGCGACTCAATTGCGCACCGGCGCGAAAACATTTTGGGTCACGGCCGAGCGTTTACCGATGCTGCAAACAATTTATCCGGACGGCAGGCTCGAACCCGAATTGGTCGCACCGGAATCCGTCCGGCGAGAAAGTTGGGAACGATCGAATGCGATTCGCGAGCTCCTTCGCGGACGAATGGAAGTTTCCGGCCCGATTATGGTAGCTAAGCTCGAAAACATTCTGGATCTCTCGCGATCAGAAATCGATGGCGCGTTGCTCGCGCTTGAAGGCGAAGGCTTTGTTCTTCGCGGAAAATTTCATGCGGACGCGGCGGAACAGGAATGGTGCGATCGCCGCCTGCTCGCGCGAATTCATCGACTCACAATTGATCGGTTGCGCGCGGAAATTCAGCCGGTTTCAGCGCAGGATTTTTATCGGTTTCTTTTCGCGTGGCAGCGGACTGACGCTGAGCATCGCGTTGAAGGTTGCGAAGGCTTGCAATCCGTCTTGGAGCAACTCGATGGGTGCGAGTTGCCGCTGGCGTCGTGGGAGTCCGCCGTTTTAGGCGCCCGCGTTTGCGATTACGATCCGGAATGGCTCGATCGACTTTGCTTTTCCGGCCGTGTCGGCTGGGCGCGTTTGAGCTCACCGCAACATCCGAATGCGCGCGCGACCGCGCCGCTGCGGACCAGTCCGATTGCAATCTATCAACGCGAAAATCTCGACGACTGGCTTCGTCTGGCGCCGACAAGATCGACAACGGAGCCGGCGGCAGCCGAGCGACGTGGACGGGCAAGCCCGCGAGGGTTTGTCAACGGGGACGCGAGCAAATCAATCGAGCTTTCGGCGGTCGCTCAAGCGGTGCGCGACGCGCTCGCTAATGGTGGCGCGCTGTTTTTTAGCGAACTGGTCCGAAGAACCGCTTTGCTTCCGTCGCAAGTTGAAGAAGCGCTTTCCGAGCTGGCGGCTTTAGGTTTTGTCACCTCCGACAGTTTTGACGGCTTGCGCGCGTTGCTCGTTCCCTCGAACAAACGGCCCACGTTTGGACGCAACGAAGGCAAGCGTCGCCGCAAAACAAATCTGGCCAGCATTGAATTCGCCGGACGTTGGTCTTTGATCAGAAAGGAACCAGCGCTTGAATCCAACGGCGCGGATTCCGCTGCCCGCGACGCGGCTGTCGAAAAATTTGCGCGCGTGCTGTTGCGACGTTACGGCGTGGTATTTCGTCGCTTGCTCGAGCGCGAAAGTTTGAGTGTCAGCTGGTACGAATTAGGTCGCGTCTATCGAAGATTGGAAGCGCGTGGCGAAATTCGGGGCGGATATTTCATCGCCGGCACGAGCGGCGAGCAGTTCGCGCTGCCCGAAGCGATCGGTTTGTTGCGATCGATCCGCAAGACTGCACCGAGTTCCGAGTTAATCACGCTAAGCGCAGCCGACCCTTTGAACTTGCAGGGAATTCTCACGCCCGGACCGCGAGTCGCGGCGTTCACTGCTAACCGCGTTCTCTTCTGTGGCGGTTTACCGGTCGGTGCCCTGGAAGGCCGCGAAATTCACAGACTCGCCGACAATTCCGTTTCGCATTCGGAAATGGAGACCGCGCTTAAAGTGGGGCGACTGCGGCCGTCGCTGCGGCCGTACTATAAATGATCACTACGCGGATTGCGTTGTAGTTGCCGCCGTCATTGGCGGCAGGAATTATCACTCTGTCCGTTTCTGCCGACGAGGACATCGGCAGCTACAATTATTTCTTAACGATCTCGGCGTTCTCGAGCATTGCGATACCGCCGCGATCGGCTGCCTTGCCTTTCAGCGTGATCGTTTTGCCGCAGTACTCGGCGAGTTCATCGTTCATCGGTTTATGTTCGCCGACCACCAGGTACGCTTTGCCGTCACTGACGATCCCGACCGGCCCGCCGTTCTTGATGCATTTCGCGCCGCACGATTTCCCGTGCTCTTCGCCAACCGCATTATGATCGACATAGCACATCATGTCGACGATCTCACCGGTCACGGTTTTTTCGGCCGATGCGCCCGGATTTTCCTTTGCGTGTTCGGCTGGATCATGCGCGAGCGCGAGCGGTGCGGTAGCAAATGAAGCAATCACAACAACCGCAAAGATTGTTTTCAAAGTTTTCAAGCGTGTTGAATTAAACATGAATTATTTTCGGCCTTTCTTGCCCTCAATCAAATCGGCGAACTGCGAAAAGAAATAAGACGCGTCGTGCGGACCCGGCGCAGCTTCGGGGTGATACTGGACACTGAAGATTGGCAATTCCTTGTGACGCATTCCTTCGACGGTGTTGTCGTTTAAATTGATGTGGCTCACCTCGACATTTTTCGGAAGGGACTCCGGATCGACCGCGAAACCGTGGTTCTGCGCCGTAATCGCGACCTTGCCGCTCCGTAAATCCTTGACCGGTTGGTTGGCGCCGCGATGTCCGAATTTTAATTTGAATGTCGATCCGCCGAAAGCGAAGCCGAGAATTTGATGGCCGAGACAGATTCCAAAGATCGGCTTCTGGCCCATGAAATCGGCGACGGTCTTGTGGGCGTAGGGCAACGCCGAAGGATCGCCCGGACCATTTGAAAGAAAAATTCCGTCCGGATTGAGAGCGAGCGCCTGCTCCGCCTTCGTTGATGCGGGGACGACGGTGACGCCGAAACCTTTTTGCCGCAGCAGTCGCAAGATATTTTGTTTGATGCCGTAGTCGTAAGCCACAACCCGAAACCGGATTGGCGGCAATTTCGGTTTGCTGTAACCGTCGCCGTTCACGATCGACCACGGCTGGCTCAACTTATCGTCCGGGTCCCATTGGTAGATTTCCGGGGTCGAAACTTCGCGGACGTAATCCATTCCGATCACGCCTTCGCCCGCGACTGCGCGTTGCACCGCCTGTTCGATCGGCATCTCCTCAGTCGTCAGGCACGCCTTCATTGCGCCGCGGGTGCGCAAATGCCGGGTCAGCGCGCGAGTGTCGATTCCCTGAACGCCGGGGATTTCCCATTTTTTCAAATATTCGTCGAGCGACATTTCCGAGCGCCAGTTGCTCGGCGCTTCGCTGAGTTCTTCGATGACGAACCCGCGCACGTGCGGTGATTGGCTTTCCTGATCGAGCGAATTGGTCCCGTAATTTCCGATCAACGGATAAGTCATGGTCACGATCTGGCCGCGATAGGAAGGATCGGTCAGGACTTCCTGGTAACCGGTCATGGCGGTGTTGAAACAGATTTCGCCGACCCGTGTGCCGGCTGCGCCAAATGATTCGCCCTCGAAATATTTTCCGTCCTCGAGGGCGAGCAGGGCGCGCATCGCGGGTGATTGTCGATCTTAACGAGCGAATTTCAAATCGCCGCGCCAAAAAAATGCCCGAATCGAAAATTTCGACTCGGGCATTCCCAAAATTTTACCCCACAGGTGCCGTTCAGGTGAATCTCCCGTTCCCTTTCGGTAAACGGCGGATGACCGTCGCTGCGGAATCTGACTTCCAATAAAGGCCTGTCATTCTCCGCACCAACCAAGCCTCCTATATTTCGTCAACTATCGGTTCGGGGACGTCACCTCAATCTCGAACATCGCAGGGTAAATTCGAAAGCCGCTGGTTGAGAGTTGAGTGGAAAGCACTGGTTTCCTTCCCAACCCTCAACAAGCGGCTCTCACTCTCAAAGAACTACTCGCGCAATTCTGCGCCGAGGTCGCGCTGCAATCGCTCGCGAATTTTCGCGTGCGCCGCACTCACTTCCTCACTTGTCAGTGTGCGACTCCGGTCTCGATATGTCAATCGATATGCGAGCGACTTTCGTGCTTCGCCGACATCGGTTGTGAACAAGTCGAACAATTCCACGCTTTCGAGTAGCGCCTCCTTCGGCCGCTCGATCGTGCGCAAAATTTTCTCATGCGACATTTCTTCCGGCACAATCATCGCAATGTCGCGGGTGATTGATGGATAGCGGTCGAGCTCGCGAAACTTTTTCGCTGATTCGCCAACGACTAGAAGAAGATCGGCATGCAGCTCGGCGATGAGCACGGAACCGGGCGCGCTCGATTTAGCCGCCGAAAGTTGTCCGCCAAAGCCAACCATGCGGTCGCCGGACCGGATCTCGACCGCGAGCGCGAGATCAGGAAATTTCCCGGTCCGAAACGACAGATTTGGAACGACGCACTCCAGCGCGCCTTTGAGATCGAACAGATCGAGGCGGCGATTAGGTTGGGAGCGCCAATCTCGCTCCCGGGCGACGTTTCCCCACAGCAAAACGCCGAGATGGCGTTCTTCTTTTCCCGATGGCGGAATGAAAGTGCGCCCAATTTCGAAAATCGCGACGCGTTCTGCGCCCGCGCGGATGTTCCGATCGAGAACGGGCAACAGACCCGCCAGGATGCTCGGCCGTAATGCGACAGCATCTTCGCTCAGCGGATTTCGCAATTCGATTGCGCCTTCGCTGAAAGCGAAGCGTTCGCGCGGAAGCAATTTTGAAGTGCGGACTTCATTCAAGTCGGACGCTGCGAGGTGGCTGCGCCAGGCGGATTCGAAATCGTGAGCGTGATCAGCCACACTCGAAGGCGAATAACGGCCGCGCTCTGCACCGGGAATGCGATCCACGCCGTAGGCGCGGACAACTTCTTCAATAAGATCGACATCGCGCTGCAAATCGCGGCGGTAACTTGGGATTCTCCACTTCGTGATTTTTGCGGCGCTGGTTTTCTTCAAACCAAAGCCGGTGAGAATTTCGTCGATTTGCTTCGGCTTGATCGCGATCCCAACCACGCGATCGCATTTTTCGTAGGTCAGTGAAACGTCGGCCGGATTCGCGGGAATTTTACCGGCAATGTGAATTTCTTTCGCGGGAGCACCTCCAGCAATTTCAAAAATTAGTTGTGTCGCTCGCGCTGACGCGCGCAAGACCATTTCGGGATCGACCCCGCGCTCGAATCGATAACTGGCGTCGCTCGGTAAATTAAGATTGCGCGCGGTCCGCCGAACACTCGCCGGCAAGAAGTAAGCAGCCTCGAGCAGAATGTTTTTGGTCGATTCACTCACGCCGGTTTCTTCGCCACCCATTACGCCCCCGATTCCAACAGCGCGCTCTTGATCGGCTACCACGCAATTGTTCGGCTTGAGCGAATATGTCTTTCCATCAAGCGCGAGAAATTTTTCTCCGTCGCGCGCGAGCCGCACGTTGATGTCGCCTCTCAATTTATCGGCGTCGAACGCATGTGTCGGCTGGCCAAGCTCGAGCATCACGAAGTTCGAGATATCGACGATGTTATTGATCGATCGAATCCCGACGCTCTCGATCTTCGCGCGCAACCATTGGGGGCTGGGCCCGACCTGCACGTTGTCGATCTTGCGCGCGGAGAGAAACGGACATTCGCGCGTCGCGCTGATCGTCACACCAGTTTTCTTGGTGGAAATTTTTGCGTCGCGCGGCGTCGCTTTGAGTTTCTTTCCAGTCAAAGCGGCGATTTCGCGGGCGAGACCGTAATGACTCAGCAAATCGCCGCGATTGGGCGTGACTTCGACATCGAGAATGGTGTCGCTCGGGAAAAGATTTGAAATTGGCGCGCCGACTCTTGCTTCGGGAGACAAAATTAAAAGACCGGCTGCATCTGAGCCGAGCCCGAGCTCGATCGCGCTGCAAAGCATTCCTTCGCTTTCCACGCCACGCAGTTTGCTTTTTCGAATTTCAGTTCCGTTCGGCAACTTTGCGCCCGGAAGCGCGAGCGGAACTTTGTCGCCCACTTTGTAATTGGTCGCGCCACAAACGATTTGGCGTTTGGTTCCGCTGCCGTCGTTCACTTCGCAAACCGTGAGACGATCCGCATTTGGATGCCGCGACGACGCGGTGACCTGCGACACGATCACGTTGTCGATCTTCGCGCCGCGCGTTTCGATATTTTCAGTCTCTACACCGGCGCGCGTGAGCAACTCCGCGATCTCTTCCGCGTTTTTTGGAAGATCGACAAATTCGCGCAGCCAGTTAACAGAAAATTTCATATCTGGGGAGCGCACGCGCCCCGCGTGCTGTTTCCGGCGCCCTCGCCGGAAACCTCTCTGTGTAAATCAGTCCGTTCGGCGAGGCGCCGAACGGTGCACGCGAGGGCGCGTGCGCTCCCCAGACTAAAGAAGTTCGTCTTCACGCAAATTGTCTTAAGAAGCGCAAATCGTTTTGCGCAAACAAGCGGAGGTCGGGGATGTCGAACAAGATCATGGCCAGCCGGTCCATGCCGAGGCCGAAGGCGTAGCCGCTCCATTTCTCCGGATCGTAAGCTTTGTCGCCGCGCGCTTTGTTGACCTGCTCGAAAACGGCGGGATGCACCACGCCCGAACCGGCGACTTCAATCCATTGCTCTCCCTTCTTAAGCGCTTTTGATTTCACGTAAACCTCGAGGCTGGGCTCGGTGAAGGGGAAGAAGTGGGGGCGAAATTGCACCTGCGTGTCCGCGCCGAACAATTCGTGCATGAAGAATTCGAGCGCGCCCTTCAAATCCGCGACGCTGACATCTTTGTCGACATAAAGTCCTTCGATCTGATGGAACTGCGCGGCGTGTGTCGCATCGATTTCCTCGTTGCGGTAAGCAGCACCGGGTGAGATAACACGAATCGGCGGCGGCGTTGATTCCATCGTGCGGATTTGCACGGTCGAGGTGTGCGTGCGCAAAAGGCGTCCATCCGGCAAATAAAATGTGTCCTGCTCAGTGCGGGCCGGATGTTCAGGCGGCGTGTTCAGCGCGTCGAAACAATGCCATTCGTCTTCAATGTCGGGCCCATCCGCGAGTGCGAATCCCATTCTCCGAAAAATTTCGATCGAGCGCTCCCACATTTGGGTGAGCGGATGAAGCGCACCGATCTCGTGCGGCGTTCCGGGAAGTGAGATGTCGATCTTTCCAAGCGATGCCGATTCCTTTTGCAAACGAAATTGTTGCGCGCGCAGGTCGATCGCCGCGGTGACAGCGTTCCGGACTTCGTTGAGCAGTTTGCCGACGATTGGCTTTTCTTCCTTGGAGAGCGTTTTCATCTGCTCGCCCCAGGCTGAAATGCTGCCGTTGCGCCCGAGATATTTTACCCGCGCGGCTTCGAGCGTTTGCTCGTCAACGGCGACGGCTATTTCCGCCGATGCGGCCGTTCGAAGATCTTCAAGTGGATGCGACATGAAACAGCAAACGTTGAACGCTCAACGTCCAACGTTCAATTGAAAGATACTGTAGCGGCGCTCTGCCAGCGCCGTCGGCGGCATAGACCGCCGCTACAGGGAAAAAGGAATCTACGCCGCTTTCTTCTTCGACTTTGATTTGTCTTCCAGCGCGCTCTTGGCTTGATCGACAATCGATTTGAACGCGTTCTCGTCGCTGACGGCGAGATCGGCCAGGACTTTGCGATCGAGTCCGATGCCGGCCGCTTTCAATCCTTCGGCGAACCGGCTGTAAGTTAATCCGTTGGCGCGGGCGGCCGCGTTGAGCCGTTGGATCCACAAGTAACGGAAAGTGCGCTTGCGGGTTTTGCGGTCGCGATAGGCCCAATATTTGCCTTTCATCGTCGCGTCTTTGGCGTAACGGAAAAGTTTTGATCGGCGACCGCGATAACCTTTGGCGGATTTGATGACGCGTTTGCGTCGCGCACGGCTGGCCGGCGCGTTAGTGGCTCTTGGCATTTTTGTTGTGCCCCGAATTACTCCGGGACTCCTCGTTCAGCGCGCTGTTTTTTAATTATCGATCTTTCCGACCTCGCTCGCTGATTAGTCCCGCGGCGCGGGACAGGTGGAAAGATGTTCCGAATCTTCGGAGCGCGAAAGGTAGCGGGAAAATGACGAATGTCGAATGACGAATGACGAAATGAGACCAGCGCGCGTGCCTTTGATCCTTCGTCATTGGTCATTCGTGCTTCGTCATTTCGCATTCTTTGGTAGAATGCGTTCGTGCATTGGCTCGGCCGACATCGCTTGTCGATCCTCGCGGGCATTTGTGCCTTCGTCACCGTCGCAGTGGTGGCGCTGCATTTCGCCGTCGGCGTTCCCTTTCTCTCAGTGGTGTGGAGTAGTCAGCAGGCCTACGAAGATGTTCTGCGGCGGGAAGGCCGGAAAACAAAAACACATCAGGATTTTGTTTTCATTGGGATCGATCAGGAATCGCTCAAGTTGACGGCGGTTGGTCCGGAGGAAATTAAAAACAATCGCGCATTTCAATTGATGACCGAGCGGCCGTTTCCGTGGTCGCGCGAAATTTGGGCGCTCCTGCTCGAACGGTTAGCAAACGCCGGCGCCCGCGTGGTCATGTTCGACGTGGTTTTCGACAAACCGAACGATGGCGATCCGGCGTTTCATGCCGCGCTTGACCGGTATCGCGACAAGGTTGTGCTCGGCGCGAACTTTGATTTTTCGGGACTGCACGAGACTGGCGGTTCGGCGATCCAGGTTTCGCCAAACACGTCGTTGATTCCGGCGCCGCAAATGAAAGACGATCGCGTCGGCTATGTCGTATTTTTTCCGGATCAAATCGACGCAAAAATCCGATCAGCGCGTTACACGATCACCGATTCGCAACTTGCGAACCAATTGCCGGCGGCGGCTGAGGAGCAGTATCTATCGCTCAGTGGTCGCGCCCTCGAAAAGATCGGACGATCGGAGGACTTGCCGGGCGATTTGCGGGCGCATCTGATCCGTTTCAGCGCCGCAACCGCCTACGAGGCGCAGCCGCTCTGGAAAATTCTCGCGGACAAAGAGTGGCACGCGAATTATCAGGACGGCGCGTTTTTCAAAGACAAGATCGTGATGGTGGGTCCGTCCGCACAGATTCAACACGATTTTGTGCCGACGCCGATTGATGAAAACATGCACGGCCCGGTGCTGCATTTGCACGCGCTCGCGGCGGCGTTGAACCACGAATTTCTCTACGACACGCCGATCGCGGTCGATTTTGCCACGATCATCGTCGGCGGAATCTTGTCCTGGATCGTGGTCGCATTTCTTCGCCGGCCATTTCTTTGCTTGCTCACACTGCTGGCAGTTAGCGGCGCGTATCTCGGCCTTTCGCGCGTCCTTTATGACACGAAAGGTGTGTTCATCATGGTGGTGCCGACGCTGAGCGCGTTCCTCGGAAGTGGGCTATTGGGACTCGGTTTTGAATACACCCTCGAGCGATTGGAGAAATTGCGCACCCGTCGCACGCTTGAGCGTTACGTTTCGAAAAATCTGGTCAAAGAAATTCTCGATAACCCGGGTGGCTATTACAACTCGATGCTCGGGGCGCGCAAACCGGTCACCGTACTCTTTTCGGACCTGGTTGGATTTACGAACTTGTCGGAAAAGGCCGACCCGGCTGCGCTCGTCGCGCAGCTCAATCGTTATCTCAGCGGCATGGTGCCGATGGTGTTCGATAATGGCGGGACGCTCGATAAATTCATTGGCGACGCGATCATGGCGGTTTGGGGAAACGTGAGCAGCCACGGCGCGGCGGAAGATGCGAAAGCCGCGGTCCGAGCGGCGCTCGGAATGCGCCGTGAAATGCCAAAATTAAATGCGGCCTGGCGGGCTGAGGGAATACAACCGCTCGCGTTCGGCATTGGCATCAATCATGGCGAGGCCATTGTTGGCAACATCGGTTCCTACGAGCCGCACGAGCGACTCGATCCGACCGTGATCGGCGACGCAGTCAATCTCGCCTCGCGACTGGAAGCGCTCACGCGCGTTTATTCCGTTGATATTCTGGTTGGACAAAGCGCGGCCGAGCTGGTGCGCGACGATTTTTATTTGCGCTCGGTCGCGCGTGCTCAAGTGAAAGGAAAGACCGAACCAGTAGAGGTTTTCACGCTGATCGGCGCGCACGACGACGATGTCGATCCCGAGCTCCTGAAATGGCTGCAAGCTTACGAAGAGGCGATCGTTAAGTTCCGAAAACGTGACTTCAAGGACGCGAAGATTCTGTTTTCACACTTTCTCGAATTCTATCCCGACGACGCGCTCGGGAAAATGTATCTCGCGAGCGCGTTAGAATTCGAACAATCGCCACCGGACGAAGCTTGGAATGCGGTGGAAGTGTTTAAAAAGAAATAAGAACCACGGATTTCGCGGATAACACAGATAAGGCAGCTCTTCCAAAAATCCTATCCGTCACATCCGTGTAATCCGTGGTTTGTCTTTCTCTCGACGCAGCGTAAAGAATGCGCGTGACTAAAACCGCGCCGCAAAAATTTCATTTCATCGGGATTTGCGGCACGGCCATGGGCTCGGTCGCGGCAGCGTTGCAGGAGCGCGGATTCAAAGTCAGCGGGTCGGACGAAAGCGTTTATCCACCGATGTCGATCTTTCTTGAAGAGCGCGGAATCAAACTTCATCAAGGTTACCGCGGGGAGAACATTCCGGCCGACGCCGATGTGGTTGTGATCGGCAACGCGATGAAGCGCGGCAATCCGGAAGTGGAAGCGGTCCTGAACCGAAAACTTTTTTATCTCTCGCTGCCGGAAGTGCTGAAAAATTATTTTCTGCGCGGCAAACACAATCTCGTTGTCACCGGCACGCACGGGAAAACCACCACGACTTCGTTGCTGACTTGGATCATGGAAAAAGGCGGACGTAAACCGGGTTATTTAATCGGCGGTATTCCAAAAAATCTCGGCCAAGGCGCGCGCTTGAACGATTCCAAACATTTCGTGATCGAAGGCGACGAATACGACAGCGCCTTCTTCGACAAGCGCTCGAAATTCGTTCATTACCTGCCTGAGCTGGTGATCGTAAACAACATCGAGTTCGATCATGCCGACATCTTCAACAATCTCGACGAGATCAAGCTGAGCTTTAAGCGTTTGCTCAACATCGTTCCGCAAAACGGAATGGTGCTGTTCAACGGCGACGACCAAAACTGTGTTGAGATCGCGAAGGATTGTCTCGCGCAGATGGTCGAGGTCGGTTTCTCAAAGAACTGCGCGCAACGGATCCGTGACGTTGCCTATTCGCCCGATGGCTCACGCTTCAAACTTGGCGATGACGTTTACGAGATTCCGCTGATCGGCGAATTCAACGTGCGCAACGCGGCCATGGCCGCGACGGCAGCGCGTTTTTACGATGTGCCCAAAGCGAAGATCGACCATGCGCTGAAAAGTTTTGCCGGGATCGCGCGGCGGCAGGAAGTGCGCGGTGAAGCGCGCGGGGTGAAAGTGATCGACGATTTTGGTCATCATCCCACCGCGATCTCGCAAACGTTGCAAGGCTTGCGGCAGCGTTATCAAGGTCAGCGGATCTGGGCGGTCTTCGAGCCGCGCTCGAACACGACGCGACGCTCGATCTTTCAAAAAGAACTTCCGGAGGCGTTCAAGCAAGCAGACGGCGTTTTCATTTCCCAGGTAGCGCGGCTCGAACAAATTCCGGAAGCGGAGCGGTTACATCCTGAGGAAATGGTAAAGGAAATTTCGGAAGACGGCCGTCCGGCTTTTTACGAAAAAAATGCGGATGCGATTGTCGATCGAATCATACCGCTGTTGAAAGAGAAGGACGTCGTTGTCGTTTTCAGTAACGGCGGATTCGACAACATCCACGAGAAACTGCTCTCACGCCTGAAAGCGTGAATCGTTAAATCGAGAATCGCGAATCGGAACGCCGATGTAACGATTTACGAATCACGAATCACGGCGGCGAAGCCGCTGACGTGTGATCGTGGACGATTCGCCAGCCTTCGGGAAAACGGCGAAAAATTAGTGTGAAGCGGCCGTGCGGTTCATCCTGCGCGCGTTTTAATTTCCAGGCGCCGAGCGCGACCGCTGAATCCGCACTGAGCGGCGAAATTTCGATGTCGGAGAAAGTGAGCGCGCCCATCTTCTCGCGATCCGAATATTTCTTTTTGTAGCGATCTACAACTTTTTGCCAGCCGCGCGTCACTTCGTCGCCGGAAACGAAAACAGTTTCCTCAGAGTGCCAGTAACCATTCATGAACGCATCGATATCGCCGCGGTTCCACGCGTCCTGCTGCATTTTCAGCACAATTTGAATATCGGAGATTGCATTGTTTTTCTGCGATTCGGCTTTCAGAGAGATCGATACAAGACTCACGGCTGCTGCTGCAAACCAAGTGGATGCTATTCGTGTTGTCATCCTGAACGGAGTGAAGGATCTCACAAAAGGTGATTGATCACGCCAGATAAGTTGTGTGGTCCAGACTTCGACTGGGGTTCCCTCTCCCCGCAACTGCGGGATCGGGATGACAGCGCATTAAGGCGTCGGCATTGCAGTCGGTGTGGGCGTTGGAGTGATTAACGGCGTAGCGGTCGGCGTCGGCGTCGGAACTGCAACCGAAGCGGTCGGCGTTGCTGTTGGCGTGGGCAAATCGGTTGTGCCGTCGCTCGACGGCAGCATTTCAAATATCATCTCCGACCCGGAAGACGTACTCGTCGCAGAAGATGTGGTCGTAGTAGTTGTTGTTGCAGATGTCGTTGCCGTGACCGTGGGTGTCGGCGTTGGCGAACCGCTCGGTTGGTCTTGTTTTCGGTACGAGATGGAAAGTATTGCACCGGGAACCGGATCCACCGTTAACACCGCCGGTCCAGCAACCACTACCGGTTTTATGAACTCCGCTTTAGTTGCGCCAGTTGCGCCGCTGATTGCTGCGGTAAGCACAATTGTGGTGATTGGTGTCGGTGTCGGAGTTGGCGTGCTGCTAACCACCGTGTCAGAGCACGTGTTATTGCTCTCATTGCTCTCGGGAACTACGTTGCCTGGGTCCACTGAACAGCCTCCACCAGCGCGCGGATTCGCGTAAGTTCCAGTCATCGTAGCAGTCGCCGAAAATGACACGTCGAAAGAACCGCCCGCCCCGATCGTGACCATGGCTCCCGAAGCGGTGCAGGTAAGATCATCACTGCCGCTGATACTACAACTGATGTTGCCACTGTTGACGCTGACTGGATTGCTAACTAACGGCGAGCCATAGGTGATAGTGCTGTTGGGCAGATTGTCGCTGAGAATGATTGTTCCAGAAGCGAAACTGCCCGTCGCATTGCCGCCATTAGCGACGTGGATTGTCCACGTCCATTGATTTGGGAAAGTTGCGTCGCCTCCCACATTGTCGGTTTTAGTGGCAGTTAGATCAGTTGAAGTCGGAGTGGGCGTCGGCGCTGGCGTTGGAGTCGGCGTCGGAGTGGGAGTAGGTGTTTGAAATACCCCGGCAATAACGGTGCCACGAGTGGCACCCCCGGTCTGCGTGAAGTTACTAATCGTCAAGAATTGGCCGTCGCGAACATTGATCGTCAGAGTTGCGCTTGTAACGATGCGGGTCTGAAACTGCGTGTTGGTTGCGAATGCCGCGATCACGAAAGTGGAGAGCGACAACAACGGCGCGATCAGCTTTTTCATTACGACTCGGTTCGTTGTTTTGCGAGAACACTAATCGGTGCCCTTGCGATATGTAATGAAACAAGTGGTGCTTGGACAGCTCACGGTCACCGTCGCCGGCCCTCCTACAACAAAATTGTTAACGACTTCCAACGTTCCAGACATAGCCATCGGATCGACAACCGTTGCAGTAAATGCATTCGTTACAGTGGAACCGCTGGTTGTTACCGAAACCGAACCGCGCGGAGTCGCGGTGCCGTCTTGCGTAAAATTTCGAATCACCAAGAAACGATCCGGTGGAACATTGATCGGACCGATCGTAGAACCGGATTGCATTACCATGCTGACAAAATCGTCAGCCGTCGCGAATTTGGCGACGGTGCAGAAAATTAAAACGAACAGAAGTCGAACGATCGCGGTTTTCATTTCGTCGGCATTCTAGTGATCGGCGGTTTTAAAAGCAATCACACTTGGAAATCGCAGGACGGTGTCGGCTCCTATTCGTGCGCTGTTCGTTGCGAGATGCATCTTCCAAAGGAATATTGTTTGAGGCGCCCAGTTCGGCGCTGACTTTTCTTCGCGACGCGAAGCTCGGTAGTGTCGTAATTTGACGGATTTATGGCGACGCCTTCTTGAAGGTCGCTGACGAATGAACTCTTGGCGCTAAAAGGAAACCGGGCCAGTCGCAGGTGAAATGCGCTGTCTTGCCGTCCGAATTTGGCGTCAGCGCCCAGCGCCCGTCACCGTTGTTCAATATCATGGCGCCACCCTCATAGTTGGGCTTCATATTGCGATACCACAGATCCTGGCCCGTAAGCACGTCTTGACCGGCCAGTTTTACATCAGCCGAAGTACCGCTGCCACTAACGACGATTTGCTCAATAACGCCCCACCGCGCGATGTCGCCCTTTCCAACCCACGTTCCATCAAATGGATTTCGATTAGGAGCCGGTGAAGATGTTTTTGCCTTCGTAGAGCTTTCCGAATTCTCGCTCGCCTTGGGCTTTACTGTTCGTTTTGGCTTCGGCTTGACGGATTGCTCAGGTGCGGGCGTTGGCGACTCTTCTGAAATCGGTGCCGGCGCACGATGCGTTGTGCTGAGGAGGAGCGTTGCGGTGAGGCAGAACGCAAGAGTTCGTTTCATTCGGGCCATTTCGCTCAAATTACGACACTACCCAAAAGCGAAGCAAATTGACCCGCTATCTCGCATCTGATAGCATCGTCGGCACCATTAAAACCGTGCATCGATCGGTTCTGTTGCTTGCCGCCGCCAGTTCGAGCTTCGCTCAAGTTGCGCCAGTTGCACCGCAGCCTGCCAAAACGCCGCCACTCCAAGCCGCGGCCCAGCCAGCTCGTCCGGCGCCATCCGTTCCGCGGGTAGTCGGCCCACCAGCCGAACCGCCGTCTGCTGCTGCTCCGGCGAATCCTCAGCCCGGCGCTCAGCAAACGGTGCGATTGCAGTTTCCCAACAGTGATGTCGCCGACGTGCTGCGATTTTATGAATCGCTCACCGGCAAAAAACTGATCATGGACAATTTCGTCACCGGGAAGGTCAACATTTTCCTGACCAAAGACGTGCCGCGAGATGAGGCCATCAAGATCATCGAGGTGAGTTTGCTGCTTAATGGCTACTCGCTCGTCCCATCCGAAGGCGACATCGTGAAGGTAATCGGCGTCGGGAAAAATCCGCGCACAACCGGCGTGCCGATTATCTCCGATGAAAGCGAGATCCCTGATGGCGATCACGTCATCAGTTATTTGTTCAAGTTGCGCTATGCCGATCCGACAGAGCTGCAGCAAGCGCTTGGGCAATATCTTTCGCCGCCGCAGCCGTACACATCGTTTTTGGCGCTGCCGAAAGCGGGCGCGATTTTGATTACGGAGAACTCGAGCGTGATACGCACGCTGGCCCGAATTGTCGACCAGATCGACAAGCCGCCGGCCGATGTGGTGAGCGAGTTCATCAAAGTCGAGCGTGCGACTGCGGAGGACATTGCTAAAGCGCTAAATGACCTGGCCGGAAAACCTGACCAAGGGCAAGGCGCAAGACCCGGGGGAGTACGGGCAGTGCGTCCTGGCGGCGTGCCGAATGTGCCTGTGCCGCAGCCGGGCGGCGAGTCCGAGTATGTTGGGTTGACGGGCATGTCGGAAGAATCATTTTTTGTGGGAAAGCCGAGTTTTACCTCGGATGTCCGGACTAATCGGATTCATGTCGTTTCGCGACCGGTCAATATGCCTTTAATCCGCAAACTGATCGCGGAGCTGGATGCTAACGTGGAGTTCGCCAAACCAGTCACACGGCCGCTGCGATACATTTCTGCGGCGGACGTGCTGCCGGTGATTGTGCAAGCGTTGAGCGAGCCTGGACAAACTGGCGCCGGCGCGGAAGGCGCTGCTCCAGGGCCGGGCGCGAGCCCAGGTCAGCCGCGACGAACGGGGGCAGGAACCGGGACAACCGGCGGTCTCGGGACAAACTCGACATCGACGAGCGGAAGCAACTACGGCGGCGGGACCGGGTCGAGCGGCGGCAGCCTTAACGTTTCAGAGGAGCTTTCAACGCAGCCGGTGGACACCACACCCAAGGCAGTAACAGTCGGAAACGCGAAGATTATCGCCGACCAGCGCGCGAACACGATCATTGTCCTGGGGAGCCAGGAGATCGTCGTAAAGGTGCAGAAACTTCTCGATGAAATGGACGTCAAAGCACCGCAGGTTGCGCTCACGACCGTCATCGGAGAATTGACACTGAGCAACGACGAAGAGGTCGGCGTCGATTGGTTCGGAAAATACAAAGGCAAGCTGGTTGGGATTTCACGAAATACAGGGGCACCGATTCCGAATCCGACTGCCGCTGCGTCTGCGAGCATAGCAACTCTGCCAACGGTCACGAATCCGGCCGGGCTGGTGAATTTCGGACAAGCTCTGCAACAAGTGGCCGCTGGAACCAACATTTATGTGGCGGCGGGAAATTATCTCGCGGCGATCGTTCATCTGCTCGAGCAAACTGGAAAGTTTAAGGTCATCTCGCGGCCGATGGTTTTCACGAGTAACAACAAGAAAGCGATCATTGCGTCGGGTCAGGAAGTGCCGATTCCGGTCAACAGCCTGACGGCTTTAAACACCGGCACGGTCAATAATACCGGCATACCATCCGTCGCTTCGAGCATTGAGTATAAGAAGGTCGCGCTTCAACTCGAAGTCGTTCCGCTGATCAATTCCGAAAAAGAAGTCTCGCTCGATATTCTCCAGAAAATCGACAGCCTGGTTGCCGGCGGAAACGTGAACATCGGCGGCAACTCGGTTCCGACAATCGCGACGCGTTACATTCGGACCAACGTTTCGGCGGAGAATGGTTCCACCATCGTCCTCGGTGGATTGATTCAGGACAATAAGCAAAAAAGTTTCACCGGAATTCCCGTTCTCGACAAGATTCCGTACCTCGGGACGGCATTTCGCAGCACCAGCTACACCCGAATGCGGACCGAGCTGATCATTTTGATGTGTCCAGAGGTCACGTTGACCAAGCTCGACTTGTATCGTTTACGGGAAAGAAACGAAGACCGGACCCATTTCGGACCGGAGATCGATCAGGAGGGATGTCCGGATTGTCCCGCGCACTCTGGCGAAGGAAAAGAAATGCAAGAGAAACAACTTCCGCCGCCTGATCTTCCTTTTGGAAACGAAACCATAAAAGAGCATTAATATGAAAAAGATAATTTTGGTCATTTTCGTCCTGAGCTTGCGGACGGCGTCGGCGCAGTTTTTCGAGACGTTCTATACCGACCAGCCGCTCTTTCATCACACCGATCCGCTCGCGGCCAGCGACGATCTCGGGCTGACGCATCAAACGCGCGTCCCGGTTTACGAAACCGATTTCGCCCCGCGGCATCGATGGCGGGCGCTTTATTATTTGGAATCCGGTCGGAACCTGACCACTCAACCAGCGTATGTCGGCGCGCTCCAGCGGGATTTGACGCGGCTTGGCTACTATTGCGGACCGATCAATGGGGTTTTTTCCGATGAAGTAAGTGACGCAATCGCAAGTCTACAGAAGAATTATTCGATGCGCGTGACCGGGACACTCACCGTTCCGGTCCGGCGCGCGCTGCATTTACCCTAGATGTAATTAACACCGCGCTTCAGGGCGGTGCCCTTGGTGCCTTCCTCATTGGATGAAAGCCGTTTAAACGGCTTTGGGCCCTGATGTTGCTTACCACCACTGGGCTGAAGCCCAGTGTTAATGAGATGTTGCTGCATTTAGCACAGCTTAGCGTAAAATAGCGGCCGTGAATCAGACGGCCAGCCAATCGGTTATCGATCTTTTGCTCGCGAGCGGAGTCGAGTCGCGCGAGGAAGCGGCGCAGCTGGCGCAAAACATGAACGGCGGTTCCTGGACGGCGCAGGTGCTCGATTCCGGAAGAGTCGACGAGCAACGTTTTTTGAGCGTGATCGGGAATTTTTTCCGGGTGCCGGTCGTCTCGATCGATCCGAAAACGATCGAGCGCGAGACACTGTCGATTCTGCCGAGCCGCTTTGTTTTCCAACATCACATTCTGCCAATCGAAGTGAAGGAAAGCTCGGTCGTGCTCGCGACTTACGACTTGTTCAATTCGTTAGGCCGTCAGCTGGCCGGTCAGCTTCTGAAAAAGCCCGCGGAATGGGTCCTGGTGCCGCGCGCGCAATTGCTTCGGGCGATGAAAACGCTCTACGGCGTCGGCGCGGAAACGTTCGACGAAATTCTCAAATCGAAGCGCGACTTCGAGATTTTACAGGAAGGCGAAATCGCGACCGACATCAGCTCAGACGATCCGGAAGCGTCGGTGGTGAAATTCGTGAACCAGATTATCCGCGAAGCGATCGTCGAACGGGCGACCGACATTCATGTCGAGCCGCTCGAGAACGACATTCGCATTCGTTACCGGATCGACGGTATCCTCCACGAAGTCGCAGTGCCGCCGCAATTGCGCTTGCTCCACTCGGCCATCATTTCGCGATTGAAAGTGATGTCGCACATGGACATCGCCGAGAGGCGTTTGCCGCAGGACGGGCGCATGAATTTGCAGGCAGGTAATCAGGAGATCGACGTCCGGGTGTCGACCATTCCGACGGTCAACGGCGAATCGATCAGTTTGCGTTTGCTCAGCCGTGGCGGTCAACAATTCGGATTCGACCGGTTGGACATGAGCAAAAAGCAGGAGAAAAGGATCCGGCATCAGCTCGCACAGCCGAACGGAATTATTTTGCTCACCGGACCGACCGGCTGCGGAAAATCGACATCGCTGTATTGCTTTCTCAGCACCATCAACTCGGTCTCCCGCCGCATCATCACCATCGAAGAACCGGTCGAGTACAAATTGCCCGGCGTTTTACAGATGGATGTGAAACCGGAGATAGATTTCACGTTCGCGCTCGGTCTGCGCCACATTTTGCGACAGGACCCGAACGTGGTCATGGTCGGGGAAATTCGCGACGTCGAAACGGCCGACATCGCGATTCGCGCGGCGATGACGGGCCACCTGGTTTTCAGCACGCTGCACACGAACGACGCCGTCGGCGGAATTACGCGCTTACTCGACATGGACGTCGAGCCGTTCCTGCTCTCGTCGGTCGTGAAATCGTTCATCGCACAACGACTCGTCCGCACGATTTGTCCGGAGTGCGCCGAGAAAGTTGAATATCCGAGCGAGTATTTGGCCGAGATCGGGTTCCCGGTAAAAGAACTCGGCACCAAATTCATGCGGGGCAAAGGTTGCGAACAATGCCGGCACACCGGGTATCAAGGGCGCGCCGCCATTTACGAGATTTGCGTTGTGACCGAGCCGTTGCGGAAAATGATCATGCAAAAGAAGGACGGCGGTGAGCTGAAGCAATGCGCCATCGTCGAAGGCATGGAAACGTTGCGGCAGGATGGCTGGCGTCGCGTTGCCAAAGGCGACACGACCATCGAAGAAGTCGTGCGCGTCACCCAAACGGACGAAGTGATGGCGGAAACGACCGAAGACGCCGAGCCGGTGGTGAAGCGCTAAGCTCCTGTTTCAATAACGCCGTGCTTCAGCGCGGTGTGAGCGGCATCCAGAGGGATCAAACCGTTTAAACGGTTTCTGTGTTTGGCGCGACGTGAAGCGCCGCACTGAAGTCCGGCGTTACCGAGAAGGAGAGTCGCCGCGCAGGTCGCAAATTGCTTTCGCGTAATCCGGCGCGCGAAAAATCGAAGTCCCGGCAACGAGAACATTGGCGCCGTTTTGAATCGAGACGCGCGCGGTTTCGGCGTTGATGCCGCCGTCGACTTCGATGTCGATCTTGCGCTCGCGCGTTTTGTTCCACTCCGCGGCGCGTTTTACTTTTTCCATTTGCTCGGCGCGGAATGATTGGCCGCCGAAACCGGGATGGACCGTCATGACCAGTAACATGTCGATCTTGTCGAGGAACGGTTCGAGCAAATCAAACGACGTGGCTGGATTCAACGTCAGGCCAACACGACAACCGGCGTCGCGAATTTGCTGCAACGTCTTATCAATATCGTGTTTCGATTCAGATTCGACGTGGACCGTAATTGAGTTCGCGCCGGCTTTGACAAAGCGCGGCACGTAATGATCGGCGTGCTCAATCATCAAATGCACATCAAGCGGAAGCTTCGTTTGTTTGCGGACAACTTCGACGACCATCGGTCCGAACGAAATGTTGTCGACGAAATGGCCATCCATGACGTCGCAATGGATCCAATCGGCTCCGGCCTCTTCAACTTTGCGAACCTCCGCCGCCAGATTGGAGAAGTCAGCGGCCAGAATGGACGGGGCGACCAGGATTTTTGGCATGGCAGCAAACGTCGAACGCTGAACGCCCAACGTCCAATATCGAATTCAGAGGCTATTTGTTTCTGCCATTCGGTGTTCGGCGTTCAGCCTTCGGTGTTTTCTGCCCTCTTATATATATATTAAGAGCTTGACGGCGGGGCGTGCCGTTTCATGTTACCGCGTTTCAGCCGTTAGAATCGCGCTCCGAGGCGCACAGTTTGCTGCGAAGATTGGCGTTTCCGAGCGGGCTGGAAAAATAAATTCATGTTCAACGGACTTTTCGGTTTCTTATCCAACGATATCGGGATCGATCTCGGCACAGCCAACACCCTGGTCTACGTCAAAGACCAGGGGATCGTATTACGCGAACCGTCGGTCGTGGCCGTCCAGGCCGGCACCAACAAAGTCCTCGCGGTCGGCGATGAAGCGAAACGGATGCTCGGCCGCACTCCGTCGAACATCGTAGCAGTGCGCCCGTTGAAAGACGGTGTGATCGCGGACTTCGAGGTGACCGAGGCGATGTTGCGCCACTTTATTTCGAAGGTGCACAACCGGCGCGTGCGCGCGAGACCGCGGGTGGTGATCGCAGTTCCGTCCGGAATTACCGAAGTGGAAAAGCGCGCGGTGCGCGAATCGGCTACGCATGCCGGCGCGCGCGAAGTTTATTTGATCGAGGAGCCGATGGCGGCGGCGATCGGCGTTGGACTGCCGGTGCAAGACCCGGCCGGCAACATGATCATCGACATCGGCGGCGGCACGACCGAGGTCGCGTTGATTTCGCTTTCGGGAATTGTTTTCAGCCGCAGCGTGCGGGTGGCGGGCGACGAATTGGACGAGGCAATCGTTCAATACATGAAGCGCGCCTACAATTTGATGGTGGGCGAACGCACGGCCGAAGAAATCAAAATTAAAATCGGCTCGGCCTATCCAAGCGAAAAGGAAACGAGCGTGGAAGTGAAAGGGCGCGATCTGGTGGCGGGATTGCCGAAGACGTTGATGATCACCTCGCAGGAAGTGCGGGAGGCGTTGCTGGAACCAATCTCGACAATCGTGGATTCAGTCCGGATTACGCTGGAGCGTTGTCCACCCGAGCTTTCGGCCGACTTGGTGGATCGCGGTCTGGTTTTGGCAGGCGGTGGCGCGCTCTTGCGCGGGTTCGATAAACTTTTGAGCGAGGAAACTGGTTTGCCTGTCCATGTTGCGGAAGATCCGCTGAGCGCCGTGGCCGAAGGAACGGGCAAATGTCTGAATGAACTTAAATTTTTGCGTCAAGTGGCTGCGGCAGATCGCCAGTGGCGCTAACCATTTTCGATTTTCGATTTTCGATTTTCGATTTGGGCAATCGCCCGCGGTAAGATTGACAATCGATAGTCAGCGATGAGCAGAACCAGCATCATCGCGCTGCTGATTTTCGGAGCCATTCTTGGTTACTTCCTGAGTTTCGGCGCGGACACGACGCGCAAATTTCAGGCAGGCATTTATCAAATGCTGGCGCCGTTTTTCACGACCGGTTCGGGGTTACAAAAGCAAATCACATCGGTCCGCACCGGATTGAAATCGCTGGAAGAATTGGAACGCGAGAACGCGTCATTGCGAGTCGACAATCGCCAGCTGCGCGCGACGAATTCGGCCCTGCGCGATGTCGAGCATGAAGTGAACCGCTTGCGCCATGCGCTCAATTATCGCGAGCGCTCGGTCTTCAAATTGATCCCGGCGGAAATCGTGACGCGCGACGCGTCGACCTGGTGGCACACCGTGACAATCAACCGCGGCAAAGAAGATCACATCGAAACCGATATGCCAGTCGTGACCGACGAAGGGTTGGTCGGCAAAACGACGACCGTGAGCAACACAATCGCGGTCGTGCTCTTGGTCACCGACGAAAATTGTAAAGTGGCAACCTCGGTTGAGGGCACGCGTGAGCAAGGAATTGTCTCGGGCGAGCGCGTTTCGGGCGGATTGGCCCCACTGCTCGATCTGAATTTTTTGACGAAGCAAGCCAACCTTCAGCCGGGACAAAAAGCTTACACGTCCGGTGTCGGCGGAGTTTTTCCGTCCGGTTTGTTCATTGGGACGGTGAAGAGTTTTCGCGCTCGCGAACTGGATGGTCAGGCGAAACTGGCGCCGGCGGTGGATTTGTCCCACCTGGAGGACGTGTTCGTGGTCACGGGACGAAAATGATTTTCTTTTTCATATTACTTGTCTTGGTGGTCGTGGCCCAAATCGCGGAGTTCTTCATTCCGCCGCTCGACTGGATGTATCATGCGCACATTTACATTGCGCCGGTGCTGGTATTTTACGGCGCGATGGCACTGCCGTTTCCGTTGATGCTGGCGCTGGCGCTGTTCGCGGGCCTCTTACTCGACGCGCTGACCGTACAGGTGATCGGGTCCAAAGTTGAAATCTCGCTCGGTTGGTCGATACTCCTCTACGCTGTGCTCGCGGGAATCATGCATGGGTTAAGGCCCCTGTTCATTCGCGGCCGCTGGGAAGTCCATTGCGTGCTGACCGGCCTCTGCACCTCGGCAATTATTTTGGCGCAATATCTCATGATCACATTCCGGCGCGGTTCGTTTTTCTTTAGCCGCGAGGTCTGGTGGCAAATCGGCGGCCCGGGTTTGATGGCGATGTTGATGGCGCCGGTCATTTTCTGGATCTTGAACTGGGTCGCGCGGGTCACGCGTTATCCGTATTTGCCCGAGAGGAGTTTCGAATGAACAAACGTCGAATCAGTCCGCGATTGCGAATTCAGTTTATCGGCTTGTTGATGCTGATGGGGATGAGCGCGCTCGGACTCCGGCTGTGGTGGATCCAGGTCGCGCACGGCGCGGAATGGACAGCGCAAATCCGCGGCAGCTCCCAAGCGACGGTGAGAATCCCGTCAGTGCGCGGTGAAATTAAAGACCGCAACGGTCTGACCCTGGTGCAAAACCGCGCGAGCTACGAAGTGGATTTTTATCTTCCAGAAATGGTGAAGGGCTATCGCGAGCGCTTCGGCCCACCGCCCTTGGCTGAACATCGCGCCATCATCAGCGGCATGCCGAAGGACGTAAAAGAACCGGACATTATTAGGATCGTGAATGACGGAATCGTGCCGCGTTTGAACGATCTCGATCTGGCGCGCGATTACAACGCCGGCCAGTTGCAACGGCATTATCGCAACGACACCGAAGTTCCGTATTCCTACATCAAGGACATCGATTTTCCGACGATGGCGAAGTTTTCCGAACACGATGTCGGACTTCCGGGAGTCGACATCGCGATTAAACCAGTGCGCTCGTATGTCTACGGCGCGTTGGCCTCTCACATCCTTGGCTACGTCGGCGCTCCAGACGACACCAACAAGGAGGAAGCGAAGAAGTTCACATTCTATCAGGGCGACGTCGACGGGAAATCGAATATCGAGAAAGCGATGGACGATTATCTACGCGGCAAACCGGGCGTGCGTTATCTGCGTCGCAATGCGAAAGGCACAATCGACGGAGTGCTGCGCGAAGAACCGCCGCAACAAGGGGCCAACGTCTTTCTAACGATTGACGCGCGGATTCAAGCGATCGCGGACGAAGCATTGCGGGCAGTCAGCCGCGCCGGCGCGGTGGTTATCGATCCAAACAACGGAAACATTCTGGCGATGGCGTCGGTGCCGTCGTTCGATCCCAACGCATTTATTCCGAGCATCAAAGCAAAAGATTGGCAGGCGTTGCGCAAAGACGAAGCCGATCCGCTGGTGAATCGCGCCATCAGCGCGCTGCCGCCAGGATCGACATTCAAGTTAATCACATCGTTCGCTGGCCTGCGAAAAGGACTAAGGAATGCCAAATTCAGTTGCGGCGGCGGCGTCAGTTACGGCGATCACTTTTTCCAATGCTGGGTTGCATCAAAACATTACACCCATGGCACGCTAAGCCTAGCTGACGCGATTAAAGTTTCCTGCGATTCGTTTTTTTATCAGTACGGCAACGCCGCCGGCATTCAGTCCATTGACGCGATCGGAAAAATGCTGGGAATTGGTGAGGATTCAGGCCTGCAATTGAGCGGCGAACAAACGGGCAATATGCCGGGCCCCGAGTGGATGCAGATTCATCATCCGCAGGAGCGCTGGTCGCAAGCACAAACGGCGAACGTGTCGATCGGGCAGGGCTACACTTTGGTTTCGCCGCTGCAACTGGCGCTGGCTTATGCGACTGCGGCGAATGGCGGAACCTGTTATTACCCGCGGCTGGTCGATAAAGTTTTGAATCAGGACAGCACGCCGCTTCTCGACGAACATGGCAAGCCGGTGGTGTCACAAACGCCGCGTGTCCGCTTCGATCTGCGGCGGGAAGTTTCGCCGCAGGATATCGATCTGGTCCGCAAGGGGCTCTGGAAAGTTGTCAACGAGGACGGAGGAACGGGTGGCAGGGCGCGGTTGAAAGACGTTGTGGTGGCTGGGAAAACTGGCACTGCGCAGGCCACGGAGCGTGGCCACGAGGAGAACGTGGCGTGGTTTGCTTGTTTCGCACCATTCGACAATCCGAAATATGTCGTGGTGGTGATGGTGCAGGGCGCCTCTGGCCACGGCGGCGAGGTCGCGGGCCCGATCGCTACACGCATTCTCGAACGAACGCTTGCGCAAGATGAAGGAAACTTCGACATGCAGGTGGCATGGACCGCGCCGGCGCATCACGCTAATCCGCTCCAATTGATCAAAGCAGTGAGTTACACTGGAAGTAATCTCGGCAGCGAGGACGAAGAAGGCGCCGATAACGGCCAAAGCGCCGATGCACAAATGGCCAGCGATAACGCCTCGCCCGATGTCGAGCAGGAACCCGATGCTCAGGGCCAGGTTTCCAAACGGCCTCGAGTGGTCCGCGCGGCTCCGGCACCGCCGCCCCGCCAGCCGAACTTTTTTGAGCGCCTTTTCGGAGTCAAACGGCCCCCACCGCAACCCGCACCGACTCCGGTCCGCCGTCGTTTTTAACAATCAATGTCGATCCAACGAGCAATGAACGGTTTTTTAGCCCTGCGTCAGCTCGCGATCGCGCAACCTTTCGAAATTTATGTTAGACAGAGTGAAGAAAATTTTAGGTCTTACGTCACGCAAGACCGGCAACAAATTGGTGGTCAGTGTGGAAAAACTCGAGCGCCGCGTGGCGCTGCTCGAGAATGGCCGACTCGAAGAATACAGCGTCGAGCGTAGCGACTCGCGCCAGATCGTCGGCTGCGTTTACAAAGGCCGCGTTAAGAACATCGAAATGGGGTTGAAGGCGATGTTCGTCGACATCGGCCTCGACAAAAATGCGTTTCTCCATTTTTGGGACGCGCTGCCGGCCGCGCTCGACAGCGGAATTGAAGAGGTCGATCGCCCATCGAAGAAACAGCGCAAAAGAATAACCGCGAAAGATATTCCAAGTATCTATCCGGTGGGTTCGGAGGTCATCGTTCAGGTCACGAAAGGTCCGATTGGAACGAAAGGACCACGCGTGACCACGAACTTGAGTTTTGCCGGCCGCTATCTCGTTCTCATGCCGTTTAGCGATCGGAGCGGAATTTCGCGCAAGATCGAGGACCCGAAAGAGCGCAACCGCCTCCGTAAAATTTTGCGCGATCTCGACATTCCGGAAGGGATTGGCGTGATTATTCGCACAGTGGGGGAAGGCCAGCGCGCCCGGTATTTCGTCCGGGATTTGCGTTTTCTTCTCGACCAGTGGGTCGAAGTTGAGCGGCTGATTCGCGATAAGCCTGCGCCGTGTCGTGTCTTCGAAGAACCGGACCTGGTCGAGCGGACGGTCCGCGATTTTCTGACCGAGGAAATCGACGAGGTCCTCTGTGACGATCAGGAAGCGTTAGACCGGATGAATCAGCTGGTCGAAAAAATTTCGCGGCGCGCCCGGAACCGTCTGAAATTCTATGATGGCGCTACGCCGATTTTCGAATCGCTCGGCATTCAAAAGCAAATCGACGATGCGTTTCATCGTCAGGTGTGGTTGCGGTGCGGCGGCTACATCGTCATCGACGAAACCGAAGCATTGGTGGCGGTGGATGTAAACACTGGCCGCAACAAGGGCGGGCGCGACGTCGACAAAACGATCTTGCAAACCAACCTCGAAGCCGCGGACGAAATCGCGCGCCAGCTGCGCTTGCGCAACATTGGCGGTCTGATCATCGCCGATTTCATCGACATGAAGAGTCGCAAAGATCAGCAGTCTGTTTTCAATTTGATGAAGGAACGGCTGAGACGCGATAAAGCCAAAACCCATGTCTTGCCGATTTCGCAACTTGGCTTGATGGAAATGACACGGCAACGCGCGCAGGAAAGCCTGAGCGATACGATCTACGAGAATTGTCCTTACTGCGGCGGTCGCGGGGTGGTGAAAACTTCGATGACCACGAGCGTGGAGCTTCATCGCACCCTCAACACCATGATGCGAAAATATCAGGACAGCGTGCACGATTTTCGCGTCATCCTGAACCCGGACGTGCTGAAGCGCTTAAAGGAAGAGGACGAAGAATTGTTGATAGAACTGGAACGGCGTTACGCCGGCCGATTGATGTTCCGTGGGGATCCGACTTATCATCACGAAAAGTTTATCGTTACCGACGCGAACACCGGCGCCGAATTAAAATCGTAGGTTTTTGTCAATGGTCCACCTCCGCTGCGGGGAGTGCGGCAGGCCGGACCTGGCCGAATGGCGCGGCGTTTCCGGCCGACTCGCCGATTTAAGCGGAAATTGAGGGAATCGAAATTCCCCAGAGCCGGAGAATCCGCGTCTCGGGGAGCGGCATTTCGGGGGTTGACCGGGTGTCGCCGTTTTGTTAGAACCGCCGCCTTGGGTAAATTGGGGCTAAAATCAGTGCTTGACGCTAGGCGTCAGTTTCGTGTTAAAACCACGGGTGCATTGAAATTAACCTTCGATTGAGCCCTGAAACAGCCTCTAAAAAACAACTTATTTTTTTATTGACGAACTTCTGAAGAAACCCTAAACGCATAGCCAAGTTATGAAAAAACTGACCTTAACCTTTTGCGCATTGTTCGCACTCCTCGTAGTGGCGCCGGCCCTTTACGCCGACGGTCCGGAAAAATATTCCGGCAAAGAAAAAGAAGTGATGCAGCCGGCACCGCCCGTGTGCGATTTCTATCGCGCCCATGAATGGGACCTCGATATCTGGGGCTCCTACGCCTTTGCCGCCGACACCGGCCAAAACCCCTTCGATACCTCCAGGGTTTTGGGGGAATTGGTTAACGATCCATTTAGCCCTGACGAAGATCCGACCATTACAAATATAAACACCGGCCTTACCACCGATAACCCAATAGGCAACACAAACGAGCGCATCAATGTTGCGCGGATCAGCCACAACCAAATATTCGGCAGAGATGATTCGCTCGGCGGCGGTTTCGACGTGAAATATTTCTGGAGCAAATACCTTGGCGCCGGCATCGAAGGACTGGGTCTTACCGCGAAAAAGAATTTCGCCGGCGGCGGACTGCTCACATTGACCGGCCGCTTTCCGTTCGGCCGCTTTGCTCCGTATGTCACCGGCGGCATGGGCTTCATTGACGGCGGAGATACCCTTTACGAGTTTTTCAACGAGAAGCAGGCGTCGGGCTCTAGCAAGGAGGAAGAATTCTTCACGGTTGATCCCGTTGCCAACCACCACGTCAGGGCGCTTGGTCAGATCGGCGCAGGCATGGAATTCCGCGTGACCTGCCATATCGGGTTGATGGCCGACTTCACCTGGAACTTCGTCTTTGGTCAGGAAAACCATCCGGATAAATTCCAGACGATTACTGAACAGGGCCAAGATCTCCTCATATTTAACGGAATTGTGGTTAACAGTACCACGATCACCAACACGGCTACTAACCTCAAGCCGGGCCACGGTAGCGACAATCAAGATTTCGGAATGGCGCGATTTGGCGTCACCTTTTCCTACTAAGGTCAGAAAAGTTTAAATTTAAACGCCGGAACGGCTCGTGCGTTCCGGCGTTTTGCTTTTCCGAACGCTCATTGGAAGGATTCAAACGGGCGCTGTATGCTGTCCGGTGGGTGATCGGGCAACGGTTCGTGAATCTGCAAGAGCCAGCGAGGGCGGCCCCAACGCCGCGTCTCAGCCACCAGGTCGACGTTTGGATCGATAAATAATTGTGGCTTTCGTCCGTTAATGGAAACGAACATTCGCACCTGTACTTTGAGCGGCTTGGGGCCAGTGCGCAGCGTGACAGTCGCGAGATAACGCGCAAATTGCTGAACCATATCCGGCCTCCATCCCATCCGGGCAATTTGTCGCGCGTCCAGATATTCCTGCAGTTTTATCTGATATGTCTCGTCGTTATTGGGATCGGTGACATAAAAAAATGCCGTTGTCGTCTTCTGTCGAAGCAACATTTGCCAGCTAAAATGATGTTCCAGGTAGGTCCATTCGATGCCACCCGGATAGAAAAAGTGGGCCGACGGCACGAGAATTTGGATGGCAGTGTAGACGGCGAGGGAGCTCAAAACCAAGACGGGCCTTTTCGGAGCAGGCAACTTGCGCGTTTTCAGTTTGGCGGGTGTCATTGCCGGACGAGAAATGGAAATGATGCGGCGCGGCCAGCTTGGAGAGAGAAAAAGAGTTGTGGCTGCGATAGCCAGCCAGGGAAACATACCAATCGAGAAGAATTGCGCGTTGAGGAGATGGAAAATTACTACTAGACAGAACGCCGCAACCCGGGTCCGACGCCAAAACAGAAGCGGGGCAGCAAATAGATCGATCAGAAGTGCGGTGTAACTCGTTACGTAAGGCAGCCAGTCCTGGTGTGAAAATCGATCGACCAATGAGGAGTGAATGCTATGCGTCAGCCAGGTCCGCATCGGCTCGCCCCGCAGCCAGTCAGGCGCGATCTTTGCAATTCCTGCGAAAAAATAGACCGCGGCCATTTGCATGCGGAACACCCAAAGAGCCCCCGCCGGCGCGGTTTGTGAGCGGATTTTTGGGCGGAGCCACGAGTCCACGGACAACGCCCGATGCGCCGGAACGAAAATTAGCAGGAAACTAAACAGGCAGATGAGATAGGCGTGATTCACGTATCTGCCTTCATCGAGAAGGAAAAAATACGTATAGCTGAGACAAAAAAGAGCGGCGTTGAGGCGGTAGAAAAAACCAATCGCGATAAAAAGCGCGAATACGCCCATTATGTACCAGTGGATGTAGAGTCCGTTCCCAGCCCACGGATGAATCCATGAAAATCCGTAATACTTGAACAAGAACCGCGGTTGGATCCAGGCCGCGGCGATTTGGTGACGCAAGATCCAGACTTCGCAAACCATCAGCAGGCCGAATGCGATCCGAAAGAAAACGAGCGAAGCAATATCAACGGCGGCAAAAGCGCGGTTCTGTAGCTTGGCCGGAACAGTGTTAACGACTTTCATCGGGACCGATCGCGTAATGTTGACCTTATCGAATGCAATTGCACTGGCCAGAGCGATTGCAGTTTGCGAATGCGCGGGCGCATATGAAATTAACCTGATGTCTTTTGCGGAAACACTGAATAATCTGCCTCTTCGGAAATCGGATATTGTCAGCCGATTCGGGCAACTGATTGCGCCCAAAACGGACGCGGAGCTGGAATCGATGGCCCAGGCCTCGCGCTCTCTGACGCTGCAAAACTTTGGCCGGACGATGCGTCTTTTCGCACCGCTCTATTTGTCGAATGAGTGCATTAACAATTGTCGCTACTGCGGGTTTTCTCGGGACAACCCGATTTTACGCGTGACTCTCGGCGTGGAGGACGTCGTGGCTGAAGCCCGGTATCTTCGCGACGCCGGCTTCCGGCAGATCCTGTTGGTCGCGGGCGAGCATCCGAAATTTGTCAGTGGCGATTATCTCGTCGAATGCGTTCGGGCATTAGCGCCTGATTTTCCTTCGATCTCTATCGAAGTCGGTCCGATGACGAGCAACGATTATGTCCCCATCGTTCGCGCGGGCGCCGAAGGGCTTGTTGTTTACCAGGAGACATATCAGCGCGCGGTTTACGCGGAACTGCATACCGCCGGTCCTAAACGCGATTTTGATTATCGGCTCGATTGTCCCGAACGCGCCTACAATGCCGGGTTTCGCCGGCTTGGAGTCGGAGCGCTTTTCGGCTTATGGCGCTGGCAGGATGAAGCCGTCGCCCTTGCCGCGCATGTGGATTATTTGTTGCGGCGCTGTTGGCAGGCCCAAATCACCGTCAGTTTGCCGCGGCTGCGGCCGGCTGCGGGCGGATTCCGGCCGCTGTTTTCGATAAGTGATCGCGAACTGGCGCAGGTGGTCTGCGCTCTGCGCATTAGTTTTCCTCAGGTTGGGATTGTCTTGAGCACGCGCGAGCGCCCTTCCTTGCGCGATGCCTTGGTGTCGTTAGGCGTAACGATGATGAGTGCCGGCAGCCATACCGAGCCCGGCGGATACACCCGGCGCGGCACAGAACATTTGCACCAGACCGTGCGCGGTCGAATCATGCCGCCGGAGTTTCAGGACGGCGAAGACCAACTGGCCACCGGTCAATTTGAAATTAGCGACGACCGGCCGCCGGAAAGGATCGCAACCATTTTGCGGGAACAGGGCTTCGACCCGATTTGGAAGGATTGGGAGCAAGCGCTCTCTCACTGATGCGGATTTCACTCAACGGCGGGGAAGCAGACGCAGGTGGCGCGCAAACGGTGGCCGAACTGGTCGGACGCTTTGAATTGCCGCCCGAAACCATCCTAATCGAACATAACGGAGTTGCCTTACACCGCCGCGAATGGCCGCAAAAGGCGTTAACTGATGGCGACCAGATAGAAATTATTCGCGTTGTCGCCGGCGGCTAGCGGCGATTTAACGGGCCGCTTTAACTACCACGCGCATTCCGTCTCGCCGAACAACCGTGATGGAAGTGTTTGGCGCGATGAATTCGCCTTGCGTGATCACGTCAATAATCTGGTCGAGAAAACGCGCCTTGCCGCTCGGCCGCAAGATCGACAACGAAATTCCTTCGGTGCCTGGCGAAAGATCGATCGCAGTGGCAAATTCCCGAGGCACGCCGGCCAATGACGGACCGGGTGGATTCGAAGTCATAAGCGCGAAACGTTTATAGAAACTGGTGCGTGGCAAATACTTCGCAAGCAGCGCAATCACGATCGCAGCCGAGATAAGCGCGATGAAAAGATTACGCAGCGGAACGGCCAGCATGTCGCCCGTCGGGAAAAATGGCTGCTCCGGATAACGATCGATCATCGCCCAAAGCATTGAGGCGAGCATGAGCAGAACACCAAGCACTCCAAAAACGATTGTGGAATGGGCAAAGAAAAGAATCTCAATGAGCACGAGTGCCAGACCGAGAACAAAAAGCGCGACTACTTCCCAGCCAGCGAGACCGGCCAGATAATGTCCGAGAAAGAAAAGCGCGAAGCAGATCGCGGAGATAATTCCCGGTAAGCTTGCTCCCGGAATTTTGAATTCAAGGTAAGCGCCAACAATTCCGGCGAGCAAAAGCAACGGTGCAAGCGCTGTGAGCCAAAGCGCGAGTTGCTCGAAGCCAGTGGGATTGATCGAAACTACATTCCCTTTGAGGTCAGCTTTTTTTGTCAGATCGACAATCGACTCGGCGACTCCATCGGCGAGCAAAGGTTTCCCGTTTATTTTTTCGGTCGCTTCCTGGGTGTTGAGAGTAAGCAAAGTTCCTTTGGCGTGAATCACTCGATCGCCAATTTTCACCTCCTTATCCTTGTTCATGAAGGCCTCGCCGATTTCGGGATTGTGTCCATTTTTGAGTGCCGAGCCTCGGATCAAGGCAGACCAGTAGGAAATGGTTTTCTCGCGTGCGGTCAGGGGAAGATCTTCGCCGGTGGGCAAAATCGGTGCGGCCGCACCAATAGCACTAACCGGCGCCATGTAGATATGTTGTGTCGCCAGGGCAATGAGGGCGCCGGCTGATCCGGCGTTTGAATTGATAAATGTGTAGGTAGGAATGGTGGCGTGATTCAGCGCGCTCGTTATTTCTTCTGCGCTATCAAGCCGACCACCGTAAGTGTTCATCTCGAAAATGATCGCGCTTGCGCCGCTCGCTTCGGCGGTCTTGAGGGCGCGACGCAAGAAAGCGAGAAGGGAAGGCGAAATTTCGCCGTTAATCGGAGCAACGACGACATCACCTTTGTGGATGACTTCCCGAGCCTGACCAATTTCCAGCGTGGCCAGGACCGTGATCAAAACCAGGATCGACAATTTCTTCATTGTTTGGAAAGCGCCGCGGCGCCGAGTAAGTTTGGCATCGCTTCAGAAAGCAAACGAGCGAAAAATAAAACAGCCCACGTGATTCCATCGGAAACCATAGAGCAAGTCGCGGCCGCTAATGACATCGTCGAGGTGATCGGCTCGTATTTTCCGCTGAAACGGGCCGGCGCTAATTTCAAGGCGCTCTGCCCGTTTCATCAGGAGAAAACACCGTCGTTTCACGTCAATCCGCAGCGTCAGACGTTTCACTGCTTTGGCTGCGGAGTCGGCGGAAGCGTTTTCCGGTTCGTGATGGAATACGAGCATCTCGATTTTCCATCGGCCGTCCGAAAACTGGCGGCGCGCGTCGGCGTTCCAATTGTCGAGGAACGCGCGGCCGCGGACGAAGATCGACAACATGAAGCGCGCCGCACCTTGCTCAAACTCCACGCCGAGGCCACCGACTGGTTTCAGGAAAATCTTTTGAAGAAACCGTTCGCGGAAGCAGCCCGCGATTACTTGAAAAATCGTGGAATCGATAAACAGGTCGCAAAAAATTGGCAGCTCGGCTTTGCGCCGGACAGTTGGGATGCGTTCTTGAAATGGGCGCTCGAGCGCGGCTATTCGCGCAGCCAGCTGTTGCAAAGCGGACTGGTGAAGCCGCGGGACGAAGAGCGGCCCGGCAACGAAGTCTACGATCGATTTCGCGGCCGAATCATCTTTCCGATCTGCAACGACGTCGGAGAGGTAGTTGCATTCAGCGGCCGGTCGCTCGAGTCCGATCCGCAGGTCGCGAAATATTTAAATTCGCCGGAAACGCCGCTTTTCCAAAAAGGGCGGGTGCTTTTTGGACTGAACAAAACAAAGCGGGCGCTGATTGAAGCAAATATGGCGATCGTGTGCGAAGGCCAGCTCGATTTGATCAGTTTGTTTGAAGCTGGAATCAAAAATGTGGTTGCGCCACAAGGCACCGCCTTCACCGAACATCAGGCCCGAATTCTCAAGCGCTTCGTCGAGGAGGTGGTTCTCTGTTTCGATGCTGACCAGGCAGGGCGAAAAGCTGCCGAACATTCACTCGACGCTCTGCTGCAAAACGATCTAATCGTGCGTGTGGTCGACATGCCAGCGGGCGAGGACCCTGATTCGCTCGTTCGACGGAATGGAAAAGAAGAATTTGAAAAACGGGTCGCAGCTGCCCGCGACTTTTTTGATTACTGGATCGATCGCGAAGCCGCGATTGTCGATCTAAGCTCGCTTGGCGCAAAAATGCAGCTGGCGCGCAAGCTCGCCGAAACCCTTTCGCAGGTGCGCGATCCGCTCATGCGCGGCCAAGTCTCGAACAAGATGAGCGCGCGCCTTGGCGTTCCAGGATCTGAGTTCGAAAAACTTACGTCCAAACCAAGATCTGAGCGTGCTAGTGAAAGTGGTCGAGGTCCAACGGCCACTGGGGTGGCTCCGCGGCATGATATTGCCGTGCTTTGCCTTCTCGCCTTGCGCGATGAAGCGGCGCGCAAGTTTCTTCTCGAACAGAACTGGCGCGAAGTCTTGCCGCAAATCTCCGGAACGGAACTGCTGGTCCGGATTCTAGAGAGCGAATTGCGCCCGGACGACCCGGTCTCTGTGAATTCCTTTATGTCGCAATTGACGGCCGAAGAGGAGGGCGTGGTTTCTGCTTGGCTGATGCAAAAGATGCCGGCAAACGCGATAGAAGTGGCCGAGAGCTGGTGGAAAGGTCTAATTCAGGCGACTTTACGCCGACAGCTTGAGATTGCCGAGACGCGAATGCGCCTTCCCCAATTGACCACTGGTGAGGTTGTTAATTTACAGAAAGAAATTGTTGACCTGCGGGAGCAACTCCACCAGATTTCCCGGCTTTCGTCTGTTCCCGAGGCCGACCGGTGATTGTCGATCTATGGGAACGCTGATCGAAGGCCGTAAACCTTAACCCACAGTCTTGGCCAGGCATTCGAAAGAAAAGAAGGGCCTTCGCCGATCAACGGCGAAGCGTACGAAATCTAAGCGAGCCCATCGCGCCTCGGGTAGTAACGGTTCCGCGCCGCGGCTGGGATTAAAAGGACGAGCAACTATCACAGCCTTCAAAGCCAAGCGAATTACGCGATTGGTGCGCGCCCGCAGAGCGGCACCAGATTCGTTGCTCAAATCGAAAACGGAGGCTGAAGCGGCGAACGAAATCCAGCTTCGGCTTCGGGAGCTAATCAAACTGGCCAAGGAACAGGGTTATCTCACGTTTGACGATTTGAACGAAGCGCTTCCGGAGGGAATAACTGACGCAAACGAGCTGGATGCCATCCTGATCCGGCTACGAAAACTGGAAATCGACGTGATCGAAGCATCCGATGTCGATCGACATAAGGAAGTCAAAAAAGATCTCGACGAAGAGGAGGAAGAAAAACCGGAAACGAAGCTGGATATTCTCGATGATCCAGTCCGGATGTATCTCAAACAAATGGGTCAGGTCCCTCTGCTGACCCGCGAGCAGGAAGTGGAAATCTCAAAGCGGATCGAGGAAGCGGAAGTTATGGTGCAAAAGCACATCAACCGTTTCGGCTTCACTGCGCAAGCCCATCTCGATCTTGCCCAGAAACTCACTGAAGGCCGGGAGCGATTCGACCGCGTCATTCTCGACAAGAAAATCGAGAGTCGCGAGCGTTACATGAAAATTCTGCCGCGCTTATGCAAGCAGGTCGAAAAATTAGGTGGCGCAATTACCCAGAATTACGCGAAGCTCTCGAGCAATTCCTCTAAAGACACCAAGCGACTGAAAGCGTTTCAGCGAACGCTGTCTTCTTTGCAACGGCTCTATCCAAAGTTTTATTTCAAGCAAAAGGTCACCGAGGAGTTCGTCCATTTGGCCGATGAGCATTATCAGACCCTTTTGGCCGTTCAGAGCGAAACGCCGAAACATCGCCGCAGTGCCGGTGCGCGTTCACCGACCGGGATCAAATCGCGCGACTTGGAGAAATCGCTCTGGCTTTCGCTCGAAGAATACGCGGAACAATATCAATCTCTGAAAAACTGGTTGCGGAAGGCGCTCCGGGCCAAGACCGAGATGGTCGAAGCCAATCTGCGGCTGGTCATTTCCATTGCCAAAAAATATACCAACCGCGGTTTGTCATTTCTGGATTTGATTCAGGAAGGAAACATGGGGTTGATGAAGGCGGTGGAAAAATTCGAATACCGCCGGGGATATAAATTTTCGACCTACGCCACGTGGTGGATTCGGCAGGCCATCACCCGCTCAATCGCCGATCAAGCCCGGACGATTCGCATTCCCGTGCATATGATCGAGACGATCAACAAATTGATGCGGGTTCAGAAACAATTGGTCCAGGAGTACGGCCGGGAGCCGACGCCTGAGGAAGTGGCTGAAGAAATTCTGTTGCCAGTGGACCGCGTCCGGGCGGTTTTAAAGATGGCGCAGCAACCGATCTCGCTTCAGTCGCCTGTGGGCGAAAGCGAGGAGACAAATTTTGGCGATTTCATCGAAGACAAAGGCGCTGAAAATCCCTGCGACATGACGGCGATTGTGTTGCTAAAGGAGAAGATCAAGGATGTGCTCGAAACGTTGACCGAACGGGAACGTCAGGTTCTGGAGCAACGCTTCGGATTGGTGGACGGATACAGCCGCACCCTGGAGGAAGTCGGCCGCCAATTTCGAGTTACCCGCGAGCGTATTCGCCAAATCGAGGCAAAAGCATTGCGTAAGATGCGACATCCGACGCGTATTCGTCAGTTGGAAGGATTTTTGGAAGCGCCTGAAGTGTAAGACGTTGTCGGACGCGCGCCGGGCGCAACTTTCGGGATTCGACTTTGTTCAATTCGCGCAGGAAATGAAACGCGAAGACGACCAGCAATTATGGGATCTCCTCGGCCAGGCATCGCCCACCGAGCTTTCTCCTTTCTTTGCGCGAAACGTCGTTCGAACAATTCGGGAGCGTCCGCGCCGCTTCGCAGGAATCCGCAATTGGCTTAGTCCACGGAGGCTCGTTCCGGCAACGGCTTTGGTAGTGGCAGTCATCGCTGCGGTCCTGACGATGCATCAGCCGGCAACACTTAATCCGGCGGACAGTCCGCCGGATGTGATCGTAAAGATCGACCCGCAGGATTACGATGTCGTTGCCGATCTGGACGAATTGTTGGCCACAGACGAGAGCAGCTTGTGGGACGATACTCAAACATTGTAGGCGCAATCGCGACGATCGCGATTTTGATCATCGGCTCCGAATCGGCAAACGCGCAGCCGCAGGGAGCTCAAGGTCCGCATGGTCGCGGGCTGCCTCCCCCACGTCACGTTCCGAATCTGAACAATCCGCGGGATCGATGGATCGCAATGCCCCCGGAGGATCGACAAATATTTCGAAGGAACGCGGAGCGCTGGATGCAAATGGGCCCGGAGGAACGGAAGGTTTTGCGCGAACGGGAAAGAGTATACCGCGAGCGGGTGAAAATCGAAGTGGACGCTGCCTTGCGCGACTCCGGTTTGCGTCTAGAAGGGGAAAAACGGGACCAGTTTGAGCAGCGTTACCTGCAGGAAAGGCGTCGGATCGAGCACGCGCTACAGCAGGAAACGGAAGCGAGGCGTCAGGAGCAATTGCCCGCACTACGGGAGCGTTTGAAAAAGGAATTTCAAGAGGCGTCGCCGTCAGGTGCATCGACATCGGCACCGGTTGCGTCCACCTCGCCGAAAAAATAAGCTGGCGGGATATTGAACCCGCCAGTCTGAAAAAACGTTTCGCTGTTTATCTTACGCCTAGCGCCAGTGGCGGTGACGATACCCACGCGAGTAGTAGACTCGGTGTCCGTGATACCAATAAAATGACGGCCCACCATAGTACCCATAGTACGGTCTGTAGTACCCGTAATACGGATAGGGGTAGCCGTAGTAAGGATACCCATACCCGGGATATCCGACTCCGATGCCAATCGCGACACCGGCATTAGAACTGGGGGCTGTAGCGAACGCGAATCCACCCGCCACGAGCGCGATTAAAAGAAGCTTTTTCATGTTTTTATGTCACCTCCTGCAACCTACCAATTGAACCTGATTTAGACTCAAAAGTTGCTCAGATTATTCACAAGCTCGCGGCGCGATCGTATTTGGGGTAACCCGTCACGTAAATATCGGGTCCGATCCTTTCAAATTTTACCCTCTCGAGACGCGCGCCATCGTGGGTGCGAGGTGCGCCGCGTCCCCCAAAGGCAACGACTGGTCCTCCGGTGAAGATCGGAGCGACATAAATTTGCACCTTATCAATCAACCGCTCATCTAAAGCGTGACCGAGGATGTCTCCGCCACCTTCGATCATGACACTGGTTATCTTTTTCTGTCCCAGCTCGGCCAAAACGACGCCGAGCGACATTTTACGATAAACAAAACTATTCTTGGCGAAGCGATCTGTGAAAAAGCGAGCGCTCCGCGGGAGTTTTCCTGAGCGAGTCATCACCACGCGCGCCGGTTGGCGGACTTGGCGCCGACTTCGCGCGGTCAAACGCGGATTGTCGATGCGAAGCGTTTCGGCGCCGATCAAAATCGCGTCCGTTTGCCCGCGCAGCGTTTGCGCGTGCTGACGCGAGGTCGCGCTTGTAATCCAGCGCGATTCCCTTTCGGGGCGGGTCAAACGTCCATCTAAACTCATTCCGCATTTCGCAATTACGAACGGAATTCCGGTAGCGATCCATTTATTAAAGGCTTCGTTCAATGCAGCACATTCTTCCGCGAGTACGCCCGTTCTCACTTCGATCCCGGCATCGCGTAAAATTTCGACTCCGCGCCCGCGATGGCGCGGGTTCGGATCGGTCGCGCCAATGACGACGGATTTTACTCCGGCCCGGACGATCTGGTCGGTGCACGCGCCGGTGTGACCAGTCGTTGAACACGGCTCCAATGTGACATAGAGCGTCGCGTCTTTCGGAACCTTGCTTCGAAAACTTTTGAGACACTCAATTTCGGCGTGAGGGAGTCCGGCCTGGCGATGGTGTCCGCGAGCGACGATTCGATTCCTGACAACTAAAACGGCGCCGACCGCCGGATTCGGACTCGTTCGTCCGAAGGACTTTCGCGCTTCAGAGAGCGCACTGGACATGAACCGTTCATCATCAGTCATCTTGAGAGCTCAAATATTCTGTGGCGCAGAACATGAGCAAATGTTTTGATCCTCAAGACGGGGAGCTTTTCTGCTTGGCGAATCTCTCGCCGCAGACTTAGTTAGAGTGACCCCCAAGATTATGGCCACCAAAACCGAAGAGAAATCCGGCGCAGAGAAGGTAGTTGCCGCACGAAATAAGAATTTGGATCTGGCAATTCAGCAAATCGCCAAAGACTACGGTGAAGGCGCGATCATGCGCCTGGGCGCTGAAAAGATCGTCGACATCGATGTTATTCCGACCGGCAACATTTTGATCGACCGCGCGCTGGGCGTAGGCGGATTTCCGCGGGGTCGTGTGGTTGAAGTGTTCGGGCCCGAGTCTTCCGGAAAAACGACGCTTACCCTCACCGTGATCGCGCAGGCGCAGAAGCGCGGCGGCCTGGCCGCATTCATCGACGTTGAGCACGCCCTAGATCCGCAGTACGCGAAAACGCTTGGCGTTAATCTGGATGACTTGCTTGTTTCGCAGCCCAGTTCCGGCGAAGAAGCACTGCGCATTTGCGAAACGCTGATTCGCTCGAATTCGCTCGACGTCATCGTTGTCGATTCCGTCGCCGCGCTGGTCACGCGGGCCGAACTGGAAGGCGAGATCGGCGACGTCACGGTCGGCGCGCAGGCGCGGCTGATGAGCGCGGCCTTGCGTAAACTGACATCGCTCATTTCCAAAGCGCGCACCACCTGCATTTTTACCAACCAGATCCGGGAGAAAATCGGCGTTATGTTCGGCAATCCGGAAACAACTCCGGGCGGAAAGGCGCTGAAATTTTACGCCAGCGTCCGGATCGACATTCGTCGGATTGGCGCGATCAAACAGACTGACGGTGCCGTCATGGGCAATCGCACGCGCATTAAGGTCGTGAAAAATAAGGTCGCGCCCCCGTTCACCGAAGCCGAATTCGACATCATGTACAACGAAGGCATTTCTACCACCGGCTCGCTTCTCGATCTTGCTCTAGAAAAACAGGTCATCGAAAAGCGCGGCTCATGGTTGAATTACAAAGGAACCCAGCTGGCGCAGGGACGCGACGCGGCCAAGGAGGTGCTGAAGAGCGACCGCAAGCTTTACGAGGAGATCGAAGCCGCCGTGAAAGCCAAGCTGAACGAGGACAAAGAATAAAAGAGGCACGCAAGATCGACATGTTCTCTCAAATCATTCACTTTCGAATGGTCGCCCTGGTTTTGTTTTGCGCTGGGTCGACGGTTTCGCTCGCCGTCGCTAAGAATGAACCGCCTCCACGTTTGATGTCGGGACTGGGCGCGGTTCATCATCCGGTCTCGACCAAAAACCGTGAAGCGCAGCAGTTCTTCGATCAGGGACTGAAACTCGTTTACGGTTTTAATCACGACGAAGCGCGCCGATCGTTTCAACGCGCAGCCGACCTCGATCCGAAATTGGCAATGGCTTGGTGGGGCGTGGCCCTGACTCTCGGACCCAATTACAATTTGCCGGTCGATCCCGAACGCGAGAAAGCCGGTTACGATGCGGTCCAGCGCGCGCTTTCTTTGCAGGACAATGGGTCTGATCCGGAGCGCGCTTACATCAACGCGCTCGCGGTTCGCTACTCAAACGATCCACATGTCGATCTTCACGCGCTCGATCGCGCCTACAAAGAGGCCATGGGCAAATTAGCAGCCCGCTATCCCGATGATTTGGATGCCGCGACTCTTTACGCTGAGAGCGCGATGAATCTCAATCCGTGGCGGCTTTGGGCGGCGGACGGAAAACCGGCAGAAGGAACTGAAGAAATCGTCGCGACACTCGAATCGGTCCTGAGACGCGATCCGAATCATCTTGGCGCGAATCATTATTATATTCATGCGGTTGAAGCCTCGCTTCACCCCGAGCGCGCGTTGCCGAGCGCGGCGCGTTTGGAAAAATTAGCTCCGGCCGAAGGTCACCTCGCGCACATGCCGGCGCACATTTACGCGCGGGTGGGCGACCATTTTGCATCGGCGCATTGCAACCAAGTCGCCATCGCGGCGGACAAGAAATTTCTCGGCGAAACGCAAGAGCAGGGCGTTTACCGAATGATGTACTACAGCCACAACCTTCACTTTCTCGCGTTTGCCTCCTGTATGAACGGCAATTTTGTCGAAGCTAAAGATGCCGCAGCCAAGCTGGTTGCGAATGTTGCACCTGGCGTAAAAGCAATGCCTGACCTCGAAGGGTTCCTACCGACCCCGATGGTTGTACTGTACGCGTTCGAACGTTGGGGCGATCTTTTGAAATTGCCGGCGCCAGACGCATCATTCGTCACCACCAATGCAGTCTGGCATTCGCTTCGCGGACTCGCTTTTGCCAACACCGGCAAGCCCGCGGAAGCAGAACAGGAGCAAAAACAATTTCGCGATCTAGTGGCCAAAATTCCTCCGGAAAAGATGTACGACCAGCTCAACAAGGTGGCCGCCGTTTTCAAGATTCACGATAATCTGCTCGCGAGCGCGATCGCGCACAGCCGTCACGACGACAACGCGGCGATCGATTTTCTCAAACAAGCCGTCGCGGGCGAGGACGCGCTCAATTACAGCGAGCCGCCCCCGTGGTATCCGCCGGTTCGCCCAACCCTTGGCCGATTATTGCTAGCCGCAAATCAGGCAGCTGGAGCCGAGAAGGTTTTTCGCGAAGATCTCGACCGAAATCCCCGCGACGCCCGTGCCCTTTCCGGTTTGCGCGATTGTTTGAATACGCAGGGCCGCAAATACGAGGCCGACCAGATCGATCAACAATTTCACGCTGCCTGGAAAGTTGCGGACGCGACCAGCGTCTCGGAAAGACGGTGATTCGAAGCGACCTGAATTAGTCGCATCCAATAGCGGGATTCGACAATCGCTTTCTCAGCGCGGTGGAAAATGAATTGTGTAGAAGGCGACTCGGCCTTGCCTGTCAAAGTACGGCCGAATTTCGGCATCGGCGTCGCCGTTTTCAGCGAGGTAGGAATAATAAACGCTTTCGGGCGCGACCGCATATTCGTGCGGATGCACTAGATACAGGAAGTTGGGGTTTCTCACCAGCGGCGTGCCCGTCGGTATTCTGTTTCCCAGTCCCCAAACTGGCTCGTAAAGTTTCGGTCCATTGGTAAGGAACTCCAGTTGTTCGTTAAAACCCCAATCGACGCTAACGATCATCAGGTCTGTGCGATGCCCATTTTCTCGGCAAAACGCGTCGAAGGTATCGCTCCACCGGCCGCGGCCACCGGTTTCTCTGATCAAAGTTTGCGTTCTCGAAATAATCCATATGTGACTGGCCACCAGCACTGCGATCGCTATTGATGTAACAGTTTGAGCGGCGACAGCAGACCGCTTCGATGCGAATCTTGTGTTCCAAACGGCGATAGCCGCAAACGCAGTGATGAGTTGTGGCAAAGGAAAAACGAGGACGGAGTGATGAATTCGGACTGCACCCGGAAGAACCCACACGCCGATCGTAATCAACGCAGTCGACAACAGTAGAAATCGAGCAACTCGGGCATGACTTTTTTTCCGGCTTATCGCCACCGCCGTTAGCCACGCGGCACTCGCGATCAGGACAATTACGCTGGCGAGCGAGCGTACTTGAGTCGACTGCTCGAACATTTTCTCAAAAACGCCGCCGGCATCCATCAGGCGATAAAAATACGAACCGTCGTAGGTCGAAATGATCGTGTGCAGCTTGTCAGCAAATTCAGCCGGTCCGGCGGAAGCCTTTCCGGAGAGCCCGAACCCAAGTAGTCCCGGCATCTGGATTAGCATCGGCGATGCGGTCAAAAGGAAACCAAAACAAGCGAATGCGCTGAACGCGATGAAATGTCCGCGCAGGGTCCGCCACAATAATCTTCCATAACAGAAAATACTGGCTATGGCGGAGCCGATCAGCAGAACGGCAAAATCGATCTTGTTAAAAAATCCGAGCCCAGCAAAAAAACAGGCAAAGAAAAGTTGCGCCGATCGCTTTTCCCGGCACCACCGCACGATCAGATAAAAACACGCACAACGGCAAATAAAACTGGGACCAGTAGCGCCCCAGTCCAAGATACCGAGGAAGAAATAAGCCGGATCAGTCGCCAGCACTGAGCCAGCAATCAGGGCGGCGTAAACGCCCAGCCAGCGCCAAGTAGCTAGCATGAATAAAAGCAGGGCGATTGATGCCCAGCACAAATTGCTCAGCCGAAGAACGGCCACGTTGGCTCCAAATAAGGTAAAAGGAGGCATCAACATCCAACATTTCAACGCGCCAAGGTATCGTTGCACAAACAGGGGAAATGGACGCCCGTGAAAAACGGTAATTTCATTGTTAGGCATGTGTTGGCCGTGGACCTGACCAGTGACGAAATCCTTCGCCATTCCGGCGAAGACCGCCTCGTCATAATAAAGCCCTGGGACGGATAAATTTTGCCGCGCCAATAACGCCATCATTGTCGCCAGCGCCAACCAAACCAGCAGGACGATGACAAACTCGCGCCTGGAATCGCGTGAGTTCGCTTCCTTAGCTTCCAACGTCATATCGGTCCCAGATAACCACAAATCGACACTAATTCAGAGTGAGGTTTTCAGATTTTCAGAATTCGTGTTTATTCGTGTTCATTGGTGGTTAATAGCTTCATGACCTCGGCCCAGATCCGGCAATCGTTTCTCGATTTCTTTCGCGAGAAGAAGCACACCATCGTGCCGTCGTCGTCGCTTTTGCCGGACGCGCCCAATCTGCTTTTCACCAACGCCGGCATGAACCAGTTCGTGCCGATTTTTCTCGGGCAACAGAAACCGGCGTGGAATCCGCCGCGCGTGGCCGATACCCAAAAGTGTATTCGCGCCGGCGGCAAACATAACGATCTCGAAGACGTCGGGCTCGATACTTATCACCACACTTTCTTCGAGATGCTCGGGAACTGGAGTTTTGGCGATTACTTCAAAAAGGAAGCGATCGAATGGGCGTGGGAATTAGTGGTCAATCGCTGGAAATTTCCGGCGCAACGGCTTTACGCGACCGTTTACAGACCTGGACCTGGCGAACCGAGCGAATTCGATCAGGAAGCGCATGATCACTGGGCGCGATTATTTCAGGATGCGGATCTCGATCCGAAAATTCACGTCGTCAGCTCTGGCAAGGCCGATAATTTTTGGATGATGGGCGATACCGGTCCGTGCGGACCGTGTTCCGAGTTACATGTCGATCTTACGCCGGACGGCGACACTCGCGGTTCGCTGGTTAACAAAGACGACCCGCGCAGCATTGAGATTTGGAACCTGGTTTTCATTCAGTTCAACGCCAACCCGGACGGGTCATTCGCTCCGCTCCCGCAGCGGCACGTCGATACTGGAATGGGCTTCGAGCGCGTGACCGCGATCATCCAGGGCACAAGAAATCTCACCGATTTTTCCTACACGATCTCCAATTACGAGACCGACATCTTCCGCCCGATTTTCGATGACCTCGAAAAACTCAGCGCCAAAAAACACGCGAGTACCCTTCCGGATTCTTCGGATCGGGGAGCGCACGCGCCCTCGCGTGCAGCGGTTGGCGCCTCGCCAACCGCATCCGGCGAGGCGCCGGCTGCAACACCCGAGGCGGGTGTGCTCCCCAGAACGGAGCAGGAGAAGATCGACATCGCATTTCGAGTGATCGCCGATCACATTCGCGCGCTCAGTTTTGCAATAGCCGACGGAATTATTCCGTCGAACGAAGGACGCGGCTACGTTCTGCGCCGCATTTTGCGTCGCGCGGTCCGCTACGGACGCAGCCTCGACTTACATGAACCATTCTTTTTCAAACTTGTGGATGTTGTCGCCAAAACCATGGGTGACGTCTTTCCCGAGGTCCGCGCAAAACAAAAACAAATCGAGGAAACGATCAAACGAGAAGAGGAATCGTTTAACAAAACACTCGACGCTGGACTCGTAATCTTCGAAGTGGCTTTAACCAATTCGATATCGGAGGCGTTCTACGAACAGCAATCGATCAAAAGCTGGAGCGTAATAACCGAGCATGGGCAGCGCACTGTCAAAAGAGAGGACAGCGATCCGGTTGTTGTTTCTGCGGACGAAAACAATGCCGAACGTTTTAAAGAATTTTTCGGCAAAGTCCCTAGAATTTCCGGATACGATGCGTTTACGCTATTCGACACGTACGGATTCCCGCTCGATCTGACCGAGTTGATGGCGCGGGAGCGCGGGCTGAGTGTCGACGTCGCTGGTTTTGAAAACTTGATGGATCAACAGCGTGATCGTGCGCGCAAGGCTCAGAAAAAAGAAACGATCGCGGTTGAAGGAGAATTGGCCGCCAACCCGACAAAATTTCTCGGCTACGATTTTTTGGAAACAGAATCAGTTGTCGAAGCAGTTTTGCCGGGACAAAACGCGGGAGAACTCGCGGTTGTCCTCGATCAAACTCCACTTTACGCGGAGATGGGCGGACAGGTTGGCGATCGCGGATTGCTGCACGTGCCCGGCCACGATCGGACTGAAGTGGGCCAGCTGCGCGTGATCGACACGCAAAAACGCGGTGATGTCTTCGTGCATCGCACGAAACTGGTTGAAGGTCGCGCGCCAGAACCGGGTGAAGCCGTGCGCGTTTCGGTCGATGCGGATCTGCGCAAGCTGATCCAAGGACATCACACGGTGACGCATTTGCTGCATTGGGCACTGCATCAAGTCGTAAGCAAAGATGCGGCGCAGAAGGGGAGTTACGTCGGGCCGGACAAATTAACGTTTGATTTTTCGAGCGCCGCGCTCACGCCGCAACAGAAGCGCGACGTGGAAAAACTGGTGAACGAAAAGATTGCCGAGAATGCGCCGGTTTCGTGGACGGAGATTCCGTACGCAGAGGCGAAAAAGCACAAAGAGATTCAACAATTCTTTGGCGAGAAATACGGTGACAACGTGCGCGTGGTGCAGATTGGCGGTGATCCAAAGAAATTGAACGGCTACTCGATGGAGCTGTGCGGTGGCACCCACGTAAGATCGACAAGCGAGATCGGCCCGTTCCGGATCGTGAAGGAAGAAGCGATCGCGGCGGGGACGCGACGAATCGAAGCCGTCGCCGGCGATGCCGCGCGCTTATGGGCGCGTGAAGAAGCGGCGCGCCAGCAGGAAAGATTTGAAACGTTATCGCGGAAGAAGGCTGACCTGTCGCCGCTGCCGGTCTTCACGGACACGGTGCAAACAGACGAGATGTTGAAGCAGATCGACGCGCGCACGGCGCATCTGGAAAAACTCGATCTCGATGTTCGCGAGTGGGAAAAGAAACACGCGAAGGAAGCCGAGGCCGATTTGCGCAGCCGCGCGGCGCAAATCGCGAATGATCTGGCGCTGTCCAAAGTCGGCCAGAAAAGCTGCGTGACCAGCGTGCCAGATGCCGACGCCAAATTGTTACAAGCGGTCGCCGACGCGTTAAAGCAAAAATTTGATGGCCCGATCGTTCTTGCTGGAGCGAAGGACGGCCACGTCGCGCTTGTAGTAATCGTTCCAAAGGCGCTGACTTCGAAGATTCAGGCAAACAAAATCATTCAGCAAATCGCGCCAATCGTCGGTGGCAAAGGCGGCGGCCGTCCGGAAAGCGCGCAAGGGGGCGGGACCGACCCGGGCAAGATCGACGAAGCACTCGCCGAAGCGAAGCGATTGCTGACTTAGTCTGACGGTAGCGCGAGGGTGATAAAAAAGGTCGCAGCCAGCGCAAGAGATAGCACCATCAGATAAATAAAACCGCCAGTGAAAAACTTGAGCGTGCTGATGAACCACCCTTGTCGATACACACGACGGATCGAAAGGAAGATTTGAGCGACGAACGCGATCCAGAGGAGCGCGATCACCCAGCCAGCTATCGCAGCGGGCGCCACGCGGTTAAGTCCCATGGTTGCGAGCACGATCAGCATCACGCTGGTATAAAGGAATGTATGGATGTGCAGGGCGTAAATCAGGTGGTCAATGTAAAAAATATGGCGGCGCACGTAGAGAACTTTCAGGACAAACGCGAAGAGTGGGATGCAGCAGAGCATCATGTAAGGGAGATTGTTGAAGAGCGTGCTAATGAAGAGTCCCATTTTCGTTCCGTGTTCGCCCATTTTGTCCTTGGCCCGCGCTTCCAACCAGCGCTCGAACGGGGTTAACGATTTGTTCCCGTCCGCATCGAAGACCACAAATGGTCGATCCGTCACCGGCCCGTAAGTTTTGGCGCCTCCGCTTGACGGAGCGGGCGAAGGCGAAGACGGCGTCGGAAGCGAAGGCGCGCCAGAAGCCGGCGGTGCGGTCGGAGCGGAAGGCCCGACTAGTGGCGAAGACGCCGGCGGTGGCGATGTTTCTTCAAGAGCTTTCTGCAGTTTTGCACGAACGTCTGGTGGCAGATCTTCTTTTTTCAGCTCGGCCTGAATCTCAGCGCGATCCTTTGGGCCGAGTTTGCCCGGATCCATGTGAATCCCTTTCGTCCAGTAATTAATGGCAAAGAAGAACAAGATGCTGGCCAAGAGGTAAAGACGAAGGGGATTAAGATAACGAACCCGTTTGCCGGCAAGAAACTCGTTTGTTAGCTGCCACGGTTTGACGAGGAGCAGACCGATAGTGGCGAAAAATTTGGAGTCCCAGTTCAGAAACGAGTCGAGAACATCGACAATCACGTGCCGAAACGAGCGGCGATAATCGATCGCCGCTTGTCCGCATTGCGCGCAATGCGGACCGCTTAACTCGGCGCCGCAATTTTCGCAATGTGTCAGCGGCGGAAGTTGTCGATCTTTGCCTCGCCCAAACCAACGACGGCGCGCAGTTCGCTCGACTGCGGAAATTGCAGTGTCGCCGAGGATAATTTTTGCGGGTTCGTCCGCCATGGCGGTGTGAGATTACAAAAATGCGACCGGGTCGTCTACTTTGTAAGGCCACGCCTGGCTTGACGTTATAATTCGCAATCATTAAATCGGTGCGATGAAAACACTCAAAACAACGGTTGTGATTTTACTGTCAATTTCCGCGCTCGGACTCAATTCGGCTTTCGCGCGTCAACCATATATGGACAATGCGCTGCATCATTTGCGCGAGGCGCGTGAAGCGTTGCAAAGAGCCGAGCCGAACAAAGGCGGTCATCGCGAGCGCGCGCTGGAGCTTGTAGATCGAGCCATCGCGCAAGTGGAAGAAGGCATCCGGTTCGCACGCTAGACGCCACAGAAAACATTTCGAAAATCCGGAGTCTGCCCCTGAAGAGACTCCGGATTTTTTTTAATCGCGCAAAAAGAAAAGCGCGGTCGAACCGAAGATGCCGATGACGTACAAGACGGCGTCGTTACTAATGAAGTAGGGATAAACCATCAGGGCGATGCCGAGGAACATCGGCTTCCACAAGCTCATTCGCTTTCCGTACATGAAAGCGACGAAACCGATCGAGCCAAAGACGCAGCCACCGATCAAGTTGGCGGCGCTTAAATTGATCATGCTCGATAAACGAGCTAATTGCGCGCCACGCATCGGAAAGTTGTGGTTGACCGCCGGTAAGCCGCGATGACACGATTCGGGAAAATTACCAATGGCACTTGAACTTTTTCGGAAGAAAAGCCCGGACCATTTGATCGCTGAAGCGGCTTCTCCCGAGCGGCAAATGAAGCGGGCATTGGGTCCATTCGCTCTCACCTGCATTGGCATTGGCGCAATCATCGGGACTGGAATTTTCGCGCTAGCGGGAACGGCGGCGGCCGGTGAACAAGCACAGACGGTCGGGTCGATTTTGAAAACGCCGGTGCTCAATTTCATTCAGTCGTGGATTAGCCATGCGCCGCTTGTCTTTGGTCGCCCCGGCGCCGGTCCGGCGGTGATGCTCTCATTTGTGGTCGCCGCCGTGGCGTGCGGTTTTGCCGCTCTTTGTTATGCCGAGCTGGCAGCGATGATCCCGGTTTCGGGTTCAGCTTATACCTATTCTTATGCGACGCTCGGGGAGCTGATCGCCTGGATCATCGGTTGGGATCTGATCCTCGAATACGCGGTCGGCAACATGGCGGTGGCGGTCGGCTGGTCGGGTTATTTTGTCAGACTGTTCGGCAGTCTCTTTGGATTAAAATTTCCAGTTTGGGCAGTCAACGATTACGCGACTGCCAAAACGATTGTGGCTCAGGGCGGTGAAGCTCTGTCGAATTTTTCCTCGGCGACAATTCCGACCATCGCCGGCTATCCGATCGCGCTCAATCTTCCGGCGCTGCTCGTTGTCGCGGCCGTGACCGCCCTTTTGATTTATGGAATTCGCGAGAGCGCGCGAACCAACAATACCATCGTGATTATTAAACTCGCAGTGGTCGTTTTCGTAATCTCGTTTGGCGGGTTCATGATTCATCCAACCAACTGGCATCCATTTGTTCCGACTGGCATCGGCGGAGTGATGAGTGGCGCGGCCATTGTCTTCTTCGCTTTCATCGGATTCGATGCCGTGTCCACGACCGCGGAAGAGACGAAAAATCCACAGCGCGACATGCCGATTGGAATCATCGCCAGCCTCATTATTTGCACGGTGCTCTATGTTTTGATGGCGGCAGTGATCACTGGCATGCGAAAGTACACAACTTATTTTGGCGACCCGGCAGCGGTCGCGACCGCGTTTTCTGGTTATCCTTGGGCGCAAGCGCTCATCAGCGCCGGCGCGCTCGCGGGCATCACTTCAGTCTTGCTCGTATTCCAACTGGGCCAGCCTCGCATTTTCATGGCGATGGCGCGCGACGGTTTGCTTCCGCAATATTTCGCGAAAATTCATCCGAAGTTCCGCACACCGCATATTACCACCATTTGGACCGGCGTTTTTGTCGGCGGCATTGCTGCTGTGGTCGATATAGGGTCGCTCGCTGATCTGACTAATATTGGAACCCTCTTCGCCTTTATCCTTGTTTGTCTCGGCGTCGTTATCTTGCGACGCACTGATGCCAATCGGCCGCGGCCGTTCCGCGTTCCGCTGAGCCCGTTGTTTCCAATTCTCGGCGTCGTGTTTTGTTTCGTGTTGATGATGAGCCTGCCCCTTGAAACGTGGATTCGTTTCTTTGTCTGGCTCGTGATCGGCCTCGCGATTTACTTCCTTTACGGAGTTGGCCACAGCAAGCTGCGCAGCGGCGTCGACGCCGGCATTACCGAAGACGAGCGCCGCTGATTAAACCGTAAGATTGGGGTGTAGCCACGGCTCTGCGAGCCGTCAACCCTCTCAACGCTGCACAGCAGCGTAGCTACAAAACTTACGCCGCTTTCTGCTCGTGGCTCGCCTTGTCGTCTTTCTCGAGCCAATCGAATAGGGTCGTCTTGGCTGGATCGAGTCCGAGCGGTTTTAGTTGTTCAACAAACCATTCCCGTTTTTCCGGATTGTTGTACGGATTGTCGGCGGTAACTTCATCGCCCCAGCGTTTGATCTCGTCCGGCGTTTTCTTTTGACCGTTGCGATTGAGCCATTCCACCATTTCCTGATCGCTCGCGCCGTTTTCGATTTGCGCTTTGAAGTCGTCGCCCTTCACGCCTTTGAAACCGAAGAGCGTGTTATCGAGCGGACAATCGAAATGGTATTCGCCAATATTGCCGGCCACGAGCGCGCGGCATTTGTCGATCGTGCGCCCAAGTATGGCGTAACCGCCAACGCGGATGCGCGGACTGCGCGGTGCTTCCTTTGTCAGATCTTTCCCTATCACCTTCGTATTCATATTTCACCCTAGCGGCAAAGGAAGTTGTCGCAAGACCGACAACCGTGCTGCTTGTAGCGGCGCTCTACGAGCGTCGTATTATTTTTCTTTCTGAGATTTCGAGCGACGGTCGTAGACCGCCGCTACAGAAGAATGCAAAAAATTATCTGTCGATCTTTGCTTTGGTTTGCTTGCGCCGCGAGCCTGCATGCTGAATCGCCGCGGATCCTGCCGCCACCCTCTGGAAAACTTTATCACGGATTTTATTGGGGCGGAGTTGGCACCGATACGCACGACCCGACTGAGCACGACGTCACGTCTGCGGATGTGGCGGGCTACGAGCAAGGAATCGGGAAGAAAATCGCATGGGTCTATTTTTCAAACAACTGGTTCGAATCGCGAAAATTCCCCGTTGCGATGTGCAAGTGGATCCGAGATCTCGGCAAAGTTCCGTACCTGCGGCTGATGCTACGTTCGGATGTCGATCAGCGCCACGGCGAGAAAACTTTTTCGCTTCAGAAAATCATTGCCGGCGATTTCGATGTCGATCTTCGCGCGTGGGCGCGCGATGCCAAAACGTTTGGCTCGCCGATCTTGATTGAGTGGGGGACCGAACCGAACGGGAATTGGTTCAGTTGGAACGGCAAATGGAATGGCGGAGCAACTGAAGGACCGAAGCGCTACATCGCGGCTTATCGCCACATTGTCGATCTGATGCGGGCGGAGGGCGCGGACAATCTGACCTGGGTCTGGCATGCGAACTGGTACGACGAGCCGGAAGCGAAATGGAACGCGTTCGAGAATTATTTTCCAGGCGAGAATTACTGCGACTGGGTCGCCCTGAGCGCGTACGGGGCGCTTACGCCGCAAACCAACGAAGGTCTCGAGAGTTTTCGTTTCAAAATTGGTGAAGCGTATCCGCGCCTGATCAAACTCGTCCCCGGAAAACCGGTTATTGTCGCCGAGTTCGGCTGCGATTTACACAATCGAAACATCGATGTCGTCCGCTGGGCGCAGTCAGCGCTTGAAGATCTCTTTTCAAATCGCTGGCCGGCGATTGTTGGCTTCTGTTGGTGGAACGAAGGCTGGCAAAACGACGACCACAAAAAACACGATACCGACATGATCGTTTTGCATGACGTAGAGCTGACGACAGTTTTTCGCGAAGAGTTCGCTGCGCATGCTCAACAAATTCAAGAGACGATTCAAATGACGAAGCACGAATGACGAAGGACGAATGACGAAGGACGAAGGAATGACGAAGCACGAATTGCTCTTCGTCATTTGATCATTCGAGCTTCTTTCGACATTCGACATTCGGATTTCGTCATTCGCCGGACATGACAACAACGCAAACGCGTCGCATACTTTCCGGTATGGTTAAGGTCGATATTACTTACACCGGCGATCTTCATTGCGACGCGACCCACGGGCCGTCGAAGTCCAAGCTCGCGACAGACGCGCCGACCGATAACAAAGGAAAAGGCGAAGCATTTTCGCCGACCGATCTCGTTGCGACCGCGCTCGGCACGTGCATCAGCACGACCATGGGACTCAAAGCCGAATCGCTCGGTGTCGATCTTCGCGGGATGAAAGTTTCGGTGCAGAAAGAAATGTCGAAAGACGCGCCGCGCCGGATCGTCGCGCTGCCTTCGGAAGTCCATATTCCACTTCCGCCGACTTCGCCGCACCGTGAAGTGCTGGAGCAGACAGCGCTCAATTGTCCGGTGCACAAGAGTCTGCCGTCGGAAATTGATCGGCCGACGAAATTTTTCTGGGAAGGGTGATGTTGTAGCCGCTTCGCTGTGCGAAGCGTCGCGCCCCCCACAGGGCGGCGGCTACAGTGAACCCGGATACAGCCAATCCACGTAATCTTTCACGCCGCGCTCGAGTGAGAACTGCGGTTGGTAACCGAGCGCGCCGCGGACCTTGTCCAAATCTGCTTCGGTGAAGTTTTGGTAATGCGCGTGCGGATTTTCAATGTAATCGGGCTGAAATTGTGTGCCGAGACATTTGTTGAGCACGTCGACCAGTTCGTTGAACGAGCGCGCTTGACCCGAGCCGAGATTGTAAATTCCGCTCTCCTTCGCTTCGAGCGCGAGAATGCTTCCTTCCACCACGTCCTTCACGTAAACGAAATCGCGCTTTTGATCGCCTTGTTTGAAAATGCGCGGCCGCTGGCCGGCCTTCATTTGCTGAGCCAGATGGTAAATCATACTTGCGGGCACCCCTTTGTGCGCCTCTCGCGGACCGTAAACATTGAAATAACGCAGCCCAATGATGACCCAGGGCGGGTTTTCCTTCGCTTCGCGGATCGCGAGATTGTCCAGGATCGCTTTCGAAAAAGCATAGATGTTCGCCGGCGCGGCCCCGTTTGATTCAACGCTGGCCGCGGTTGCCGGACCATAAGTGGATGCTGATGACGCGTAAACAATTCGAGTTTTGTTGGGGCGCGCGAAATTCAGCAGCCGTCGAAAACTTTCGACGTTGTCATGCACCTGCACGAATTGATCGTGCAACGTCGTGTCCGTGATCGACGCGAGGTGGAAAATGGCGTCGAATCCCGCGGCCGCGGGATCGCCGAATTGTTCGCGCCAATCCAGGGCGGCGAGATTCTGCGCTACGAAATCGCCGCGGTAGCCGCGCAGATTTTTAAAATCGCCGGAGCGAAAATCGTCGATCACGGTGAGGCGCGCGTTGGGAAACTTGTGTTGCAAGGCAAGAGTCAGGTTCGAGCCGATAAAGCCGGCTCCGCCGGTGACGAGAAAGCTGGGCGACGAATTCGAAGCAGTCACGGCGGCAATTATAGCGCGGCTAATCAAATTTGTCTTGAGCGCGCAAGGGCAAAGGAGTAATTCTTCGCCACGGCGAATCCGTCCTGTGGCGGATCGACCTTAGTTCTTTGTGAGTTTGAAAAAGTGGATCGGCGCGAGAAATCCCGTGCAAACCGGGAGCAGTTGCGCTGCTGTAACTGGATACGACTTCCCAGGGCCAATCGTTGCCATGAGGCGACGGTGAAGGCGGGAAGAAGGTGCGATTAGTCGATAGTTGATGGTTGAGAGTTGATAGTCAGAAGATGCCGGGCATCTGCGTCTATCAACAATCAACTTAAAACTATCCACTGTTCCGAACGCCAGGAGCCAGAATATTCGACCGCTCCACCTCATTCGTGTGTAGCCACGTCGCCGTGCGACGTCCAACCGGCCACAGGCCGGTTGGCTACAAATCGAAAAAACTTCTTCGCAGAAAGAAGAATGAGAGCTGGGCGATGCGTCCCGCGATGGCGGGAGCAAACAAGTCCGACTCTCGAGTTGGAGGAAACTTGTTATGCGAAATCGCCCATTATGTTTTGTTTTGGTAAGTTTGATGAGCGCGGCATTTTCAGTCCGCGCCCAGGACGCGTTTAGATCGATATCAGCCGATGGCGATCAGTTGCCGGAAGCCGAACCTGTCGTCGTTTCGGCAACTCGTTCCGACATTCCGCTCGATCAATCGCCCGCCAGCGTGAGCGTGATCGATTCCGAAGACATTGATCACAAGCAAATTGAACGGGTCAGTGACGCATTACGTGAAGTTCCTGGCCTTGCCGTGGTTCAAACCGGCACACCCGGCCAGCTCACTTCCGTTTTTATGCGCGGCTTGCCGAGCCAGGACATGCAAGTCTTGCTCGACGGAATCCCGATCAACCAAGGGCTCGCCGGTCAATTCGATTTCGCCAATCTCACGACTGATAATATTGATCGTATCGAAGTCGCGCGCGGCCCCCAAAGCACGATCTACGGTCCGCATGCGCTCGCAGGGGTCGTTCAGATTTTCACGAAGCAAGGAAACGGTCCGCCGGGAATTACTCTGAGTGAGGAAGGCGGCACTTACGACACGTTTCGGGAAACTGTCGCAAGCGACGGCAAAATTGGCGACTTCGATTATTCGTTGGGCGCAAGCCGGCTTGACACCGACAATGCGCGGCCGAACAACGCTTACCGAAACACCTCAATGATTACGGACGTTGGTTGGTCACCTGGCGGCGGCCAGGCGCGAATTGGCGGATTGTTTGCCTACTCCCAGAGTGAGACGGGTAACCCGAATAGCATCTTCGCCTTTCGGCCGATAGATCATTTCCTAACCGAGAAATGGTTTATCGCGCCGCATCTCGATCTTCAGGTCACCGATTGGTGGCAGCAGAGATTGATCATCGACCACGACAACGAGCGACAGGTCAACAATCCGAACCAGGACGGATTCGTAGGGCCGACCCGCGCTCTGTTCCAGCGGACCACGATCGATTACCAAAATGAGTTACACGCAGCGTCCTGGTTTACGCTGACGAGCGGATTCTTTTATAACCGCGTTGATTCAGATGAGGAGCGGCCTTTCATTTCTCAACTGTTCGGTCCGCAACCAATCTTCATCAGCGACTTCACTACTGAGATCGCCGGCTTTGTCGAAGCGACTGCAAACATCGAGAACCTGATTTTGGTCGCAGGCGGACGCATCGACAGTTTCAACGATTTCGGAGATGTTTGGACGTATCGAGTCGCGGGTAGTTACAAGATCGACAAGACCGACACCACATTGCACGCGAGCGTGGCGACGGGCTTCAGTCCGCCGAGCAGTCAGGATAAGATTTTTCGATTCAACCCGAATCCGTCGCAGCCACTGCCACCGTTGCTACCCGAAAAGGACTTCGGATGGGATGCCGGTTTCGAGCAGCGTTTATGGAATCGGCGGGTGACGATCGGCGGGACCTACTTTCACAACGATTTGTCGAACGTGATCGGGTTCAACGGACTCTTTGAGACCTTGAATCTCGGCGCCGCGGAGACTCAGGGGGTCGAGACTGAACTGCGCGCGACTCCGATTACCGATCTGGTTCTGACAGCGAGCTACACGTATCTTGAAGCCGAAAAAACCGACAACGCGGACGTTTCACAACCGCAAGGGTCGCGACTGCCGCGAAGGCCTCGAAATGAGATCTATGTGTCGGGTTCGTATCTGTGGGGAAAGAAACTGCGCACAACGATCGAGGCGAAGTGGGTGAACGCGCGCGAGGAACTGAACTTCGGTGGACCAAATTTCGACGTCGAGGATTACAACTTCGTTAACATTACCGCGGAATATGAGATCAATCCGCACATGTCGTTATTCGGCCGCGTCGATAATCTGACGGGTGAACATTACTCTGAAGTGCACGAACTGGTCTTTGTCGGACCGAAAGCTCTCGATTCTGGCTTCCCCGCGCTTGGCACCGCACTCTACGGCGGAATGAAGTTGCGCTTCTAGCGCGACTTGTCATTCCGAACGAAGTCGCGGACTCTTTCGTTGTCGATGAATGCCGAGCTCTATCTCATTGTTGGACTGGTCGCGGGCGGGTTTCTGGCTGCGATTATTTTCTTCCTGGCTCGACGTGGCCGTGGCGAGGTAAACGGCGGCTCCGAGGTGGAGGCCGAATTGGTTCGGCGTCTCGAAATGCTTGATCGCGGGTTGCGCGATGAGTTTTCCCGAAATCGTGAGGAAGGCGCGACCGCGGCAAAAAGTCAGCGCGAAGAGCTGGGCAAATCACTCGAGGGCGTGCGAGCGATTGTGGATCTGCGGTTAAAGGAAATTCAGCAGGACAACGCGAAGCAGATCGACAAAATGCGCGCGACTGTCGACGAAAAGTTGCAAGGGACGCTGGAGAAGCGGCTCGGCGAATCGTTCAAGCTAGTGAGTGATCGCCTGGAGCAGGTGCACAAGGGACTGGGCGCGATGCAGCAACTGGCCAGCGATGTCGGCGGCTTACAAAAGATTTTGAGCAACGTGAAAATGCGCGGCGGCTGGGGCGAAGTGCAGCTCGGCAATTTGCTCGACCAAGTGCTGACGGCGGATCAATTCGCACGCAATGTGAAGACGCGGGACGAAGGCGGCGAGCATGTTGATTTTGCAATCAAATTGCCCGGCGACGAAAACGGCGCGCCGGTCTGGCTGCCGATCGATGCGAAATTTCCCACGGAGGATTATCAGCGTTTGTTGGCAGCGCAGGACAAAGGCGACGTGGTTGCGATCGACGATGCGATGAGGAGTTTGGAGACGCAGCTGAAGAAGAGCGCGAAAGACATTTGCCAAAAATACATCAACCCGCCTCGCACGACCGATTTCGCGCTCATGTTTTTGCCGACGGAAGGCCTCTATGCGGAGGCAATTCGACGCGTCGGATTAGTCGAACAGGTGCAGCGGGATTGTCGCGTCATTTTTGCCGGACCAACCACGCTGGCGGCGTTACTCAACAGTTTACAGATGGGTTTCCGCACGCTCGCGATCCAAAAACGTTCTAGTGAGGTGTGGAATTTGCTCGCGGCCGTTAAAACCGAGTTCGGAAAATTTGGCGAAGCGCTCTCAGCGGTGAAGGAGAAACTCGATCAGGCGGCTCGGCATGTGGACAACGTGGCGGTGAGGTCGCGCGCGATTACAAAGAAACTCCGCGATGTAGAAGAGCTGCCAAGCAATCCGCAGCCGCTCTTAAAGGATTTGTTAGGTGATTCGAACGACGTTGAGTAGATCAACGCCTAGAGGACTTCCTCCCATTTCGATTTATCCTTGAGCATGAGCTCGCGGAGCAATCGAATCGGCGGCATGCCGTGGTTGAGAAGCTCGTTGTGAAATTTTTGCTCTGAAAAATTCGCGCCTTCCTGCGCCTTGTAATCGTCGCGCAGTTTTAGGATCTGTAATTTGCCAAGCGTGTAATTGAGATAACCGGGGTCGAATGTGCCGCGCATCGCTTCAGCCCGGGCCGGTTTCTCTTCGTAGTAACAGTTCTCCCGAAAAAACCTGGTCGCTTCTTCCACCGACATTTTCTGGGTGTGCATTTTGATCGCGACGCAGAGCCGGCATAATCGCAACAGCGCTTCGTCCGATTGCGCGAGCCGATATTTCGCGGCGCGTTTCTCGTCGGCATCGCTCGGGTTGGCGACGGTGCCGTAGCCTTCGTCGATCATCAGTTTCTCGCAGTAGTGGGCCCAGCCTTCGATGAAGGCGTAGCTCCCGAAAATTTTCTCCACTTTGCTGGCGGGCGATGCGTTCAAACGCAGAAACTGGACGTAATGTCCGGGATAAACCTCATGAACTGAAACAACGTCGGCGGTATAAAAGTTGAATGCGGTCAGCCATTCATCTTTTTGCAGTGGCGGCCAATCGCTCTCCGGCGGCGTCACATAATAGTAGGCCTCGGTCGCGCGCTTCTCGAACGCCCCCGGCGTGTCCATTGACGCGAAAGAGGTAGCGCGGCGATATTGTGGCGTCTCTTTCACTTTCGCCCGAACGTCGGACGGGATCGTCACTAACTTTCGGGTGACGACAAATTTTCGAATCTGCTCAAGATCTTTCTCGATATCGGCGAGCAAGCTGTCCGGCGTCGGATGTTCGCTTTGCAGTTGTTTGAAAACTTCCGCGGGCGATTTGTTCGAATCGATTCGCCTCGCGGCTTCGGCGAATGCTTTCTGCTCCTTGCGCAATTGAGTCAGGCCGATCTCGAGAACTTTCTCGGGCGGAAGATCGACAAGTTCGGTTTCCTTCAACAGTCGTCGAAACTTTTCTTCGCCGAGCGCAAAGTCGGCGGTGGCTTTTGGCAATTTGTCACGTTCGAGCCACGCCGCGTAATCGGTCAAAGCCGTCGCTGCTTTCCGGTTTTTTTCCAGGAACTCCGTCCGAACACGGTCGTCTTTGAGCTCGGCAACTGCTTCGACCAGATTCTTTCGCAAAAAATCGGCGGAGCCCTTGGCGATCTGAATTGCCAGCTCGACGTACGGTTTCGGCAGCACCGGGTCGAGATTGGTTCTCGCCGCGATCAGGATGTTTGGAATTTGGGACTCAATCGTGACAATGCTGTGCACGCGGTCGTCCAACGGCGCAAAATTACGTTTAATATAAATGTTCACGTCGGCCGCCCGGGCGTAAACCATCGGGTCGCGCTCGTAGATCGACATCGCTTCGCGCTGGAAAATTTCTTTGCGGATGGCGGCTTGCAGAATTCGCAGATCGATCGATTGCCGCTGACTCAGTTTATCGAGCTCGAATTTCTGGAGCCGGTCCTCGAACCGCTTCAATCGGGAAAGTTCGGCATCGAGCGCGAGGCGGCTGTAATCCGTGATCTTGCCGTCGTACTCGTGTAATCCCATCGCGGTGCCCAAAAGGGGCCGCGCGGCGAAATAGCCTTTGATGAATTCCTCCGCTATTGCCTCATATTCCGAGTCGGGGGTTTGCGCTGCGAAGGTGGTCGCCAATGGCCAGCACGCCGCTGCAGCGATCAAGACGCAGCCCAGAAATCTCGTTAGACGGACGATCAACACGGCGGCGCAACTTTAGACGACGCTTTGCACGTTGCCAAAAATTTTGGATGAGCGAATGTCCGACCGTTCGGAGGCCCAATCCAAGATGAAGCGTCGTATCCTTGTCGGAGCATTCGGTCTGTTGATCGTCGCTCTGCTTTCCGGCATTGGCTTTCACAGCTTGCGCGCCGCCGATCAAGACGACGATAGCGGCTATTCCCAAATCGCCATTTTCGCCAAGGCAGTCCAATTGATCCGCCAGGATTACGTGGACGGGAACAAAACGAGTTACCACGACCTGATCACGGCGGCGCTCAAAGGCATGCTGGGATCACTCGATCCGCATAGCCAGTTCATGGACCCGAACGATTTTCGCGACATGCAGGAAGACACTCGGAGCCGGTTCAACGGCCTCGGTATTGAGGTCGCAATTAAAAATGGCCTGCCGACGGTCGTGACTCCGATGGAGGACACACCCGCGGCCAGGGCCGGTATTCTTTCGGGCGATCAGATTTTAAAAATCAATGGGGCGTCGACTGAAAGAATGGATCTGCAGGACGTGATCAACCATTTGCGCGGCACGCCCGGCCAGAAAATTTTGCTCACGTTAATTCGGCCGTCGACCAAAGAGGTGAAAGATTACGCTCTCGAGCGCGCCGAGATCAAAGTGCAAAGCGTCAAGGGCGCGAGACTGATCGATTCTGATCTGACCGGCTCATTCAAAATTGCCTACGTGCGGTTGATTCAATTCAATGAGCCGACCGCCGATGAATTGTCGAAAGCTCTTGATGAACTGCAAAAGCAGGGAATGCAGGCTCTGATTCTCGATCTGCGCAACAATCCAGGCGGTTTACTCAACAGCGCGGTCGATGTGTGCGCGCAATTTCTGCCGCCGAACACGAAAGTAGTTTCAACCCAGGGCCGGGTGGCATCGCAACAGCGCGAGTATACAACGTCCGGCGCGGCCAAGGAACGGCCGCATTTCCCGATGGCGGTTTTGGTGAACGAAGGCAGCGCCAGCGGTGCGGAAATCGTCTGCGGCGCGCTCAAGGATCTACATCGCGCGATCGTCGTGGGTGAAACGACTTTTGGAAAAGGATCGGTCCAAAACGTGATGCAGTTGCCGGACGGATCGGCCTTGCGCTTTACGACCGCAAAATATTACACCCCGAGTAAACAGGTCATTCACGGCAACGGTGTCGCACCAAACATTCGAGTTCCGATGAGTGTCGACCAGGAAAGACAACTTTTCGCGGCGCGAAGCAGTGGAGACACGATCAAGCCGGACGAGGACAAAAATTTCATTAAGAGCACGGACCCGCAGATGCTGCGCGCAATCGACGCGCTCAAGGGCGTGATGATTTACGCCCAGCAAAACGCGCCCAAGGCCGAGGCCATCAAGAAATAGTTGTAGAGGCGCTTGTGCCAAGCGCCTTCTGTTTTGATTCGGCGGTTGACACAACCGCCGCTACAATTATCCGGTGACAATACTCGCTCTCGAAACTTCCTGTGACGAAACGGCAGTCGCCATTTTACGCGGCCGCAATGGCCACTCCGGCTCGGAGTTAGTCGCGAGCGAAATTGCGTCACAAATTACCGAGCACGAGAAATTCGGCGGCGTGGTTCCGGAAGTTGCGTCGCGCAATCATCTCGTGCACGCGCCGCGGTTGCTCGAAGGCGTGCTGCGCGATGCCAAGATCGACATCTTCCAGGTCGACGCTTTCGCGGCGACGAGCGGTCCGGGGTTGGCCAGCTCGCTGATGATCGGCGCCTCAATCGCGAAAGGACTCGCGATCGGTTTTAGCAAACCCTACCTCGCGATCAATCATCTCGAGGGCCATTTGCTCTCGCCGTTTTTCGGCGAAAAGGAAATCAGTCCGAATGTTTCGCTCGTTGTCAGCGGCGGACACACGATGTCGATCTTCGCCCGTAGCATTGGCGATTATCAGATTATTGGGCGCACGGTGGACGATGCTGCTGGTGAGGCGTTCGATAAAATTGCGAAATTGTTAGGGCTGGGTTATCCGGGCGGACCGGAAATTGAGAAACACGCTTCGAGCGGTAATCCGAAGCGCTTCGATTTGCCGCGCAGCATGCCGGACTCGGAGAATTTCAGCTTCAGCGGATTGAAAACTGCGGTTCGTTATTTGTTGCCAACCTTGCGCGGCGATTGTCTGGCCGACGTTTGCGCGTCGGTTCAAGCGGCGATTGTGGATGTTCTCGTTCGCAAGACCATTGCCGCGGCCAAGAAGCACGATGTCGATCTTGTCACGGTCAGCGGCGGCGTCAGTTGCAACAAGGAGCTTCGAAAGCAAATGGCGGAGGCATCCAAACGTCACGGTTTTGAATTGAAAACCGCCGAGCCTTGGCTGTGCACCGACAATGCGGCAATGATCGCGTTCGCCGCGATGCTCAAACTGGAGAACGGAGTCAGCTCAAGCGTGACTCAAGAAATCGATCCGAATCTCTTGCTTGCTTGAAAACTTGACTGTCTCAGACAGTCAAGTCCCGGCGGATCAATATTCGCGTTCGAGAAGATAGTTCGCGAGCGCGTGCAGGGTATCAGCTTTCTTGCCGAAAATTGTCAGCGCGTCGTGAGCTTGCTTGGTCAGCCGTTTCGCTTCCACGCGCGACTTATCTAAACCAATGACGGCCGGATAAGTCGCTTTTTGTGCGGCTATATCTTTGCCCGCGCTTTTTCCAAGCTTCTCGCTCGTTTGAGTGACATCGAGAATGTCGTCGATCACTTGAAACGCCAGACCGAGCGCGCGTCCAAATTTTGTGATCGCGCCGAGTTGTTTCGGGTTCGCGTTCGTGCTCATCGCGCCGAGTCGGACCGACGTGGTCAGGATCGCGGCGGTTTTGTTTTCGTGAATGTAGCGAAGACCTGACATGTCGATCTTTTGTCCTTCGCCTTCGAGATCTGCCACTTGTCCCGCAATTAGTTTTTGGCTGCCGGCGGCGACCGCGAGTTCACGCAACAAGATCGACATGTCGTAGCGAGAAGTCGGCTTCGCGTGTGAGAGGATTTCGAACGCAATGGTGAGCAGCGCGTCGCCGGCGAGCACCGCGATCCCGTCGCCGAAAACTTTGTGGCAGGTCGGCCGGCCGCGCCGGAAATCGTCGTTGTCCATGCTCGGGAGATCGTCGTGGACGAGGGAATAGGTGTGGATGCATTCCATCGCGCAGGCGAGCGGGAGCGCCCTGTCGATCTTCCCCCCGCACGCTTCGGCAGCAGCCAGACAAAGAATGGGCCGTAACCGTTTTCCGCCGGCAAACAAACTGTAGCGCATCGCCTTGTGAATCGTCGCCGGCTTGACGTTCTCCTTTGGCAGATATCGATCCAGCGCCTGATCGATCTTCTTCTGCCGCGAGGCGAGGTACGTTTTTAGATTCATTTGGACTGCAGACGGAACTTAAAAGTCGAGTGCCTCCTTCCGCTAGATATTTTCTGCGGTCTCTGCGGTCGCGATGGGTTTGGTGCGCATGGCGAGGAATGCGCCGACGAGCAAGATGGCGGCGCTCAATAGTTGGGCGTGGGTGAGGCGTTCGTGAAAAATCCAAGCGGAGAGCGCGAGCGCGCCGAGCGGGCAGAGGAGCTGAAGGGTTTGGGCCAAGGCGACGCCGATTTCCTGAATGGCGACGTAATACAAAACATGCGCCAGCGTGATGCAGGTTACGGCCGAGATAATGAGAATGAGGTTCACGTGTGCCGTGACATGTAGCGGCGTAGCGATTTTCCCAAAAACTAAAGTCAACGGGAGCAGCAGCGCGGAAGTGATAAGGCTGATGATGCCGAAACTGCGGATCGAACCGAGCCTGGCGGATGGACGTTTAACGAGCACACCGTAAAGCGCCCAAGAAAAGACGGCCACGAATGCGATGAACAGACCATGCCAGGCAATATGTCGATCTTGCCCGCCCGATTGAAACCAGATCACGCCGAATGCGCCGAGCAAACCGAGCAGCGTTCCGAGTTGAAACTGCCATTGGCGAATGACGTAACGTTCTTCGGGAAAAAACGCGAGCGCAAGGAGTGCGGTGAAAATCACCGACGTCCGCCCGAAGATGGCGTAGACGCCCGGCCCCATGTAAAACAGAGCGACGACCTGAGTGATTTGATGGACGACGTTGGGTAAACACGGAATTAAGCAAAGCCCGAAGGCGCGAATGTCGATCTTTGGTCCATGCCGAAATTGAAGCAGGACGAATGGGACGATGGCGAGACAGGCCACAGCGTAACGGTAGAAATTTTGCGACCATGGATCGTAGAAGCGATTCAAGTAAAAGAGGAAAAGCGATGGCAGCGACCAGATGGCGACGGTGGCGAACACCGCGGCATAACCTCTGGAAGGTTGCCGGGCGCTTTTCTCCATGCGGCTGATTGTGGCATGGTGTCGCGATTTCGCAGTTTAATTTGCTGGCTTGCGCGAGGTTAATCGCTCAAAAATTGAGATGGAGGATAACATGAAGATTCGAACATCACTCATTTCATCGATTTTATTGTCAGCGCTGTTTTTTGCGGCGCCGGTTACTAGTGCAAAGAAACGCGGCGACGGGGGAGACACGGAGGGCCACCATCGAAAGGGAATCGAGTTGTTTGATGCCAAAAAATTCGCTGAAGCAATTGAGGAGTTTAACAAGGAAGTGGAATCGGCGCCGGACGATCCAACTGCTTATCGCGACCGCGGGACCGCCTATCGTGCCGCTGGCAGAGTGGCCGCTGCTGCCAATGATGGACCTGCTTCGGCGGCGCGATTTAACTCGGCGGTTGCGGATTTTTCCAAAGCAATCGAGCTAGCGCCAAAAGATCCGGTTGGGTATCTGGAGCGCTCCCAAACTGAACTTGCGCAGATCCAATTTGATGCGGCAATCGCCGACCTGAACAAGGCGCTGGAGTTAAAAGGGGACGAAGCGCTCTGCTATAAATTCCGCGGCTTTGCTTATATCGGCTTGAAGCAATGGGACAAAGCAATCGCTGACTTTACCGTCGCGATCCAAAAGAACCCGAACGACACTCAAAATTATGACCAGCGCGCGCTCGCCTATCGGAACCTGAAAAATTTCGACGCCGCCATAACCGATTACACGGCTGCCATCGAAAAGAATCCGACTTACCAGCCAGAATATTCTCGGCGTGGGTATACGTATGCGTTGGCCGGACAGTACGAGAAAGCGATTGTGGATTATGAGCAAGCCTTGAAGATGGATCCCAACGATCTCGAAACACCGGAGCGGCTCCGTTATGCGCAAGGGCAGATTGCGGCCAGAAATGCGCCCCCGGCAACGCCGACACCGACGCCCGGGGTGAGTATTTTTACACCCGCGAAGATCTTTTTTGCGGTGGTCATTCTGGTGGTCATCGCGGTGGTTGTGCGGTTGATTACCCGTGGGAAACCAGAGGAAATAAGCAGCTCTAGAATCCGCTGAGGTGGATCGAGCAATCCCTTGCTCGATGTTATTTGAGGTGGCCGAAGGCCACTAAATTTAGCAGCGCCCGCGGAGCGGCCGATCCACCAAGCTGAGCGGTTTTCGCTCCAGAAAATTGCTTTGACACGGGTAGGGGCGTGGTTAGCGTTTCGGACGCTTTTTGCGAGAACGAGGTGGTCCCATGGTCGTAGCAATTTGACGCGGCTTTGGGACTTTTAGTTCTACACGCGGGAGGCAAACCGGCCCATGTAGCTCAGTTGGTAGAGCACGTCCTTGGTAAGGACGAGGTCACCGGTTCAATCCCGGTCATGGGCTCCAGTTTGAGCCCACGACAGAGACGACAGTTTTAGAAAATACGCAGTTCAGTTTATTAAAACACGACAGGAGAATTGATATGGCAAAGGAAGCATTTAAACGCGACAAGCCGCACTTGAACGTCGGCACGATCGGTCACGTGGACCACGGGAAGACTACGCTCACGGCCGCCATTACGAGCGTGCTTGCCAAAAAAGGCATGGCCGAAGTGCGGGCCTACGAATCAATCGACAATGCCCCCGAGGAAAAAGAGCGCGGCATCACCATCAACACCGCGCATGTGGAATATTCGAGCGATAAGCGTCACTACGCACACGTCGATTGCCCCGGTCACGCCGACTACGTCAAGAACATGATCACCGGCGCGGCCCAAATGGACGGCGCCATTCTGGTGGTGAGTGCAGCGGACGGCCCGATGCCGCAGACCCGTGAGCACATTTTGCTCGCGCGCCAGGTCGGTGTGCCGTCGATCGTTGTCTTCTTGAACAAAGTGGACATGGTCGATGACCCTGAGCTTCTCGATCTCGTCGAGATGGAAGTGCGCGATCTGCTCACCCAATATGAATTTCCGGGAGACAAAATCCCGATCGTCAAAGGCAGCGCGCTCAAGGCCCTGAACGGCGACGCTGAAGCGGAGAAGCAAGTTCTCGCGCTCGTGGCCGCGATCGATGATTACATTCCGGTCCCCGAGCGTCCGATTGATCAACCATTCATGATGGCGGTCGAAGACGTGTTCAACATTGAAGGCCGCGGCACGGTCGCGACCGGTCGGGTGGATCGTGGCATTCTCAAGAAAATGGAGGAAGTCGAGATCGTCGGAATCAAGCCGACCGCGAAAACGGTTGCGACCGACATCGAAATGTTCCGCAAACTTCTCGATGAAGCGCGCGCCGGCGACAACGTCGGTATCCTGCTTCGTGGCGTGAAAAAGGAAGACGTCGAGCGCGGTCAGGTTATTGCCAAACCCGGCTCGATTACGCCGCACAAAAAATTCAAAGCGGAAGTCTACGTGCTGAGCAAAGAAGAAGGCGGCCGTCACACGCCGTTCTTCACGAATTATCGGCCGCAATTTTATTTCCGCACCACGGACGTTACTGGCACGGTTAAATTGCCCGAAGGCGTCGAAATGGTGATGCCGGGCGATAACATCGCCATCGAGGTGGAGCTGATTACGCCCATCGCCATGGAGAAGACGATTCGGTTCGCTATTCGCGAAGGCGGCAAAACCGTTGGCGCGGGTCGCGTAAGCGATATTCGGGATTAAACTAGCGAAACCTACGCCAGTAACTCAATTGGTAGAGTAGCGGTCTCCAAAACCGCCTGTTGGGGGTTCGAGTCCCTCCTGGCGTGATAAAGAGATTTACAAACGCCGAACGCCCAACATCGAACACTGAACTTCGAACCCGGGGGCAGGCAATTGGGAGTTGGACGTTAAGCGTTGGATGTTGGACGTTGTTTTGATTTAGATGATTGCTAAAACGAAAAACTTTTTCAACGAAGTTAAGGTCGAGCTTCAAAAAGCTTCCTGGCCGTGGGACCCGAAAGAAAAAGGGATCCGCAAGTATAAGGAGCTGGTTGACTCGACCCTGGTCGTTGTCATCGCGATGCTGTTGCTCGGCGGCTATGTCGCGCTGTTCGATTTCGTTCTTGTGAACGTGGTCCATTATTTTACCCGGCTACATTGATATGGCGCAAACACTCGCAGGCAAAGACCAATGGTTCGTGGTGCACGTGCTCTCCGGCCAGGAGAACAAGGTCAAGGAGAACATCGACAAGCGGGTCAAGACCGAGGAGATGAGCGATTTGATTTACGAGGTCCTCGTTCCGACCGAGCGCGTTTCGGAAATCAAGAAGGGCAAGAAAAGCGAGACGACCCGCAAATTCTTCCCTGGCTACCTGATCGTGAACATGCATTTGCTCGACGAGAACAATCAGCTCGTCGGCCGGACCTGGTATTTCATCCGCGAAACTCCAGGCGTAATCGGTTTTGCTGGAACCAAAGATAAACCGATCCCGATGCGCCAATCGGAAGTGGACAGCATGCTCGCGCAAATGAAAGAGCGCGAAGAAAAGGTGAAACCGAAAGTCAGCTTCGAAGTTGGCGAGACGGTCAAGGTGGCGGACGGGCCGTTCCAGAACCAGAATGGTATTGTGGAAGAAATCGATCCGGAGCGCGGCAAACTGCGCGTCTCGGTTACAATTTTCGGCCGCGCTACGCCGGTGGAACTTGAATATTGGCAAGTCGAACGCGGCTAGTCCGAGCCGGACAGGCAGTTAACAAACTATCAACTAACAACTTTTCCGATGGCAAAAGAAGTAATCGCTCATATCAAATTGCAGATTCCGGCCGGCCAGGCGAACCCGGCGCCGCCAGTCGGCACCGCGCTTGGACCGCGCGGTATCAACATCATGGCGTTCTGCAAAGAATTTAACGCGGCCACCCAGAAACAAGCGGGCGATATTCTGCCGGTCGTGATCACTGTTTTCAAAGACAAGTCGTTCACGTTCATCACCAAAAGTCCGCCGGCCGCGATTCTGTTGAAGAAAGCGGCCAACATCGCCGCTGGATCGAAGGAACCGAACAAAGAAAAAGTCGGCAAGGTCACGCGCAAACAGGTGATGGACATTGTGAAAACGAAAGCCAAAGACCTGAACGCGCGCAGCGATGAAGCTGCATTCCGCATCATCGAAGGCACTGCCCGGCAAATGGGCCTCGAGATCGTCGATTAACATCGACGAGCAACGGCAATCGCCGCCGTGCTGAAGCCGTGGCGAAAAGACACGGCGCGCAATGTTACGAGGGCACTCGTCTTGCTCATCGGCTGGGGTCTATGGCTCGGCAACGGTCGCAAATTCCCGGTCCCGCTGAGTTAGCCACTATTCACATTGACGTGGAAGAACCGGCGAGGTCCAGCGCCTCGAACCTGAAGGTTTTGCTCCTCGAAGATCGCCGTGATTTCCGGCAGGTTCTTCACGAGTATCTCTCCTACTGCTCTTATCAGGTGACCTCAGTCAATACCGGCATCGAGGGCCTGCGTAAGATCATGAACGGCGCCTTCGATGTCATCATTTGCGACATGATGATGCCGAAGATGGGGGGCGAGATGTTTTATTGGGCGGTGACGCGGGTCCGACCGGCTACGCGTCAGCGCTTCATTTTTTTTACCGGTCACAAGAACAATCCTGCGATCGAGTTTTTCTTTCGGCGGATCAACGCGAGGGTGCTCTTCAAACCCTTCAACCTGCCGACGCTCGACTCAGCGATCCGAGATGTCATTGGCCAGCTGAGCTGATAGACGTGCGGACTGACGAAGGCGTTCTTCGCATCATAGTCGGCACCGCCCGTCAGATGGGCCTCGAAATCGTCGATTAATTTTCGAATGTTGGAGGGCGCCGCGCTGTCGGCGCCCAAATTTTTGGGACACGACAGCGCATGTCCCTCCACACTTGTAACGCGCTGATTGGCGAACATAATCGCTGCATGTCGCTTTTATTCGTAAGAATTGCAGCGGCGCTTTGTTTTCTGGCGGTGGCACTGGGCGCTTTTGGCGCGCATTGGCTGAAGCCGACGCTGGAAGCGCGTGGTTTGATCGATGTTTGGAACAAGGCGGTGCTGTATCACTTCATTCACGCGATCGCGCTTTTTGTGTTGACGTTTTTTGGAACAGCCAACCGCGGTGCGTGGTGGCTGCTCTTCGCCGGCATCATTATTTTCAGTGGCAGCTTGTACGTGATGGGATTGACCGGCGTGCGCTGGTTAGGCGCGGTCACGCCGATCGGCGGGCTTTGTTTTCTGGCGGGTTGGGCGTGGCTGGTTATTTCGCCGCCAAAATTGTAGAGTGCCTGATGGCTTCGGCGGTCGCAGACCACCGCTAGAGGAGAATTGCAGGCGAGATGGTAGGAGCCGGACTGGCATTTGTCGCCACAGCCTCCCTAACGCTGGCTTCCATGGCACGGCATATCCTGTGTATAATCGCCGGCTCGTAGACGCCTAACGAATATAATGGATGCCGCCACCTTACGTTCTGTCCCGTTGTTCGCCTCGCTCGATTCCAAAGCGACTGCGGAATTGGGTGAGTACCTGACCATTCACGATTATCCGAGGTCGGCGACGATTTTCCGCAGCGGCGATCCGGGGGACGCGATGTATTTGATCGATGTGGGCAAGGTGCAGATCAGCATAACCGACGCTGATGGCGCCGTTGTGACCCTGGCTGAGCTTGGCGCGGGAGATTTCTTCGGCGAGATGTCGATGCTCGATGGCCACGGCCGCTCCGCCAATGCTATTGCGATTGAAGACGCGCGTGTAGCAAAGCTGACCCGGGACGATTTTCTCTCCTTCATGAGAAGCGATCCGCGCGTCGCGCTTGAATTGTTAACCGCCTTAACCCAGCGACTGCGACGCACTGACGATCTTTTACGCCATCGCGTCTCGCGTAACGTGAATGAGGAAGTAGCGGCCCGGCTTACGCTTGCGGATCACGCGGCTGATGTGATCGCGGAATTCGGCGGAAGCTGGAAATTCATCACAGCTTCGATTGTTTTTACGCTCCTTTGGATTGGGCTAAATAGCTGGTTCCTTCTCGACAAAGGCTTTGATCCTTATCCGTACGTTTTGCTCAACTTGGTGATTGGGATGATCGCGTCTTTGTCGGCCCCAGTAATTATGATGTCGCAAAACCGCCAGTCGGAGAAAGATCGGTTGCGTGCCAACCTCGATTATCAGGTGAATCTCAAGAACGAGCTGCTGTTGAGCGACATTATTCGTCGCTTGGACGAGCTCAAGAAGAAGTCCCGCGATTAGGCGGCCGCAGCTCTAAACTTGTCGTTGCATGCTAGTTTGATTATGGTTGAAAGCGATTAGCCGATGTCTGCCCTCTCGTTCGACACGCAGCGAACCGCGTTAACCATTGTTGCGTTCGTCGGAACGTTCATCGTCGCGTTAAGCATCGGGCGATTTCTAAAACGGCGTGCCGATGTGCGACTCGGTATTCTGTATCAGTTCTTTTGTCTGGCCCTGGCGTTTTACGTCGCGCTGGCGGTCTATGGCGTTCAAGCATCATGGCGAGTTCACTTTGGCGCTGCGGCGCTGCTGTTGAGCACAGCGCTCATCGTCGCGTTGGTTAATCGTTACGTTTGGGATCTTTATTTCGAGCGGCGCAAGCAGACAACGATTCCACATTTTCTCCGCGAAATCGTCGCGCTCGTTTTGTTTCTGATCGCGCTGCTTCTCGTGCTGAGCTTCGGTTATCACGCCGAGCGCGAACTCAAAGGCGTCGTCGTCGGGTCGGGCGTCATCGCACTCGTTCTCGGCTTCGCCGGTCAGAATTTTCTCAGCGGCATCATTGCGGGGATGTCGATCCAGATCAATCGCCCGTACAAAGTGAGCGACTGGCTAAAGATCGGCGAGACCTACGGCGAAGTGATGGAAATCAACTGGCGCTCGACGCGGTTGCGGACGAACGACGGCATCTATCTCGACATTCCGAACAACGAGATCGTCAAGAGTACCATCGTTAATTTGCATTATCCAACTGAGGTCCACGCGATGCGCATTCGCGTGGGCGTGGATTACAACGTGCCGCCCAATCGCGTAAAAGACGCGCTGATGCGCGCGGCCCAAAGCGCAGTCAATGTCCTGCCCGAGCCGAAAGTACGAGTGTTCCTGGTCGACTTTGCCGATCACGCCGTCCTCTATGAAATCAAATACTACATGGGCAACCATTCCCGGATTAACGAGACCAATGACGCCGTTCGCACCAATGTCTGGTACGAATTGAAACGCCAGCGGATTAAGATTCCTTACCCCATTCAGGATTTGTATTTGCACCGGCCAGCCGTTCGATCGATAGAAGAAGATCACGACGAAGCGCGCGCGATCTTGCGCGGCGAACCGCTCTTCGATTGCCTCTCAGATGGGCAGATCGGAGATCTGGTGAAGCAGTCGCACCTCAATCACTTTGGGCGTGGCGAGCGTGTCATCGAAGAAGGCGCGGAAGGCGATTCCATGTTCATTCTGGTCCGCGGCGCGGCGCAGGTCTCCATTTCAAAAAATGGATCGGCAATCCCGGTGGCGACATTGCGCTCGGGGGATTGCTTCGGCGAGATGTCGTTGCTCACCGGCGAAAAGCGGAGCGCAACCGTGAAAGCTGAGGGCGATTGCTACGTCATGGAGATCAGCAAAGACGTGATGGGTGAAGTCATTCGCGAGTCGCCCGATTGCCTGAAACAACTGAGCGAGCTGCTGGCGCAACGCAAAATGGAGACTGAAGGCATTCTCAAAGATCTGGCTACCTCAAGTGCTGATCAGGATGCGAAACAGCGCGAATACACCGCCACGTTCCTTAACCGGCTGAAAACGTTCTTCGCGCTCTGACCGGGTGCCAGCGCAACTAATTGGCGTGATTCATTGGGCCAGATGCAGCTAATCTTGGTTTGTGTCGGCTGTTGGCTTCCGCAACCTGATCAAGATCTTGGTTCGTTCCCGCTCGCTCCGCTTCACTGCTGACACAGTGCGCCAATCTGCGATTTCATCGCTCGCCCGCTTGCGTTGGGGCGGCCGAGATATTTTTTATCGATCAGGCAGCGCCGACCCATTCGTTCTGTATCAAGTTCTCCTCAAGAGCGGGAAGAAAGCAGAGTATTATGTGCCTCCGGGCCTCAGACCGAAAACCATTCTCGACATCGGCAGCAACATCGGTGCTTCCATTCTTTATTTTCATCGCCAGTTCCCCGACGCCAAGATTTTCGGATTTGAACCTCATCCCGATACGTTCCGCATTTTGCAAAAAAATGTCGCGCATCTACGCGGTGTCACGGTTTTCAATTATGGACTTGGAGCGAATCCTCAACGCATTGCCGTCCCCGCTGATAATGTAAATTTTGGGGCGTTTGAGACCGGGGGCCGCTTCAAGGATCGTGGCCATCCTGCCGCCACCGTCGAGTGCGAGATTCGCCGATTAGATGACGTCTTGCGCGAAATCGGGATCGCGCAGGTCGACCTGATCAAGATCGACTGCGAGGGCGCCGAAGCCGATGTTTTTTCAACCTTGCCCGATGCGATTTTGAATCAGTGCCAATGGATTGTTGGCGAATTTCACGATCACACCGGCTTCGAGGTGCTCGCTCGGCTGGCGCCACATTTTCATTTGGATTTGAAAAAAAAGATGTTTCGTTCGCGATTTCGTTTTCACGCCTGCAACCTCAGCAAACTGCAGCAACTGTCGCGCTCCGATCTCGACGCGTTGCAGCGTTGAACTCAGACTTCTGGTGTCCGACTTCTGACGTCTGTTCAGTAGAGCGCCTTTTTCGTGTCCATTAGTGTTAATTAGTGGTTAGTCCCAGACTCCGGCGATTCCGGATAACCTAATGAGTGAATCCGTTGTCAGATTCCACCGGCCAGCTCTCACGGCGCTATTTTTCTTTACGGTGGTAGTTAGGGTCTGTTAAACGCTCACATCGACAGGGCCTCGCGAACAGACGGATGGGAATCGCGAAAATCCATTGAGAAGGTCCTTATGAAAAAATTGTTCCCCGTGTCGCTGATAGCATTCGGTGGTGGTGCATTAACTTTTCTAGCCGGCTGCATGGCCACGCAAAACCGATGGGAGGCGGCCCAGATGCGCCAACAAGTCATGGATTATTATAACGACCAAATCATGGAGAACTTAATTCGGGCCAAAGTGCATCTACCGTTCGTTCATGTCGACGTCACCAGCCTGACGACAACAGATGCAGCGAGTTTGACTGGGGTGATAGGCAGCGGCGAAACGCCGAGCTTTTCAAGGACAAGCCCGAGCTCCACCATGGCGACTGCACTGCACACGATCACACGGGGCGTGACACGCCCGTTTTCGTATTCGGTAACCCCGTCTCGAAACACGTCCCTTCAGATTCTCGCTTCGCCGGCTCTTGGAACGCTCCCCGGTGACAGCGGGATAACATCAAAAACAACAAAAAAGACGGAAACAACCGAGTCAGACCCCAAGAACCCGACGAAGTCAGTTAAAACGACGACAGAAGAAGAAATCCAAAACTCTAAGTCGAAACCTAATACAATTTACGCATTGTATGAACAGTTTGTTGGGCAGTTCGATCAAGACGTTGTTAAGGACAAAGACAAAGGTTTCTGTCACGCCCAAAATGTCGGCAAGGACGATTACGTGCCGGGTACAAAAAAGAGATGGGGGAATGAATACTTTTACATCAAGAACGAGGATAAATTTAGGATAGAGTATTACAACTTCTGCAAAAAGCTGTTCACGAAGGGCCCGGCTTCGTCTGTCCAAGGCGCCATTCAGTCTCAAGCCAACGCTGCCGTTCAAGCAGCCGAACTCCATTAAAACGATAATTGCTTGCAATCTTGTCGCCTCGTGACTGGCGGGCGGGCGTAACTTTATGCTTGCATTTGCGAATCGTTAGGGCCAAACGAGTTCAATCATGAAAACCCTCTCGAGAACACTGAACCACCTAACAATTGCAGCTGTCTTTGTTTTGATCGCGGGCTGCTGCTGGCTGGAAGGAGGAGGAGAATGCAACACGTCCGCGGAAATCATGCCGGGATGGGAGGCTGCCAAGAGCGGCTGCGCCACGATCGATCAAATTCTAGCTAAGTACGATAAATCGCTTTATCGCATTGAGACGTTTAAGAAGGGCAAACTGGTCAAAGAAAAAGGAACGCTGAGTCCGACTGATATGCCTCCCGGCCGTATAGCTCTAGTCGCCAGAGAGGCAAGGGGGATGAAATTCACTGGGTGTGCTATCCAAGCTGGTCGTTACAAGGGAACCAGCTCAACCAAGGGGACTAGCTCGACGAATCCGGTTCCAATTAGAACTGCCCAAGACATCGCGAAACTGGAGCAGATTTTAAGAAATAACCACTAACGAATTAAACGGCTCGGAACGGGCAGCCTTCGTTCGACGGAGTGTTTATTTGGCGTGCCTCGGTTTACATTGTTTCCTTATCTTCTTGGTGAGCAGTCGGCAGGCGTTATCAGTCGTTTCGCGAGGCGGCACACTCTTACCGCGCTCATGGGATTCTCAGTTCGTTCGTGCGGAAAGGATTGCGACGGCTGCGTTAGGTGAAGATCTTAATTCTTCAAATCCGCTACGACGACTGATCGCCGGCTATACTTATAGCGCCGGTATCGAGACCGGCTATGGGTTTTTCGCTCCGAGTGTGTCTCCTGCTCGTAAGTTGGTCTTCGAACTGGTGTATCCTGACGGGCGGGTTGAGTACGAGCTCCCGAGCGTGGGCGGGGCGGCGACGGGTGTGCGGTTGACTCTGTTATTCGAAAACATCGAACGTATTCAATATGAACCGTTACGACAGATGATGTTTAAGATGATGGCATTTTCGATTTGGCGGGAGCATCCGGACGTGACTCAGATCCGCGCCGTCTTTGGATTCGTAAATGTGCCCAACGCTACGGAATTTCAGCTTGGCCGAAAGCCATCCTACGAAGTTTTATTCGCTTACGATTTCTTTCCGCCAGACGAGCCGCCGAAACCTTGAAGGCGCAGTTAGAATCCCTTGGTAAGAAAGTAGCGTCTTTCTTTTTTCCGCCCGAATCCAATCAGTGGCTCTCTTTTCTTAGGATCGGGCTTGGTTTCCAAGTCGTAATTTATACCTGGTCATGTCGGACCGACTGGCTTGAGTTGTTCAGCACAAATGGTCAGGGTTTCGTCAATCGCGTTCTAACGGAGAAAATTCTGAGCATGCAAAGCCCGCTTGTGCCGCGTTTGGGATGGCTCGTGTGGATCGGAAACCATCTCGGGGTGAATGAAGCTCTGATCCTATGGTTGGTGTGGGGGTGCCTGTTTGTTGCCGGCTGCGGCTTGCTGGTTGGTTTCTTTTCCCGCTCAGCGGCCATAGTCGCCTGGTTTCTTCATCTATCTGCCATTAAGAGTGAAGAGTTTCTTAGCTACGGGATGGATAATTTTACGACCATCGGGCTATTCTACTTGATGCTATCCCCCTTGCCCGACCGGTTCTCTCTCGACGCACGAATTTGGAAAGTTTGTCCAAGAGACCCACAGATGCTCGGTTTTTTCCGTCGTATCTTGCAGCTCCATGTTTGCTTCATCTATTTTTTTGGCGGTATTACGAAATGCACTGGAAGTGAGTGGTGGGATGGAACAAGCATTTGGCGCGTAATGACCTCGCCGCCTTATAATCTGGTCTCTCCCGATGTGCTCATTTGGTGGCGGCACCTGCTTCCGGTCGTGGGAATTTGTATCTGTGTACTTGAGACCGGATATCCATTCTTTATCTGGTCGAGGAGGACACGCCTTCCCTGGCTAATGTGCATCATTGGAATGCATCTTACGATTGGATTGACGATGGGCTTGTATCTTTTCTCCCTCGTGATGATCACTCTTAATATTGCGGCGTTTTGGCCTTCGCTCCGATGGTGGCCGGTCGCGGAGGTCAGGGCCGCAGGAGCGACGTGCCATGCCTGACGTGGTTTGCTCTCGACCGCTGAGCGAAAAATTGCGAAGATCGACTACCACAGGGGGAGTGCTTGCAGACGCCACCCACATCCGCGGAGCCAAAGGGCGATCTCCCGCTCGAGATCGCTCACCTGCTTCTTATCGACATAGTCGGTTACTCCAGATTGCTGGTGAACGAGCAGATCGAGTGGGTGCAAGAGCTCGGTCGCGTCGTGCGAAGCACCGAGTGTTTTCGGAGGGCTGAAGCCAGCGGCAAGTTAATTCGCGTTCCAACCGGTGATGGCATGGCGTTGCTTTTCTTCCAGAGCCCGGAGGAGCCGGTTCGTTGCGCTTTGGAAATCACTCAGAAATTAGGAACCGATCCCAACATTCACGTTCGCATGGGAATTCACAGTGGCCCGGTGAATCAAGTCAGAGATGTGAATGATACTCTAAACGTTGCTGGTACGGGAATTAACGTAGCGCAACGGGTAATGGACTGCGGCGACGCTGGGCACATTCTTCTGTCCAAACATGTAGCCGACGATCTGGCGCAGTACCGTCATTGGCGACCGTACCTGCAGGACCTCGGTGAATGCGAAGTAAAGCACGGCTTGCGTCTTGGTATCTTCAGGCTTTGCAAGAATGGCCTTGGTAATCCAGCCGTTCCCGCGAAACTTCGCGGGCGCAACCGCTGGAAGCAGAAGTCCGGCGTTACCGTGCGACCAGTTAGTGCTCCGCGTTGGCCGACCTCTCTACTCGCCCTTTTACTGGTACTAACAATGGGAACGCTCGCGATTAGTTTGTCGATGTTTCTGCGACGTGGGTCGCCGGTAACGATAACCGAGTCCGTCGCCGGCGGTTCAATTCCGGCCAAAAGCATTGCGGTGTTGCCCTTTGAAAATCTTAGCGGCGACCAGCAAAACAGTTATTTCACCGATGGCGTGCAGGACGAAATTCTGACGGACTTGGCCAAGGTCGCTGATCTGAAAGTCATCAGTCGTACCTCGGTAATGCAGTATAAGAGCAGCGCGCGACGTAATTTGCGCGAGATCGGACACCAACTGGGCGTCGCCCACGTGATCGAAGGCAGCGTCCAGCGAGTGGGCAGGCGTGTGCGCATCAACGCGCAGCTTGTGGATGCGCGCACTGACACACATGTTTGGGCTGAGCACTACGAGCGCGATTTAGCTGACGTTTTCGCGGTCGAGAGTGAGGTCTCGGAGAAAATTGTCGCTCAGCTTAAAAGCAAGCTCTCGCCTGAAGAAAAGGCGGCGATCGAACAACGCCCAACGTCCGATCTAACGGCTTACGACTACTATACGCGCGCGAAGGCGTTGCTTAGTACCGCTGTATTCAATGAACACGAAAAAGAGAAACTTTACGAGGCAGCGGACCTTCTCAAAAGAGCGGTAGACCGGGATCCGGCATTCCTCCTTGCCTATTGTCAGCTCGCTTGGGTCCATGACCGCCTTTACATTCTTGGCATCGATCACACGCCGGGGCGTCTTGAGTTGGCGGATGCGGCCGTCAAGACCGCGCTGCGCCTTCGGCCGAACGCGGGTGAAGCGCACCTCGCCTTGGCTGCTCATCTCTACAATGGTTACCTTGATTATTCTCGAGCTCGTGAAGAGCTCGGTCTGACTGCCCGCGCCCTGCCGAACGAACCGCTGGTGTTTGAATTAACCGGTTACATCGATCGGCGCCAGGGTCGCTGGGAGGAAGCCGTTCGTAATCTAAACCGGGTAGCGGAACTGGATCCGCGCAATTTCTTCATCCTCCAACAAATCTCTTTAGCTTGTGAAGACATGAGGCGCTTCCCGGAGATGATCGCGAGTCTGGATCGAGCGCTAACACTGGTGCCCAAGGACGCAGCTACGCGCGTCGAACGAGGGACGGCAGAACTCGAATGGAGAGCTGACACTAAACCCCTGCACTCGGTCGTCCGGGAGGTGATCACCGAATTTCCGGATGCAACCGCTGGCATTGCTGAGGGCTGGCTTTTCCTAGCGTTTTGTGAGCGCGATCACAAAGCCGCTGCCGATGCGCTCGCAGTCATGACCAGTGATGGCTGCCGGAACGAAGGCATTCCGTTCCCGCGAGGTTGGTGTGAAGGGGTCGCCGCGCGGGCCAGAAAAGACGAAGCCGGGGCGCGGGCTGCATTCACGACGGCGCGAATTGAAATTGAGAAAATTGTTCACGATCAGCCCGATTACGCCGGAGCGCTCTGCGTATTAGGCCTGATCGACGCTGGCCTCGGCCATAAAGAGGAAGCTATTCGCGAGGGTCGGCGTGCAGTTGAATTATTACCGGTGGGGAAGGATGCAATCAATGGCGCACTACTGATCGAGTATTTGGCCGTTATCTATGCCTGGACAGGGGAGAAAGATCGCGCACTCGAGCAACTTGCAATTGTTACCAAGATCCCAGGCGACGTGAATTATGGACAGCTCAAGCTTCATCCCTACTGGGATCCGCTTCGAGGCGATTCTCGTTTCGAAAAGCTCGTGAACTCCCTGGCACCGGACTAGATTAGAGTTTGGTTTTCCGGCGTGATCGCGCAGCAAATAGCCTTTGCCAGCATCGGAAATCTTTATAGAGTCGTGCGCTTTATCGCCTTAAAGCAATGGCCTTTCTTGCTCTTAACCTGCTCGATTCCGGAGTGCAATTGTCGATGTTGTGCGCCGCCATCGGCCTGATTTTCGCGTTCATTCTTATCGCGATCGTGGCGCGTTCGCCGGCCGGTAATGAACGGATGCGACAGATCTCCGGAGCAGTTCAGGAAGGCGCGAAGGCATATTTGAATCGGCAGGTCGTCACGATCAGCGTAATCGCGGTCGTCATTTTCGTTCTGCTCTTCATCTTTAAAGATCATCCGACCGCGAGCGGATTTGTCGTCGGCGCATTTTGTTCGCTTTCGGCCGGGTTCATCGGCATGCGCATTGCCGTCATCGCAAATGTGCGCACTACCCAGGCGGCCAGCGTTTCGTCCACAAGTGCTTTACGCATGGCCTTCAACGGCGGCGCAGTGACCGGTCTACTGGTGGTTGGTCTCGCGCTCCTCTCGGTGTCGATCTTTTATACCGTGGCCGACAAGATGGTTGGCCATGATATGGCTATCCGCAGTCTGGTTGGCCTTGCGCTTGGCGCGAGTTTGATCAGCGTTTTTGCGCGGTTGGGCGGCGGCATTTACACCAAAGCGGCGGACGTCGGCGCGGATCTGGTCGGCAAAATTGAGCAAGGTTTTGAAGAGGACGATCCGCGCAACCCGGCAACGATCGCAGACAATGTCGGCGATAACGTCGGCGATTGCGCCGGTATGGCTGCGGACGTTTTTGAAACTTACGCGGTCAGTTTGATCGGCGCCATTTTGTTGGGCGCGCTTACGCTTGCTGGAAATCCGGCAGTGATCGTGTATCCGTTCGTGCTCGGCGGGATTTCGGTGCTCGGCGCGATTTGCGGAGTGGTATTTGTGAACGTTGCCAACGGCAAACCTGCGGCTGTGCTGATGGGCGGCGTTTTAGCCAGCGCCATTGTCTCAGCGATTCTGTTTTGGCCGGCAACGCATTATCTCTTTCCAACCGGTTTGACGATCGCCGGCGCAACGCGAACGCCCACGCAACTCTATTTAGCGTCCGTGATCGGCTTGGTCATGACCGCGGTCGTGGTCGCGATCACAAATTACTACACGTCGATGCGTTACAGTCCGGTGCAAAAAATCGCGCGCGCGTCGGAGACGGGCCACGCCACAAACATCATCGCTGGATTGGCCGTCGGCCAACACGCGACCGCGTTGCCGGTTGGATTTATCGGCATCGCCATTCTGCTTAGTTTTCATTTCGCAGGCCTCTACGGAATTGCGATTGCGGTGATGTCGATGTTGTCGATGGCTGGAATCATCATTTCACTCGATTCATTTGGCCCGATTACCGACAACGCGGGCGGGATCGCGGTAATGAGCAATTTGCCGAAAGAGGTGCGCGCAGTCACCGATGAGCTGGACGCCGTTGGCAACACGATGAAGGCCGTGACCAAAGGATACGCGATCGCGTCTGCGGGACTGGCCGCGCTCGTTCTCTTCGGATCCTACGTCGAGGAATTGAAAGCACACGTTACGCGCAACGGCGAGCCGTTTGTCTTCCAGTTTACGCTGACCGAACCGAAAGTAATCATCGGCCTCTTTCTCGGCGGTTTACTGCCATTCATTTTTACGGCATTTAGCATGGATGCCGTAGGCAAAGCCGCAGGCGCGGTCGTTCGCGAAGTGCGCCGGCAATTGAAAGCCAAGCCGGGAATTCTGACCGGTCAGGACACACCCGATTACGGCACTTGCGTCGACATCGTGACCAAAGCGGCTTTGCGCGAAATGATTGTCCCGGCGCTCTTGCCGCTCGTCTTTGTGGTTGCGGTCGCAGTCATCAAACCGCTTGGGCCGGTCGTGTTGGGCGGTTTACTTGTCGGAACGATTGTCACTGGATTGTTCGTCGCCATTGCCATGACTTCCAGCGGAGGCGCGTGGGACAACGCGAAGAAATTTATCGAAGAAGGAAATCTCGGTGGCAAAGGTTCATTTGCCCACGCGGCGTCGGTCACGGGCGATACCGTCGGCGATCCTTATAAAGATACCGCCGGACCCGCGATCAATCCGATGATCAAGGTTGTGAACATCGTCGCGATCTTGATCATTCCGATCTTCTTTTAATTTTGGCTGGCGCAAGAATTTAGCGCGTAAAATCTTGCCGATCTATTACAAGATCGACATCTCCGAACCGGACTGGCATTAAAAGATCGACATGGACGAGAGCCACGATTTTCAGATTGTCCGGCCAGAGCCAGGCGGACCCAAAACGCGAAGTCTGGCGAAAGCGGATCCGTCCGCGACGCCGTTCAAGGTTGTGATCGATCCGAAAGTGCGGATCGATTTGCGGCGGGCGCTGGTTGATTTGATCGATTACCACGATGAAGCCCTGGCCGACCATTTTGCCCAAGGCAAGCTCGCACTCGATTCCTACAAGGAATACGTAGAGCTATTTGCGCGCAGTCTGAAAGAAACAATGGAGAGTCGGGAAGGCGTTTCCTATTTATTGCGCTCGGTCGGGTTCGATATTCCCGCAGAGGAAATCAATTTGCATCCGGAACTGCGCTGGAAAAAAGGGCCCGCGCCTTTCGGGGTGAGCTTGCTTTAGTCGCCGCGCTACTTCGCTTCTTCGGTCGGCTCGATCAGTTCACGTTCCTGCGGATTCAGCCGGTCCCGCGGAATCGTCGCGATGACGTCGCGCGCTTCATCCGTGCGATCGCCGGCGAGAAGCGCAGCAGCGTAAACTGCGCGCCACGCTGGCAAAGTCCGTTTCCAATCGATCGGAACAGGCGCCTTGAACTGGGCCAGGGCCGATGCCGAATCGTGCCGGCGAAGATAACCGAGCGCAGTGGTGACACGATATGACAGTCGGTTTGGATATTGCTCAGTTAGTTTCTTTGCGATTGCGAAATTCTTATCGACATCTTCGTCGAGGAGCAAATTGAGATAGGCAAGTTGATCGGTCGCGTTCGGATCGTCCGGCGCGCGCGCGGAGATTTTCGACATCGCTGTGCGTTGCGCGGCGGTCTCGCCTGTCTTTTGACTGACACGTTGTAAGCCGCGGTAGGCGAAGTCGGCATGTTCGGGGAAACGGGCGAGTTGTTCGTATGCTTTCAGCGCCGCAGCAGTGGCCTGGCTTTGCTCGGCAAAATTGGCAACGAAACGCAATTTGTATGGATCGGTCCCGGCCAGCGAAATGGCGTGGTTCCAATGCACCTCGGCATCTAAAGCGGCGTTGCGTTCTTGCGCCGTGCGCGCGTGGAAACTTTCAATCACCGAAGGATCCAACGTGACGTCGCTTCGATTGAGAACATCGTCGATATCGTTCCAACGTTGCAGACTAGCCAGCGCATCCAATCGCGCGAGAAACAGCTGGTTGTCTTCCGACGCGCGTTCAGGTGGGAAGGTCGCGAGGACGAGCTCGGGTTGCTGATGGGCGTTTAACCAGCGGGCAAGATCGACAATTTCCTCGGCCTTTCCATTCTGCCAACGATCAACAATCTCATGATAAATTCGTGCGGCGTCATCTGGATGGAGTTGAAAGCGCAGGTCAGCAGCAAGCAAATCGTCTTTAATCGTTTTTGGGGCTAGGGCAGTCAGTTCTGCCAAGAGCCGATTTCGCTCATCAGTCGTTAGTTGCGGTGCCGTGGCAAGAGCTTCAACGGCGGCGTTCTTATAGACGCTTGGTTTGGCGGCAAGCTCCCAAAGAATTTTACGGGCCTCTGCCTGCTCGGCCGCATCCGTCGACTGGGCGAGAAGCTCGGCCAGCTGAAAACGCGGACCGTTGTCGTCGGGAGCGCGTTTGTTGGCAATGCGCGCATACTCAATGGCCTTCACATCGTCGCCGATTTTTCTGGAATAACGCGTGGCCAGCTGCAGCGTCTTCGTGTCCGGATTGCCTTTCAGCAATGGGTCGATCACTTTTTCGGCAAGATTCAGTCGATTCGTTGTAATGAGCAGGTCCGCGTACTCCTCGCGGTCGCGGGTCGTGCATCGCGGAAGCGTCATGACTCTCTGCCAGAGCTCGAGTGCTTCGGGACGCTCTGCTTTGGAAGCGAGCCGCGCCGCTCCGCTCAATCCATAGTAATTCGAAGGATCCAACTCCAGGGCAACGCGATACTGGACCGCGGCATCATTCCATTTGCCGGCCGCGACCAGCCCGTCACCGGCAGCGGCAAAGCGATCGGCCCGCTTAATCTTGAACCAGTGGTAGGTCGTTATTCCGACAACGACCAGCAAGAGCAAGCCAACAACAATTAGAATCCACCGCAGGCGCAGGTTGGGTCGCCCGAAAGGGTGCAGCGCCCCCTTGGCCCGACCCTGTGAATTTCCCGCCCCGCTCATCCCCTGCAATATTAAGAGCGGGGACCCGCGCGCTACCGCTAATTAATCCTGCGCAATCCTGCGAATGGATGGCTTTTTTGCCCGGCCACGCCCGGCGGGGGATCAACCTAAATTAGAGTTGACACGAGGTCCGATTTTCCCCAAAATCGCCGCAACCTCACAAGAAAAGTTATGAGAAAGTCATTTGTTTTAGGGTTGGTGTTACTCGGGTCAGCGGTTCTCATCGCGCGCGGCGATATTATTCCGACATTATCGTCGGTGACTGGCTCAAGCCCGAGTTTCACGTGGAATTACTCGGCCAATGTCACCGTTGATGAGACAATAAATCACGGCGATTTTTTCACGATTTATGATTTCAGTTCGATCATGCCCACGACCACGAGCCAGCCCGCCGGCTGGACATTTTCCACGTCGTTACTCGGACCGACGGCCCCACTGACCACGCCAACGGACAACCCAAACCTTTGGAATCTGACGTGGACCTACTCCGGCACAACGCCGATTTCCGGTTCGGCTGCACTCGGAATTTTCTCAGCCGTCACCAGCACCAACCAACTCAAGACCGGCCAATTCACTGCCGAAGCCACCAAGAGCAACGATCCCACAGGGACAAAGGTCTCCAACATCGGAAGCGTTTCTGTGCCGGTGCCGGAATCGACGGCGTTGTTTCCAATTATCGGTGTGTGCGTAGCGGCTGTATTTTCGAGATTACTTCGTCGGCAGCGCGCTTAAACAAGCTTGCTGTTTCCCTTAGGCTGCCCCGAAATGATTTCGGGGCAGCTTTTTTTAGCAGCCTAACGACTGCGGACCTAGTCATGCGAAAACTCTTGGTTTCCGGGCAGTTGCGTGACACATTCGATGCCGGTTATCTATGTCGGAGACATCGGGATCGTCTACGCGGCTGAAGCTGTGGGGAGTCCGCGGCTCGATTCCAGTTCCGGGCCGGGCGACCGTGCGCTACGGTGGCAACACCACCTGCGTGGAAGTGCGCGCTGACGGCGAGCTTATTGTGCTCGATGCCGGATCGGGAATTCGAGGGCTCGGCGTGGCACTTGAGAATGAATTCGGATCGCGCCCGATTAATCTCAGCATCCTCATTACCCACGTTCATTGGGACCACATTCAGGGTTTTCCTTTTTTCGTGCCTTCTTACAACGATAAGAACGAAATCCAGATTTTTGGTTACGACGGGACCGGCAGCGGTCTGCGCGAAATTCTGAAAGGGCAGATGGCAACACCTTTCTTCCCCGTCGCTCTTTATGATCTGCCGGGAAAAATCAAAATTGAAAAGCTTGAGTCGATGGACTTCAAGATCGGAAAAGTGCGGGTGCGTTCAAAATTCATGAATCATCCCGGCGTCTGCGTCGGCTATCGACTTTTCACCAGCAAAGGCTCGATCGCTTTCCTGCCTGATCATGAACCGTACGAAGCTTTCAAACTGCACTCCGCTAAATCGCATCTGTTAAGCCCGGAGCAGACGAAGAAACGCGCGGGCGAAGACCGCGCCGAACTGGTGAAATTTCTTCAGGGCTCCGACATTCTGATTCTCGATACTCAATACACGGACGAGGAATACCAGGCGCACATCGGCTGGGGCCACGGCTCGCTCAGCACGGCCATCTCGCTGGCAATCGATGCCAGCGTTCGAAAGCTCATTCTTTTCCACCACGACCCGACGCACGATGACGAAATGATCGACAAGATGATCCAGACGGCGCGGAAGCTGGCCGCGAAAAGTGAAAGTTATCTTGAGGTCGAAGGCGCGCGCGAAGGTGCGGAAATGACTTTGGATTAATTGCGGGCGCGACGGTTTTCGATCCGCTTGCGCAACGTGCAAATTCGGCTTTAGATCTTGTCCCCGCGCTTTTGCCTCGTGGTGTAATGGTAGCACAAGAGATTCTGGATCTCTTTGTCTAGGTTCGAGTCCTAGCGAGGCAGCCAGCTTTGGATTTGTGTTCTGCAGTGTCATAGTTCTCCGAGGAAGCTGTCAGTAGGGCTTTGTCTCACGCGTTTGCGCGTTATTTGCTCGACTTTATTTGTCCACTTGTTAGTCATTCCCCGATTACGTCACCGACGTTTCAACGAATCTTCGGTCGGGAATCAATGGGTTTGTGTAGCCGCACCTTCGCTGGAAAGCCGCTTAATGCGATCTCCAGATTCCAACCGGCAGGATGAAAACTATGAAACCGACCTTCAAAACGTTCCCGTACTTTCAAGTTCTCACTCGTCCCCTCGTCGCCACGCTTTCCAGAACCGGGGCTGAGTTTGCTCGCGTTAGAAGTATAAGAACAGTATTGTGTGGGGTTTCGTCGCTCGGACTTCTTGTTACTGCCACATCCTCGTTAGCACAGGGGACAAGCCAATCGCAATCCATGCTACGACACGGGACCGATGGGGGGTACAGGCAACCGGAAATTAACCGCGGCGTCGCTAGAAGGCCACTGCACATCAATTCCAATTTCCCACAAGTGGGCAGCGCCGCCGCTTCGCTCCCAAAAGGGGCCACCCACCTAATGGTTCGCTCAGACGCTGATGCGCGGCAAATATTTACATACTTTCCGTGTCCTTGGGTCGCAGCCCGGCCTGGAGCCGTGGGCGTTTATCGGTTGGAGGTAAATTCTCAAGGTACTGTTGCTGCCGTTACAATCTTAAAGAGCATGGGCCCGAGAAGGGACACGAGGGTTATGCAAACGTTTGTGGGCTGGCGGGCCAAGCCCGGGCCGCTCCGCATCGTGGACATTAGCTGGGTGATGTCTGCGTGAGAAGTGTACATCGCGAGTAAGTCGGTCTATGCCGATCAGCCCATGCAAGCGAACGTTGATCCGGCGAACTGCCCAATAACTTCAGCGCCTTTTGCGCATCGTCGCGGATTCTCTCCAGAACGTTCCTGATTTGATCTGCCGCTTCGGCCATAAGGTGAGTTCGAGTTGTTGAGGGCGAGGGTAGCGAATGCGCCGTCTTGGAAAAAACCAGCCCAATCGTGTATTCATGTTCGCGTGAACATAGTCAATTGAGAACAACATGTCGAATGGAATTGGCGATACCGGATCATTGCTTGTGGTGGCGTCGCCGGTTACGATTCTCTCTTGTTCTGGGGGGAACAAACGCCGTCTCTCAATTGACCCCACAGGGCTTTTCGGGAGGCGGCGATCTCCCTGTTGAGCTAACCCGCGAAATCATGCTAGAACTAGCTCTCCCGTGTTCGACCGATCTTTATTTTGGAGGAAGGTAGACCAGACAAAGACGCCAGAAGCGCTGCGTCGAATGTCATCTCGTGAGTTGCAGGATTATCAGACCTTTTTCTTGGAGTCACAGTATGATCCCAATGCACCTTCGCACGAAAACCTAGTAGCATCGGAACAACTGACTTGCTTGCAGAGCGAATTTGATCGGCGCAGGCATAATCGGACTCAGTGGATCGCAGGTGCAGGGATCGTTGTGACGGTTGTAGGTATCTTTGTTGGACCGTGCCGATATCGCGCCAATACGCAGGTCACCGCTCCACCGCAAGCCCGTACCAGTGTTGCGCCTCCCACAACTCCGACTGCGCCGACACTACAGCAAGTGCCCATAGCGCCGTCCACAGTCTCTTCAACACCAACCCCAACGCCCACGCCAACAAGGCATTCGCGGAAGTCGCGACGGTCTCAATCCACGCCAGAGCAATCAGCATTCTAGTTTCGCCAAGGCATCTTCAAACTTCTCGTCTCTTTTCATCGCCAGCGACATGATCGCGGGCAAATTTTCACCCGGAACTGATTGTCATTTCCCACCCGTGACCGTGTAACCTTCGGCCCTTGAATCTTCAGGCAGCTCCTTTCCATTTGCGCCGCTGCTTCAAACGGCTTTTCGGGAGGCGGCGATTAAAACAAAAGCGCCCGCGAATTTCTCCACGGGCGCTTCGAATTGATTAACTGCCAATCGCTATGATTACCGCTTTTCGGTCGTAGTCGTGATAGTTGTTTCTTTCTCGACGACGGCTGGCTTGCTCAACACAACTTTGCGAACAATCATCCGATCACCCTTGCGCACGTAATAAACCGTCGCAGGTATATCAGGTCGCACCACCGACCAACTCAGGGGGTGGCCTTCGGGGTCGAAGACGTGGGCGTCGTTCGTATAATAAAACCGCGCCGGTGCTCCGGTCGTTCCTGCCCGGAACGTGAAATATTCGCTTCCCGGCGTGTATTCGGTGATTGTCCCGGACGTGTCGGTTGTGCTCGTCCTCTCAGTGACGACAGTCCCTGTTGCCGCGTCCTTGGTGGTCGTGACCGTCGTTGAAGTTTGAGCCAATGCTGTCGCCAGACCCAAACTACAAGCCACGGCCAATATTTTCGCTAATGTACTTTCTTGCATAGTTGTCCTTTTCTTTGGTTACCCAGTGCTCTTTGTTGTGAAAGAGTTTGACTTCTGGCAGCGGCGATTTATTCGACCGCGATACCACAAATGGTTCGTGTCGAGTGGGCTGGCAGGTTTTGAAGTAATGCGCGGCTGGTCATAGTCGGTGCGACCCGTCGTCGAGCGTCTGGCGCACCGCATCACCGCTAGCGCGGAACATTCATCTGCCAAACCAGACTTTTTGTGTGCGTATTTGCGCGTACGACCACCTCCAAGCCGAGATCATACGAGGGAAAGGCGGGTTTTCGGCGTAAGTTCGAGTCCTAGCGAGGCAGCCAGCTTTGGATTTGTGTTCTGCAGTGTCAGCATTGAGCGCTGGAGCTAACGCCTACCCGGAGCGATGATCAATTTCACTCAAGCTGCCGTTGAATTGACTTAAGATTTGGAACTTGAAATGATTCTCGGTTGGGCTTCAACCCAGCAACTCAATGAAGCGATCCCTCCTGCTCTGTCTCACAACTGGGTTTTTACTGAGCACAACGCATCGCCTTCCTGCTCCGATTTCGGAAGAAAGTCTAACGCCCGCACCGGAGCAATCGGCCAAGCCAAAACCAACGGTCAAGCCAAACGCGAGTGAGAGTTCGGAGAGTTCCACAAAGCAACGCAACGCATTCGATGGAACATGGGTTGGAACGGAAAACTTGGGGGGTTCCGTCGGTAATATTCAATCTACCCAGGTGATTAGCGGGTCGGGGGCTGTGGTTCGATCAACGTCTAGGCTCGGCGTGTTCACTTGGAGCGCAACGTGCGATGGCAAGACGATGCAATGGAGTGTTAAGACAAAATACGGCTCGGGAGTTCGTACCTTTACCCCCAATAACGATGGAAAAACCGCACTCATGATTTTTCAATCTGGCGATTTTCATTCATCAGCGACTTTCTCCAAAACGTCACCATGAAGCAGTCGGTTGCTCTGCTTCTTACTGTCGCGCTGCTTTTGATCACGGTGCATCGACTTCCCGCGCCGATTTCGGAGGAGTCGCCTACGCCTGCTCCCAAACGAACGATCAAGCAGAATACGAGCGAAGATTCTCAGAGGCCAACAAAACGACAAACGCCTTCACCACCGCAAAGTAAGGCTACTCCTCAACGCAACCCGTTCGATGGAACGTGGGTTGGAACTGCCGATCTTGGATTTTCTGGTCATTGCAACTTCACGCTGAAAATTGACGCCGCTGGCACAACCGTTACAGAAAGCTCCCAGAAGTATGGCACCTATTCGTGCCCAGCTACACGCGAGGGCAACACGTTGAAATGGAGCGGCGGAAGTTGGTTCCACGCCGGTTCGCAAACTCTGACCCTGAATCCAGATGGGCGAACCGCCAACGTCACTTATCCAAACGGGCTAATCTCACGTATCACAACAATGTTCGTAAAGCTGTAGCACCAGTCGAATAAACCAGCAAAATTGCGCGGAAGGCGAGCGGTTGGTAATGCGCCACATTCTGCGTGGTGGCGTTTCTCCTTCTCTCAATGGGCGCGGAGTGGCTACTGTTCCGTTTGACAAACAATCGACCGAGACCTCCTATCCGTTCTTCGAGGAACACATCATCAAGCTTGGCGAGCCTGAGCTTGTTTTTCAATCAGTTCATATGTGTAAAATTGCCAGAAAACTGGCGATGACATGTATCTACTTGTGTCACAATGAGGGTAGAGAAGGTGCCGGTACGGTTTGCTGATACTTGAGGCCTTGCCCAAGCGTCACAAAAAGAAATACCAGGGAAATCCAGCTCACACCTCCAACCGATCGCCATGCATTGACCGCCGCATAGTTTCCTGCATTTCCCGGCGGCAAGACTAGTGCAAGCACGACTGCTATACCGGCCAGAATGAGAGACCATGTGCTCGGCGTTGCTGCAATGTGAGCAAGTTGAATCTTCGGCCGCACCAAAAGGAGTGACGCGAGTAAAAACAATGGCAGAAGCATGATGAGGTGGCGGTTGGTTGTCTGTGGCCCAAAAATCAATGCCGCGACCGTCAAAGCTACCCACTCATAACCAACGACAGCCTGCTGCTGAGGCTTAATAGACCAGAAGCACAGCTGTTGCCGTGCATACAGAATCCACGCAATAACAAGGCAGCCTGCGGCGACCAGCCCAATCAACGCGACCGCTGTTCCAGGTCCCAGGGATAGCTTTTCCGCGAGGCGGAAGAACATGCTCGTGATTGAGACTGATCGTTCCCATGTGATCGGATTCGATGTCGCACGTGTCAGATGTTCAACATTGATGCCAAAAGCTTCGATCAATGCTGCAAACGCAACCTTGAGATCGCTGAGATTGCGTTCCCAGCCGCGCGTAACCGCGGGCAGAAACAAAAATCCGATAAAGCTCAAAAGAGTTGACACACAGGCCATCCAGCGGCCGCGGACCACAAACCAAGGAAGAGGAATGAGAGAAAGATATTTGATATTGCCGGCGAAACCTAATGCGAGTCCCGCGAGAATCGGACGTTTATCCAGCCATTTCAATGCCAGTGCCATGCAGAGCAGCATGACGCCGTCAGTCTGCTGAAGCTTGAACTCCCCCAGCACCTTGTCGATCAGGCACGCCAGTGAAACAACGCATGCTACAAGCACGGTGTGCCATCCGCCGGGCAAGTGCATGCGACGAGCGAGTTCTCTGGTCAATATCACGACACCCGCGCCAAGAATGAAAACACTCATCGCAAGCCAGATATAGACACTAGGCCGCTGATCGAGCATCGCCAGCGGCTGAAAAAGCCATGCAACCAGCGGCGGGTAGATGTAATTCTGCCCGTGCTGAACAGAGAAAATGTCGCCGCCGCTCAGCATCGCCTTTCCGGCGGACCAGAAATGGAAGTAATCACCAATCTGCAGAACCTGAACGCCCGGATCATTCTGGCTTGCTTCCGGAACCTGCCGCGAAATGGATCGCGCAACAACCAGAGCTGGCACAAGCAACTGCAGGCATAAAATAGCCCACGCAAACCGCACCTTGCTCTTCTCGCTCATGCTCATCGCCCGAATGACTCGGTAATCGACCCAACGGTACCGTCAGCTTTTACTAGATCCGCTTCCTCCACGTCTCTTAATTTCACACGTCGTCGAGCTAGGAGCGGGTTTATGTCATCGCGCTCCAGCAGTTCATCCTGCGCGAGCCGGACGATTTCCATTCCGCCGCGTCCAGGCCAACGCCAGAAGGTTCGCCACTCGCATCGCGAGTCTAACAATTGGAGAAACCGGCGACAAAGCAGAAAGTCCGATGGGTGCCAAAGCCAAAGAAATGGAGACACGGGCGGGTGTCCTCCAAATCTTTGCGATTAATTTACTTCACGCGGCGATAAGTAATGCCGTTTGGATCGTTGACTCTGGTCAGCTCGTCGCCTTTTAGAGTGTAAACGGATGTTTCCGAATTGGGGTTGCCGTAGTTCTGCACGACGTCGTTTGGAATTCCTGGCGTCCAATCGGAAAGCTGCCCGGCCGACCATTGAACCGTCAGGCTGGAACCTTGAGCAGCAAAGTCTGTGGAGCTATACGTCCATTTTCTATGCAACTCGTGGGCCGATTCGTAAAGCGGCTTGTCAGGCGCGGAGGTGTTCGTCGCGTCAAGCGTCTTGGTGGCCTTTTCATTCTTGACGACAATTGTAAATATTTGGCTGACCTGTTCGCCTTCGGGAGTAACCTTCGATCGCGTGGCCAGCCATGTTCCGTCGAATCGTCGCGGTGGATTAGCATCAACATCGGATGTCTCGGACGGTCTGGACTTCGAAGCCCGCGGCTTGGCGACTTGGGCGGACGAAGGAGTCTGACGTCGCACCGGCCGCGCAGATTGCTTCGCCGGCTGGGCAGGAACCGGAGTCGCAGTGTTTCGTGGAGCATTGGCCGCGGCGTTGAGTAATGCGCCCGCTATACCGCCGATAATGTCTGAGGCCTGTGCGGAAATCCGATTTGGAGCAGCCGTGATTAGAGCAAGGAAAAGTGCGTATCGGATCATGCGTTTCATAAATTAGCTTCCTCCGAAATCGTTTACGGGCACAGCCTGGGGTCTCTGAATTGAGGGCGGCTGGCTGCTCTCCGGCGTGGCACTGGGCGCAGGTGGAACATTTGCTTGGGTCACAGGCGGAACAGCTGCTTGGGTGACAGGCGGAACAGCTGCTTGGGTGACAGGCGGAACACTTGCTTGAGTGACGGGCGCACTGGTGGCAGCGCGGTTGTTTTGTTTCTCTGCCGCTCGATGGGATACGAAATACCAAGTTCCCATTGCGATTGCGCAAACAATAACGGCAATGCCGACGATGCCGGCGGCCAGGTTCGGCGGTGGCGGTTTGGCGACAACCTGTGTGGTCCGGCGCGTCGTCGTCGACGGCAGATCCAAACGTTCGGCGACTTCAGCGACTGATTGTGGGCGATCGGCCGGCTTTTTTGCGAGGCATTGGGCAACGACTTGCTCCCACGTTTGGTTGATCGGAGGTGCGTCGATCTCCAATTCTTCTCGCCGTTCGCTCATCGGGATTGGAATTTTTGTGCGGGTTTGAAGTTCGATATTGCCGGAGTAGAAGGGCGGCTTGCTTGTCAGCAGTTCGTAGATTGTCGAGCCGAGGGAATAAACATCGTCAAGGTGAGTGCTGCGCTCGCCCACCAGTTGCTGGGGACTCATGTAAAGCAGCGTGCCGCTTTTCCCGTGGTCCATCGTAAGCATGCTCATGGAGTCGCTCATGCTGCGAGCGATGCCGAAGTCGGCGACTTTCAGCTGGCCGCCTTTGTTTACCATCAGGTTCGCCGGCTTAAGATCGCGATGAACGATGCGCGCGAGATTGTGCGCGTAATCGAGCGCATCGCACAATTGGGCGATCCATTCCTTCAATTCTTCCGGCTCGAACACCTTCTGCGGTTTGTCGGCGCGGAGGTTGGAAAGCGTATCGCCATCAATATATTCCATCGAGATACAGCCAGTACTCTTGTCATTGGTGAAATCGTAGATGCGGACAATGTTCTTGTGGGTCAGCTCGAGGCTGCGTCGGGTTTCTCGCTTCAAGTCTGTGAGCACGCCTCGATCGAGGACCAGCAACTCAGGTAGAAATTTGAGCGCCACCTCCCGCTCCAGTTCGTCATCGTTCGCGAGCCAAACGACTCCCATCCCTCCGCGACCTAAAATTCTTTTGAGGGTGTAGCGGTCAAAGATTTTTTGTCCACCGAGAAAATCTCGTCTCGTCACATCGAGCGAGTCGCCGGGCGCTTCTAGCTGCACAAGCATGAGTCTGACTGTTTCGGCGTCGAAAATAAAGCACAAACTAGGGCGGCATCCGGCAAGAGTTTTCCGATGGTAGATCAGTTGAAAATCTCAACCGGATGATTGGCCGGTGTGTCAGAAACCAGCGTTTCCGAAATCGTTCACATTTCCACGCACGTTGTAAAAATGTGCCGTGTTTTGTCGTTCGTGGACGGTCATTGTGATTCACCGAGCACACAGCGGAAGCCGTTATTCGCGTTTCGACCGTTGGATGAGCCGCCGCCCACACGAAGTGATGATTCAAGGTCAATCTCCGCGCCGACGAAGTAAGAGCCACCCCTAACGACGCGCAGGGTCTTGCCATCCGCGTCTTTTTTAAGGCTCGGATCATTATCGAGGGCAGCTTTGGAATTCATTTCTTTACGGTACCAGTCCTCGCACCACTGCCAAACGTTGCCGCCCATGTCGTATAGGCCGGTCGCATTGGGAGGGAAACTGCCGACAGGCGATGTGAATTTATAATCGTCTACGTGAAGCGAGGCAGAGTAGTTTCCGCAACCGCGCGGAGGGGGCCATTGATTTCCCCAGGGATATTTGGTGTCGCCTGCTGCCAAGCTCCATTCCGCGTCTGTAGGTAGTCGATATGACTGTTTGCTATTTAGCCGACCTGCTTTCTGTTCCACTTCTGTCAGCCATGCACAAAAGGCTCGACTGTCTTCCCAACTCACATTCACAGCCGGATCGCTTGGAGTCTGCCGAAAAGACGGTTTTGTCCACTGGCGATTGGTTTCTTTAGTAAAGGTTTCATAGTCGCTTACGCGCGTATCCCAAATACTGAACAAGAGGTGTGCCTCACCAACAGGAACGAATTTCATTCCGAGGCTATTCTCGTAAGGCTTTTCCTTGGTCACGGCTGCGAAGTTCAGTGCTGCCTTCGGCGGCACTGCCACAAATCCTTCGTTTGACGTTGAAGGCAGTGTTGTCGCAGGTGTAGCAGCCGCTGGACTCGGTTGAACCTTTGGTTGCCCGAGGCGACTAAGCAAACTGCCTTCGGCTCCCTCGAGGCGACTAAGCAAACCGCCTTCGGCTCCCAAAGTTAAGTCGGCGGTATATTGGTGTCCACCGGCGTTAGTTTCGTACGAACCGCTCTTTCCATCCGGCGCAAAACGCAAAGTGAAAGACTCGGGTTCCCATTCAATATTCTGGGGCTTTGAAAGCACTTCATCGGTCACAGCGTGCAATGTTGCGCCGTCCCACACTCCATTGAATCGCACCACCACGTCGCCGGATTTGCTGCTTTGGGTCATGGTGCCGGATTTACGATCGAAGGCGAGCGTGATCGTAAGGGGCCGACCGTCATGGAAGCCTTCCTCGTAAATTGTGCCTTTGTAAACAGGAGCTGTGTTCGCAACGAGTGCCGCCTGCAACGCCTTCGGCAGCGATTTTGACATTTGCACCTGCATTGCCGAGGCCAAACTGCCGCTGAGAGTTTTCTCGCCATCAATTAGCTTATAAGCGGCCACTTTGCCGTCTTCGGAGACGCGGATTACGAAGGATTCAGCAGATCGCAAGACGTTTGATCGTTCCGTAAGCGCCTCGTTAATGGTCGCGCGCAAAAGCGACCCAGACCATGAGCCTGAAAACTTTGCGATTACATCATCATGATTGGTAATCGAACCTGATTTGCGATCACTATCGAATTTTATGACAATCGGCATGTCTGCGATCGTACCGAGGTAAGTCTCATCCGGCCTTTGCAGCGTTATCTCCGATTTGTTCGGTTCACCTGGTTTAATTACGATTTCTTCCGCACGCGGCAGATACCCGTCCGCAATAAGGATGAAAGTAGTGTTCCCAGGTGGAACATCGTCACGATGAAAAGGCGTTACTCCGACCTGATCGCCATTCTGAAAAACTTTCGCACCCGCCGGAACCGTGGTTAGCTCAACGGTACCGTTGTTAGGCTTGAGAGTTATTGTCCCCAAATCGGTCAGCTGTTTTTCCCTGATTTCGATCTGTTGGGCGAAAGGCTTGTAGCCGTCGAGCTCGACAAACAATGAATACCTGCCCGGGCTCGCCTTAATGGTTGCGGGCGTTTTCCGCTCTTCGAGACCACCGAGTGTAACGGTTGCACCCGTGGGCGACGTGTTGACTTTTACACCGGGTTGTCCAATCACGTAGACGACAGAGTCTTCCTGGCCAGTCTTGCGCTGCGCATTGGATTGCGATGGAACTGGTTTCGGTTCTTCGGTTCTTGCAACGTCTCGCCGTGCCTGCAGCTTGTAACTTACGAAGTACAATCCGACAAGAGCGACAACGCAAAGCGCTGTGGACGCAACGATCACGGCCGTTCTTTTTGATGGTCTGGAGAATATGTTAGCTGTGCGCTGGATTCTTGGCGCAGAGCCGGCCAGTCGACGACCAATCTCTGTGACCGATTGCGGGCGGCGTGCTGGCTCTTTTGCGAGGCAGGAGGAAACGATTTCTTCCCACGTGTGCGAAATGGCGCGTCCTTCGATCGCGAGATCTTTTCGCCGCTGCACCATGGAAGGCGGAACTCTCTCATGAATCTGGCGATCTATATTTCCTGAGTAGAAAGGCGGTTTGCTCGTAAGCAATTCGTAGATCGTAGCACCGAGAGAATAAATATCGTCAAGATGGCTACCGCGTTCACCGTCAAGCTGCTGCGGGCTCATGTAAACAAGTGTGCCGCTCGTGCCGCGTGGCTCCTTGGTCAGCATGCTCACCGAGTCGGCTAGACTGCGTGCAATACCGAAGTCGGCAACCTTGAGTTGACCGCGTTTGTTTATCATCAAATTAGCCGGCTTAACATCGCGATGCACCACGAATGCTTGATTGTGCGCGTAATCGAGCGCTTCGCAGAGCTGGTCAATCCATCCAGCAATTTCGTCAGGCTCAAAAATTTTATGCTCTTTCTTAACACGAAGCGCTGAGAGCGTTTCGCCATCAACGTACTCCATCGAAATGCAGGCGGACTTCTCGTCATAAATGAAATCGTGGATGCGGACGATGTTCTTGTGGGTGAGTTCGAGACTTCGATTTGTCTCCTGCTTCAAATCGTCGAGCACGGCATGATCGTGAACGATCAGCTCAGGGAGAAATTTGAGAGCAACGTCGCGGCTCAATTTATCGTCGCGAGCGAGCCAAACGACGCCCATGCCACCGCGGCCAAGGACCCGCGTTAATATGTAGCGACCAAAAACTTTTTGGCCGCTAACAAACTCACGCAGTGTCACGTCAAGTGCGGGGCCGGAAGGCTCTTCACTCACATCGTCACATTAACTATTGCCTACTGCGCGATAAAGAATAAACGGGGGCAAGCACGGCGCACATTCACATTCAGGCCACACCGGTGAGCGGAGTTTTATTGCTGGGCAGCGGCCTTTTTGAGCGGCAGCGCGGCCAGGGCCATCATGACTACCTGGCTCATCATGAAGGCGATAAGCCAGGGAAAGGCTTTGTCCATGAACCCATACGAATGCAAACCGATTCCGAGCATATTGACGCCGAACCAGGACCAGCTCGTCACGATATTTCCAAAGACGGCCATGGCCATAAGGCCGCGTTGCCTAACGAGCCCACCCCAGCGTGCGTGCAGAATAATGGCGTTCCAAAGCACGATGAGGAGCGCTCCATTTTCCTTCGGGTCCCATCCCCAGAAACGGCCCCACGATTGGTCAGCCCAAATGCCACCAAGGATCGTGCCGACGAAGCTGAACAAGGTCGCGAAACAAACAATGCCGTAAACCATGCGCGAGAGAGAGGTAGCGGTCTCGCTGTCGAGCGATGATGTGAAAACGCTGCGTATAATATAGATGAGCGCGAGGAACCCGGCCAGATAAGTGGAAGCGTAACCGAGCGTAATGCAGACGACGTGGGTCGCGAGCCAGCCGTTCGTATCGAGCACGGCGCGCATCATCTCCATCGTGTCGCCATCCAGCGAGAGATGATGAGCGATGAGTAGGGTGAGAAAGCCGAGGATCGAAGCCGTGGCACTGCCAATTCCATTATGGTAAAAGCGCTCAAGAAGGATTCCGAGAAGGACCGCGCCCCAGCCGATGAACACGGCCGACGAGTAAAGATTTGTCACGGGCGGCCGGCCTTCCAGATAGATGCGAAAAAGCAAACCGATGGTGTGGATCGCGAAGCTAAAGATAAGCAGGTAGAAAGCGTAGCGTCCAAGTGTAGTCGGCCAAATCAGCCAGGAACCACAGGCAAGGATGAAGACCAGCACATAAAGCGTCATGCTCTTGTAAAAAGGAGCGAAGGCGTTGAAAAAAGCCTCGAGTCGAGCCGTGCGCGGAATTTTTCCGACGTGCTCCCGTAACCAGGCACGATATTCGTCCACGGCAGAATTAAAGGCGGCCGCGTCCCCCTTGCGGTACCCGGTGGCCATCGCCGCATAAGCCAATGTGGGCTTGGGGATTCCGGTGTCTTTTGTCGCGGTGAGGAGGCTGTCACCCATTTTCTTCCATTGTTCCGGTTTACCGTTCGGTCCTGGCGGTGGGATCGGGAAGAAGTAAGCGCTCTGCGCGAGAAACGAAAAACGCTGAGCCGCCTCGCTTCCGGCCTCGCCTGGCTCTGGGTTTCGCGCCCGCTTTATAAGCGGCACTCCAAGACTGACCGTTTTTTTGTAGGCCTCCACTTCAGCCTGAAAATCATCGGTGTCCGCCACCTCCAAGCTGTTCTTCAATCTGAAGTAGAGCGTGGCCCGTTCGTAGAGTTTGACGACATCGCGCTGAAAAGGCGTCCGCAATTGTTCCTCGACATTGCCGGCAAGCTCAGCCTGACGTTCAATGTCTTGTGCTCGCGGCACGAGTTGCGAGAAAGAGTAGTTTTTACTCTCCTCTCCCTGCAATCCGAGCGCGCCAAGCGTATCTGGATTTGTGATTTTGAAAACCTTGCGGTCGTCGGCCAGCTCGGGGCGAGTCATCAACTCGATTAACCACTCGATCGCCGAGAGCGACTTGCCATCATCAAGGCGGAGCGACTGCTTTCCACAAAGAATAAGGAGGGAAGTTCGCGCAACAGTGTCCAGTGGTTTGATCCTGCCATTGAGGAGCACAGGAAAGCGGCCAAACTCCCGCAGCGCGTATCCCGGTTTCGGTTCGCCTTCGAAAATGAACGCAACCAGGAAATAAAGACAGAATGCCGCAACGAGCCACGGCATTAATTTCTTCCACAACTTCATGGGCGTCTTCGGCGAAGAAATCCAATGAGGTGCATTGAGAATTGAGTCAATAAGCCGGCGCCGACCAGGCCGCAGGCAATATAAGGCAGAATAAAAGTCGGATTCTTCACCACCTGGAGAATGCTGGTCTTGTCGTTATTATCGAACCCGGCTTGGTAAAAAGTGTATCCGCTGTAACGCAGTGGGCTATTCATATAGATAAGCACGTCGCGGTCTTCCTTCTGTCTTGAATCGAGCAGACGAATGCGGCTCGAGAAATTTTTCGGAATGTCCGTGCCGGGATAAATGTCGTGGCGAAAATCCAGCAGCTTGATCGTAAATGGTTTGTAGTAACGCTTCTGCCGCATGCGCAACTCATAAGTATGTCCATCGTAACTGAATGATTGTGGCATGCCGAGTGCGTTCGAAACCAGCCAGGTGCCGAGTGGTCCTTCGACCGTATTGATCTGGACAAAAGCGGTCGTTAGGTCGCGCTCATCTTGCTTGACCGTTCTCGGAATTTCAGTCGCGACGACGTTGGGTCCGATGCCGGTAGTGGCAAGAGAAGCTGGCGCATCGGGTGCTTGCGAACGCATGACGAGCGCGGTGTTCGCCATGAACTTTACGATCTTCAACATGAACGGGAGCGCCGGATGTTGAATGATATTGGCATGGGCGAGAAGAGACTGCGGAATCGCCACCACGAGATCGTCATCCTTTGAGCTGGTGTCAATTATCGCCAACTCCGCTTCGCGCGGTGCTTCCGAGTAATTTTGAGCGGTGCCGATGTCCATCCGCATCATACTTTCTTTGGCGAAAAGCCCAGTGAGTAACTCACCTAAAAGCAACACGACGACGCCGGCATGAATCGTGAAAATTCCGATCTTCTTTGGAGTCGGTTTAAAGCGGGTGCCGTGCGCGGCGACCAGGTTCAGAAACAGCAATGTTCCAATCAAATACCCGCCGGGAAATATCGGAATGCTCCAACCGCCTCCCGCAGGCTGCCAGAAAACAAAGAGACTGCGAAAATATTTTGCCTGAGCCGCATGGATGCCGAGGTGGACTTGATCGAGCGTGCCGAAGAAAATCAGGACCATGCCCAAACCGAGCAGCACCACGGTTAGCCGCAAAGAGGAGAGCACACGCCCGCAGGCTTTGAGATAACGAACCATTTTATTATTGAGCAGACGACTCGTCCCGACCGGTGGCACCTGCAAGCGAGAGGCTCCGGAGAAAATCGAGGAAATGATTTTTCTGCGCCCCGACAAGATCGACGTCCCCTGTCATCTTTACAAACCACGTTTGCTCGCCCTCATGCGCAGCGGCAGCCACAATCCGCACTTTATGATTTGAAGGTGGTAGCGGTTCAGCACTGACCAAATCCGTGACGAGAAAATCGTGGCCATTCATATTTAGATGTGAGCTGACCGAAGCAAGGTCATGCTCGGAGAGAGGTGGAAGCTTTAATTGATCGCGCCAGCGATTGATGTTGGCCAGATCGCCTCCCGCCATTCCCGCAAGCGACACAAGGGAAACATCCGCTTCAGCACCGTTACTCCCCGTGATTTTGAAACTGGCAAGGCGCATTGGTGAGAGGGGCTGAGCGATCCAGCCCGGCGGCGCCTTGTAATCCGGCTGGGCCGTTGTCGCAGCCAAAACAGGTGGTGTCGGCGCATTGGTGTTCGACCCGGATTTCTCAGCGGACGATGCAAGCAACGGGGGCGCTTCAGTTTTTACAGTTTCGAGGAATTTTTTGAACTCATCTTTTCGCGCAGCCACTATTTCATCCGGGCCGCTCAGTTTGAAAAACCACGTCTCGGCATCCAGTGGGAGAATCCCTCCGAGAATCCTCGATTTCTTGCCGCCCTTGATTGAATCGGCGCTCACTAGGTCGACGAATAACATGTTGCCGCTCGGGCCAGAGAGGGGCGTTGCCACCTGAGCAAGGTCAGGCTCTGCCAATGGCGGCAGCTGAATCTGGCCACGCCAACGATTTATGTTCGCAAGCAGGCCACCGACATCGCCAGGGAAAGCAGTGATAGAGAGCTCGGCCTCGCCGCCATTTTGGCCGTGAATTTTGAATGTGCCGCGTCGCGGACCGCTAGCCGGTTGCTCCTCCCAATCGGCCGGTGCCTGCCAGGTCACAGTACCGCTGCCGCTTGCTCCACCGGGTGCTTCGGACATCTGCGCCGATTGCGGATCGTGTTCCTTCTCCACCCGATAGACTTCGATCTTCGAGTTATCGCAGCCCGGAAAACAGAACACGATTAGCGCGGCCCCGAGTGCCGGCCCTGACAAGCGAATGAACCTCATCTATCAGGCGTCGAGAATGACATCGCCTTTTGGAGCACCGATGCAGGTCAGTCGAGTGCCATGCTCGGTAACGAAATCTGACGGGGTGACGTAGGCAATTTCGCCGGAAAAAACCGCCACCTGACAAGTACCGCAACTGCCCGCACGGCAACCGCTGGGGATGGGAATGTCGTTATCCGTCGCAAGTTGAAGAATGTTCGTGCAGCCAGCGATCCAAGGAAGCTTTTTGCCGGATTTTTTGAATTCGATCGAAAACGTCTGGCCGGGTGTCTGCGCCGCCGCCGGTGCCTCGGCGACTTTTTTCACGCTGGAAGGCCCAAATGTTTCAAAGTGGACATTTTTATCCGGCACGCCCCACTCGCTCAATCCAGTCGTTAGGCTCTCCATCAGCGGTCCTGGGCCGCAGATGTAGAAATCGTAATTATTGGAGGGAAGAACCTGCTTCAAGAGATCGACCGAAATGCGACTCGCGAAATGATAATCCTCTCCCTTCTTGTCACTCTCTTCCGGTTTGCTGTAGCAGACGGACAGGTGCACGTTTGGATTTTGACGCGCAACTCTTTCGAGGTGCTCCTTCATAACGTGGTCCCCGCGGTTCCGGACGCCGTAAAAAAAGTAAATCTCTCGCTTGGAACCCATCGCCACGAGCGTGTTTAGCATTGCCAGCATCGGCGTCATACCGATTCCGCCGCCAATCAGAACGACGCCGCCCGTTTCCGTCGGATCGAGGCAGAAATGTCCTCCGGGTGCTCGGACGTCAACAATGTCTCCCTCTTTCAGCGTCGAATGAAAATAATTAGAGACGAGTCCGGGCTTAACGCCTTCCTTGCCCGGCGGCGCGTCCAGGCGCTTGATCGAGACCCGATAGAAATCGGGCACCGGTCCTTCTGAGAGTGAATAGCAGCGGACAGTTTTATTTCTCTGGCCAGGGATACGGAGTTCGAAAGTCAAATATTGTCCTGGCAAAAAGGGCGGCAGCGGCTTGCGGTCGTGCGGCTTGAGGTAGAAAGAGCAAGTGTCCTCGCTCTCCATCACTTTCTTCTGAATGGAGAACTTACGGATGCCATTCCAAGGCGCGACATGCTCTTCAGTTTTTTTGCGCAGCGCCTGGGCGGTTAGGAGCTGCTCCCGCAGAAGCTCGTAAGAAAGATTGTCAACCGCGCGCTGGTGGGCGAAGCGACGGAACGAGGTCGTGAAGAAAATAAACGTTTGTCCCGCCACCAGCACGAGCAAAATGGCTCCTAACGCCTCGAGACCTAGCAGCACCATGACCCAATAATATCAGAATTTGCGGCGAAGTTCACACCGAATGCCGAAAAGATTCTGATCATCGTCCCGCTCCGCGACCATCAGGTCGGCCCGGAAAAGCCAAGCGTTATTAAGCGGCAATTGATAACGAATGCCAAAGCCCAGCTGCGATCCTTTCGCCGTGCGATCTTTGGCGTCGCCAAAAACACCCAGACCTGAGATCTCGAAAACGATCTGCTGGTGTAAATCGAAGAGATATTCCAGACCGAGAGAGCCGCCGTAGGTGTCGTGCCCGGTTGCGTCCATTGTTGGAAAACCAGTCAGGTTGTCCGTTTCAAACAGAATGCCCGTGTTTACGAGGACGCCGCCCGCGGCGCCGGCGCGAGCGAGCGATTGAGGTTTGTTGAAGCCGGCGAAAGCGTTGAAGTACGGGACCAGCGACAGCGGAAGAGGCGTGATTAAAGAGTTTTCAATGAGAATGAGTACGCCATCCGCGGTGCGCGGATGGCCCTTGTCAGGATCCTGGCCGAAATTGTAAATCACGCGAACGCTGTTTGAAACCGCATCGAAGTAGCGGCGAGTAAAGGCGGCGCTCAAGTTATTATAGCTCAGATCGTCGAATTTTTTACGGCCGAGCGTGTAGCCATAATCAAACTCGAAATAACCGTACATGGCCTCGACGAAGGTGGCGACGCCAAACACGTCCGCACTATGATCGTTCGGAATTGCCCCGGTGGTGACTTGGTCGAACGCGGCGAAGAAGGTGATATCGGCGTTTGAGATATCGAGCATCGGACTGTTGCGAGCCGGGATGGTAAAGGCGAATCCGGTGAAAGCGTCGTTAAGCCAGATGCCGTTTTGAAAGAGCAAGGGGATCAGTCCAATAGTGAAGGGAATGTCGGCCTTGTTTTCTTGGTCGCTAAATCCCGCCCATAACCGCGCCAGATCGCCCTCAAAGAAAAGCGCCTGCGGTTCGACATCGATCTCGACACCTGAATGTCGTTGATCGCCCGCAAACTCGACTCGAGTAAAGAGCGGTCCGCGATTAATTGGAGTGACGAAGAGGTGGATGCGCTCGGTGCCGGTGAGTTTAAAATCGATATCGATATCCAGCTTTGTCGCGGTTAGTCCCTTCTCGATCGCGCCGTTATCGTTATAAGCGATGGCGCTGCGCCAATCGCCATACATCAGGAGCTGTGGGAAAACTAAATTTTTGTCGCCTAACAGATTAATGCCGGGTCCAAATACGCCGGGTCCATAAAGTTCGCGTCCTGCTTCGATCAGAGGGCGGGCGGTGGGATTGGGATGCTTCGCGCCGTAGATGGCAAGCTGTGCTTCCGGATCGTAAGGCGCGGTGTAGGTCGGGTCGGGGCTAAACGGAACGACCGGATTTTTATCCGACACGAGATGCGCCCGCGGATCCATCTCTAAAGAAAGCGAAACAACCCGCTGCATGAGCCCAAAGAAAGAGAAACGGTTCTCCGAAGGGGTCGCAGGCGTGACTGGTCTGATCGCGGCGGCCTTGTAATCGAAGTCTTTTCCGTCAGCGGGGTGTTTGATTCGCCGCATGGACACGATTTTGCCGGAAGTGCTCTGTTTTGGCCTACCTTCGCGGACTGGCGACAGCACCTGAGTTGTGGAGGATTCTCGTGCCGTCTCCACCAAAGGCTGGACCTTCTGAGAAGATGGAGTTGAATCGAACTTTTCTACCTCCGCCAAGGGTCTCGTTTCGGGCATCGATACAATTTTGTCGGCGTTCCCCTCATTGGTGCTTCCGCTCTCCTGCCATCCTGGAAGCTGAACCGCGGAAGATTCCTGAGCGGTTTGGACAAGCGGCTCGTCGACGGACTTCGAGACGTTTTCGTCATCAACCGATCGAGTGGTAGACTCAGTGGAGTCATTCCTGGCTGACCTGACGCAGCTGGTGAAAACCAAAACACATATCGCCAGCCAGATCGATCGTCTGATTAGGTTCCTAAAATTGGTTGGAGAAGACACGGCGACGGATTTCGAAAGCTTGGTTACCTGGCTCGTTACTTCCTGGCTGGGACGTCGAACTCGACGGTGTAGCGATGGATGTCGATCATCCATTCATTCATGGCGAAATCCATCTCCTTGGTAGATTCAACGAAATCCATGAAATAAATCGGTTCCGCGCGGCTGCGAAGGCGAATCGACAATTTATATTTCCCCGGTATCGACATGGCGGAGGCCGGGACGGAATAAGACGCGACCCGTGTCCCGAGTGGTGGAATGCTGCGCCCTTCCATCCGAACAAAGGGTGGATGATTTATAACGCTCGTTGGAACGCCAGCCGGGCGAATGAACGGGAGTTGGTCGATGTCGAGATTGATCGGCAAATACATTTCGCGATCAGTGCCTTTGATGTTGGTGGTGAGGAATTTTGTTTGCAGATTCACCAGCTGATGGTCGTCGGGAATCTTTCCCGTGCGCACGTCGCGTGAATGCAGGTCGCACATGTCGCCGTGGCTGTCGGTATAGCCGGATTCCCACACTCGTTTCCCCTGTGGATTACATAACGCCACGTTCACCCAGATTTCCGGCTGCGCCCCAAGCGAACCCGATGGCATATTGTGGCCGAGATTCACATTTCTGATCTTGTAGGAAAAAGCGAGGCGTCTGCCCGCCTGGAGGTCGCCTTTGAAAAACGGCCCGTCGATGTGCGATCCATTCTCCATTACCTTTTGTCGCAATGCTCGTTTCTGTTCGAGCATGGCGAGGTTTTCCTTAATGATCTCGCGCGCGGCAAAACGGTCGTCCGGACTTTCCCATTCAGACGGGAATTTTGTATCCTTCGACACATTCTTTTCAAAAGCGTCGGTTCCCCAGCCCGCGCGATAATCGAACTTCAACCAAGTCGCGATCGCGAACGTGGCAGCCTTGGGATTGTGCGGGAAGATTCCGGGATGCGCGATTGGGTAGCCGGGTCCATAAAAGGCATGGTTGGCGTGCTTTCCCCCGGGATTGACTGGAAGGCCGTTGATCACGGCGGACGCTCCCGTCGCGTAGCCTTTGGCAAGGCCAGGTTCCTTCCCCATGTGACAATCCTGGCAGGCCGTTCCGTTTAAAAGCGACGGCGAAGAACGGTATTGGTCCCAGACCACTTCGAGTTTGATCCCTGGGTGGACCGCGACCTGATGGCAGGAAACGCAGAATTCCGATTTGGTGATCGGCTCAAAGTATATTCCTTTACGGTGGATGTTGATACCCGGGCCCGGCTGATCAGCGCTCGTCTTGATGTGATACGTATCGGGATTCGAGACTACTCCCTGAACTCCAGCGCCGCTGCGGCTGCCGTACATCGGCTGAAAGATGTCGCCCTGAAGAATTCGACGCTCAGCGTTTACTTTGGTGTATTGCTCATTGACCCGATGGCAGACGATGCAAGTAACGCCTTCACGCGACACCTCCGGTTTCAGCCACAAAGGCATGGAGCGCGGCTCGTTCATCGACGTGCCAACGCCAGAGTGACAGCGCATGCAAAAGTAGCCGATGGTTCCTTGGGCAAGGTCGTTGATTTTTTGCTCGAACTTGTGAAAGACCGGCGAGATAGAAGCGTAGGCGTGGTTGGAGGAGCGCCATTCGTTATAGATTGTCTCATGACATGCCATGCATTCCGAGGCGCTCGGGTAATGGCTTTTCGCAAACAACTCCGCATGCGGATCGACTGGATTAGGCAGTTGCTTTTTCAAAGGAGAAAGCTCTTCGGGGGGAGGTTCTATCGGCCCGTTCGGCACCAGGACCGGCAGCTTCAGCGGGTCCAAAATCTCGTCGTCGGATTTGTTCGCAGGGGTCTCCTCGTTCAACAGGTCTTGGTCAGACTTTGCCGCGCCCGGTGATCCTGCTGGTTTGGGCGACTCAGTTAAAAGGTCGTCATCCGACTTTGCCTTTGCCGGTGATCCCGCGGGTTTTGGCGACTCAGTTAAAAGATCATCATCCGACTTTGCCGGCTTAACGGTGGCCGTCGGGGAAGCAGCGGTTTTAGGTTGGGCCTGAGTGCTGACAGCAAACGCAACGGAGAAAGCTAATCCCAAAAGTACGCTTCGAAAAAAAGAACGGGGATTTGAATTTATCGCCATGGAACGAAGCTTTTTGAAGCCTATGTCGGTTAGTCCTTCATCTTTTCCGGAACTGCGTGCGCACACCGTAGTAGGGGGTGCGGTTAGGCGTTTTGAGCTTTGGCCTTTCTAAATGCAAGGCAAAACTCTACACTTTTCCCAAAAAAAGCCTTGCATTCCCCGTGGGTAAAAAAAGATAGTGCCCTTAAGGGCTTACGCATTAACCGCAGTATTTTAGAACGTTATATGCAAACCATCTTTGTTCGGAAAATCACGCTAGGATTGCTCTGTTCGACTTGGATGATTACCCAAGTCAAGGCCGCGGCCGATCCGACGAAAATTCTCGGTCCGGAATCATGCGGAAATTGTCACAAACAGGAATTCACCGCCTGGAAGCAGACGCACCACTATAAGACGTTCGAAGATTTGCATCGCCGCCCCTCGGCCATGCAGATCGCCGGTAAAATGGGCGTGCAGCGCATCAAGAGCGAAGGCGCCTGCGTTCAGTGCCATTATACCTCGCAAGGCAGCGGGGCGGAGCTCAAGCCGATCGCAGGTGTTTCCTGCGAACTTTGCCACGGCGCGGCGAAGGATTGGGTGAGATTGCACAACGTCAAATCGATGCAGGCCAAAGCAAAGGAAATGGGATGGATTGCGCCCGATGACGTTTACGCGCTGGCAACAAACTGCTTTCAGTGTCACACCATTCCGAACGAGAAGCTCGTTAACACAAGCGGCCACGCGGCGGGCAGTCCAATCGAGCTCGTCTCCTGGTCGCAAGGAGAAGTGCGTCACCATTTCATGAGCGGCGCAAAAAACGTTCCGAATACTCCGGATCGACTACGCATGCTTTATGTCGTCGGCCGGGTGGTGGATTTGGAATACAGCATGCGCGGCGTGGCCAAGTCGACCGAGAAAGCAGTCTACGCGGTGAACATGGCGAAGCGGGTGGTGGCGGCGAAAGAAAAGGTGAAAGCGATTCTTGCGGTAGTGCCGAAGGACGAGCTAAAAGAGATCGTCGCGACGGCTGATGGCGTTGCTTTGAAGCTGAACAACGAAGCGGCGCTCACTGACGCGGCGAACAAAATCTCGACACTCGCTCAAAAAATCTCATCCACTTATAAAGGAAGTGACCTCGCTGCGGTCGATCCGCAAATTCCTCCTCCGTCGGAATACAAAGGCCCTGTCTTTTCACCCTGACTTATGGGGCTGTCTCAGCGGGCGGGGATCTTCCCGAAGGCGGACGGTCGAGACCGGACCGAACTTCTTCTAAAAGGGGGGTAGTTGATTTATTTCTCGGACGCCGGTGTGTAACGTCAATCCGAGCAGTCCAAGAGTGATTTACTCGCAGAATATTTTTCATGGCTGAAGAACCGGTCAGAATTTCCAAACCGCGGCGCTGGGATGTCCCTTTCAGCAAGGACATGACCGAAGCCGATGTCGACCTACTGATGAAGCATCCTCCCTTCAATCGGATCGACGAGAGCAAATTCCCATCATCGGTTCCGCTCCGGGGCATTCTTTTGAATGACGCGCAGCTGCGCCGCTTTGACGATGGTGACATCGTCGTGCGCGAAGGCGATTACGGGAACTCCGCTTTCTTCATTGTCACTGGTTTGGTGCAGGTGATCCTCGATTCTCTGCCGGCCCGGATGCTCGGACGTCGGGAATCGCAGAAAAAAAACTTTTTTCAATCGGTCGCGCAACTTTGGGAACGACCGCGCTACCCAGAGGTGCGCGACTATGCGCAACGCAAGGTAACCGGAACAGCCACCGCGGAAGTAAAGGCCCGCAGGAGCGAAAAGAAGACGAGCGAGGTCCGTATTTTTCTTCAGGATGTGCCGCGGATCCTAAGCGAAAACCACACGGCCCGGCTTGAAGCTGGCGAAATGTTCGGCGAGATCGCCGCGCTCGGGCGCACGCCGCGCACGGCCACTGTCATCGCCGACGGTCGGACGCAATTGCTGGAAATTCGCTGGCAGGGGCTGCGGGAAATCCGTCGTCACGCTCCACAATGGAAAGCGCGGCTGGATCAACTTTATCGTGAGCGAAGTCTCGACAAACATCTTCGGGCAACGCCCTTCCTGAATGATCTCCCCCCGGAAGCTTTCAAAGAGGTGTTCGACTCCACCCGTTTCGAAACCTATGGAGATTTCGAGTGGCAATCCTCTTATCACACCGGAGATGAGGACATGTCCGGCGGGCGTCTCGCCAAGGAGCCGCTCATTTGTCACGAAGGCGATTACCCGGATGGCATCTTTCTGATTCGGAGCGGCTTCGCGCGAGTCAGTCGCAAATACAATCATGGCGAGCGAACACTTCGCTACCTGAGCAAGGGCCAGTTTATCGGTTTGGAAGAGATCGCCTCCAGTTGGAAGAGGGTTAACGTTGTGCCACTTCAGAACACGCTGCGCGCAATCGGCTATGTCGATTTACTCGTGATTCCGACGGCCGTTGTTCAGCAACACATTTTGCCGCGATTGAACGCAGAAGAACTCCAGCGGCTCGAAATCCAGCCGAGCGACGAACTGGCGGTCGATCTCGAGGAAGAAATCAGCATGAAGCTTGGCCCCGACATGCTGGAGTTTCTCGTGGACAACCGCACAATTAACGGCACTGCGACGATGCTGATCGACTTGGATCGCTGCACCCGCTGCGACGATTGCGTGCGCGCATGTGCGTCGACTCACAATAATAACCCGCGATTCGTCCGCCATGGGCGGGAGATGAATGGCATTATGGTCGCGAACGCCTGCATGCACTGCGTTGATCCGGTCTGTATGATCGGTTGTCCCACTGGTGCGATCCATCGCGAATCGTTCCAGGGTCAGGTTGTGATCAACGATGACACCTGCATTGGCTGCGCGACCTGCGCGAACAGTTGCCCGTATGACAACATCCAAATGGTGGAGACGCGAGATCGGTCCGGCTTTTTCATCCTCGATGAAATGGCTGGCACTCCGATCATGAAGGCTACCAAATGCGATCTCTGCATCGATCAACTGGGCGGCCCTGCCTGTGCGCGCGCTTGTCCGCATGACGCGCTTATCCGCGTGGATATGCGAGATGTGGACAAACTGGCAACATGGATCAATCGCTGAGGTGAGCCCCCTCCTCCGGCGCCGAGTCAGCTTCACTGCGGGATTGATTGTCGCTTCGGCTATCGCCTGGGTGCTCAATCTGGTCCTGCAGATTTCGTTGCGTGACTCCGCGATTTATTCGGGGTTTCTTCTGCTCGCTGTCGTGCTCGGTTTGACTTTTTTCAACGCGCGCAAAAAGCTGGCTTTTCTTCCGCTCATTCGCGCCTCCACCTGGCTGCAGATCCACATCTACGCCGGTTACTTTTGCTTCTTCGTTTTCCTCCTCCATGTCCATTTCTCTCCGCCCCGCGGCGCGCTTGAGACCGTTCTTGCGGTCGTCTTTTGCGTGGTCATTTTCAGCGGCTTTTTCGGCATTTTCATTAGTCGGTTTTTGCCTTCGCGGTTGTTGCTCTCGGGTGAACCGCTCATCTACGAGCGCATCCCCGCTTACCGGCGCGAGATTCAGACAAATGTCGAAGCGCTCATTCGCAAAGCCGAAACCGAAACTCAATCGTCCACTCTGTCCGATTTTTATCTTGGTGAGCTGCGTCCATTTTTTCAACGTCTCCCCGGCGCCTTTGACGCTTTGGGCGGGATCGACCGCCGGGTGAACCGGTTGCTCAAGCAATTGACCGCCTTGAATCGCTACTTGGACGACGCCGAAAAAGCGATCGCTGCCGAAATGCGCGACTGGATCGAAACCGCGCAGAATGTTCACTTCCAATATGCCGCCCAGCGCCTGCTCAAGCTCTGGCTTTACGTGCACATTCCTTTTACCTACAGCCTTATCTTGCTTGCGTTCGTTCACGCTGCTCTGGCCATCATCTACGCCGGAAGATTTTGACGCATGAGGCGATTGCTCGATCAACTTAGCTTCAAAAAAAATCGCTACGCGCGTCCAAACCAGGATTGGATTTGCGGACATGCGGATGAGGGACACCCGTGCCCGCTCGGTCCGGATGAGCGTGGACGCTGCCGTCACACCGGGGAATGTCTTCCATCGAAAAGCGGCGATCGCTGGCTCTGCACTCGGCCTGAAGCGCAAGGGGGCAAGTGCCCCGAAGGTCCGCTTCCAAATGGCGACTGCGCGCACCCCATTCCGCCCTGCCAGCCAAAGCCGTCGTTGCGCCGAACGCGTGGGCAACTCACTTGGCTCCTGGTTGCTCTCACTCTTAGCGTTTTACTGCTCGTTTTCACCGGAAAGGGACGTCGAAAATTGACCAGTCCGGGCGCGCTCAGTGTTCATCATGCGACCTCATACACCGAATGCGAGGATTGCCACACGCTGGAAAAATCTAACTCCCAGTCGGTTGCGCACCTGGACATTTTTCAGAAAAGAGCAGTGGAGGACAGCCAGCTTTGCCTGAAATGCCATTCGCTTGGTCTGCAGCCATTTTCGCCGCATGGCGCGCCCGCCCCCGAGTTGGGCGCATTCACGACGCGAGCGAAGACCGAGAAGTCAGAGCCACCGCTTCTACTCCGGGCCGGGACTGCCGTCGCTAACACTAGTCGGATGAAATCGACTGACCTGGCCTGCTCAACCTGCCACCAGGAGCATCACGGTAAAGACTTTAACATTGCTCATTTTTCCAAAACGCAATGCCAGGTTTGCCATCAGGTCCAGTTCGCTAGCCTTGCCAAAGGCCACCCAGAATTTGCTAGTTATCCTTATCTGCGGCGCACGCGCATTTTCTTCGACCACGCTAGTCATATTCAGGGATATTTTCCCGCAGACAAAGAGAAGGCGCCCACTTCCTGCCAGGCTTGCCACATTCCGGCTGTGTCCGGTGGGAAGATGATCGTCAACAGTTTCGAACAATCGTGCGCCGTTTGTCATGCGGACAATATCGCCAAGTCTAGTTCCGTTGCTTTTTTCCGGGTGCCGGGGATCGATGTCATTTCTTTGGCCAGAGCCGGGATCAGCATCGGGCAATGGCCAAAAGATGCCGATGACAAGCTGACTCCGTTTATGGAACTACTGCTCGGCGCCGATATATCGGGAGGCAAGTTACTCGCTACACTCAAAGGCAAAGATTTGCTCGACCTTAGCAGCGCCTCACCTGAGCAACTCGCGGCCGCCAGCCGGCTTGCTTGGGCGGTGAAGGAATTTCTTTATGACTTCGAAGCCGAAGGTCAGGCCTTTCTGATCAAGAGACTTCAAGAAGGACTTCCCCGCGGGCAAACTTCAGTCCAGCTCACGGCGCTAACTGGCGGTCTTCCCCGCGCCGGTCTCATTTCCTGGCGCAAAGAATGGATGCCTGATCTGCTTCGCGAAGTTTCCGATTATCGCCGCGGCGTTCTGCCGCCGCTTCCGCCCGTACCACGCGCTCCTCCAAAGCCGCCAATTTCTGCGCCCGCAAAGAAAGCAAAACAGCCACCGTCCAATGCCGATATCTTAGGAGGCGCAGAACCTTCGAAAGAACAATCGCCTCCTCCTAAACCGGGCCCTGCTGCGCCACCGGGCGATGATATTTTAGGTGGTGCAGAACCGTCGAAAGAACAATCGACCCCGGCGAAACCAAGTGCTGCTCCGCCACCCGGCGACGATATTTTGGGTGGTGGAGAACCGTCGAAAGACCAATCGCCTTCTGTCAACCCGAGCCCTCCTGCGCCTGTCGGCGATGATATCCTCGGAGGTGCACCGGTCGCGCCTTCGCCGGTTGCCGCTCCGCCCGGCCGTTTTCCTCCGCGGGGAAAATCTGGGAAGCAGCGCGCAGTGGCCGCTGCGGCACCCCTTCCAAAACCTGGTGGCGGGCCGCCGTCTCAACAGAAACCGGAAAGCGAAGCCGCAACCGACGAGAGCTGGATGGCAGCCGGATGGTTTCGCGCCAAGGATGGCTTTACATTATCTTACCGGCCCTCCGGACACGCCGATCCATTTCTTACCGCTTGGTTTAATGCTGCCGGCATTGTGCCCTCGGTTGGTTCGGGAATTCTGCAGACTCTGGCCACGCCCTCGGGTCCGGGCTCGTGTGGCAAGTGTCACACTGTCGATGTAATTTCGAACGGAGCCCAGAGAGTCAATTGGACCGCCGCTCGCTCCGAGCCCAATGCGCATCCTTTCACAAAATTCAGTCATACCGCGCACCTGAGCGTGATGACGGAAAAGGGCTGTCAAACCTGCCACGTTCTTAATCCTGCCTCAAAGTACAACACGTACTTTCAACCCCCGGATGCAGCGAATCCGGGTGCAAACGATCCATCGCATTTCGAGAGTAATTTCGCGCCGTTGGCGAAAATGGAATGTGGCCGATGCCACACGGCTCGCATTGCCGGAGATAATTGTCTCCTCTGCCACAATTATCACACGGGGACATTTGCCACCGACATGAGCCAGGCGGCGCGCATTCATCCTCTTGAACCGCAGAAGTGAGGCGGAGAACGTCGAATCAGATCTTTGGTAAAAAGCTAAAAACAGGGCTTGACCCCACACTGCCGATTCGTTAAACCGGTCGTCCGATTGCGCTCGTGCTCGTTAGGCGAGGGGCAATCACGAGAGGAGAAACATTTCAACCATGAAATTTACGTTGCGGAGATTTCCCCTGCTGGTTGGTGCATTTTTTTGCGCAGGACGCTTCGCCTGCGGCCAAGCCGTCGACGTTCCTACAACTGCGCACGGGTCCGCCCTCATTGAGATCCCGACTGCTCAAACGACGTCTCAATCCAATTTAGACAACGACGTGACAATGGCGGGCGAGTACAAATCGACCAAGAACGTGGTCGAGGAGAGAAAACCAGCTTTCTGGAACTGGTACGTAGAGGATGGGTACATGACGCAGTATAATTTCCGCGGCGTGGATCTGACCCCTGAATCGCACGGAGTCCTGTTTAGTGATGTAGAAGTGACCAAATGGAACTTCACGCTCGGCTTTTATGGAATCCATCAACTCGGCGAGGCAAGGGCACCAAGCTTTTCACTTGGGGAAAGCGGCGGATCGCACAAAACCCCCCATTTGTTGGAAAGTGTGGAGACGATCCAAAGTAGGTTTAATGAAATTGACGTCTTTACGCAATACCACCATGAATTTGGCCCGATTGATGTGACGGTTGGTAATATCGCCTTTTTTATTGATCGACGTGCCAAAACATTCTTTGAAGGCTTTGAGGATGCACCCGTACCAACGATTCAAGACGAGGAATTCGATCGACTATTTATTAAGATTGCTACCGCGGTGATTCCTCATATCCAGCCGCTGGTTACCTATTACCAAACGGTAATCAGCCAAGGTAGTGATCCGGGCCTGCACCCTGGGCGAGCTGTCAACGCCCCTTTTCCCTATGATTTTGAGTTGCCCCACGAACGTAACGACGAGTTTGGAGGCTATCTCGAGGGAAGATTGCGAGAATTTTTTTCGATTACCGACTGGTTAGATTTTAATGCGTACGAATTTATTTCTTACAGCTTCCATGATCGGAACGAAGCGGTAAGAAATCCGATGGGCGATTTCAGAGACATAATACGAGGCCGAAGCTTGACAGGTTTTAATAATGCGCAGGTCGGAGTGGAGTTTCCTATCCATCTGTTTCATTTTCTAGGTTCTTCGAGCACTGAATGGGCGGCACCCGATGTAAGAGTAAGTTTCGTGCCGTTTGGAGCTTACTCCTATCATATTTCGCCTCCTACGGCGAGCACTGCGCGAAATGAGGGTTGGGGCGGGGCAAAGTTTGCAGTAACATTCTAATTTCTTTAAGCGCTGTCTTACAGGGTCGAAGTGTTGGCCCGATTTTCACACCATCGTGACCGACGCCAGCGCATCAGCAGAAAAATGGACTGTCGCGTCCTTGCCCCAGCAAACTTAAGAGTTTCTTACTCCCCAGGCGCACCGGGCCACCAAGCTGAAGCCGCTGCGTGGATACAGTACCAATCTCCGCGGCGGCAGAATGCAGTACCCTCTGGATGTATCTTGGCAATCCGAGATCGGTGGTTCGCCTCTATTGCGCGTTTCTTATCTGCAGCGGAATTCTGGGCAGTCTTCTTCTCGGCGCCAGAGTTGTCGCCGGCCTCAGATGGCAGCCACGGTGCGGCTGCCGCAATAAACATGATGCCTGCGATAAAATATTTCATGATGTAGAGAGTATAGCGCGGTGCACGCATTAGTCGATTGGTTTTAGCCACCGGGAGCCGTCTCCCCGAATGCCGGTTTCTTTGGTTGTTCTTCATTCGACTTCGGGATCGGCGTGGGTTTGGAGATTGGTTTTGCCGGCGGGAACGGTCTCACCGCGGCTTGGCGGGCTACGGGGGGCGCGGGCTTTTCAGCGGGCGCTGGCGCAGGTTGCTTGTTGCGCACCGGTTTTTTGGCAACGGCGATTTCTTCATTTTCTTTTTGTGCCGGCTTACTCGGCGGCTCCTGGACAATGTTAGGGGTCGGTGCGGGGCGCGGTTCTGTTCTCGCTCGCAGGACGATTCCTTGCGATGCGACTTCACCGCCTTTGACGTCCACGTCCCGTTCTTCGGTCATGTAATTGTCCAGCACGATCTGAAGGTGATGTTTGCCAGCAGCAAGATTTGAAAACGTCGCTGGACTTCTTCTTACAACCGAGCCGGCATCAACGATCACTTTCGCTCCAGCAGGAGTGGTATCGACCCATAAACCACCTTCGGCCAGTGGCAAAGATTTTGATTCTGGTGCGCTCTGCACGGCAGGGGCCGGGACCGGTGCGACGAACGCCACCTGCGACTGGATTGGAGATGAAACGGGCTGCGTCTTCTGCGGCTCTGCAGTCTGTATTTTAGGTGGTGGTTGCCCAGTGATTTTCTTCGGAGGCTCGCGAATTGCGAAAAACCATACGCAAGCAGCCAGCACAGCTGCCGGGATTATCGTGAGCGCCGTGCCCCGAAGAGTTTCCTTGCTCAGCGCGAGCACTGCAATCCCCGCTCCGCGAAATAGCAAATTGCTGCCTGCAATTAGCGCGACCGCGATAGCGCGGAGCGCTTTACCGAGGCTGACCATCGCAAAGATGGCGCCGCGAGAGGTCGCCTGAAGTCCGTGAAATATTACTTTGCTCGGTACGATAACGACTGCGGCAGCACCGCGAACCATCGCCAGGCTCGCCGCGGACAGCGTTGCCGCCACGGCCATGGCGGCGCGGCGAAATCTTTGCTTGGGTACGCGCGGCGCGCGGACGACCACCGTTTTCGGACGGGTCTTGACTGATGGAACTTCGGCGCGCAGCCCGGTTGAGGGAGCTGTCTTGCGGGTTGGCGGCGTCGGCCACTGCGTGGGTCTTTGCTCAGTCTTTCGCGACGGGAATGGAAGCCATGCCGACAATCCCCGGGAAGTCTTGGGAGCGGGCGTTGTCAGCAACCCAACAATTTCGATCGCAGATTGTGGACGGAGGGCAGGATCCTTTTGTAAACACGCCGCCACAACCTCTTCCCACATTGGATCGATTGGCTCTCCACCCACGACATCGAGTTCTTCACGCCGATAGGTCATTAGCGGCGGAACTCTTTCGTGAATTTGGCGATCGATGTTTCCGGAATAGAACGGCGGCTTGCTCGTGAGTAATTCGTAAATGGTGGCGCCGACCGAATAGATATCGTCGAGAGATGTGCCTCGCCCGCCATCGAGCTGTTGCGGGCTCATGTAAACCAAAGTGCCGCTGGTGTGGCGGCCCATCGTTGCCATGCTGACCGAATCGCTCAAGCTACGGGCGATGCCAAAGTCGGCGACTTTGAGGTCACCGCGCTGATTGATCATTAGATTTGCCGGCTTGAGATCCCGGTGAACGACCTGCGCATGGGTATGGGCGTAATCAAGCGCTTCACAAAGTTGCTTTGCCCAGTTCCCCAGCTCCCAGCATTCAAAAACTTTACTTTCGCGGTCGGCGCGGATGTTCGACAACGTATCGCCGTCGATGTACTCCATCGAGATGCAGGCCGCATTTTCGTCGTTCACGAAGTCATAAATCCGGACGATGTTTTTGTGGGTCAGCTCCAGGCTGCGGTTGGTTTCGCGCTTCAACTCGTTCAGCATCGCGCGGTCGAAATTTACTAATTCGGGCAGAAATTTGAGCGCGACATCGCGCTCAAGGACATCATCCCGCGCCAGCCAGACCACACCCATTCCCCCGCGTCCCAGGATCTGTTTCAGCGTGTAGCGGTTGAATAGTTTTTGTCCGGAGACAAAATCTCGCAGCGTCACGTCCAGCGGCCCGCTGGCATCTACGTTCACGGACTTTAACCTAAACATTTAAAGTAAAGAAATAAAGGATAAACTAACCTCCCATCGGCCGGTTTTCCTAGGGTGGAGCTGCTGGATCGGACACGCTCGCGGGCTCGAATTCGGCGCTTTTTATAAATCGCCGTCACGATTTGATCGCTCGATCGAGTCCTGGCCCAACGTCGTTGCCGGTCGAACAAGAGAGCAAAACAAGGCTTGACCCTACGTCGACGATTAGTTACACCGGTTCCCCGATTGGCGCTGCCCCCAAACCCGCGGCAGCTGCCGACGATGACTAGGAGAAACATGAAGACATTTAAAGTACCAGTGTGGGCTTCGCTGTCGGTTCTGTTTGCGCTCTGCTGCGCAGCTCATTTGGGATACGCGGAGGGCAGCGCGATTGTTGAAATTCCAACCGCCAAAAACATTGACGCGTCCGATCCGGGGCAAAATTTGACGATGGCCGGTGAGTACAAGTCGGCCAAAAATGTGGTCGAGGAGCAAAAGCCCGTTTGTTGGACCTGGGCTTTCGACGTCGGATACATGTCTGAATATAATTTCCGGGGCACGAACTTAACCCCGGACGCTGATGGCGCGGGTCTCATTACGCTCGAGGTGAGCCGATGGGGTTTTACTTTCGGTGTTACGGGTATTCATCAATTTGGCACCGCGCACTCGGATAGCTTTTCAATCGGTGAAGGCGGCGGTGGCGGAGCGAATGCATTTGGTACCGGTCTTTTTGCCAATCCCCTCCCTATTGGTCCACGCTTTATAGCTATTTCCAGTGGTGTCAGCCCGCACACAATCCAGGATCGATTCAATGAGATCGACATTTTCCTTCAATACCAGCGGTCCTTCGGCTGGATAGATATCGCGGTTGGCAACATCGGATTTTTCATTGACCGGCAGGCGGTAACATTTGTCGATCTTACCAATATTGCCATAACGGTGCCTCCGGCTCCCCCAATTCCCCTGGGAAGCGCCTTCCACGTCGGGCCGCTTCGAACAGTCGAGGATGAGAAATTCGACCGGTTTTATCTCACGCTATCCAGTTCGAAGATCCCTCATCTGCAGCCGGTAATTACTTATTATCAAACGGTGGTAAACGACGGCTCCGAGCCGGCAGTGCTCGGCGCGCCGCTTGCGCAGATATTCGAGAAACTTGGTTTTCCTCCTGGCCTTGTCGGAGGATTGCCCACGGTTCCTGCGTATCGCGGTAGAGAGCGTAACGATGAGCTGGGGGGTTATCTCGAAGGAAGGTTGCGTGGAAACTTTGCGGTTACTGAGTGGCTCAGTCTTAATCCGCAGGGTGTTATTTCTGCCAGTTTCCATGATCGGACCGAGCCGATTGTGGACCCCATAAATAAAAAGGACGCAGTAAGAGGCCGCAGTTTGTCCGGTTGGAATGTCGCGCAGCTTGGACTGGACATTCCGATCCGTGTGCTCCATTTGATGGGTTTTTCGGATGTGCCGTGTGCGCCGCCCGATTTGAATGTGTATATCACGCCATTCGCTTGGTACTCGTACCACATTTCTGATCCTACTCCGAGCACCGACCGCAATGAGTTTTGGGGTGGAGTGAAGCTTACAGCGACGTTCTAATTCTTCCGCTGTAGTGGCAGGCGTCTTCCATGCCATAGCTAATTGCGGCGGTGGCGGGTGTCGTGTCGTCTGCGAGAACTTGTCAGGACGCAAGCCGAAAGGCTTGCGCGACATTTAGCAACTTAATCCCCGGGTGCGTTCGGCCACCAGGGCGAAGCCGCGATGCGAATGCAGTACTGATCTCCGCGATGGCAAAATGCCGTGCCTCTGGGATTCATCTGTGCAACCTGAGGTTGCTGATTTGACTGGGCGCTTGGCTGCTTCGCCGGCGCAGAAGATTTCGCAGTCTTCTTTTCTTTAGCGGTTGAACGATCTCCCGCTTGACACGGCAACGACGTAGCCAGGGCTGCCGCGACCAGAAAACCGACGATAGAGTATTTCACGTTAATGGGACTATACGACTTCGCGTCGCCCAGTCCATCCTTTTAACCGCCGGGAACTCCCCCTTCAAACGGCCGCGGTGGCTTTTGTTGCGGAGAGGCTGCGGGCTTGGAGATGACCTTCGTCGGCGCAGGAGAAGTCGTCGCAGCTTGCCGCGTTACGGTCGCCGGCTTTTCGGTGGGCGCAGCCGCAGGCTGCTTGCTGCGCGTTGGTTTCTTCGCAGTCGCGACCTTTTGTTCATTCTCCTTTTGTGCCGGTTTGCTTACCACTTCCTGGATTACAGTCGGCGTTGTCGCGGGCTGCGGTGGGATTGAAGAGCGAAGCATGATCACTCCTTGAGATACGATCTCACCTTCTTTGACTTCCACGTCTCTGTCTGCCGTTATGTAATCCGGCCGCACAATCTGAAGATGATGTCTGCCAACCGTGAGATTTAAAAACGTTGCTGGGCTTGTTCTTACAATCGAGCCGCCATCGACGATCACCTTCGCTCCGGCAGGAGTTGTGTCGACCCATAAACCACCTTCGGCAGGTGGAGGAGGTTTTGCTTCCGGCGTTCGCGTTACGGGAGGAGGTACTGGTGCGATTGCGGCCACCCGCGATTCCGTCGGCGCGACGCTCGGTTGAACTTTTGGCGGTAGACTCGGCTGGATCGCAACCGATGGTTGGACGACCTGTGGTTTCGGCGGCGGTGGCGGCCGAATCGCGAAATACCAAACACAGGCCGCAACTGCCGCAGCCGGAATCACCACGATAGCTGCGCCGCGAGCGGTTTCCTTGGTTAGAGTGAAAAATGCGTGCCCGCCATCGAGAAGGAGGTTTACGCTCAATCCGGCGCCGGCACGAGCAGCTCGGAATACTTCCGTCGTCCCTGCGGCCAATGTCTGGCCCGCGCTGCGAAGTTTGTTTTTGGCCGTCGCGATTGTTCGGGCCAGCGCAGGACGAAATTTTTTCTCGCGTACGCGTTTTATTCGCGGCGGGACGGTCTTAGTGCGGGTCTTGGATGTGGCTGGACGGGTCTTGGGCGACGTCGGGAATGTGAGCCAACCGCTTTTACGCGGTGCCGTCGCCGCGAGCCGCTCGACGATTTCAGGCGTCGATTGCGGGCGAAGCGCGGGATCTTTTTGCAAACAGGCTGCTACTAATTCCTCCCACAGTGGATCGATTGGCTCTCCACCCACGACGTCGAGTTCTTCACGCCGGGAACTCATCGGCGGCGGAACTCTTTCGTGAATTTGGCGATCGATGTTTCCGGAATAAAACGGCGGCTTGCTCGTGAGTAATTCGTAAATGGTCGCGCCGAACGAATAAATATCGTCGAGCGGTGTGCCTCGCCCGCCATCGAGCTGTTGCGGGCTCATATAGACCAGTGTGCCACTCGTGTGCTGACCCCTTGTTAGCATGCTGACCGATTCGCTTAAGCTGCGAGCGATGCCAAAATCGGCGACTTTGAGATCACCGCGCTGACTCACCATTAGGTTCGAAGGCTTGAGATCCCGGTGAACGACCTGCGCGTGAGTATGGGCGTAATCAAGCGCGTCGCAAAGTTGCTTTGTCCAATCGCCCAGTTCGCGGGTCTCAAAAACTTTACTTTCGCGGTCGGCGCGGATGTTCGACAACGTATCCCCATCGATATACTCCATGGAGATGCAGGCCGTATTTTCGTCGTTCACGAAGTCATAAATCCGGACGATGTTCTTGTGGGTGAGTTCCAGGCTGCGGTTGGTTTCGCGCTTCAACTCATTCAGCATCGCGCGATCGAAAATTACCAATTCGGGCAAAAATTTGAGCGCTACGTCGCGCTCAAGGACATCATCCCGCGCCAGCCAGACCACACCCATTCCCCCGCGTCCCAAAATGCGCTTCAGCGTGTAGCGGTTGAATAGTTTTTGCTCAGAGACAAAATCTCGCAGCGTCGCGTCCAGCGGCCCGCTGGCAGCTCCTACGTTCACGGTTTCAGCCTAACTATTTAAAGTAAAGAAATAAAGGATAAACTAATCCCGCCGGCAGAGTTTTCGGTTGTCGATCTTCGCCAATTCGTTTTATAACGTTTAGCAATGGCGGATGAACAAACGAGGGGGCCAGAGCAGCCAACTCGAGATCAATCAGAGAACAAAGGAGTGTGGCTGGAGACTGTCGGAGAAAAGTTCCCCATAATCGGCGATTGCTCCCTGGGCCGATCCCCCAAGAACAGTATCGTGATTGATTCAAATAAGGTGTCGCGCCGCCACGCGATCATCAACGTTCAAAACATCGGCGAATTCTGGCTGATCGATTTGGGAAGCAGCAACGGAACGTTCTTAAACCATCGCCGCCTTCAGCAGCCGGCCCGGCTCAGCGATCACGACCAGGTCGTCATCGGCGATAAGATATTTATTTTCCATCAGCCGGAATCGATCAGCGATGATTATCGGACCACGTATGCCGAACGAACCATCCGCGAAATTGCAAACCTGCCATGCTGGTTGCTGGTGGCTGATATTGAAGATTTCACACAGTTGAGCCGCAGCTTAACCAGCGACCAACTCGCGGTCATGTTTGGCAGTTGGGTCGCGACCTGCAAGGAAATCGTCGAAACTCATGAAGGCACCATCGACAAGTATCTGGGTGACGGATTTCTGGCGTATTGGCGGGACGGCCCAAGCGCGTCGAAAATGATTGGTGGCGCTGTGAGGGAACTCAAAGAAGCTCAAGCCCGCAACGAACCTCGCTTTCGCCTTGCCTTGCACTTTGGCTTCGTCGCGGTCGGCGGAATGCCATCGATGGGCGAGGAAAGCTTGATGGGCAAGGAAGTGAACTTTGTCTTTCGAATGGAAAAGCTCGCTGGCTCTTTAAACGTATCGCTGCTGGTCAGCGCATCTGCCAAGTCAAAACTCGGCAAGCTCATCAAAGCAGAACCGGCTGGCGCCCACGAACTCAAAGGCTTCGAAAGCAAGTTCGAGTTCTTTAGTTGTTGAAGCAAAAGACGATAACCGCGAAGAATAGAGCGGCAGGCCGTTTCATCGAGTCGCATTCAACTTCTGAGAGAAATCTGCAAACGCCTTGGAAGTCGCCTTGGAAAATTGAGTACCAAAAAAACCAGGATAAGGAACCATCGATTTTCCCGATGACGAAATGGTCTGGAGTGTTCGTCCGGCACCGTTTTTGAAAGTTGCGGTGAAGGAGACGGTGTTTGTGGTGAAGGAAATGGTCCCGACCTTCGCCTGAAGATCAAATATCATGGTCAAGCCTTCGCCTCGAGAAGGCGAACCACCGTCCAGGATTGATACGTTATTAAACCGAGTCCCTAAGGCTTGTCGAAGTTGCTGCAGAATCTCATCCGGGTGCACATCGCTTTTGCCGGCAAGAGGCTGACTCTCATATTCTTGGACGCGCTTTCTGAGATAAAGGATCGCCGCCCTTGTGTTCTCGGTCAGGACCACTTGCACTGACCGGCTGCTCATGCCGCTTTCTATTCGAGCCGGTTTTGCGACTGATGACTTGGATTCGGCTTTTGCCTTTGCCGCCGCTGTCGGCTGTGGCGTTGGTTCCTCGACGATCGGCGCGGGCAGGCGAGGCGCGATGATTATCAAGACGATGACCGCGAAGAGTAGAGCGGCAAGCCGGTTCATCGAGTCGCATTCAACTTCTGAGAAAAATCCGCGAAGGCCCGAGAAACTGCCTTGGGGAATTGCGTACCGAATGCGGGATAGGGGATCGTTGATTTTCCGGAGGCCGAGATCGTTTGAATTGTCCGGCCGGAACTGGTCTTGAAAGTCGCGATGAAGGAAACGGTGTTGGCTGTGAATGAGATCGACCCGACGTGCGCCTGAAGATCAAAAAGCATGGTCAGACCGCCGCTTCGTGAATGCGAACCTCCGCTCAAGATCGACACGTTACTGAAGCGCGTGGATAAAGTTTGCCGCAGTTGCTCTAGAATTTCGTCGGGATGCACGTCGCTTTTCCCCGCCAAGGGCATGCTCTCGTAGGTCTGGACATAGCTCTTGAGATAAAGGATTGCAGCTCTGGTGTTCTCGGTCAGAACAACCTGCACCGATCGGCTATTCATTCCGGCCTCAGCTGCCGGCGCCGATTTCGATTCCGTCTTTGGCTTTGTCACAGGCCGCGGCGTCGGTTCTTCAACAATTGGCGCGGGAGCTCGCTCCGCAGAAAAGACCAAGACCAGGATCGCCAGCCCGAATGCCTTAAGTGACTGCGTCCGCATGTTGCCTTGTTACGGGAAGGTAATCGTTAACGGAAATTCTTTCTTTCCGTCGGGTTGTGCGTGCCATTGGCGAAAGGCGTCGATTGCTGCCTGATCGAGGACCGCTGAGCCGCTCGATTGAGTTACTGTTACATCAGTAACATCTCCGGTTGATGTATCGAAATGTAGCAAGTAGGTGCCGGTGCCGCTGAGATGTGCGTCGCGGGCCGCTTGTGAATATTTTGGGCGTGGACCGTTCATCGATCCGCCAGCTGCGCTTGAAACTTCGGTGCTAGTTGTGGTCGATGTTGTCCGCGGCTGTGATTGTGTTGTGGTTTGAGATGCCGATGTGGTTGCGGCAGAGCCTCTGCGAAAAGTGGTTGAGTCGTTCATAAGAAGGCCTTTCATCGTTAACTCTGCCGTTTGTCCATCACTATTGGGCGTTAAAGTCCATCTAACTTCCCCTACCACACCGGTCTTCCATGAGATCGTGTTGCCATCGATAGTTAATGGCCGTTTTGTGCCGCCTAAGTTATGGCTTAGTTCAACCGAAGTTGCCGTTGGATCGACAGTCACGCTTGACGGAATGTGCCCAAGGACGCCTTGCTTAACTTTTCCACTCCAGGTGCCGGCAAATCGCGCCGGCCCTTCAAGGGCAGGCTTAGGAGTAGCCGTCGGACGCGCTTCTGATTTTATGGAGGATTCTGCATCCGAAGGTCTGGCTTTCGTAGAATGTTTCGCTTTTGCTTTCGGCGCTTCCGATTGTTTCGCGATTGGCGTCGGTTTCTGCTCCTCTTCAACAATCGGAGCGGGAAGTCGATTCACGCAGACACATACAAGGCTAAGCACAATCGCAATAGCTGCTTTGTTCATTAGCGCTAGTTACTATTCGGCAGGTTGCTGGTGGTCCCGAACGTGAAAGTCATCGTGACCTCCTTGGCGCAGCGTGGATCTTGATGCCACTTCCAAAAGGCGGCGCGCTTTTGGCAACGTGATCTCACAGTCTGTTAAAAACGGACGTCGTTTTAAAGAGCATTCCGTTGCTACAAGTCACAACAGCCGTCTTGCCATCTGCGTTTGGAGTCAACGTCCGAATGCCAGCTTGAAACCATGGGCCACTTTTCCACCTGAGCGTTTTCCCGTCGCTTTGCGCAGCGCAGCTGTGAGTTCCGAGTTTCGAGGACGTTTCATTTACGGTTGTGGACGCAGAATCCACCGTGAGTGTGAAAGCGATGTTCCCGTAAATACCTAAGTCAACTGTTCCAACCCATCGACCTTGAAACGGATTGTTTTCGAGTTGTCTTTCCAGCGTGGCACCAGAAATTTGCGCCTTGGATTTGTTAGCGTTCTTATCGGGACTTCTTGATTGTTTTGCTTTTGGTTTTGGCACTACCGATTGCTCCGCGGTTGGCGTCGGTTTCTGCTCCTCTTCAACAATCGGAGCGGGAAGCCGATTCACCCCAAAGAAATACAAGCCCGAGCACAAATAGGATGCCTGGTTTGCTCATAGTTGGAGCTACTATTCGGCCGTTTGCTGCGTAGTCCCGAACGTCATAGTCATCGTAACTTCCTTGGCGCAGTGCGGATCTTCATGCCACTGCCGAAAGGCGGCGATGGCAGAATTGTCAAGCAGCGGCGAGCCGGCGGACTGGCTGACTATGACGTCAGTAACCAGTCCGGTATTTTGATCGAACTGGAGCAGGTACTTCCCGGTTCCGCTCAGATGCAATCCCGCTGCTTCGGGAGGAAATATTGGCTTTGGGCCATCCAGGTTCCGAGCTTTTCCGGAGGGGCGCGGTGTGGATTCCGACTCGGACTTGGCTTTGCCAGAGTCGCCCTCGCTTTTTTCTTTCGGCTTCGAATGCTTGACCTTCGGTTTAGCGGATTGCTCCGGCGCAGGCGTTGGATTTTCCTCCGAGATCGGCGCGGGAAGCCGATGTACCGAGATCAGCAACAACGCAAGAACGACGACGAGCTTTCGGCTCATTGCGAAACTCTTCTAAACACTGAGTGGTCGTCGTTCATAAATGCTTGCAGTCGCACGTGCGCAGTCTTGCCGCCAGGGTCGGGAGTAATCGACCAAACGGGTCGAGGCCAGCCGGGAAACAGCGCAGACAGCGTTTCGCCAGCGAGAGTTGCTTTCGCGGTTCCGTGCTTTGAGCTGAGGCTGTCCCGCCATTCCATCGTTGTTTCGGTTGGATCGACAATCAATTCCGTTTGAATATTTCCCCACGGAACTTCCGGCATGATGCCCGACCAAGTGCCAGCGAATTTTTTTGAGGGTACGGGAGTTGGAGTGGATTTGGTAGTCGATGTTTGTACAGCCCGATTTGATTTTGTCTCTGCTGTACGCTTTGGTCTCGGCTTTGCCGCTGGCGCTGGCGTCGGCTTTTCCTCTTCAACAATCGGCGCCGGAAGCCGATAGGTGGCGGCGAATAGGAAAATACAAACGAAACAAAATCGTGCGGTCGCGCGCATGTCGATCTTACCTTTTCACGGAACAATGAAGGTTTTGCCCGACTTTGGATCGACAAGCTTTGAGCCGGACGGTTTGCCGCGCACGTCGATGAAAACGCGCGATGTCGGATCGAACGGATTGTAGACGAAGCCTGGTCTTTCCGGCACCGGCTTGGCGGTCGGAATCTTTTCGACAGGTTGTGGGACGGCTGTTGATGTGGATGTTCTTCGCAAAGTTGTGTTGCTGTGAATGCCGAGCGGTGAATTAGCGCTCACTGCAGCGGTCGCGTCGCTATTGGGCGAAAAAGTCCAAACGACTTCATTAAAGACGCCTTGGCGCCACGTCACCGTGGTTCCATCACAGGTGGCGGCGTGGTTTTCGGTTCCAAACTTTGAGTGCATCACCACTGACGTTCCGCTAGCGTTTATGACAAGGGTGAGGTCAAAGGTTCCCCAGACAAACTCTGTGATCGATCCGCTCCAAGTGCCGGCAAAACGTTCTTTTGGCTTCGACGGTTCCTTCGGCTTCGTTGCTTCTGCCGGTTTGCTCGCTTGAGAATTTTCTCCGGCCTTCCGTTTCGATTTCGTTGACGGCTTTGGCGCTTCCTCTTGCGGAGCCGGGGTTGGTTTTTCTTCCTCAGAAATCGGCGCTGGCAGCCGATGCACACTGACAGTGAGCAGACCAGCAACCATAAGACAACGAATCGCGACATTCATCAGCTTGATGGTCTGGAAAGTTGTGCGCTGAACCTTCGCCCGTTACCATCGCATTCGTATCCAGCCGTCTTCTGAGCACGTGCAAACCACAGCCTGAACGGCTGCTGCATCGATTGACCGTTGTTAGGCTCAGCCGATGATGAAAAATTTGACCTCAAGGTTCTTTATTCCCGCTGCGAATGGCGAGTACGCCCGCCGCGAGAGCTCTTGCCATCACGATCCGGTTTGATTCCTGTTTGATCCATTCAGCATCGGCCGGATTGGTGAGGAATACCATCTCAATCAAAATCGTCGGCACCTTGCTAAAAATTGAGCCTGTCAACGCGCCTTGCTGGCCGCCGATAAGAGTCTCTTCATCACCGCGAATACCATTGTCTCGCAATTTGCCATGGAGCGCGTCGGCAAATGATCGATGGAACAGCTTGGCTGCCGCCGCCGAGGATCTCAGTACATCTGCGCCCGGCCCAGTCGTGCCGTGAATCGAGCCTTCTTTACGCGGATAGTAAATGGTGAATCCAGTTGAGCTGCCGGCGTCAGCGTGCAGGCGCAAAAATAGATCGGCGCGCGTTCCGTTTGCGATGGCCGCTCGATTTTCATTCGTCACAAACTCGCCTTCGCTCTTCTTCGTCATCACCACGTTGATGCCGTCGTTTTCAAGCTCCCGTTGTAATAAAACCGAGACTTGCCAGTTCACTGAAGCTTCTCGCAGACCATTTGTTAACGCGAGTCCATCATTCTTTTCACTCGGGTGGCCAGGGTCAATACAAACGCGAAACATGCGCGCTGCTTTCGGTGCATCGTCCGAGGATTCACGCGAGCTCTCCGCCATCGCGAGGTGGAATAAAAGCGCAAGCACTAAGGACGCGATGAGAGGTTTCATTGACTACTGTTTTTGGCGACGAGTGCCCTGTAGAAGCTCGAGATTCGTTCTTTCCAGCGCCGATAGGTGCGCGTAAGCTTCGTCTTGAGTCCGGCCATTCACCAAGCGCTCGCGGTACCAAGGGAGCCGTAGGAAGATCTGCTTGATTTCAGGTATTCGAAAATCATACCCACCTCTGGCGTACATTTCATTAATCGCGTAGCGTAACTTTTCGGTGTCCCATAAGGCGACATCTGCTGCTTTCAACACACGGATCCGAGTTTCTGGGAATACTTCGCCTGGCCAAGCTGAGATAGACGACGAATTTGATGCGGTCTCTGACGGCGAAGGCGGCTGTTCCGGCAGCGGAGTCGGAGTTGACTCTTCTGAAATCGGTGCGGGAAGTCGATGCGCTGTTAATAAGAGCAACGCAACGACGACAAGATAGCAGGGCGCTCTGCGCAAGATCGATGGCGTCACGGCGCAGATAGCTGTGCGGTATAGGTGTGCCCTTCAGCCTTGCACTCGTAACTGCCGCTTCGCCCGCCAGCCTCGAAACGTAATGTGAAAGATTCGGGGTCCCACTTAATGTTCGCCGGCTTTGAGAGTACTTCATCGGTCACCGCGTGCAATATTGCGCCGTCCCACACTCCATTGAATCGCACCACCACGTCGCCGGACTTGCTGCTTTGGGTCATGGTTCCGGATTTGCGGTCAGCGGATAAATTAATTGTGAGCGGTCGTGGCGAACTGCTGTACTTATCAATTGTTCCCTTATAAATTGAACTCGCCGTGGCTGCGTTTGCCGACTCTGCCGACAAGTCTGCGGAATAGGTTTTTCCTTCCCCCACACATAGGTAGGACCCTCGCTTTCCGTCCTCGGCAAAGCGCAACGTAAACGCCTCCGGGGTCCATTTGATCGCGCTAGGTTGCGAAATCACGTCGCCGGTGACGGCGTGCAACTCGGTTCCCTCCCACACTCCATTGAATCGCACCACGAAGTCTCCACGCTTGCCGCTTTGCGTCATCGTGCCCGACTTGAGATCGGAGGCCAGTGTGATCGTGAGTGGCACGCTATAGGGCGTGAATGAATTGTAATTGTTCTTCTCGTGAATTGTTCCGGCATACATCGATGCGATTGCCATCAAGGGCACTTCTTTTTTAAAGATCTGTCTGGGATCGAGGCTGGCTTTGACTTCGCGCGGCAGATAACCCTCAAGAAAGAGGACATAGGTTGCCTCGCCCGGTGTCAGGTCCTCGCGTCGCATCGGGGTTGTGCCGATAAGAGCACCATTAAGGAAAACCTTGGCGCCCGACGGCTCACTGCTGAGCTCCATTACTGCTTTTGCGCGCGACAGGGTAATGCTACCCAAGTTTGTAAATTCGTTTTCCTTCACCTCCACTTCTTTTTCGATTGGGTCATAGCCATCAAGAACGAGGCGCATTGGATACCTGCCGGGACGAATATCTTTGAATGTGGCCGGTGTCTTACCGACATCCTTTCCGGCAAGCGTTACTGTTGCGCCAGAAGGCGACGTATCTACGACGAAACCACCTACAGCAGGAGCCGCCGGGATTGGAGGTGCGGCGGCAGTTGTCGAAGCCGGTTGGGCTGCGGCCGGTGCTACTTCGCTAGTCACGGCCGTCGGCGCTTTGGTGAAATTGCGATAAAATCCGAAATACCAGCCGCCGGCCGCGATCATTGAGATAATCATTACCGCTCCAATTACGCTGCCCCACTTACCCGGTTGAGCCGGGGCATCGTGCGCGCCACGACGCGTTTTTGGCGACGGAACCTCGAGCTGCCGCGCAATTTCGGTGATAGATTGTGGCCGCTTCGTTCGATCTTTTGCCAGACACTTTCGCACAACCTCTTCCCAGGCTTCATCAATTGGTCCGCCTTCAACCTCAAGGTCTTTACGCCGTTGCGTCATGGAGGGCGCAACTTTCTCGCGTATCTGCCGATCGATGTTGCCGGAATAGAATGGCGGTCTGCTCGTGAGCAATTCGTAAATGCTGGCGCCGAGCGAATAGACATCGTCAAGATGATCACCGCGTTCGCCATCGAGTTGCTGCGGACTCATGTAAAGAAGCGTGCCGCTCTTCCCGGTTTCGGTCGTCAACATGCTCATCGAGTCGCTCAAGCTGCGGGCGATGCCGAAGTCGGCGACTTTGAGATCGCCTCGTTGATTTACCATCAAGTTCGAAGGTTTGAGATCGCGATGGACGATGCGTGCATGATTATGAGCATAGTCCAGCGCATCGCAAAGCTCGCTTACCCACTCCTTCAATTCTTTGGGCTCAAAAACCTTGTGCGGTTTGTCCGCCCGCAAATTCGACAGGGTATCCCCGTCGACATACTCCATTGAGATGCAGCCTGACACATCGTCATGCACGAAATCGTAAATCCGAACGATGTTCTTGTGAGTCAGCTCCAGGCTCCGCCGCGTCTCACGCTTCAGATCACCGAGCACGGCACGATCGTGAATAATCAGGTCTGGCAGAAATTTGAGCGCCACGTCGCGCTCTAATTCCTCATCGCGCGCCAGCCAGACAATGCCCATTCCACCGCGGCCCAGCGTCCGTTTGAGGGTGTAGCGGTTGAACAGTTTTTGACCAACCGTTAATTCGCGCGCCGTCGCATCCAATCCGTTGCCGGGAGCAGCATTACTCACGACCTTCAAGACTAACGACTTCAGCTGCGCTTATAAAGTAAAAAGTCCGGTCGCTCGCTGGAGTATGCCAGGGAAACATGGATTTGCCGTGTAGGTTAGACTCCTAGGAGGCGCCTCCGGAAAACGGCACGAACTCACCTAGCGGCGTCGTCCTCGATGGTAGCGCGTTTTTCGCGGAAGAAATCCTGCAGAATTGAAGCGCACTCGTTTTGTAAAACGCCGCTCGTGATCTGGCATCGATGATTGAGCGCGTTGTGTTGGAGCAAATTCATTACCGTGCCTGCGGCTCCGGCGCGAACGTCCGGGCAGCCAAAAATTACCCGCCGAATTCGGGTATGGATAATCGCCCCGGCACACATTGGGCAAGGTTCCTTGGTTACATAAAGATCGCAGTCAGTCAGGCGCCAGTCGCCGACAGCGGCCTCGGCTGCGGTCAATGCGAGCATTTCGGCGTGAGCCGTCGCGTCTTTGAGCAGCTCGACTTGATTGTATGCGCGCGAGATAATTTTGCCTTGCCGAACAACGACCGCGCCGACTGGAACTTCGTCCGTTGCGCGCGCTTTCATCGCCAAACGCAACGCCTCTTGCATAAAGGTTTCGTCCAATTCCATGGTCACCGGCGTTTGCCTAACGATCGTGGAAGATCGACATTTTCGTCGAAAAGACACGTCCACGCAGCCTTAAGCTGACGAAGTACTTGTAGACCAATGAAAAAGTTATTCCTCATTCTAACAATCTCTTCTTTATCACTGATCGCGGCGAACGCGACCGAGCAAGACACAGTCGATCGTTCGGCCGTCACGGTCCGCGAGTTTCGCCATATTCCTGAGAAAGGCATTCCGCCGCGCATTCTCCGAAATGCGCGTGGCCTTGCCATCATCAGTGTGGTCAAAGCTGGCTTCTTTTTCAGTGGGAAAGCTGGCGAAGGCGTGGTTGTAGCGCGAACCGGGCATGGTTGGTCCGGCCCGTCATTCATCGGTACCGGCGGCGCCGGTTTCGGGCCGCAGATCGGTGCGCAAGTCACCGATTTTGTCATCGTGCTTAACAATGAACGCGCCGTTCGCGCATTCTCCAAAGGAGGAAACGTGACCCTGGGCGCGGATGCGAGCGTTGCCGCGGGACCAGTGGGACGCGCGGCTGAAGCCGACGTGACACCGAGAGCGGCAATTTATACCTACAGTAAATCGAAAGGCCTTTTTATCGGCGCCTCGCTGGAAGGCGCTGTGATTGGCACGCGCAAGGGAGCGAATCAGGAGTACTATGGACGCCCTGTTTCTGCTTACGATATTTTGAATGGGCGTGCGCCCGCGCCGGCGGGCGCCGCGAATTTGCGTGCAGCTCTTGGCCGCTAAAGCCGTCGAGAGAAGAATCGTGAGCGAAAGCCGATTCATCGTCGCAGGTTGATCGGCTGCTGGTCATAATTTGCTTTACAAGCGAACCTCCGCTTTACGACTTTAAGAGACGTGCGGTCGCGGCTGACAATTTGTCTAACCTGCTTCTGTTTTTCGGCAAGCTGGGCGCAACAGCAGGAGCCCAGCCTGGTCGATCGCCTGCTTAGGCCGGACATGGAGCTTCAGAACAACGCTCAGGGCAAAAGATTTGTCGTCGGGTCTGCCATAGTCCAGCGTCGCAGCAGTGTTGGAACATTTTTGCTGCAGCCAAACCGTGTGGAGAAATCATTCGCCGATACGCCCACGCTTACCACCAGGGAATATCCTTCCCGCTCAACCAGCGTGGGACGCACAGTTTCCTCGACACAATATCGAAGCGCCAACATCCGCGGCCCGGTGGAATCATCGCCCGTTCGCGACATTCACAGGGCGAATGTTTCTCTCGAAGCTAACGTCAGCCGAATATTTGCGGACCAACATCAGTTTCGGGAACAGGGCAAAAGTCAAAAATCGTTGGATCGGCAGAATCCGCCAATGACCATCGACCAGGTGCGGGAGCTGTTGAATAAAAATAAATAGCGCGCTTCGGCAGTTGCACTATTCCATAGTGAATCATGCGACCTGATGAGGCCCTGGCGTTTCTAAAAAAAGGCACTGCGCAAATCATTAGCGAAGCTGAGCTGCGCGAAAAGCTGGCTCTCGAGCGGCCGCTTCGCGTCAAGCTCGGTGTCGACCCGACGACAGCCGACATTCACCTCGGTCACGCAGTGGTGCTGAGGAAGCTGCGGGAATTTCAGGACCTCGGACATCAAGCTGTTCTGATTATCGGCGACTTTACCGGAATGATTGGCGATCCGAGCGGGCGGTCGGCAACGCGACCGCATTTGACGCATAAAGAGGTGACCCACAATGCGCAGACGTATAGGGAGCAAGCCTTCAAGATTCTCGATCCTGGTCGCACTGAGACCGTTTGCAATGGCGATTGGTTCCGCGCCATGTCGTACGAGGATGTGATTCGGCTGAACAGCCGGGTCACACTTCAACAAATGCTGCAGCGAGAAGATTTCCGCGGACGGATCGACAATCAACAGCCAATCCACGCGCACGAGATTCAATACCCGATAATGCAGGGCTGGGATTCGGTCATGGTGCGGGCCGACGTAGAGCTCGGCGGGACTGATCAGCTCTTCAACATTTTAGTGGGGCGCGATTTCCAAAAAGAGGAAAACCAGGCGCAGCAGGTTGTTCTAACCATGCCGATCCTGGAAGGGCTCGATGGCGTGACAAAGATGAGCAAGAGCCTTGGGAACTTCGTCGGTGTAAGCGAGCCAGCCACGGACATGTTCGGAAAACTGATGAGCATCTCGGACAAATTGATGGTGCGTTATTATGAGGTCGTGCTCGGACGCGAGCTGCCGAAAGACGCGAATCCATTTGAAGCAAAAAAGCAACTCGCCTTTGAGATTGTGCAAACCTATCACTCGGCTCAGGTCGCGCAGAGAACGCTTGCCGATTGGAACGCGCGCTTTAGCGAGAAGCGTTTAGACGAAGCCGACCTTCCCACATTTGCAGCGATTGCCGATGAATCGGTGACGGTCGTTGCAACCGCTTATTCACAAGGTTTCGCCATCAAGAAGTCACGCGCGGAGGTGAGTCGATTGATCAAACAGGGCAGCGTGCAACTCGACGGCAAGAAAATTGCCGATCCAAAATCGAAAATCTCGCTGCGGCCAGGGCAGATCCTGCGTCTCGACAAAACGCACGCGGTTCGAATCAAATAGAAACAAAAAGCACGGAGCCGAAGCCCCGTGCTTTTGATTGGACCTATCTGGAAAACTTATGCGGCCGCCGCAGTCTCAAACAATGGAACCATCGGCATGCGCTCGACGTAGGACGTAGCGATGCCTTCGAAGTGCGCCCGGATACTGCGCAATTCCGCGTTCACAAACGTATCGACGAAGTGCAAGTGGCGATCGAGCCACGCGAACATGCGGTTTTTGATGCGGTAATGAATCGCAAGTGTGATCTCGGTGCAGGTTGGCCGGATCTCGCTGAAATCAACCAAGCCCATCACTTCAATATTTCCGCCTGCTGATTCAAAAGCGAATTGGTCCTCGGAATCGCAATCCACCGCCAACAGCGTGGTGCGAGCTTCAAAACCGAGCGGACCACGAAAACTGAAGTCCACCGTTTTTGACGAAGTCACCGTCGCCTTGGTTACCATCAGAAACTGCCGTTTATAGGATTGAATGCTAGTCAGCCGGGCCTTGGCTTCGGCCAGCGGCTGGCTCATATGAAACGTTTTTTCAAGAAGCATATTAGTAAGGTTGTTGCCAGAAGGTTTAGCAACGGAGGTGCCACCCTGATTTACCTGGGGAGAGCCTCTTCCAAGGCTCCGATATGTGTAAGTTTTGTTTACACTTGTGTCCGTTTGATTAACAGACACGGCTAGCTGGAACTCCCCTAAATTTGCCCCATTCTGAGGGTGATTCTGCAGTTCTCGTCACCAGTCCGGGGAGAAGAAACTCACGATGTCGATCTTATGCTGCGCGCGCGTGCTGCTCGACGATGGTCTCCATCATCGAGCGAAAAATCTTCGCGCCATCGGCGCTTCCAAGCCGTGCGTCGCAAGCTCGGTCCGGGTGTGGCATTAGCCCGAAGACATTTCCCTCCCGGTTACAGATACCCGCAATGTTCTCGATCGAACCATTTGGATTCGCTTCGGGAACAATTCGGCCGCGATCATCGGCATAGCGCATAATTACTTGTCGATTGTGATTTAGATCATGCAGTGTCCTGTCGTCCGCGAAATAGCATCCCTCGCCATGAGCAATGGGCATTCGGAGCAGAGTTCCTTCCGGAGAGCCGTGAGTGAATGGGGAATCTGGCACTTCCACCCGGAGCGTCACCATCTCGCAAACAAATCGAAGTGATCGATTACGCACGAGCGCGCCCGGAAGAAGACCGGCTTCGCACAAAACCTGGAAACCGTTGCATGTGCCAAGCACGAGTTTCCCTGCGCGCGCGTCGCCGATCACCGTCTTCATGATCGGCGAGAAACGTGCGATTGCGCCGCAACGCAGATAATCGCCGTAAGCGAAACCGCCAGGCAAAACGATCGCATCGTAATCGCGGAGCGATGTCTCTTTGTGCCAGACATAATCAGCCTGCAGACCTTCGATGCTATTAATGCCGGCAACGCAATCCTGGTCGCAGTTGGATCCGGGAAATTGGATGACCGCGAACTTCATGTCGATCTAATGAGTCAATCCTTTGGCGCGTTGCTCTTCGTGATAATCATTCACCACCAGTGCAGCGTGAATAACTCCTGGGATCCATCCAAGCAGGGTCAAAAGGATGCTGAGAAAAAAACTCGCGATCCGTCCGGTCATTAATACCGCCAACGGTGGCAGCACCACACAGAAAAAATATCGCAACGCTTTCATTTCTTCTTCTTTCTGATCTCCGACTTTTTGCGTTCGCCGTTTGTCTTCACCAGTTCGTAGTCTTCGATCACGGGATTGGAAAGAAGGTCGCGGCAAAGACCGTGCAACCGTTTTTCCAGATCGACATCTTCTCCGTCGACCTCGATTTCCATATACTTACCAATCCGGACGCTGCGGACTTCCGGCATACCGAGATGCCGCATCGCATCGCGCACTGTATTTCCTTGCGGATCGAGCACCGCTTCCTTCGGTTTGACGATCACGTTAACTTTCACGTCTCACACGCTAACGCGGATTTGCCCCGCAACAAGCGGTTCGCAGGAGCGAACTTTGCGGCGGGAGGCCACGAGCTTTTGCGAGTTGGTCTAGGGAAGCCGACGGCTCGGTTTTGGTGAAAACCGAGCGCAAGGCTGTGCCTTTACGGCATTGACGATTCGCGCGAATATCGCCGCGAATGCAACGCATCGGTTGGCGAATTCCAGCGGCATGGCTCACACTTTGCATCGTTTGGAGTTCCACCTGGCTCGCGATCAAAATCGGACTGCGTGATCTGCCGCCGGTTTCTTTCGTCGCAATTCGATTCTTAGTTGCAATCATCGTGCTTACCGCGGTCTCTGCCGGTCGGGTGCCGCTTCTGCCGCGTTATCGGGCCGATTACGTCGTGCTCGCATTCACCGGCATTCTAATGTTCGCGCTCAATTACACGCTTCTCTTCTGGGGCGAGCTCTACGTTTCATCAGGTCTTGCGGCTGTGTTGCAGGCCACCATCCCGATTTTCGGAATGATTTTCGCCCACTGGATGTTGCCGGATGAGCCGTTGCGTCTGCAAAAACTCATGGGCGCGCTGCTTGCGCTGGGCGGCGTCGCGCTAATTTGCATGCGCTTGCTGAGCTTTAGCGGCGTGCTCGCGTTTTGGGGCGGTATTGGAATTTCACTAGGCGGCGCTGGCGCTGCGTTCTCAAATGTCGTTCTCAAAAAGCGCGCAATTCAAATTGCGCCCGCCATGCTCGCTGCCTGGCAGATGATTTTCGGTGTCATACCACTGTTTATTCTGGGTTTCGCCGTGGACGGAAATCCTACGCATTTCCATTGGAGCACGATGTCGATCTTCTGTTTGCTCTATCTCGCCATCATTGGTTCGTCGCTGACCTTTTTATTGCTCTACTGGCTCCTGCCGCGCATGACGGTCACGAATTTGCAGACAATCTCGCTGATCACGCCGCCGGGCGCAGTCATGCTGGGTTGGGCGTTGGGCGGCGAAAAGTTTCCGCTTTGGTCGTTATTGGGCGCTGCAGTCGTGCTCGTTGGCGTATGGATGATTTTCCGCCGAACCAAAGATCCAAGCCTAATCGAAGCTGAAATTGGGATTCCTGATCGTGCTAATACTGTAGACCCGTCCGCATGAAAGATCGCACGGCAAGGAGCGTGAATTACGGTCCGTGGTTGGTCGGCCTTGGCGCGGCCCTTTGGGGAACCGAGAGCGCGTGGCGCATTCCGCTGAACGAATTATTCGACGCAGACGTAATCGTCTTTTGGGAACACGTCCTGATCCTTCTCATGTTCCTGCCGCTCCTTCTGCCGAATCTCGGCCAGCTGCGTAAGATCGACATCCGGACCTGGGGCTATTTGCTCTTTTCCGGCTTTGCCGGCTCAGCAGTCGGCACGATTTTTTTCACCCTCGCGCTCAAACACGGAAATCCGACGGTCGTCAATGTGGTCCTCAATATTCAGCCGGTCATTTCAACCCTGGGCGCGTTTCTCCTTTTCGGCGATCGCCTCGCGCCGCGTTTTTTTCTTTATGCTGCGATCGCCATCCTCGCCGGCATTTTTCTTTCCGTCGAGTATCCCGCGCTCATCGCAGTTTCGTTCGAGCGCGCCGGATTAAATATTGGCACTGGCTACGCTTTGATCTGCGCGTTTTTCTGGGGCGGTTCAACCGTCGCCGGTCGCGGCGTCATGATGGGTATGCCGCTTCGACTTGCATCCAGTATGCGGATCGTCGTTGGACTGATCTGCATGACGTTGATCCTGCTCGTTTACGGCAAACTTCACGGCACGACGCTGTGGCCTGCTCTTGCGCAAACTCACGCCTTCAAAGCGATCGGTTTGCTCATTTTGCTCGGCTCAATCTCAGGCGGTGTCCCGCTTCTCATTTACTTTGAGGGATTACGTCTTACGCGCGCTTCCACAGCCGGTTATTTCGAGATGATGCAAACGCTCGCCGCGGTTTGTATCACCTGGGGATTCTTTCACGCAACGCTGCGGCCCCATCAGGTCGTCGCCGGCGTGATACTCATGGCCGCCGTCGCCATGGTTCAACACGTCCAGGCGAACGCCGAGTCTAACTGACTACGCTGCCGCGCGGCGCTTTTGTTTCACCAGGGAAGATGTCGATCTTCGACGGCCGGTTGCGCCATTGCCGCCCCGCTTTACCCGCCCGGATTGCGACCGGTTGATGCTTTCCTGTAAAACTTTAACAAGATCGACAACGTTCGTGCCCCGCGGTGTCGCAGCTGGTGCCGCCGGCAATGTTTTGTTCTTTGCCTTTGACTCGATCATTTCCATGACCGCATCGCGATACTCGTCGCGATATTTGTCTGGCTGCCAGTCCGAAGACATGCTCTCGATCAACGCATTCGCCATCTTCAGCTCTTTGTCGTTCAACTCCGTTTTTGGACGAGTTAATTCTTCCGGGGTCAGCACCTCGCTCGCAAAATGCATCAGCTCGAGGACGAGAAACAATCCGTCCGGCTTTACCGCCGCCAGATATTCGCGGTTAGCGATTACGACTTTGGCAATGCCGATCTTACCCGTTCCGCTCAACGCTTTGTGCAGAAGGGCGTACGCTTTTTCGCCACCTTTCTGCGGCTCGAGAAAATACGGCTTATAGAAAAACTTTGGATCGACCTGATCAACGTCGACAAAATCCGTGATGTCGATCGAGTGCGTGGATTCGATCCGCACTTTTTCGAAATCTTCGTCGCTTAGAACGACGTAACGGCCCTTCTCGTACTCGAACCCTTTTACGATTTGATCGGCCGGCACTTCTTTCATGTCGGCTTCCGCGACCTTCTTGTATTTGATCGGGCTAAGATCGGTTTTGCGCAGCTGCCGAAAACTGAGCTTTTCTTCGCGGGTTGCCGGATAGACGGCGATCGGAATGTAAACCAGGCCGAAGCTGATACTGCCTTTCCAGGTTGGACGCATAATCAATCTCCTTTGCTTGTTAAACTAGGCGAGGGACTGTCGATTTCCGCCAATTGTGAACAATTGTCAATAACTTCCACATTGGACGAATCCCCGAGCACGAATCGTTCCGAGCTAGGCGGCTTCGCGCCCTACTTCGGTGGCGTCCTTATCTTCCCGCAGGCCGAGGAAAACTGGCTGGCGAAGTTTTCCGTCCCGTGTCCACTCCGCGAACTTGATTTCGGCGACGAACTTCGGATTTACCCAATGCAGTTTTTTCATCATGGAAGGCGTGATTCCTTGCACCCAGTCTCCTCCTTGTTTGGACGGAAGATCGACAAACGGACAATCCTCTCGCTCTTCGTCGCGAAATTTCTTGTCCAAGATCGACAACGATTTCGAGGTGAAGCCGCTGCCGACTTTGCCGGCGAATTTTAATTTACCGCCCTCATAATAGCCGACCAGAACTGCGCCGAAGTATTTGCGCGATCCGGCCGGCAGCGTGTAACCGCCAATCACAAATTCCTGTTCGTTGAGGCATTTGAGCTTGATCCAAGTGCCGCTTCGGCGTCCCGGTTCGTAAACGGAGTCGCGTTGTTTCCCGATTAAACCTTCCAGACCGCGACGTTGGACTTCTCCGAGCAACGATTTCACGTCGCCACTGATCTCTCCGGAATAGCGGATTGGATCGCCGACAGTTCCGCAAAGTTTGGCGAGAACTTGCTTACGTTGTTCGAGCGGGAGTCCGAGCAAACTTTTCCCTTCGAGTTCCAGCAAATCGAAAACGTAAAAGCGCAAAGGCGCTTTTCGCCCTTCCATCTCGAGGGCCTGCAGTAATTGAAATGAGGAGCGACCTTCATCGTCGAGAGCGACTACTTCGCCATCAATCACGCATTCGCGCACCGGCAAATTCTTTACCGCCTCGGCAATTTCAGGAAAACGCGCGTCCAACTTATTTCCATTTCGTGAGATTAACGAAGTCTTGCTGTTGTTCTTAACGGTGATGGCGCGGATGCCGTCGAACTTTAATTCATAAAGCCAATCGCCGTGCCTCGGCGGGTCATCAACGAGCCGCGCTTTCATCGGCTCGATGAACCGCGGTTTCGACGCTGGTAACTTTTTCAGCAGCTGGGACCCGGACCGGATGTTTTCATTTTTGGCGTCGTCGCGTCCTGCTATTTTTTGGTCTTTTTTTTTAAGCGCCGCTTTGATACGCGACTTCAATCTCGATCGTTCGCTCGGATTTTTTTCTTCCCGATTGGATTCCCACTCTGCATCGCGCTCTTCCGCAATCTGTTTCATCGTCCGGCCGGTCTTGACCGACTGATCCTCAGCTTTCTTCGAGGGCGGCTCGGCGCTTCCGCCTGTTTTCAAGATCAACCACTGATTTTTCTCACCATCGCGGCCGCGAATGCGGACTAGTGTCCATTCGCCTATCGCTTTCTCCCCGGCCAGAACAAGATGCAGTTTGCCCTCGCGCAGTGATTTCAACGGCTGCTCGCCATAAACGTAATAGGCGCCGCGGTCCCAAAGCATCACCGTGCCGCCGCCATACTGGCCTTGTGGGATCACTCCTTCGAAGTCTCCGTATTCGATCGGATGATCTTCAACTTCAACCGCAAGATGCTTCTCGCCCTGTTGCCACGGCAAACCTCTTGGCAACGCCCATGACTTGAGAACGCCCTCCATTTGCAGCCTGAAATCGTAATGCAAACGGCGCGCGTCGTGTTTCTGAATGAGAAATCGGGAAGCGCCGCGCACTTGTTTCGGCAGCGGCTTGCCGCCTTTTGGCTCAGCCGTCTTCGAGAAGTCGCGCTTTGCTTTGTATTTCTTCAGGCCCACCGCTTCAACTTAACCGCGGATTACGCGGATGAAACGGATTTTGCTCGGGATGACAGAACGATATTACGCTTCCGCCGGAAGCGGCTCGCCCATGAGGTAGCGGGTAAACCGGCGAATCACAATGTTCTCGCCGAGTTCTGCAATTTTTCCGTTGAGCAGATCTTTGATCGTGACGTCGGGATTTTTAATGAAGCCCTGCTCGAGCAAACAGACCGTGCTGTAAAACTTGTCGAGCTTTCCATCGACAATTTTGTCGGTCACGTTCGCGGGCTTGCCTTTAACCTGCGCCTTGTAAATCTCGCGCTCGGCCTCAATCAACTTTCCAGGCACATCTTCGCGGCCGACGTAGAGCGGGTGCGCTGCAGCGATGTGCAAGGTGATATCTTTGACGAAACCGCGGAAATTTTCGTTCTTGGCCACGAAATCGGTCTCGCAATTCACTTCCACCAGAACACCGACTTTGCCCTGCAAATGAATGTAAGAAGCGACAATGCCTTCCTTCGTCACGCGTGAAGCCTTCTTCCCTGCGCTCGCGATCCCTTTGGTTCGCAAAATCGTTTCTGCTTTTGCCAGATCACCTTCGGCTTCCGCCAGCGCGCGTTTGCAGTCCATCATTCCCGCATTGGTTTTCTCGCGAAGCTGTTTGACAAGTTTCGGATCGATATCGGCCATAACTTTCATTGAATTCCAATTCGACGGGCGCCGTTAGCCGCTCGTTAGGCGGAAACGCCGGCCATTTCGATTTGTTCTCGGATGCGGGCTTCGCCGCTTGCCGAAACGATCGCATCGACCAGTTTCTGCAGCACGATCCGGATGGCGCGAATAGCATCGTCATTTCCCGGAATCGGATAATCAATCATTTCCGGATCGGCGTTCGTATCGACGATCGCGACGATTGGAATGTTCAGGCGCTTTGCTTCATTGACCGCGTTCTGCTCGCGAGTGGTGTCGATTATGACTACGGCATCGGGTAACTGCGCCATTTCGAGAATTCCCTCCAGGTTGCGGCGCAGCTTGGCCGCTTCCCGGTTCAGCGCCGCCAGTTCCTGCTTGCCCATCTTTTTATATTCCGGTGATTGCTCGATTTTCTCAATGTACTGCAAACGTCCAATGCTCTTGCGGATGGTGGCGAGGTTCGTCAACGTGCCGCCGAGCCAGCGCTGATTCACATAAAACTGGCCGCTCGCTAGCGCCGCTTCTTTGATCGCTTCCTGCGCCTGCTTCTTGCAACCAACGAAAAGAATTTTTCCGCCACGGCGCGCCACTTCCTGAAGAAATTCGGTTGCGCGATGAAGTTGCTTCACCGTTTCGTCGAGATTGATGATGTAAATCTGATTGCGCTGCTGGAAGATGAACGGCTTCATCTTCGGGTTCCAGCGCTTGGTCTGGTGACCGAAATGCACGCCCGCTTCCAAAAGCTCAGGCACTAATTCAACTGTGTTTGCCATACAAAAAATCGCGCCGCGGAGGAGGGGGAACGGCGGACGGGGAAGATGCTCTAAGACAAGCAATGTCGCAACTGCAATTTCAAGCCTTTTGCCAAGAGTAGGAAATCTCTACCGAGCCCGACGACGGAGCAGCCATTCTGTGAGAACGAGGACTGCCAGAGTGATGCAAGCGGCCGCGGATAAGAGGCAGTAGTTGCAGAAAGAATGGATGATGAAGGCCTGGACGTAGATCAGCCCGAGGCTTATACAAGCCATGGGAATCGCCATGGAAGCAACCGCGTATCGCGCCTTGTTGTAACCCAGCGTGGCGAGTATGGCCGCGGTCAGGACACCAACATAGGCGATCGCTCCGATTCCAGCGACGGGCACCCCGCCCACGTCGGCATATTTGCTCCCGAGCACGGCCGAACAATCGCTATCGCATCTGACGTAATCGCCGCGCAGATGTTTTACGGTGAGGTAACCGCTGTCAGCCAAGCCGACAACCGCGACCAACGCGGCAACCAGCATGATGATCCGCTGCCGCCGTGTCACTAGCCTCCTTTTGCTAACGCCGTCTGGATCGCGGCGCGAATGCCGCTCTCGTTAAACTCGGCGTTTGGAACCGAATAGCCGTTAATAAAAATCCACGGAGTAGATTTGACACCAAGCGCTTGCCCGCGGGTCTGATCGGCAACGACGCGCTCGCGCAGCTCGCTCGCATCTAAATCTTCAACGAACTGGGGGACATTCAATCCCAGTTCCTTGGCACGGTCGATTAACACGACACGCGGGGCAGGGGCTTCGGCCCACATCCATTGAGTACGGTAAAGAGCATCGGCCATCTCCCAAAAGTGCTTCTGGCGTGCGGCCGCCTCCGCGGCGCACGCGGCTAACACCGCATTCTGATGCTTGTCCATCGGGAAGTGGCGAAACACGACGCGCAGTTTGTTCCCGAACTCGGATTGTAACTTCTTCACCATTGGCTCGCTTCGGGCACACGGAGGACATTGAAAATCACCGAACATCTCAAGTGTCACCGGTGCATCCGACGGGCCCAATGTTTGTGGCGACGTGGCGCCAGGCGGCGGACCTGAAGCGGTCAATGTCACACTTGCTTCGGACATTATCAGGACAGCCACGAAACTGATCCGAGAGAAGTTCTTCATTGGCTAGAGGCGTTGTCCGGTTGTTTTAGCCGCTTCTCCACGTACCTGGCAAGCAACCAGCACCAATCGGAGAGACGGTTGAGATAACGAAGAATTTCGGCGTTCGGATCTTTCAATGTCGCGACGTGTCTTTCTGCCCGGCGGCATGTCACTCGCGCAAAATCGAGAGCCGCGGAAACGGCATTGGCGCCGGGAATGACCCAGTCTTTGGGATAGAGCGATTTGTCCGTTTCAAGGTCGACAATCACCGCGGTGACGCGATCGACCATCTTCGCGTCGCTCAAATGGAAGCCATCCTTTAAGTATCGTTCTCGATCTTCGGGCACGGTGGCGAGCTCGCCCATGACGTTGATTAGATCTTTTTGGGCGGCGAAAATTTCATCGGCCACAAATTTGTCCTCGCAGATGGCGCGGGCGAGCCCGAGCGCGGCGGTCAATTCGTCCACCGAACCGTACGCTTCAACGCGAGGATCGTTCTTCGGCACTCGCCGGCCGTACATGAGTGACGTCTCGCCCTGGTCACCGGTTTTGGTTACGATCGACATGTCCTAAAACAAGAATGTCGAATCAGCTCGCGCCAATTCGACATTCCACATTTTGATATTGTCGATCTTACCCGATCGCCGGTTGCAGCTCGGCTTCGTCCATGGCCGGTGCGCCGATTGGCTCGCCCTTTTCCACGAGTCTGACTTCGCGATGCGCCGGGAATCCCGTGCCCGCCGGAATCAGGTGGCCCATGATGACGTTCTCTTTGAAGCCGCGCAGACGATCGACTTTGCCAAGCGTTGCGGCTTCGGTCAGCACGCGCGTCGTATCCTGGAACGATGCCGCGGAAATAAAGCTGTCTGTTTCAAGCGATGCCTTGGTGATGCCGAGCAACACCGGGACGGCTTCCGCCGGTTTACCGCCTTTATCGACGACCTGTTTGTTCTCGTTCTCGAAGTCGAGCTTGTCGACCTGATCGCCCCAGAGCAGCGAGGTGTCGCCTGGATCGGTGATTTTCACCTTCCGCAACATCTGACGAACGATGATCTCGATGTGTTTATCGTTAATCTCGACGCCTTGGAGCCGGTAAACTTCCTGCACTTCGTTGACAAGGTGCTCCTGTAATTCCTGCGGACCGCAGACTTCCAGGATTTCGTGCGGCACAATTGGACCTTCGGTCAACTGCTGACCTTTCTTCACGAAATCGCCCTTGAAGGCAATGATGTGTTTGGTGAGCGAGATGAGATGTTCCTCTTCCGCGCCCGTCTCCGGGTCCTTCAAAATCAGTCGACGTTTACCGCGAACAGTCCCGCCCATTTCGACAATGCCGTCGATCTTTGCGATCTCGGCCGCGTCTTTTGGACGGCGCGCCTCGAACAATTCGGCAACGCGCGGCAAACCGCCGGTGATGTCCTTCGTCTTGGCAACCTTTCGCGGCGTCTTGGCCAACAATGCGCCCGCGCGAATTTTTTGGTCCTCTTCGACAATGACGTGCGCGCCCGCTGGAATCGAATAGCTGGCGAGCACTTCCTTTTTGTCGCCAACGATGACGATTTGCGGATGCAAATCTTCTTTGTGCTCGATGATGACGGTGCCCATCAAGCCGGTCGCTTCATCGACATCGCGCTTGATCGTAACGCCCGCAATCATATCGCGGAATTCGATCTTGCCGCTCTTGTCGGTCAGAATCGGCACGTTGTACGGGTCCCATTGCACGAACGTCTCGCCTTTTTTCACATGCGCGCCGTCGTCCTTCGAAATCATCGAACCGATAACCACGTTATAACGCTCGAGCTCGCGGCCTTCTGCGTTGTGTACGCTGATGGAGCCATTTTTGCTCAAGACAATCCAGCTGCCATCGAGCGCTTGAACCGTTCGCAAATCGTTGAAGCGCACCGCGCCGTCATTCTTCGCTTTAATGATCGGCTGTTTGAAAGTCTGGCTCGCCGTTCCGCCGATGTGGAATGTCCGCATCGTCAGCTGCGTTCCTGGTTCGCCGATTGATTGGGCGGCAATAATTCCAACCGCTTCGCCCATTTTCACGTACTGGCCGGTGGCCAGGTTCCGTCCGTAACACATTCCGCAAACGCCCCGACCGCATTCGCAGGTCAACACCGAGCGGATCTTTAAGCTCTCTACACCGATGCGCTGTAGGTCTGCGGCAATCTTCTCATCGATGAGCTGATTGGCTTTGACGATTTTCTTCTTCTTGTCCACCGGGTCCGCGATCGTTTCGCAGCTGACGCGGCCGATGATTCGCTGGGCAAGATCGACAACTTCCTCGTCGCCCTCGTAAATCGAGCGGACGACGATTCCGTTTACGGTGCCGCAATCCTCTATGTTGATAATAACGTCTTGTGCCGCGTCGACCAATTTACGGGTGAGATAACCGGAGTCCGCAGTTTTGAGCGCGGTGTCGGCCAGACCTTTGCGCGCGCCGTGAGTCGAGATGAAATACTCGAGCACGCTCAAACCTTCGCGGAAGTTGGAAGTGATCGGTCGCTCGATAATTTCTCCACTCGGTTTCGCCATCAAGCCGCGCATGCCAGCGAGCTGACGCACCTGTTGGCGATTTCCGCGCGCGCCGGAGTCCACCATCAAATAAACTGGATTCAATTCTTTGCGCCCGTCGTTGTGTTCCAGAGTTCGGAACATGACGTTCGAAATCTCGTCGCCGGCGTGCGTCCAGATGTCGATGATCTTGTTATAACGCTCGCCGTCCGTGATGATGCCTTTGCGATATTGCTGCTCGACCTGGCGGATCTGTTTATAAGCGTTTTCGAGCTCGGTCTCTTTTTCCTTCGGAATAATCATGTCCGAAATTCCGATCGAGATTCCCGCTCGTGTCGCCTCGGTGAAACCAAGCTCTTTCAGCTTGTCGAGGGTCGCGACCGTTGCCGCTGGTCCTGCAACCTGATAGCAGCGCCAAATAATGTCGCTGAGTTGTTTTTTGCCCGCCGCTTTATTGAAGAAGCCGAGTTCCTTCGGCCAAATTTGATTGAAGATTACCCGGCCGGCTGTCGTTTCGATCGTCTTCGCGTCGGCGTTGCCAAAAATTGTCTGGCGACCGCGATCCGGATTTTGAAAGCGAATCCGGTCGTGCGTTTTGACCGAGCCTTCGGCCATGGCGAATTCTACTTCAACTGGCTCGGCGAAGAGCGGCAGATGGCCGTCCTTTTTCACCGCCCCGCGCGGATTTTGCGTCATGTAATAGCAGCCGAGTGTGATGTCTTGCGACGGCGTCGTGATCGGTTTACCGCTCGACGGCGAGAAAATGTTGTTCGGCGCCAGCATCAGCATGCGCGCTTCCAATTGCGCCTCGACCGAGAGCGGAACGTGCACCGCCATTTGGTCGCCGTCGAAGTCAGCGTTGTAAGCGGTGCAAACCAGCGGATGAATCCGGATCGCTTCGCCTTCAATCAATTGTGGCTCGAAAGCCTGGATCGACAACCGATGCAGCGTGGGCGCGCGGTTGAGCAACACTGGATGTCCGCGCGTCACTTCATCGAGAATGTCCCAGACTTCGGGCGTCTGGCGTTCGATCATTTTCTTTGCGCTCCGTACTGTGTGCACGTAACCGAGATCTTTCAGTCGCCGAATGATGAACGGCTCGAACAAAACCAGCGCCATCTTCTTCGGCAAACCGCACTGATGCAGTTTGAGTTCGGGTCCGATCACAATCACCGATCGGCCCGAGTAATCGACGCGCTTGCCGAGCAAATTCTGACGGAAACGCCCGCCTTTGCCCTTAAGCATGTCGCTCAGCGATTTGAGCGGTCGATTGCCGGCGCCGGTAACAGCGCGGCCATGGCGACCGTTGTCGAACAACGCGTCCACCGCTTCCTGCAACATTCGCTTTTCGTTTCGAATAATAACGTCCGGCGTTTTGAGCTGGAGTAAATTCTTGAGACGATTGTTCCGGTTGATGACGCGGCGATAGAGATCGTTTAGGTCAGAAGTCGCGAACCGTCCGCCTTCGAGCGGAACGAGCGGACGCAAATCTGGCGGGATCACCGGCAGCACGTCGAGAATCATCCACTCCGGGCGCGCGTGCGAAGACATGAAGCCCTGCACGAGTTTGAGTCGCTTCGCGAGCTTCTTGCGAATCTGTTTGCTCTTGGTCGCACCCATCGCCTTTTCTAACTCTTTGTTCAGCTTGTTGAGCTCGATCTCGGAGAGAAGCTTCTTTATCGCTTCCGCGCCCATTCCAGCCACGAAATCTTCGCCGTATTGTTCCTGTGCTTCGCGATACTCGACTTCGTTCAGGAGCTGCGCCCGTTGCAGCGGCGTCTTACCTGGATCGATGACAATGTAGTCCTCATAATAAATAACGCGCTCGAGCTGGCGTGCGCTCATGTCGAGCATCAAACCGATGCGCGACGGCATGCACTTATAAAACCAGATGTGCGAAACCGGAACGGCCAACTCAATGTGGCCCATGCGTTCGCGGCGCACCCGCGCCAGCGTCACTTCAACGCCGCAACGGTCGCAGATCACGCCCTTGTGCTTGATCCGCTTGTATTTTCCGCAAGAACATTCCCAATCGCGGGTCGGACCGAAAATTCGTTCGCAGAAAAGGCCGCCCTTCTCCGGTTTAAACGTTCGATAATTAATCGTCTCCGGATTTTTGACTTCGCCTTTGCTCCACGATCGCATCGTGTCGCTCGAGGCCACGCCAATCGCGACCTGGTCGAAACCGACCGCTCGCTCTTCGCCCACTAACTCACGCCAGGAATGTTCGTTCATTGATTCTCCAAAATATAGATGTCGATGTTAAAAATTACGCCAGATGCTCAAAGACTGTTGCCGGAGCCTGACCGCCGACTTTGACGTCGAGACCGAGACTCTGCATTTCCTTGATCAGCACGTTGAAAGATTCAGGTGTGCCCGCTTCGAGCGAATTATCGCCTTTGACGATCGATTCATAGATGCGGGTGCGTCCTTGGACGTCGTCGGACTTCACAGTGAGCAACTCTTGCAGTGTATAAGCCGCGCCGTAGGCTTCGAGCGCCCAGACTTCCATCTCGCCGAAACGTTGTCCGCCGTATTGCGCTTTTCCGCCGAGCGGCTGCTGCGTTACCAGTGAATACGGGCCAACTGCGCGGGCGTGAATTTTGTCCGCGACCAAGTGGCCGAGCTTCATCATATAGATGTAGCCAACCACGACTTCTTGATCGAAAGCGTCGCCAGTGCGGCCGTCGAATAACTTCGCTTTGCCGGTTTCCTGGACCCAACTGAAACCTTCTTTCTTGCGCGCATCCTTCAAATACTCGCGGATCTTGCTTTCCTTGATTCCGTCAAAGACTGGAGTCGCAACTTTGAAACCGAGCGCCTTGGCTGCGACGCCGAGGTGGGTTTCCAAAACTTGGCCGACGTTCATTCGGCTCGGCACGCCAAGCGGATTCAACACGATCTCAACCGGCGTTCCGTCCGCGAGGAAGGGCATGTCTTCTTCGGGCACGATACGCGCGACGACGCCTTTGTTTCCGTGACGGCCGGCCATTTTATCGCCGACCGAGAGTTTCCGTTTTGAGGCGATGTAAACTTTGACCTGCTTGATGATGCCGGGATCGATATCGTCGCCACTTTCCACCCGGTCCATCGAGCGCTCACGCTCGAGTTCGAGCTCCGCGAATTTGTGTTCGTAGTGCCCGATGATCTCGCGGATCTTATTCCGGATTGGGCTCGGATCGATCTCGATGTGATCGTAAACGTTCGCCAGTTTGCGCAGGAGCGTCTTGGTGATCTTGCGATTGGCTGGAATAATGATCTCGCCCGTCTCTGCGTTGACCACGTCGAGCGGGATTTTTTCACCGAGTAAAATGTTCGAGAGCGAATCGGTCAGTTGTTCGGTCAGCTCTTCTTTCTTGCGCCGGTGCTCTTCGGTGATCGCTTTGATCTGCTTCTTCGTTTCCGCGGGCGTAAGTTTTTCGCGTGACACTTCCTTGCGCGAAGAAACCTTGACGTCCATCACAATGCCATAAGTGCCCGATGGAACGGTCAATGACGTGTCTTTCACGTCAGCGGCTTTTTCGCCGAAGATCGCGCGGAGCAATCGCTCTTCCGGCGCCAGTTCTGTTTCGCTTTTCGGCGTGATCTTGCCGACCAAAATGTCGCCCGGCTTCACTTCCGCGCCGACGCGAACGACTCCGTCCGGTCCGAGATTGCGCAATGCCTCCTCGCTGACGTTTGGAATGTCGCGGGTGATTTCTTCGGGGCCTAGTTTGGTATCTCGCGCGCCGATCTCGAATTCGTCGATGTGAATCGAGGTATAGATGTCCTCCTTCACGACCTTCTCTGAGATCATGATCGCGTCTTCAAAGTTGTAGCCATTCCACGGCATGAACGCGACCAGCACGTTGCGTCCGAGCGCGAGCTCGCCGTGTTCCGTATTCGGTCCATCGGCGATGATCTGCCCTTTCTTGACGTGCTGCCCTCTCTTCACAATGGGCTTTTGGTTCACGCACGTGCCGGCGTTGGAGCGCATGAACTTGCGCAGTTCGTAAACGTAAAGTCCGTCTTCGGGATCGGTCTTGATCCTCTTCCGATGCTCTGGAACATGGCCGTCTTTAGAGACGATAATCTGGTCGGCTGTAACTGATGCGACCTTTCCGCTATCAATCGCGATCAGCACCGCATGTGAGTCGCGAGCGACTTTGCCTTCCAAACCGGTGCCAACCAATGGGGCTTCCGAAACGATCAGCGGAACGCCTTGGCGCTGCATGTTCGAACCCATCAACGCGCGGTTCGCATCGTCGTGTTCGAGGAACGGAATCAATCCTGCCGCCACTGAAACAAGCTGTTTTGGCGACACGTCCATGTAGTGGACTTTCGACGGCTCGACTTCCAAGAAGTCGCCGCGATAACGGACCGAGACTTTCTCGCCAGTGAAATGGCCACGGCCGTCAACCGCCGCGTTCGCTTGCGCCACCAGGTAATTTTCTTCCTTATCGCCAGTCAGGTAATCGATGTCGTCCGTGACCCGGCCATTGGTGACCTTGCGATATGGTGTTTCAATGAAGCCAAACTCATTGATCCGCGCGAAAGTCGACATCGAGCTGATCAAACCGATGTTCGGACCTTCCGGTGTCTCGATCGGACAAATACGACCATAATGGGACGGATGCACGTCGCGTACTTCGAATCCGGCGCGATCGCGACTCAATCCGCCTGGTCCGAGCGCGGACAGACGGCGCTTGTGGGTCAGCTCCGCCAGCGGATTCGTTTGATCCATGAATTGCGAGAGCTGCGAGCGCCCGAAGAAATCGCGAATGACCGCGCTGAGTGCTTTCGGATTCACCAGCTTTTGCGGCGTCATGCCGTCGACATTGATGTCGAACAAAGTCATGCGCTCTTTGACGAGTCGTTCCGTTCGGGCGAGACCGACGCGGCACTGATTGGCCAAGAGTTCGCCAACCGTTCGAACGCGGCGGCTGCCGAGGTGATCGATGTCGTCGAGCGTACCCTCGCCGCGACGGAGGTTAATTAAGTATTTGATTGCAGCGATGAAATCTTTGTCGGTCAAAATCCGCTCGGTAAGATCAACATCGATCCCGAGTTTCTGATTGATTTTGTAACGGCCGACGCGACCGAGGTCGTATTTTTTTGGATCGAAAAACAAACGCTTCAAGAGCGCGCGCGCGTTAGCAACCGTGGGCGGATCGCCAGGGCGCAAACGACGGTAGATGTCTTTGAGCGCTTCCTCTTGGTCGTGCGCCGGATCTTTGCGCAGTGCTTTGACGACGGTGTCGTCGTTGGAAATGTCGATGACCTTAACTTCCTTAATCCCCAGGCCCATGACCTGGCGCACGGTAGCGAGGGTGAGCGGCTCAAATGCGCGGGCAACGGTCACTTCACCATCGCGGACTTCCGCCGTCAGAACTTTGGTAGCGAGTTTCTCTTCGTCGAGCTTCTCGCTCAACTTCAGGTTCTCGATGTTGTAAAAGAGTTTGATAACTTCCTCGTCGGAGCCGTAGCCGAGCGCGCGCAGAAAGGTTGTGGCCAGGAATTTGCGACGCCGTTTGCGGCGATCGAGATAAATGTAAAGCAGATCGGCGGTATCGAATTGCACTTCGATCCACGAACCGCGATCCGGAATGATCCGGAAACTGTAGAGCACCTTGCCGTTGAGGTGGATGGTCGACTCAAACGCAATACCGGGCGAACGGTGTAGTTGCGAAACAACCACGCGTTCGGCGCCGTTAATGACGAAGGTTCCCTGCGGCGTCATCAGCGGGATCTCGCCCATGTAAACTTTTTCTTCTTTCGTGCCTTTTTCCTCGCGGAGCTGGAAGGTGACGTGAAGCGGCGCGCTGTAGGTCTGACCTTCGCGCTGGGCCTCGAGCGCGGTCAGCTTCGGGTCGCCAATTTCGTAATGGCTGAAATCGAGAACGGCTTTTTCGTCGTAACTCTCGATCGGAAATACTTCCCGGAAAACGGCTTGGAGACCGTGATTTTTACGCTTGGCAAATGGAACGTCCTTTTGGAGAAAATCGACGTAAGAGTTGAGTTGAACCTCAATGAGGTTTGGAGGCTCAATGGCTTCCTTAATTGTTCCGAAGTGGATGCGTTCCGAATTTCGTTCTGACATAATCACCAGGCCACGGGGTTGTTCTCGCGCCGATCCACAATAAATTGCGGCCGCTTGGTACAAGAGCCTACTGCGTCACCGGAGAGCGAGGAGTGCAAAAGTTGCCTCAAAACAGCGGCTTGTCAAATAGACACCACCGTTTTGCTGCAACCTTCGTTTTTACCACCAACTGCAGGGTTAAAAATAAGTCTCCCTTACTTCTAACAAAAACCGAGACTAGACCAAAACGGCCGCCACGCAAGACATTTCGCGCGGCGTTGTAGCCGCCCCGCTCTCTCGGGACGCCCCCGGTTTGAAATCGAAAACACGGCGACAGAGTGCCGTGGCTGCAACGAGCTTACTTGATTTCGACTTTCGCTCCGGCCGCTTCGACCTTTTTCTTGATCTCCTCGGCTTCCTGCTTGGTCACGCCTTCCTTGATCGGTTTGGGAGCGCCTTCGACCAACGCTTTCGCCTCGGCCAATCCAAGACCCGGCACTGCGGCGCGAATTTCCTTGATCACACCAATCTTGTTCGCGCCCATTTCTTTCAGGATGACGTCGAAAGTGGCTTTCTCTTCCGCCGCGGGTGCTGCCGCACCGCCGCCGCCAGCTGGAACTGCCGCCACCGCAACCGGTGCGGCCGCGCTCACACCCCAGTCCTCTTCAAGCTTTTTCACTAACTTTGCGATCTCAAGCACTGAGTAGCTGTTGAGATCCTTGACTGTCTTTTCTATATCTGCTGCCATTTTTTTCCTCCAATTGCCGCCTCCGAAAGCCTTCGAAGAATTAAGATCGACAGCTGCCGACCCGGACAAGTTTTTGTTTCTCGCTCGCAAACGTCGTCGTGACGTTGCGAAAATTTCATCCCGTTACCTCCGTCGGTGGGGATTCGTCTTTCTTTGTCTCCGGCGATGAAGGCACTTCTTTAGATTCAGGAGCGGCTGATTCTGGCGCCGCGGCGGTCGCTTCCGCTGCGGGAGCGCTTTCTTCTTTTGCTGCGGCGTCGCCTTTGCTTGCTTTCGCGTTGAGCAGCCGCGCAAGTGACGACCCGGGCTCATTTAATACTCTCACGAGCTGCGTCGCGGGAGACAAAAGCAACCCGAGTAACTGCGCACGTAAAACGTTCTCGGGTGGCAAATCGGCAAGCGCATCGAGCTCGGCGGTGGAAACGGCTGCCCGATCGATGAAGCCGAGCTTCAGCATCGCCTTCTTGAATTCGGTCACGAAAGTCTTGAATGCCTTTGCTACCGGTGCCACGTCCTTCTTGCCGGTAACGACCGCGGTCTGGCCGGTAAGTTTACCGTCACCGGCCGGGAATCCGGAATCCGTCATCGCGCGCTTCAGAAAGCTGTTCTTTACCACGTGAATCTCAGCGCCCGCGCCGGCCAGCCGTTTCCGCAGCTCGCTGAAATCGTCCACGTTCATGTGCTGATAATCAGCCACCAGAACGAAGGACGACTCCTTCAGCTCTTCGGAGAGATCTGAAACAATGTTGGCTTTTTCTGGTCTCATAGTTAGTGGCAGTCCGGCTCGGACTCGATCTTATGCGGCTTGCCCGGCCAAGTAGGGCGACGGATCGAGTTTCAGGCCGGGCGACATTGTCGCGCTTAAAGTCATTGCGTCAACATATCGGCCTTTGGCCGTGGCCGGACGCGCCCGAACGACCGCTTCGATCACGGCGTTGCCATTTTCTACCAGCGCTTTTTCTTCAAATGAAAATTTTCCCACCGGGACGGCAACGTTGCCATTTTTGTCGAGCTTGAATTCGACACGGCCTGCTTTGACTTCCTGAACTGCTTTCGCCGTGTCTTCTGCAACTGTCCCAGCTTTAGGATTCGGCATCAGACCGCGCGGTCCGAGAACTTTTCCGAGCTTCCGCACTTCGGCCATTGCGGTCGGTGTGGCAACCGCCACGTCAAAATCTTGAAAACCTTCCTGAACTTTTTGGATCAAATCTTTAAAGCCGACGTGCTCGGCGCCGGCATCTTTGGCGGCTTTTGCCGCTGCGCCCTCCGCGAATACGAGAACGCGCACGTGCTTGCCACTGCCGTGTGGAAGGGCGCACGTGCCGCGGACCATTTGATCCGATTGTTTCGGATCTACTCCAAGCCGGAACGAAACCGTCACCGTTTGGTCGAACTTTGTCGGCGGAAATTTCTTCAGCGTCGCGACCGCGTCGGTCAGATTGTAGGATTTTTTACGGTCTACCTGCTCGGCGGCGACGCGATAACGTTTGCTACGTTTTTGTTGCATAATTTTGTGCAGTGTTGGCGAGTTTTTGGCTCTCCTGCTGTAAATCGGGAGGCGCACAATAAAGCAGCGTCGTCGCCTGTCAAACTCTAGGCCGCGTTGTAGCTGCCGCCGTCTCTGGCGGCAAAACAATATGAATCTGCCGGTGAGGACACCGGCGGCTACAACTCTTTAGTCTTGCAAAATACCTACTAATCTTGGTAAAACCTCGGGGTTATGAAAAGCCCAATTCATTATGGTAGATTGTTGATCCTCGCCGCCTTCCTCCTTGCCGCCGGTCACCTTTTCGCCCGACCCATCGGTTTCAGCGAACTGTCGCTCATGGTCCGAATGCATGAGTCCGAGACCGACATTAAAAATGACGTTGCCCAGCGAAAACTTCTCCACGGATTAACTCAACCCCAGGAAGGCATTCTCAAATCACAGGGCGCGAGCGATTCGCTTATAAAATCACTTCGCGATTCGAATCTCGTTGCCTCGAAAGAGGAAGCGACTGCGGCTGAAGCTACGGTCTCTCGAGAACACGAAAATACACCGCAGCAGCAAGGCCCCACGAACTGTCCCGATCGCTGTATTGAAGTTTTTGATGTTGCGTTTGGTCAGTCAATCAATTTAAGCCGGTGGGGCGGCCTGGATTACGAGGTTGCGTTTTATTCGTACCGCTTCGCCGGCGAAGATCACATCCAGCCGGCTATGATCGACAATGTCGGCACGAAGACCGTCGTCTACAGAAGCATCCCCTTCGAAAGCGAAGGCGAAGTGTTCACCGAGGATTGGTACCCGACGAATGGCGTCCGTAACTGGCGGTACACTCCCTATAATGGGAGCGGCGGCACCTTGTACAATGGGCGCGGCGATTTTCGCGATACGCGCTCGATTAACTTCAGCGATTCCGTCGCGGTCCGTTCTTACTCGGCCTCACGCCCGATCGTCATCGATTGGAACGCTCCGGTATTTATCGAGGGACAGCCCTACACGTTCTATCCGGTTTACTCCGCAGGCGGCGTTTCCTTGTACTTCATCAACGGTTCGAGCGATTCGGCCAGGGTTGCGGTCGCGTTTAATCGCTGAAGGGAATCTGCCTAGTCAGCGGGAATTTCGGGCTCAAGATCGGATGAGACTGCAACCGGCGGTACGCTCGGCGGACCGTTGCGGATTATTTTCCCTTCTTTCATCACGAAGGAGACGCGTTCGGTCGCGGTGATGTCGGCGGTTGGATCGCCCGGCATGGCAATCACATCGGCGAGCTTTCCTTTTTCCAAGGTTCCGGTTTTTTGCGCAATGCCGAACAGATCGGCGGTATTTCCGGTCGCAGCTTTGAGCGCATCGATCGGTTGCATTCCGAGATCGACCATCACCTTAAACTCTTTTGCGTTCTGGCCGTGTGGAAATACCGCGGCGTCGGTGCCGAACGAAATCTTAATTCCCATCTTCACCGCGTTCCGAAACATGTCCGACCGCGCGGCTGAAGCTGCTTTCGCTTTGGCCTGCAACGCCGGCGGGTAGTTGTCGATCTTGCTCATGATCCACTCCGTCGCCATCAACGTCGGCGTGAGATATGTCCCTTTGTTTTTCATCAACGTCAGCGTTTCCGGTTTCATGAACGAGCCGTGTTCGATCGAATCGACACCGGCCTCGATCGCCTCCTTCGCGGCCTGGTCACCGTGGCAGTGAACCGCTACTTTCTTGCGCAAGCGATGAGACTCATCGACCAGTGCGACCATTTCCGCTGGCGTGAGTTGCGGCGTGTCCACTTCATCTGCCAGTGAAAGCACTCCGCCCGACACGGCGGCCTTAATCACGTCCGCGCCGTTTTTCACTTCAAACCGCACCGCTTTTCGAATCGCATCGGGCCCATCCGCGATTCCTTGACTGAAATCGGGCTCGTGACCGAAAAGCATGTCGCGAAATCCAGAGGTGGGATCGAAATGTCCGCCGGTCGCGCCGATTCCAAAGGTCGCAACCAGCATTCGCGGACCAACGACCACGCCTTTGTTAATCGAATTCCGCAGCGCGACATCGACGAACTCTTTGCTGCCAACGAAACGGCTGCCGAGATCGCGCACAGTCGTGAATCCAGCTTCCACTGTGGCGCGCGCATGAGTTGTCGCGATGATCGCCTGCTCGGAAACGTTCAGGTCGACTTCTTTCAGCCGGCGCTCGTTGTAGTTCCCGGAAAAATCGAGTGTCAGGTGCGTGTGCCCGTCCATGAACCCGGGCGAAAGCGTGGCATCGCCAAGGTCGATGACTTGGGCATCAGCCGGCGCCGGTAAATTGCTTCCGGCATCGACAATCTTGTTGCCTTGAACAATGACGACGCCGTTTTGCACAAGCGTCTTTGATTTGCCATCAAACAAACGCGCTGCCTTGATGACGATGACTTTATCGGCGGCGCGAGCGCCAATCGCGCAGCTGAAAAAGACGAGGATTATGAATATAAGCCGCAGATAAAGGCGATAAAAAGCAGGGACGTTCATTCCCGCGGTATAGAAATTTTACGGGCACAAAGCAAGGCTATGCGAAGGACCGCCTGCGGTCTTGTTTAACAGATCGGCTTTGGCTTCAATGTTTCATGCTCCAAACATCGACTTGCTACCGAGCGCTCATGATTCTCGTTTTGGTGACGGTGCCGATACTTCCATCGGTCAGCGCCCAAACGAATCCGCCTAAGGGTCCATCTCCAGAACCGAAAGCAGAAACAACTCCTACGCCGGCGCCTGCGACCGATTACGACATTCGCTGGGGCGTGAAAATTCCGTTGCGGGACAAAGTGGAATTGAACGCGACGCTTTACTTGCCGAAAACGCCGGACGGCTCAGTGCCTAAAACGCCCGTCGTCTTCACTCTAACGCCGTACATCTCGGACTCGTATCATGCGCGCGGGGCATATTTCGCGTCGCACGGTTACATATTTGCGCTGGTCGATGTTCGCGGTCGCGGTAATTCGGCCGGTGAATTCGAGCCGTTCGCCAACGAGCCGGGCGACGGTCATGACGTAGTCGAATGGCTGGCGCAGCAGCCGTTTTGTGATGGAAAAGTGGCGATGTGGGGCGGTTCGTACGCGGGCTTCGATCAATGGGCCACGGCCAAAGAATTCCCACCGCATCTGGCCACGATTGTTCCGGCCGCGGCCGCGCATCCGCCGCTTGATTATCCGTCGCTGGATAACATTGGCGAAACTTACGATATGCAGTGGTTCACCTTCACCAGCGGCAAGGCGGGCCAGCAGAATCTTTTTGGCGATTCAAAATTCTGGCGGACGAAATTTCTCGAAGCTTACAAGAAACACATCGCATTCAGCGCGCTCGACTCGTTCGTCGGCAATCCTTCGCAAAACTTTCAACGCATCCTGAAGCATCCGACCGCCGACGCGTACTACGACGCGATGGTGCCGACGCAGGACCAGTTCAAGAAACTATCGCTGCCGATTCTGACTATTACCGGCCAATACGATGGCGACGAGCTCGGCGCGATGACATTCTATCGCGACCACATGGCGAACGCGTCTCCCGACGCGCGCGCAAAGCATTTCCTCATCATCGGGCCCTGGGATCACGCCGGAACGCGAACGCCCACTGATGAAGTGGGCGGCGTGAAATTCGGGCCCGGTGCGATGGTCGATCTTAACGATCTGCATCGGCAATGGTACGACTGGACGATGAAAAACGGCGGGAAGCCGCAGTTCCTGAAGAATCAGGTCGCGTATTATTTGCTCGCGGCCGGAAACACTGGCGCGAATGGCGAATGGAAATACACCGACAACTACGCAAACCTAATTGCGAATCCGAAAACGCTTTATCTCGATTCGAAAAACGGCGACGCGAATGGCGTTTTTCGGTCGGGCACACTGACGGAGGCGCAACCAAGCGGAGGCGTTGATCAATTCATCAACGATCCGCTCGACACGCATCGCGGCCAAGAAGTCGAAGGCGTGGAGCCGAAGGATAAGACTGCGGGTATCGATCAAAGTTTCGCGCTCTGCATTGGCAAGGACGGCCTCGTCTATCACACCGATCCGTTGCCGAAGGAAACGCCGCTCGTCGGTTGCCCCAAAGTTTCGCTTTGGGTTTCGATCGACACGCCCGACACGGATTTGGAGGCCGACCTTTACGAAATTCAACCGGATGGCACGAGCATCAGTCTTTGGAATGATCTGCGCCGGTTGCGTTATCGCGAGTCGCTCCGCGAAGCCAAGCTCGTGAAGCCTGGCGAAATCGTGAAATGCGACTTCGATCCCGGATTGTTCGTGGCGCGGCGGTTGATGAAAGGCAGTCGGCTTCGTCTGGTCGTTTATTCGCCCAATTCAATCTTCTGGCAGAAAAATTACAATTCAGGCGGAGTCGTCCCCGATGAAACCGCGAAAGATGCGCGCACCGCTCACGTCAAAGTTTATCATGATGCACAGCACGCGAGCGCGATTGAGCTGCCGTTGCGCTGATGAAGGTGACCTCGCGGCTCTTGATCGTTGGAGCATTCTTACTTCTGGCGATCAATCTGCGCGCTGCGTCCGAGATCGTAATCGCGATCCGTTATTTGCAGGCCGAAGGGACGAGCCATTCGCACCTCTATCTATATAAAGACGACGGGAAGTTCCTGCGCCAGCTCACCAACGACAACTCCGGACAGGATGTCGATCCGGTATTCGGGCCCGAGGGTGAGATCATTGTCTTTACGCGGGAAACGACTGGTAGCCCACTGGAGTTTTGGAGCGTTCGTCCGCTCGGCGGTGATGCAATGAAACTCGACTCGGCTCCTGATTGGTACGACCAAGCAAAGACTTCGACGTATTTTACAAACCGTGAAACACCGGAGCCGACCGATTCGGCATCGCCCGCCAATGCGTCACCCGAATCATCGCCGTCTCCGAGCGCGGCTGGAATGATGGGCGAGCGGCGAAGTTACAAGGCGCCGGACGGATCGGTGGAATTGATTCTGCGCGAAGACCCGAGCGATCCGGACGATCGAGCCAATGGCGAGCGGCATGGCAAACATTACGTGCTGCGTTATTTGAAAACCGGAATCCAGGCGGATTTCGGGACTCTGCCCGGCTTCTTCGGCGCTTATGAAATACTGCATGAAAGACAAAATCCGGATCATCAATTCCTGTTCGATGGTTTGTTACGGGTGGCGTTCTTCGGTTTGCATTTGAACGGCACCGACGGCGATACCTCTTTTGCGCTCGATCTAAACGGGCCGCGCTTTGTCCGACTTTCTCCAAACTGGGGCGCGCCGGTGCCGTTGCCGGGCGAATCGGCTTTTCTCACACTGACGGAGAATCGTTACGTTCCGATTCCGGGCACGACGAAAACCGTGAACTGCTCTTATATAGAGCATTGGGACGTGCAGTTGCAAAAAATCCGCTACGCGCGACCGAAAACGGCGGCAATCTTTTACGGCGCGTCAGTTTATCGTCCGGAGCGCACGCCGGCCGTGATTACCATTCGTCAAAAAGCGGATTAGCCCGAAAAGATGAAAAGGTTTTGCGCAATTTTACTTATCATTGCCGCCGCTGCCGAGACGCTTCACGCGCAACAAACCGACGCGCTCGACAAGCTGGCGGCTGATTTTTGGACATGGCGCGCCAGATACGCGCCATTCACCGGCGATGATGTCAATCGAATCGAGCGCCCGGGCGGAACGCGCGACTGGTCGCACGCCAAAATCGACAGTGAACGCAAAGAGCTGAGCGAATTCGAAGCGCGCTGGCAAAAATTCGATTCCCACACGTGGGCGATCGCCAGACAGGTTGATTACCGCTTAATTGGTTCGGCCTTATCGCGGGTGCGGTGGGAGCTCGACATTAACCCGAGCTGGCGACGCGATCCGACTTTTTATATCGGGCAAACGCTGACGCCGATTGTGGAAGCGTTGACGGTTCCAGCGCCATACGACGATGCGCAATCGCGCGAAATCCTGACGCGGATCGACAATGTTCCGTCCATTCTCGAACAAGCGAAACAAAATTTGGAGAAGCCGCCAGCGCCATTTGCGCGAGTGGCCGTTCAAGCGCTCGAGAACATTCGACCGCATCTGCAGCAAATGGCCGGCGCGCTGGCGAGATCGACAACCGTTAAAGAGCACGACCTTTACGCTGCAACTGATCGTGCGGCGGACGCGTTGGAAAAATACCGGACTTACTTGCAAGAACTGCTCCCGTCACTTCCCAACCAAACTGCGCTCGGCCGCGACGCTTACGTTTTCTTTCTCCGCAACGTCGCGATGCTGCCTTACTCGCCAGAGCAGTTGCTGGCGGCGGGCCGGCAGGAATGGGACCGCGCAGTCGCTTTCGAAACATTCGAAATCCAGCGGAACCGGGATGTTCCGCCCCTGAAACTTGCGCAAAACATCGACGAATGGGGCAAGGATGCCGCCGCAAAGGAATCGTCGATCCGGAAATTTCTGGGCGAGCACGGCATCGTCACTGTTCCCGATTGGCTCCAGCATTACACCTTGCGGCCAATGCCGGAATTTTTGCGCGCGTTACAGGGTTTCGGCGAAACGGATGACTTCACTTCGCCTTCGCGATTGAATCAGAATTGTATTCGCTATGTAACGGAACCGTCAGCAAAGCTTGGCTACTTCTGGCGAGCCACCGCAGAGGACCCGCGACCCATTTGTGTTCATGAAGGAATTCCCGGCCATTATTTTCAGCTTTGCCTTTCCTGGAAACACGAGAATCCGATTCGTCGCCATTATTATGCGTCGACCGCGAATGAGGGGATCGGCTTTTACGCCGAGGAAATGATGCTGCAGGCGGGATTGTTCGACGACAGCCCGCACACCCGCGAGATCATTTACAATTTTATGCGCCTGCGTGCCCTCCGGGTGGAAGTGGATGTAAAGCTCGCGCTCGGCGAGTTCACTCTCGACCAAGCCGCCAAGTATCTTCACGACAAGGTGCCCATGGATCTGGAAACCGCCCGCGAAGAAGCGACCGCTTTTGCGACCGGACCGGGCGGCGCGATCAGCTATCAAATCGGCAAGCTGCAAATCGTGAAATTTCTGGCCGACGCGCGATTGCAGCAGGGCGATCGGTTCAGCCTGCGCGCGTTCCACGACTTCGTTTGGAAAAACGGCAACGTTCCGATTTCACTCCAGCGCTGGGAATATTTGGGCGATGCCAGCGAAGTGCCAAAGTAACTCGCGGCTTACCGGAATCGGCGTCGGGAGATTTCCTCCTTCATGTCTTCGAGTGCTTCCTCCCGCTGGTCACGGATCGTTTTGATGTAGAAGATCGTGCCAACGATTCCGAGGGCGGCGGCGCCGAGAAAATTGACGTTTGGATTTACGCTCCAAAGATACGCGCCGAAAATTGCCGCCACGCTAACGATCAAATCGCGGACTAAATAGTAGGCGCCGACCATTTGTCCGCAGCGAGCCGGTTCGCAATAACCGATGATGAGTGCCTTGCGAGAGGTGTCGCCGAATTCCTTGAAGCCGCGAATGACGAAGGCAACCACAAGCAGGATGAAGCTGTATGATGGAAATGCATGCGAGATGAGCAAGCTGATCGGAAAAAGCGTGAACATCATAAATGTCACAATCACGAATGGTTCGCGGCCGTATCGGTCGGCGTAATGCGATGCCGGAATGATGCACAGCGTCGCCGCCAGCATTTCCACCGTCGTGAGCAGGCCAATTCCCTTGGCACTCACGCCGATGTAGTCCATCGCGAAGATCACGACCCAGGCGTAGGGAACGCGTTCGCAAAATCGAATCAGGATGTCGCTCAACAGCAGCCGCCGCATCGGTGAATTGAACTCGCGCAAGCTCTGCCAAAAGGTCAGACGTTGTCCCGTCGTTTCCTCTTTGGGCTCGTCGCTGATCTGCCGTTGCACAAAAATCGTCGCGCCGGAAAGAACGATCGAAATCACCAGCGCGATCCGGACGCCGCCGATTACGCCGAAGCGATCGATCAGCACTCCGCCAAAAAACGGAGCGACCATGATCGGCAATCGTTTGATCACCGACTGGACGCCGATGCCCATGGAATGGCGATTTGCTTCCAGCGCGGCCGCGACCAGTGAAAACGTTGCCGGCAAGGAGAAGCAACTCCAAGACAAAAACAGAAACATTCCCGCGATGACCGCTGCCCAGTGCGGCACCAACAGCACCAGCGCGTAGCCGACGATCGATACGATGTTGAAAGTGAGAAACGCGCGCCGATGTCCCCAACGATCGACAATCACTCCGCCGGGATAGGCGTAAACCGCGCCGAGCAATGTCCGAAACGCATCGTAGAGACCGATGACAAAGACGCTCGCGCCAAGTGCTTGCAGGTATTTGGGGACGAAGCGCATCCAAAGTTCTTCGCCTGCGCCAATCATGAAAATGGCGAGCAGCAGAACTACGAGATTGCGCTTAAGCCCAAAGAAATCAGCCAAGGATTTCAAGGAAGGCACGCACGAGTTTTGGCCGGAAGACATCTATTTTTCAAGCAAACTGGGCGAGGTGTTTGCGACTGTTTTGCCGTGCCCATGCGTTCTAGATTAGCGCGCTCTTCCAAAAGTTAACCATGCATAATCGCATTTCGGAAAATTCGACCGTCCTAAGCAAAGTTCCGCAGGTAACGCTTCTTTTCTGGGTCATTAAGATCCTGGCGACCACGCTCGGCGAGACCGGTGGCGATGCCGTCACCATGTCGTGGCTTGGCGAAACGACGGACGAAGCCAAAGGCACCGGCTATCTGATCGGAACGGCAATTTTCGGTGTGATTTTCGTAGCCGCTGTCGTCGTGCAAATCAGAGCGAAGAAATTTCACCCGTTCCTCTACTGGCTGACGATCGTCGCCACGACCACAGTCGGCACTACCCTGGCCGATTATTGCACCAGATCGGTCGGCATCGGCTACACCGGCGGTTCGACGATCTTGCTGACCTTCGTGATTGCGTCGCTTCTGATCTGGCGTTGGTCGACCGGGAGCATATCGATCGAAACGGTGAATACTCCGAAGGTCGAGGTGTTTTATTGGGTGACGATCATGTTCTCGCAGACACTCGGGACGGCGCTCGGCGATTGGGTCGCCGATACCAAGGACATGGGCTATGTCGGGGCCGCCGCGGTGTTCGGTGGTCTACTTCTGTTGACCGCTCTTCTCTACTACTTCACAAGCCTTTCACGCGTCATTTTATTTTGGGCGGCATTCATCTTGACTCGCCCGCTCGGCGCAGTCGTCGGCGACTTTCTCGACAAGCCGCACGCGCAAGGCGGCCTGGCGTTAAGTCGTTACACCGCGTCCCTCGCGCTGTTGGTCGTGATCATCACTCTGATTTTGATTTTCCCGCAAAAGCCGGCGTCAAAAGCGCACTGATTCCGTCAATAAACCAACTGCACGCCGAAATAGCCGATCAACGCAAGCTGATCTTCCGGCGAAACAATTTCGTGGCCCAGCGAAACAATCAGAATGCGGTGCTCATCGAACGCGTGACGCAGACCAAAGTTCACCGTCAGCACGTCGCGCGTGAAATTTATTCGCGACGTGCCATGAAGTTCCGCCATTAACATTGTCGGCTTTGCCAAGTCGTAACCTGCGACGGCGCCGTAAAGAAGTTCGCTTCGGCCGACTGTGCTCGCGAGCGGACCGAATTCTCCGTCGATATGCCAACGTCCGAACGTTTTCGCCGCCTGAAACGGAATTTGAAAACGCGTGCCGTCTTCCGCCAGACCGCGCCGCGCCGATGACGACTGAATATTGAAAATGATTCTCGGAAACATCGACATATCGAATCCGCTTTTTTCTTCGTCGAGAAAACGCCATTTCACTGCCGCTTCCGTTCCGCCGAGGCCGCCGATCGGACCATGATCTTCGCGCTTCAACAACACCGGCTCCGTTTGCAGCGTAAGCTGAATGTGCTCGCCGACGCCGTAGTTCAGATCAATCTCAGGCAAATTGTACGACGTTTCGTTCGATCGATGCTCAAAAGAGATAGCCAAGTTGTTTTCCCATTTTCCGTTGCCCGGCGTGCCGGGGTCGTCGGTGATCATCGGTGGTCCACCCTGCGCGAACACTGCGCGCGCCGCGCAGGCGAGAAAGATCGCGATCGCTGATCGTCGCACGGCCTAATGCTTGGCCGTTTCAGCTGGTCCGTAAACTAACAACTTCAGTGTGTTCGGAACAATCGTCGGCCGCGCCGGAGATTGTCCCGGCGATGGCGAAGGTGGCGGCTGAAATTGCGCGGTCGGCAAGTAAATCCGATGCGTTTTCGGATCGAGTGCCATGGTTCGCGCCCCGCGCTCGGTCTTGAGGGTTTGGACGACGGTCAATTTGTCCGGCGTTTCTTCCTTCAAAATGTTGGTTACACCTTCACCGCAGGAGGCGAAGACCAGTTGCGTCGAATCATCAAAGGCCGCCCCGTCTACGCCCGAGCCGATGGGCGCGGTGCCGACGACTTTGCCCGATTGTGTATCGAGCATTGTCATCATTTTGTTGTGACAAGTGGAGAACAACCGATGATGCGCCGCGTCGAGCGCAATACCGCTCGCTTCCTCGCCGGGCGCGATTGGCCACCGAGCGACAACTTCGTGCTTCGCAACATCAATCACCGCGACTTCGCTTTTGTCTTCGATGTTGCAGTAAACGCGACCCGCCGCTTGATCGACGACGGCGAACTCCGGGCCGCCGCCGAGCGGAATCGTTGCGACAACTTTCGCCTCCTTTGCATCGACTACGGTTACGGAATTTCCCTTGTGATTGAATATGTAAACTTCGTGATGCTGCGGTTCGTAAACGATTGCATCCGGGCTCTCACCAGTGTCGACTTTTGAAATTGTTTTCAACGTTGTTAGGTCGACAACGCTCGACTTCGCTTCTTTTCCATTTGAGGAAAAGCCGCGCTCGAATTCGGCAACGGGCATGAAGCCGTGAACACCCGGCGTGTCGGCAATTTCGCCGGCGATGGTGTTCTTGTTAAGATCGACCACGACGACCTTCGTCGCGTGCGATAGGTAAAGCCGGCTCGTCGCCGATTCGATTGTAAGAATGTCCCAACCGCCTTCGCCGCCGATCGGAATCTCGTTCAAAAATTTGTATGGCTCTTCCGCGACAACTGTCGCGCACCACATTACAATTAATACAGGCAGTAAACGTAAGTGCATTCAGCACTGCTAGCGCATTTTGAAAGAAGTGCACACAAGGTGCCGAGTTAAGAAATTATTCGACGCGATAAGCACGGATTTCGGCCCGCTGCGGTCCGTGGTGCGGCACCGCGACAAATAGAGTATCTCGCTCCGGAACAAAAAGACCGGTGCGCGCGCCGTCCGCCGTGTCGATCTTGGTTAGAGTTTTGTAGTTGTTTACGTCAGTTTGCTCGATGACGTCGATTTTGCCGGCGCCGCAGATTGCGTAGATGCGATAACGCTTGCTGTCGTAGAAAACTTCGTCGGGGTCGCCGGCGATGTCGATCTTCGCGACGATATCGCCTGAATCCGCATTGAGCGCGAGAAGCTTTGATGGAAGCCGGCAGCCAACAAATAGCCGGTGATTCGTTTCATCGAGCGCCATTGGGAAATTTGCGAAAGCTAAATCTGTTTTCCACGTCGCAACGACCTTACCTTGGTCGCGATCGATCACTGCGACGTCACGAGAGTTTGGAACGTTGACGAAAATTCGCCTTCCGCGTTTCTCCAGTTCGAAAGCTTCGGGATGCGCAGACAGTTTGATTGAACCAACTTGCTTGCCGTCCGACGCATTAATGATCGCGATTCCGCCACTGCCAAAGCCAACGAAAATCTTTCTGGCGGCTTCGTCGTAGCGAACATTGTCTGCGTCATCCTTCAGGTCCACCTCGCCTAGCTGCTGAAACGATTTTCCATCGTAGATTTTGCAAATGCCGCAGTCGTCATTGGCAACGAGAAGGCGATCAAGTTCAGAAACATAAGCGACACCTTGCGGCGCGCCGAGCCCGGTAATCGAATGGATTCGTTGGCCTTTGTGCAGATCGACAACTTCGACGCTGTTGTTGCCGAGCGCGCAGACAAACAATCGTTCGTGGAGAGGATCGAAGGCAAAATGATCAATCCGACCCTCGACCCCGGGTAATGCGATTGTTTGTTGAAGTTTGAACGGCTGCGCGTAAGTCGCGGCGATGCCATAACACCAAAGCAGCGCTAGCGCGTAGCGAACTGAGTTCCCGCCAAAGCACGACTTCAATTTTTGATGGGCGAGCTGACTTCTTGCAGGCCAGCAATAAAGAACGCGCTCTTGATTGCCTCCGCCAGATCTTTCGCGCGACCGCGGCCCCAGTAATGGAAGAACATTATCCGCGGTTGCTCGTGCGTCATGTGTTGATGAATCGCGACGATGTCGATCTTCTGTTTTACGAGCGATTTCAAAACAGGTTGCAATTCATCTTCCGTTACCGCGAAGTCGCCATCGACTACTGCGTTATCGTCGCTTCCGGCAAACGCGGCCCAGGTGTTCACGCCCATCGTATTATCGATCTTAACCCCGTGCATCGTCGCCGGTCGGCCGAACGTGAACTTAATCATTCCGTTACTTGCATCCCCGCTGACGCCGAAAGTTTTGTTTAGTGGTTCCGCCGAGATTGAATTTTTCTCCGGAAGCGACGGCGCTTTTTCTGCCATCTTGAATGACTCAGTCGGTTTAGGGTCTGGTCCGCGCACCGCTTTGACCGCATCGTACATTTTCTTCACCGCTCCGGCCAGTTGTTCGACGCCCCCTTCACCCTCGATGTGCATGAAGAAAACTTTTGGATGGTCGAAGAAGAAATGGTTATGCAAAGCGGTCACGCTCAGTCCGGTGTCGAGCGCGGCGGACATCGCCGGATTCACTTCATCTTCGAAAAGAACGGTGTCGCCCATCACCATCGCGCCGTTTTGCGTTTCGGTGAACGCCGCCCATGTGCCGAGCCCCATGAACGGCGGCATCGTCCAACCATCGACCACAACTTTCACGTCGTTGCGTGGCCACGTGACTTTGTAAACGCCGTCCTTTTCGTTCAACTTGCCTTTCAGGCCGGTGATCTGATCGATCTTTGCCGTGTCGAGCCCAGCGGAAGCGATGTCGATGTTTGTGCAGCAGACCGCGCAAACGAGAAGCAGCAGTTTTGTCATTTTTACGTCGCCGGTTCCGCCCCGAATTTTATCGGGGCAGAACTGCAACATTTTCTCGCCTAGTATTTCTCGCCTTTTTCTTTGTGCTCTTTGCCCTCTTCGTGCTTGCTCACGACTTTGCCGTTCGTATCGAACTTGAAGCCCCATTCTTTCCCGTTCTTCTCGATGACTGCTTCGTAGTTCGCTCCCTCTTTTTCCCAGCGAACGATCTTGCCACCCTTCGCCTGTGTGTCGGCGGCTTGTTGCACTGCGGCGGGCACATCAGAACCGCTGATACTTTCTTCTTTCTCTTTTTCGTGTCCCTGCGCGACAACGCCGAAAGCGAGTCCGGCGCTGACCGCAGCGATTGTGAACAACTTTGGTGTATTCATGTTATTTAGTTTCGACCGGTTGGTCGCAAGAGTTGTTCGAATTTCAGGAGTGCTTTACGCGCAGAAAACTGATCGATGCGATCGCAGGACATTGTCTGACAAAATCGATCCGCCATCAGACGGATTCGCCGTGGCGAACATCGTCACTTCGCAGTCGCGAGACGCAGACCGAGAAAAACAAATAGCGCGCCGGCAGTTCGATTGAGCCACTGCGCGATCGTTTCGTTCGTTCGCAATCGTTCGCTGAAAGCTGACGCAAACCACGCCAGGATCAGACACCAGACTGTGCCGGTGGTGACGAAGGTGAAGCCGAGGATCAGAAACGCCAAGACCTTGATGTTCGATGCCGGATCGATGAACTGCGGCAGAAACGCGAGAAAGAAAAGCGCCACTTTGGGATTCAGCATATTAGTCAGGACGCCTTGTCGAAATGCCGCCGCCCTTGTGTTTCGCCGAAAGCTGGACGGCAAACTCAAATGTTTGCGTCGATTGAGAACCATTTTGATACCAAGAAAAATCAGATACGCGCCGCCGAGTAATTTGATCGCCCCGAACGCGAGCGCTGAGGTTGCGAGGATTGCCGAAAGTCCCAGCGCAGCAGCACAGGTGTGAAAAATACTGCCAAGAGAAATTCCCAGCGCGGAAGCAATGCCTGCTTCGCGGCCTTGCACGATGCTGCGTCCTAGAATGTACAGGGTGTCCGGTCCCGGCGTCAGGTTCAACAACACGCCCGCAGTCAGAAATAATCCGAAATCGTGAATACCAAGCATGACTGTATTTCGATTACATTAGCGAAACTATGAACGAAGCCGGCGGTCGCGCACAAGATCGACAAATAATGCCACACCGACATCGTGCCCCGTCGTTCGGCGAAGCGTTTCGGTTCTGGCTGAAACTCGGATTCATTTCGTTTGGCGGACCGACCGGCCAGATCGCGATCATGCAAACCGAACTGGTCGAGAAGAAGAAATGGATCAGCCAGGCGCGCTTTCTCCACGCGTTGAACTTTTGCATGCTGCTTCCCGGCCCTGAAGCGCAACAATTGGCGATCTACATCGGCTGGCTCTTGCACAAAATCAGAGGCGGCATCGTCGCGGGCGCGTTGTTCGTCGTTCCATCGATCTTCGTCCTCTGGGCGCTGAGCTACATTTACGCGGCCTTTGGAAATTTACCCTGGATCGCCGCGATTTTTTACGGACTGAAGCCTGCGGTAACTGCAATCGTGCTGGTCGCGGTCATCCGCATTGGCCGGAAAGCGCTCAAGAACGAAGTCATGTGGGTACTCGCGGTGCTCGCGTTCGCCGCGATTTATTTTCTCAAAGTGCCATTTCCCGCCATCGTGCTCGGCGCCGGCGCTATTGGATTTCTGGGCGGCTTATTCTGGAAAAGTAAATTTAAGACACGCACCGGCGATGAAGGGGGCTCGAAGTTGTCGGTCATCAGCGACGAACAGGAATCGCCGCCGCACACGAAGCCAAGTTTACGTCGCGGCTTCTTGATTTCGTTTGTCTGTTTAGGGTTGTGGTTCGGTCCGACAATCGTCGCCGGCATTCTCCGCGGTTGGGACAGCACGCTTTTCAAGGAAGGATTGTTTTTTAGTAAAGCGGCGGTCGTGACATTCGGAGGCGCTTACGCGGTCCTGCCCTACGTCGCGCAGCAAGCGTTATTTCATTACGGTTGGCTCAAACCGGGCCAGATGATGGACGGACTCGGTCTGGCCGAAACCACGCCCGGACCTTTGATCATGGTTTTGCAATTCGTCGGATTCATGGGGGCGTGGCAACATCCGGAAGGTTTGCCACCGCTGCTGGCGGCGACTTTGGGCGCGCTACTTACCACCTGGGCCACGTTTACCCCGTGCTTTCTTTGGATCTTTGTCGGCGGTCCGCACATTGAGCAACTGCGCGGAAACGAGAAACTGACCAGCGCACTCTCGACCATAACTGCTGCAATCGTGGGCGTGATACTGAATCTCGCTGTTTGGTTTGCCCTTCACGTTTTCTTCCCGAGCGCCGGAGTCATCGATTGGTTCGCGATCGCGCTTTGCGCCGCGGCGTTTGTCGCAATGCTCCGTTATAAGATCGACGTCATCCCGGTCGTGCTCGCCAGCGCGGTGCTCGGGCTGCTTTACACCCTGACGATTTCCCGCTGATGCTTATTATCCGGTCGGCTTCAAACGGTCACACTCTGCCTGGTAACCTTCAATCAGGGCTGCGATCTTGGAGTGGAAAGCTTCTTGGGCGGAGTAAACGTCTCCGATGGATTCAACGAAAGCTTTTTGCTTAAGTTCGTCTTCGATCGTCAAGCTGAGTTCGGCCAGCTTTTCGATGTTGGCGCGGGAGTGGAACTCCAATTCCTTGAGTTTCGCGAGAACGGCAAGCGACTTCTCCAGCTTCGCCGCGTCTGGTTTTTGTTCTGGTTTCGCAGCGGCAGGTTGTTTTTCCTTCAGCTGTTGTGTCTTCTTCGCTGGCTGGTGCGAGTGAGCGGCGTCACCCTTGTGATGCTTTTCTTGGGTGACTTTCTTGGCGTGCGCGACGTTTCGTGGATCTCCCATCAATTAGTACACGATTTTCAGCAAGCTGCCGGTTGTATTCGATCCGCCCGTGCGTCACTTATGCTGCCGTCGAATGCAGCGCGATGCGGTTGCCTTCCGAATCGATCACAACGGCGCGGAAGCCGTGCTCGCCGATTTGTTGTCGCGCCCGCAACACTTTTCCGCCACTGGCTCGCGCAGCTTTGACCGCTTCATCCAAACGGCCTTCGACCGAAAGGTAAATCAGCGGTCCGTTTGCCGAAGGCGTGTTATCGACTCCTCCACTATCGCTGCGAATGCAAAGACAACCGGAAGCATTTTGCTCTTCGTGCGACAGAAGGCCGTACTCGATTCCGCCTTCAGACAACTTGCGAACCTCTTTACCGAGAACGGCGGAATAAAACTTGATCGCGCGATCAAGATTGGTGACCGGGATGTCTGTCCAGCAAAGTGTGTCAGCGGCCATGATTGTCGATGTTGTAATTGTCGATCTTAAATTTCGAGGCGATGCCCTTTCGCATCGTACCCGTAAGTGACAAGCGTTCAACGTCGGGTGTCAGGCGTGATTGCGCGACAACTTAATGATTGTCTATTGCCCGGTAATGGCCGCTGCGATGACGAAGATCGAGGATTACGCGTTCTTGAGCGATACGCAGACCGGTGCGCTGGTTAGCCGCGATGGCTGTGTGGATTGGCTTTGCTTTCCACGCTTCGATTCCGGCGCCTGCTTCGCGTCGTTGTTAGGCACACGCGACAATGGCCATTGGCGGTTTTGGCCGAAAGAAAAGATCGAGACAACGAGTCGCCGATATCGCGGAGATGCCCTGATTCTCGAAACTAAAATCGAAACGAAAAGGGGCGCGGTGCGTTTGATCGATTTCATGCCGCCGCGCGGCGCAAATCCGGACATCATTCGCATCGTGGAGGGAATTCGCGGTGAAGTCGCGATGCAGATGGAGTTGATCATCCGGTTCGATTACGGGCGGACCATACCGTGGGTCCGAACGGCGCACGGTGGATTGGAAGCGATCGCCGGTCCGAACGGACTCATTTTGCGGACGCCGGTCAAAACGTGGGGCAAAGATATGACCACAGTCGCCGAATTCAGCGTCAAAAAAGGCGAGCGCATTCCGTTTGTCCTCACCTGGTTCGCGTCGCATTCGAAGCCTCCGAAAAAAGTGACTCCGAACCATGCGCTGCGTGACACAGAAAGATATTGGAAGAAATGGACGAAGCGTTGCCACCGCAAAACTCCGTGGGATGACGCAGTTGTTCGTTCCCTTGTCGTGCTCAAAGGCCTGACTTATGCGCCGACCGGTGGGATCGTTGCCGCGGCGACCACGTCCCTGCCTGAAGAAATCGGCGGTGTGCGCAATTGGGATTATCGCTACTGCTGGTTGCGCGATGCGACCCTCACCCTGCTTGCTCTGGTCGGTGCCGGTTATCAAGATGAAGCAAAGAGCTGGCGCGACTGGCTTTTGCGCGCGATTGCCGGCAGCGCCGAGCAAATGCAAATCATGTACGGCGTGCGCGGGGAACGTCGTCTGGACGAGTTCGAGATCCCCTGGTTGTCCGGTTACGAAAATTCAAAACCGGTGCGTATCGGCAACGCTGCCTCCAATCAGTTTCAGCTCGATGTCTATGGCGAAGTGTTGAGCACGATGTACCGGGCGCACGAGGCCGGAATCGAAAACCGCGAAACCGATTGGCGCCTGCAAGTCGCGTTGATGGGTTTTCTCGAGTCGAATTGGAACAAGCCGGACGAAGGAATTTGGGAGGTGCGCGGCGGTCCCAAGCATTTCACCCATTCCAAAATGATGGCATGGTTGGCGTTCGACCGTGCTGTTAGGCTGGTGGAGGAATGCGGCTGCACGGCCCGGGATCGCGTCGGGCGGTGGCGAAAGATTCGCGATCAAATCCATGCGGAAGTTTGCGCGCGCGGATTCAGTCCGACCAAGAAAGCCTTTACGCAGTATTATGGGTCGGACGCTCTCGACGCCAGTTTACTCATGCTGCCGCTTGCGGGATTCCTGCCGTTTACCGACAAGCGAGTGCGCGGAACGATCGAAGCGATCGAACGCGAACTGATGCAAGACGGATTCGTGCTGCGCTATCGACCTGAAGACGAAGGTGTGGACGGATTGCCGGGGAGAGAAGGTGTGTTTCTGCCTTGCTCGTTCTGGATGGTTTCCTGTTTGCATGGCATCGGCCGCAAAAAGGAAGCGCGTGAGCTTTTTGAGCGTTTACTCTCCGTCCGAAACGATCTTGGGCTGCTTTCGGAAGAATACGATCCGAGATCGCAGAGGCAACTCGGGAATTTTCCACAGGCATTTTCGCATGTCTCGCTCATAAACGCGGCGATGACTTTGACCGGCCAATGGAGCCGGGTCAGAAGCGCGCACCGTCCTAAAACAAGAGAGCAAAGAAATGAACCACTCGTCGTCTGATCGCTCGCGCATTGCGCTTTCGCGCGAAGAAATGCGGGACTTTGGATATCGGGTTGTCGATCTTTTGGCGGATCATTTTGCGAGCGTGCAAGATGGACCCGTCGGCGCGAAGACGGACCCGGCGCGGCTAATTTCGTTGTTTGATTGCGACCCGCCAGAAAATGGACGCGATCCGAACGAATTGCTCGCCCAACTCGAGCGCGACGTTTTTCCGCACAACCTACATGTCGATCATCCTCGATTTTTCGCGTTCGTTCCCGGCCCGAACAATTTCGTGAGCACGATGGCGGACGCGCTCGCGGCGGGTTTCAATATTTTCAATGGGACCTGGTTCGGCGGATCGGCGGCGGCGGCGCTCGAGCTCGGAGTTGTTCGTTGGCTCGGTCGACTTTGCGGATTGCCAACCACTGCTGGCGGCTTGTTCGTTAGCGGCGGCTCCGTCGCAAATATGACCGGCCTGTTTGCTGCGCGTCGTGCGCTGCTGCAAGATCGAGTCGAAGGCGCGACTGTTTATTTCTCGGACCAGACGCATTCGTCGGTTGAACGAGCGTTACGTGTTATCGGTTTTGCCGGGGAGCAAATTCGGAAACTCGAAAGCGATAAGGACTTTCGTTTGTCCATCAAAAATCTGCGTGCGGCTATTACAGACGATCGTAGAAAAGGTCTGCGTCCCTTCTGCATCGTCGCGAACGCGGGAACAACGAATACCGGCGCGGTCGATCCCATTCCGGAATTGGCGGACCAGGCCGCGAAAGAAAAACTTTGGCTCCATGTCGACGGCGCTTTCGGAGCCGCCGCCATTTTGTCCGAACGAGGCCGGGCGCTTTTACATGGTCTCGGTCGCGCCGATTCACTGACGCTCGATCCGCATAAATGGCTGTTTCAATCGTTTGAGTGCGGCTGCGTTTTGGTGCGCGACGCCGCGCTGTTGAAATCCGCATTTCAGATTAAGGCCGATTATCTGCGCGATGTTTATCGGGAGATTGAGGAAATCAACCCATGCGATTACGGGATTCAACTGACGCGAAGTTTTCGCGCGCTCAAAATCTGGCTGTCGTTGCAAGCTTTCGGCCTGGCCGCGTTTCGTCAGGCGATCACGCGCGGATTCGAGCTGGCCGAACTCGCGGAACGCGAGCTGCGTGCACGGAAAGGCTGGGAAATTCTTTCTCCCGCGCAGATGGCGACGGTTTGTTTTCGTTTTGGAAAGAGTGACGAACTTCAAACGCAACTTGTCGATGCCATGATGACGGACGGCTACGCCTTGCTGACGTCAACTGAGTTGCGCGGCGCCGTTTCGCTGCGCTTGTGCACGATCAATCCGCGAACAACTGAAGCAGACATTGTTGGGACCGTGGATCGGCTAGATAAGCTCGCGCGACAGAGCAGGTAGGGGCGATTGACCTCAATCGCCCGCGGGCGGTTCGGTGAACCGCCCCTACCAATTTAGTCCGCGGCCGCGTTTTGAATCAAAACCCAAAGGACTAGGACGAGCGACATGATTACTCCTTGTGACGAATGGATCCGGCTCCAGTGATGTGTTTTTCAACAGTCGGCGGATTGCCGGCATAAATCACTTTGCCTGCGCCGGTGATGGAGACTTTCAGTGTTTCGCTGACGGCGACTTCGGCGTGCGATGCGCCGGTTGACGAGATCTCGGCGGTCTTGGTCTGCAAAGATGCTGCTTCCAATTTGCTGGCGCCGGTCATGTCAGTCACAAGGTCATCTACGTTGCCGTCGAGGGTGATTTTGGCTGCCCCGGTTGATTCAACCGCGAAACTGTGTCCAGAAAGTTGATTCGCCGTGAGCCGGGCTGCGCCGGTCAATGTTGCGCCCGAGCGAGTCGAGCTGGAGATGGCGACTTTGATCCCGTGGCGCGACCAGATATTTCCATGCGAGTGCAACCGCAGCCGATGGTCGATGTTTTGACTGTCGATGTAGCGCAAAAGATTCTCATCGGCGGTGATGCTGAGCGATGGCGGACCGCTGCGCCACTCGATCTGAAAGCCGCCGCCGGCTTCAATTTCGGAAAAATCGCCGACCGAACGTGTGTCAGTGACAATGTGACCATTGCCCACAATGCCGCCCCAGCGGCAGCCCGCAGCCGAAAGAATCAGGCCGGCGAGGAAAGCGATCGTTATCTTATTCATAATAGTGCTCTTACTGATGAGACGAGGCCATCGGCTGTTTTGGATTCAAAAATCTGGCGAGATCGGCCTATTTCAAGATTTTGAATTTCACCGTCTCGGTCAGGGCATCGTCCACGAAAAATTCCAAGCGGTAGTTGCCGGGAGCCCAACCGCCTTCGGGCTCTGAAAGCGTGAAGGTGCCTTTTGCATTCGGGGCCGGTGCGACGCTGCTGGAGTCGTCGATCTCGTAATCGGCCGTTACGTCCGCGACGTTTTCGGCGATAAAGACGGCGCGAATCTGAGCGTAATCGGGCAGCCCCTGGCCGCGCCAGCGCGCATAAATCGCGGGTGTGTCTGCCTTAAGTTCCGCTTTGGATTCTCCAGTTGGTTCGCTTGAAACACCGGCGGAAAATTTCTCAGACTGAGGCGTCGCATTTTTTTGCGGCGCAGACGTGATTTTTGGCCTTTCCTTCAGGTCAAGCGCCGTCTTCTGCAAGAGAAGACCGGATGGGCCATTGATTCTCGTTACAACTTTAACAAATCCAGTTCCGGGCACGAACCAGCGATCGATTGTCGCCGGCGCCGGCAAAGTCTGCTCACAATGAATGCGCCAGGCATGAAATTTTCCCGCTGGAACATCGACATCTTCTTCGCCGGCGATCTGGTAGCGTTGATTTACCTGCGTGTCTGCAATCGCCCCATCGAAGTTCCAACTCCTTCCTTTTTTCAACGGCGCGGACAACATGATTTGTGGCGGAACTAATTTTGTGATCGCGCCTTGAGCGTCGGTCCGGGCCGGACAAATGATCCCGCGTTCCTCGACGGCGATGAGATCGACGCTTTCGAGCGTTTCGCCGCGATAGATCTCAAGTCGTCGCAAGTCTTTGTTGTCGATCTTCTCGGTACCACCGAGACGATAGCTAACGGAAAGATGCTCTTCCTCATTCGGCTCTGTTAAATCGAGATCGTCACTGGTTCTTTCCTGCACCAGGTCGTAATTCCAGGTTGTGCCCTCAGTCGTCGGGAGAAGCGGGGGCTCAGCCGCGCCGGAGGCAAGCGGCATTAGAGCAATAGCGAAAACAGCGGCTTTCATCTCCGGTGAGACAGAAGCGTGACTGGAAAGTTCAATCGCTGAGTTTGGCAAACTCAACTATGATAAACAAATGCGAAGCCTTCCTGGCCGTTTCCTTTTGTTCGCGTGCTCGTTCGTCCTGGGTATTTCGGGATTCACCAGCGCTTTCGCGGCAACGCTGTCACCTGATCGACATGTGGTGGTCGTCGTTTGGGACGGAATGCGTCCGGATTTCGTCAGCGAACAGAACACACCGGCGCTTTGGAAACTGGCGCAAAGCGGAGTGATTTTTCGAAATCATCACTCGGTCTTCCCAAGCGCCACGATTGTTAACGGCACGGCCATCAACACCGGCGTTTACCCAAATCGGAGCAGTATCCTGGTGAACCATGATTATCTCCCGCGGATCGACTCCAAAAAATCAATCGACGTCGAAAATGCGCGGGTCGTTCGCAAAGGCGACGAGCTCAGCGGCGGCAAGTACATCGCAGTTTCAACGATCGCCGAATTAATCCATAAGCGCGGCGGAAAAACCGCGATCGCTAGCGCTAAAACTGTCGGCTTGTTGTTCGATCGGCAGGCAGAATCTCGGAGTGGACAGGATATTTTCGCCGGCGAATCGGCGCCCGCCGAGGCCATCACCGAGATTGTGAAAATGCTCGGAACGTTTCCTCCAGCGACCCAACCGGCTGATCGTGATACCTGGACGACGAAAGCGCTGACTGATGTTCTTTGGGAGAAAGGCATTCCACAATTTTCGTTGCTCTGGCTAAGCGAACCTGATGACACCGAACACAAAACCGCGCCGGGCGCGCCGGCGGCGCTCGCCGCGATAAACTCCAGTGACCAAAATCTCGAGCGGGTTCTCGCGGCGCTGGATCGAAGTAACGCAACATCGACCACCGACATCTTTATCGTGTCCGATCACGGTTTTTCCACCATCGCGCGCTCGATTGACCTTCCGAAGATTGTACGGGACGCGGGTTTTGATGCGGTGACAGAGCTGACGGGCGAACCGAAGAACGGGCAAATCATCATCGTCGGCAATGGCGGCACAGTTTTATTTTACGTGACTGGTCACGACGCTGCGGTTACGCGTCGGCTGGTGGAATTTTTGCAGCAAACGGATTTTACCGGAGTCATCTTCACTCGCGAACCGATGGTGGGAACATTCACGCTCGACAAAGCGAAGATCGATAACGAACACGCGCCCGATGTGGAGGTTTCATTTCAGTGGAACGAAAACAAAAACCAATTCGGGGTCGCGGGAATGATCGATGCCGACTGGCAGCGTGCGGCGGGGAAGGGGACGCACGCGACATTAAGCAAGTCCGATATGCATAATATGTTGATCGCGGCGGGACCAGATTTTCGTCGCGGCGGTGTGGATTTGACCGCGAGCGGAAATGTCGATCTTGCGCCAACAATTCTACAGATTTTAGGATTCAAATCCTCGAGCCCGATGGATGGCCGCGTTTTGCTCGAAGCGATGGCGCCGGGCGAAGTTCCGGCAGTATCAACAACAACCGAAACGATTGAAGCGACGAAAAAATTTCCGACAGGGACGTGGCGCCAACATCTGAAAGTGTCACGCGCAGGCTCCACCGTTTATTTCGACGAAGGCAACGGCGCCTTCACGCGCTAGGTCCGAGGGCTAGGGAGAAAACCGATACGAGCGACAGGCGAATTTTTTTTGGTCTGGCTTTGATCTTGCTGAACCTAGCCGCATGAAACAGCTAATTCGTCCGACAATTCTTTTTTCAGCCTGCTGCGCTCTGGCAACAATGGCGTTTGCGGGGACTGAATCCTACAGTGGAAAAGAGACAGTCGCGCCAGCACCGGTTCCGACTCTTTGTGATTGGACCGGATTTTACATCGGTTTGCACGCCGGCGGCCAATTCGGCCACAGTGAAACCAACGATCTCGATGAATGGAATTTAGCGGCTCATCACGATTTCGGATATCGCGAGTCGGGATTTAACGGCGGCATGCAGTTTGGTTACAATTTTCAGTGGCACTGGTTGGTTACCGGTCCCGAATTCGACATTGGCTACATGAATTTGCACGGTCACGGCGTCGAACCGGGCTCTCCCGGCAATGATTCGCGCGGACAAACCGACAGCGATTTTTATACGACCTTGCGTGGGCGTATTGGTGTCGCGCTGGATTGCTGGCTGGTTTACGGGACTGGCGGCGCTATCGGGATGAACTACACGAAACGATTCATCGACGATTGTTCGACCGGCGCGTGCGGAGGCGGAGTAATCGATGCGCGCAACACGGACTTCAACTGGGGCTATACCGTCGGCGGCGGAGTCGAGCGCATGATCGGCAAGCACTGGACGGCGAAGGCCGAATATCTCTACTTCGGTTTGGGCGACGACCACTTCAGTGGCGTCTCTGGTGGGACGAGATATGGATTCGATGCCGAAACTCAAGGGCATATCGTGCGCGCGGGCTTGAATTATAAATTCTAGTCGTTAGGCCGAAAGAAACGACGAGGTGTTTCACCAAGGCCAGGCTGAGTTCTTGGCCTCGGTGATCTACTGCGAGGCCCGAGCCTAATTTCTTCTGGGCGAAGCCCTACGCAAAAATCGTTTGACGCGGCTCTCATCTTGCTAAACGTAGCCGCATGAAACAGCTAATTCGCCTATCTATTCTATTTTGTGCGTGCGCCGCTTTGGCGTTAACCGTTGTGGCCGGCCCCGAGGCAGTGCCGAGCGGAAAGGAAATGAAGCAAGTCGCACCGGCGCCATTGCCGGAATGCAATTGGACCGGCTTTTACGTTGGTCTGAATGTCGGCGGCAATTTTGGCCACGCCGAGAACACAGACGTTGACGGGTACAACTCTTTTAGCACCTTGGATACTACCGGCAAGCCCTGGGGATACAGCTCATCAGGAGTCGTTGGTGGCGGTCAGATCGGTTACAACTATCAGTGGAACTGGATTGTCCTCGGCATTGAAGGCGAAGGCGGTTACATGAATATCGAGGGCAGCGGACTCGAGCCCGACAACTTCGGCGGGCGCAACGATGTTTTGGGCAAGAGCGACAGCGACTTCTTCACCACGATTCGTGGCCGTCTCGGAGTCGCGTTTGGTCACTGGTTGATCTACGGCACCGGTGGCGGCATCGGCGTTAATTGGGAAAACCGCGTTCTCGATGATTGCTTTACTGGCAACTGTGGTACTGGAACGATCGACGCGCACAAAACCGAGTTCGACTGGGGTTGGACCGGCGGCGGCGGCATCGAGTACATGCTCGGTTGCCACTGGACGATCCGGGCTGAGTATCTCTACTACAAACTCGATGAGCAGAACTTCACCGGGGCGGATTTTGCTTCCGGCACAAGATTCGTCGGTGACTTTGGCTGGAAAGCCAGAGCCGAAGGCAACATCATTCGCGGCGGTCTGAATTATAAATTCTAGTGGCTAGGCGAAACTGAGTTTTTCGACCACCGAGATCGGCTTGTTTGATCTCGGTGGTTTGACGTACGGGCAATGGACGAATAGCATCGGTGACGTGCTTCACTGCATCGGCCGCATTGTTATGGTTCTCGCGCTTTGTTGCGCGATCGGCTTGCACTGGATTGCGCTCCAATCTCTGGCGTGGACTGCCATGGTGGTCCAATACTCGAAATGCGCGCGCCTTGGTCAGGCCCTCGAGCAGACATTCGATGGAGCGCATCCGTGTTCACTTTGTCACGTCGTGAACAAAGGTGCGGCTTCGGAAAAGAAGTCGGGCGCGCAATCGCCTCCTTCGAAGATCGACATCGTCTGCGTCGCTCGAACCTTTCAGCTTTTGCCGAGATCGGTCGAATTCGATTACGCCGCGAGCAATTGCTCGATCGACGAATTTGAACATTCGCCACCCGCTCCGCCTCCGCGCTCATTTCTGAGCTAACTGGCGATCGAGTCGACTGCGTCCGTGCGTGTGCACGGACTGCAGCCTCGCGCACCTACAACGCGAGAGCCGCCGCGAAAATCGCGACGCTGTTCTCATTTCCGGAGGAAGCCAATGAAAATTTTACGTTTGCTTTTGTTATTCAGTTTCACCGCTTATGGCCCAACGAGTCGGGCATGTGATCTCTGCGGCTGTTACACACCGCAACTCGAAGCGATGCCCGGAATGGAGCCGGCTGCTTCGAAGACGTGGTGGAATGGATTTTACAGTGCCGTTGGCGAACAATTCACCCATTTCGGAACGGTTTTGATAAATGGACGCGAAGGCCAGAATCCAACCGGCCAGTATGAGAATAGCTCGATCACACAACTGGTCGGCGGCTATACAATTAACGATCGGTTTGCACTTCAGCTCAACGTTCCGCTCATCTATCGCGAATTTAAGAGACCAGAAGGCTTCGCGATCGATCGCGGAACGGAAAGCGGACTTGGCGATATCTCTCTGTTGCTGAAAGCAGTCGCTTTTCGCTACGCATCTCCCGGAACCAGGGAGTTCGATGTTTCAGGAAAGAATCCAATCGCAATCGAGCACGAGCCTGATTTTACGATCTCGGCGGTGCTGCTCACCGGATTGAAATTTCCGACCGGAGACAGTAGCCGAATCGAGGAAGAATTTCACGAAATCGACATTCCCGGTGCACCGCCAAGTGGAATTCATGGCCACGACCTGACGCTTGGAACGGGGTCGTATGATGGAATTTTCGGCGAGCAAACATCGCTTCGATTCAAGAATTTTTTTGGTCAGGCCAATGTTCAATTCACGCTCCGAGGAGACGGACTGCATCAATACCACTTTGCGAATGATCTCGGGTGGGATGGCGGGCCCGGTTACTATTTCGTGCGCAATCCGCAGACGATTATAGGTCTGCAATTCGTCGTTTCGGGCGAGCACAAGGACGTGGATCGATTCCGGGGGAAACCGGCAGTTGATACCGGAATCACTTCTGTGTTTCTGGGGCCGCGAATCGTGGCATCCCGCGGGCGTTGGAGCGCGGAAATCGAGAGCGATCTCCCAGTTCTGATTGACAATACCGCGCTTCAAGTTGTTCCAGATTACCGATTCCGCGGCGGCATCTCGTTTCATTTCTGATGAGGTTGAGGTAACCGCCCGTATGACGCGAGCCTTGCTCATTAGTTGAGTATCTGGCAAAAGCACGCGGATGAATCCCGGCAATTCCCTCGGAGAGTGGAAACGACGTATCCTTTGTAAGGTCCTGCTGGCTTTCGGATTCGTCGGAAGCTGCGCCTCAGTCTGTGGACAAAACGGCGCCAGCATCGACGAGACCGCGCGGTTGCTCGCTGGCATTCCAGTAACCGGTGCGCTTGCGTCGTTCACGCAAAACCCCGGTTGGCAAGGGCACGCAGCCGCCATGGATAAGGCGTGGAAGACAAAGGAGTATTTTCAACTCGGCCCAATCGCTTCCTGGATGAGTTCGCACGCGGGCGAGTATTACCGCAGTTCGGGCACAATGTATTACATGTTTAGCGGGCCGGATTTTCTCTACGCCTACTCATTTTTTCCCGACGCAAATACTTACATCCTCGCCGGTCTCGAACCAGTTGGCCAGGTCCCGGACCTTTCACACATGAACGCGGATATGCTGAACGCGAATCTCGGCGCGTTGCGCAACGCGATGAGCACGTTGTTGATTACGCATTATTTTGTGACCGAGGAAATGAAGTCGGAACTTGGGCGCAGCAATCTCGGCGGAACGCTTCCGATTCTTTACGTATTTCTGGCGCGACTCGGCTGCACCGTGCTCGACACTTCGTTTGTCCACAGCCCGGCCGAAGGCGTGAAGATCACGTTTAGTCACGGTGGCCGATCGCAAACGTTATATTACTTCAAGACCGATCTATCGGGAGGCAATAACGCGTTCCTGCGGTGGTGCGCGGCGCGTGGGCCGGGAGTTAGTTTGATCAAGGCCGCGTCCTATTTGATGCACGGCGAAGGATTCTCCGGTGTCCGCAATTTTTTACTCGATCACAGCAGTTTCATTGTCCAGGACGATTCGGGGATTCCGCTGCGCGCGTTTGGCAAAGGCTGGGCCCTGGAGTTCTATGGCCGTTTCATCCCGCATGGCGAAAAGTTCGGCAAGTACGATCAACAAGCGCTGGCCGAGATTTATCGGAGAAATCCGCCGCCTCCTGAACTCGGCTTTGCCTTCGGCTACTGGTGGCAGGCCGAGCGCGGTATTCTAATCCTCGCGCGACGCAAATAAGCGAATCCGGCTGAAGCCGTGCAAACTGCAGCAAATTGAAGTCAACGTCGCGTGAGTGAGAATTGCGACGGGTTATCGAGCGCACGCGTCGAAATATTGGGACACGCGCGCATCGAACCAACGCCGATCAAGTACAAAGAGGCCACGATGGCAAGTTCCCCAACTAGGTCGCACAAGATCCAGTTGTTTCAGCCGCAGCCGGACGCCGTTTGTTGCGCCTCAACAATTCGCCCTCGAAGAAAAAGTATAAAGTCCAACCCTCGGAGGAAATGAAAATGAATGGAACTGGTAATATGCAAACAGGTGAAGCAACCACGATGGTTCACACATTAAAGCTGAATTGGTGGCTGCTCGCTTTGCGCGGCTTAGTGGCGGTGTTGTTCGGTGTCCTGGCATTTATGTGGCCAGGCGCGACCTTGATTACGCTGGTCTGGCTCTTCGGAGCATTCGCGTTGGTCAACGGCATTTTGTCGCTCGTTCTGGCGGCTAAAACGCCGAAAGGTTACCCGAAAGTAGGCAGTTTAATTCTCGGCGGATTGCTCGGTGTCCTTGCCGGATTGCTCGCTTTTGTGATGCCCGGAATCACTGCGCTCGGTTTACTAATTCTGATCGCGGCCTGGGCGATCGCGACCGGCGTCATGGAACTGGTGGCCGCGGTCAGGCTACGCAAAACCATCAACAACGAATGGCTGCTCGTTCTGGCGGGAATCGCCTCCATCGTGTTCGGCGTCCTGCTGTTGTTTCAACCGGGTGCCGGAGCGCTCGCCTTGATCTGGTTGATTGGCGCCTGGGCGGTCGTCTTTGGAATCTTGCTCATGATTCTCGCGTTCCGGATGCGGAACTGGAAAGGTTTTATCGCGGTTGGAACGGCCGGCGCGTAAGGAAAGGTCTTCTCTGACTCGGCACGTGTTGCGTCGATATCAAAAATCGACGATCGCGCCCGTTTTTCCTTTTTTCCCGGAGCCTACGGAGTTCGGTACTCCCGCCTCGGCGGGATCATTTGAGGTTTCTCTTTAGCCGACGCCGACCCGATTTCGAAAGTGACCGATCGGAGGGTTCGTATCCGTACTTATATATATGTCGTATGTCCCGCCAGTTCAGTTCACACCGAACTTGTCGCGAAACATGGGAAGACCACTTTTGGACGATGCACGCGTGGCCTCATCCTGGATGACATCCCAGTGCTCGGCCAGAATCCCGTCCTCGATGCGGACAATGTCCGCTGCAATCCAATTCACCGGCAGTCCGAAGTTGGAAAATCGTCCGTGCACGATTACAAAGTCTCCTTCAGCCACAATCGTTCCCGGTTCGTACTTCAAGGTTGGTGGAAGGCTCTTGATGAGATTGAAAAGACCCTCGCGACCCGGTTCGATGTGCGCGCTATGCTGTATATAGTTGGGCGACCAATACCGTTCAGCGGCCGCGTAGTCCCGCTTGTTGAACAATGTGTCGAAGGCGTCGAGCACTAACGCCTTATTTTTCTCCTGTATCGTCTGACTCATAATAATGTCCTCATCTTTTCGTTACCGTAAAATTGGAGCATTCATCTTCGGAACAGTTACAATTCACTCTGCCGTCTTAAAGCTTCGATCCCCCGTCTACCGGAATGCTCGCACCAGTGATCCAGCGCGCTGCATCCGACGCCAGGAATGCAACTACGTCTGCAACGTCTTCCGGCTTACCGATTCGCTTCAGCGCCTGCATTCCGAGCACCACGTTCCGTCCCGCCTCGGTTTTCGTAAGACTTGACATGTCCGTGTCGATCGCGCCCGGCGCGACCGCGTTTACACGGATGCCCTGCGGGCCGAGAATGGCAGCCCAGTTCTTAACCAGAGTCTCTAATGCTCCTTTGGTCGAGGCGTAGGCAAGAATCGAAGGGTTGCCCAAACCCGGGTTCCCAACTACGGCACGGGCTCCGAGAGAAGAGATCACAATGATGTTCGAGCCTTCACCGAGGAGCGGGAGGAGTTGCTGCACTAGAAAAAACGGACTTCGGACATTCGTTGCAAAGAGATTGTCAAAATCCTCCACCGTATGATCCTTGATGGTCGCAGCTTTGCTGATCCCGGCATTTAGCACGACCAAATCCAATCGCTCGCCGACGATCGCGCGAACTTCCTTGGCCAGCAATGTTGCTCCGTCTGGAGTTCTCAAGTCCGCCCTGATCGCATCCGCGCTTCCGCCTTTTGAGCGGATGTCGGCTACGAGAGATTCCGCATCCTGCACGGAACGGCCATAGTGAACCAGGACGTGCGCTCCGGCATCAGCAAGCGCGGATGCCGTAGCGCGACCGATTCCGCGAGAGGCTCCCGTAACAAGCGTCGTCTTGTTGGTAAGACTAGTCATAAAGGGTACGTCCTTAGACTAGCCGCTCCTTAACGATTCGCGCGTAGTTGGAAGTTGCTCTGCTATCTCATCGACTCGTTCCGGATAGAACGCGACGTGTCCTTTGATCTCCGCAACTGCGGGATGCGGATCCTGGTAGGTCCACACCGCGTTGACCGACTTCTTTCCTCCAGCAGGAACACTGTAGTAAGTGCAATCGCCTTTGTACGGACAATAGGTGGCGTGATCTGTCTGTTCCAACTGAGTGAAATCAACGTCCTCACGCGGAATGTATTGAACCGGGGAATAATCCGATTCCCGAAGGGTCAATGCGTTACGACTCTCCGCAATCACTCGGCCCGCAACGGACACGACAACGCGAGCAGGATTGCGCTGGATGGAAATAGGGTGATCTGCACCCGGAAGTTTAATCTGTTTTTCTTTCATGTTTCGTCTCCTTTTCTGCTCGGACCTTATCTTTATGATCGTACATTCCTCAGATTGTAAGGACGACTCTGCCGAAAGGGCGGCCCTCAACTAAGTAACGAAGAGCAGTCGCTGCTTCTAGCAGCGGAAAGGTCTTAGCCACGATCGGTTTGATCGCACCGGATTTAAGTAGCGAGACAATAACTTTCCAGGCGGCCCTGATGCTTGCATTCGGCTGAGCAAACATATTGAGACCCCGCATGCTGGCCTGTGGCACGATGAGATTTGTCACGTCAATGGTTGTCTCGCGGCTTGCGGAATAGCCCAGCGTTGTCAGGCTTCCTCCCAACGCGAGTACTCCGAGCTCCTCGCTCAAGACTTCACCACCGATTCCGTCGATTACAATGTCTGCGCCGTAGCCGCTCGTGATACGACGCACGCCGTTCCCCAACTTTTCCAACGACGTATCGATGACTTCATTGAATCCGAGAGCCTTGGCCTGTTCTGCCTTGGCGTGATTGGTCGTGCTTGAGATGGCGTGTTTTGCGCCCGAGGCGCGCGCCAATTGCGTCACTGCATTGCCGATCGATCCCCCGATCGCTGGTGCCAGAACAGTTTTGCCTGCCTGAAAACCAGCCAGAGTAAGAGCTACCTGTGCGGTGAGATACGCGACCGGAATACCTGCGGCACTTGCATCGTCGACATTGTCAGGAATCAGGCAAAGGTCTTCCTTCCGTACGGCAACCCAGTCACTATAAGTTCCGTCCTCAAAAGCGCCGTAGGCGCCGAAGAACATCACGCGTGAGCCGACCGGAAAGTCCGTTCCGCCTCCCGCCTCGACGACGCCCGCTCCTTCGTTGCCCAGGATTAACGGCGCCTTCGAGCCGTGGAACTTGCCGGAGAGAATCGTATGATCGAGCGGCGTGACGCCGGCCGCGGTCATTCGCACGAGTACTTTCCCATCTGTGATCGCTGGTTTGGGAAGTTCGATGAGCTTCAGCCCTTGATAACTACTAAATGTTTCCGCCCTCATTGCGCGCATATCATTTCTCCTTTGATTCAGGCGTTCATTCCGCCATCTACGGTAAGATTCGCTCCAGTGATGTATGAAGATTCCGGACCGGCGACAAACGCGACCATTGCCGCGATCTCATCAACGTGCCCGAAGCGGTTGAGTGCTGTAGCCGCCTTCTGTGGCACTGCCCACTCGCTTGTGGCGGGATTCAATTCCGTGTCGATCGGACCCGGCTGCACATTGTTGACCGTGATGCCCCGGCTCCCAAGCTCTCTGGACAGCGCCTGAGTAAATATCTTCACGGCTCCCTTTGTGGCCGAGTAGGGGACGAGGCCCGGCACGACGACGTGCTCGCCCAAGGACGAACCAATCATAATGATACGAGCGCCACTCTTCATGTGCTTCAGCGCCGCTTGCGTCGCGATGAACACGCCGCGGACGTTAATGTCGAGCACGCGATCCATCTCTTCCAGCGTTGTCTCCTCAAACGTTTTCGGAATGGCGGTGCCGGCATTGTTTACCAGCACGTCGAGGCGGCCGAACGTCGCCACGGTCTTTTCGACCGCGGCTTTGCCGGCGTCGGCATCAATGGCGTCGGCCTGAATCGCGATCGCTTTTCCGCCGTCGCGTTCGATCTCCTTGACCACCGACGCGGCTGCATCGGCGCCTTTCGAATATGTGATGGCGACCTTCGCCCCGTCTGAAGCCAGGCGTTTGGCGATTGCGGCGCCAATGCCGCGCGAGCCACCCGTAATAAGCGCAATCTTTCCTTCCAGTTTCTTAGTCATTGTTTGTCTCCTCAATCATGTTCATGGTTTATTTTGTATCTATTGGTATAAAACTCGGCACTGGACAAAACCCTGTCAAGTGATTTATTTACCTATCGGTATGAAATCAGAAACTGCCGCAGCACCTCGCGGACGACCGCGCACTTTCGATCCTGACGCGGCCCTGGATCGCGCCATGCACGTTTTTTGGGCCAAAGGTTATGAAGGCGCTTCGCTTTCCGATCTGACACGGGCCATGCGCATTAATCGGCCAAGTCTTTACGCTGCATTTGGCAACAAAGAGCAGCTCTTCCGCAAGGTTCTTGATCGGTACATGAACGGACCGCTCGCCTATTTTGGCAAGGCTTTAGGGGCGGCGAAGGCGCGGGATGTTGTCGAACAAATTTTCCTCGGCGCGGCCAACATGCCGAGTGACCCGCGGACTCCAGCAGGATGTCTTGTGGTCCAGGCTGCGCTGGCGTGCGGAGATGCGGCGGGATCTGTTCGGAAGGAAATAGGCGCGCTCCGCGCCGCAGCCAAAGCTGCGTTGCGTCGTCGCCTTCAGCGAGCAACACGTGAACGCGACCTTCCGCCAAACGCCGACCCAGCCGAACTGGCCCATTACGTGATGACTGTGCTGCACGGAATGGCGGTTCAGGGAGCCGACGGCGCCAGTCCCGATCAACTGCGCCGAGTAGCGCAAATTGCACTGCGCGCGTGGCCGAAACGTTAGTTTGTGAATGACCAGATGTCAGTCTTGCACCCAAATTGGCCTAACGAGTGTAGAGTTTGTGCCAGGCTGATAAGGATAGTCCTCGAATAAATAATTAACGTAATAATGGCAGCACTCGAAGTTTCGGCGGTGCAGTCTTTCAAAATACGCCGACCAGAGCCTTGATGAACCCAGAAATAGGCTGCAAGCTGCAATCTAGTTCGAGTTAAGGCGTCTCGCTCGCCTGATGGACAGCGGGTCACAGCTTGTCGGGGGAAGTGGCTTATGAATATTGCCGGACGTCGTTCGATTGGCTTGGCAATTCTGCTTGTTTTGCTCGCGGGAGCTAGTTGCCATCGGCCTAAGCGAGCGTCAGCAGAGTTGAGCGGCACGCCGACCCCCCACGGCATCCGCGCGCCCATTACTGCGCACGCGCCGGATGCATTCTACGATCCGCCGTCGGACCTGCGGCACCAGCCTGGCGCGCTAGTGCGAAACGAGCCGCTCAAAGACGTGATACTGCCAGCCGGCATGCGAGGCTGGCGCATCCTTTATGCAACCACTGTGGACGACAGCACACCGGCGACGGCGGTTGCGACCGTGTTCGCGCCGACCGATTCTCCCGCGGGCCCACGTCCTGTCGTAGCGTGGGAGCACGCAACGACCGGCCTACTGCAAAAATGCATGCCGTCGCTTTTGTCGGCGCCCACGGCGGGCATCCCCGCACGCGACCGGATCGTGATGGCCGGCTGGGTCGTGGTGGAGACAGATTACTCCTTTACAGAAAAGGGTGGCCCGCATCCTTACTTGATCGGCGAAGGCGAAGCGCGCGCTACGCTCGATGCGGTTCGCGCCGCGCGGCAGATGTCCGAGCTTACCCTCGACAAACGCGTTGTGGTGTGGGGTCACTCGCAGGGGGGCCACGCCGCGCTTTGGACCGGCATTGTCGCTCCGCGCTACGCGCCGGACATCGAAATTCTCGGCGTCGTGGCAATCGCACCGGCGGCGAATATCAGAAACATTCTCGAGTTAGACGTTGCGGTGGACAAGCGGTTTGGAGCGTATCTCGCGCGATCGTACAGCCGGTTCTACCCTGACATTACATTCGAGCAAGCAATTCGGCCCGAGGCGCTCGATGCTGCGCGTCAGATAGTAAACTTATGCGACTTTCTCCCGCCGGAGGATTCCGAACGGATCGAATCATTGGCGGCGACGTTCGACGGTCCAGCATTGGCGACGAGTTCGAACAAAGCGCTTCAAGCTCGGATTGAACAGAACACGGCGGACGGTCTGATAAACGCTCCCGTCGTGATCGCGCAAGGCCTCTCGGACAATGTCGTGCCGCCGGCTGCCACCGACGTTTATGTCGAAGAACGCTGCGCTGCGGGTCAACGACTCGAGTATTGGACATTCGCCGGGCGCGACCACTTCACGATTGATCAGCCCGGTGCACCACTCGAGGAGCTGCTCGTCACGTGGACAATGGCGCGCTTCGCGAATGAGCCGCAAGCGTCCGGTTGCGTCCACAAGTCTTTCTGATCGTCGAGTTGGTTCGAGAGGGCGGCTGTTTTGCTCAATCCAATCTTCGTTAGCCACTTAATTTGATCGGACAGTTGTCGACGGCCAGTATGAACCACCAGGTGAGAAAGGCTCGATTTGAAACGATGAACCATTTCCCACGCCACGCTGCTTCAGTTGTTTGACCGCCGCCGCCAGTTTTGCCAAACCTTGTTCAATTTGCGCTTGCGACCAGGCCGCAAATCCAAAGACGAATGCCGGATCCAAGCGAGCCTTGATGCAGAAGAAAGATAGAGGCCGAGGCCAAACGCCGGTTTCCTGACGAGCACGCATGAATAACGAAAAGTCTTCTTTGCGTCGCAGCCAAGCGATGAAGTGCAACCCGGCTGGCGTTACTTCCAGCTCGAAATAGTCGCCCAGCCGTTTTTGGAATTGCTCGATAAAGAATACGCGTCGCTGGGCATAGAGTTCGCGCATCCGTTTCACATGGCTGAGAAAAAATCCTTCGGTGATGAAACGCGCCAGGGTAGCTTGATCAATCGCTGGGGAGTGCTGGTCCATCACAGCACGCACCTTGACGAGGGTGTCGACAAGTTGTGGCGGTGCGATCACAAAACCGAGGCGCAACGATGGGTAAAGGATCTTGCTCATCGTACCGGCATAAATCACCCGGCCGGCATGGTCCAAACCTTGAAGACATGGCAGCGGCGGCCCATCGAAACGAAACTCGGAATTATAATCATCCTCCAGGATGTAGCCGTCGCGCGACTCTGCGAACTCGATCAGGGCTTTCCGCCGCTTCAGGCTCATCGTCACACCGAGGGGAAATTGGTGCGACGGTGCGACGAAAATGAGTCTGGGAGAATTTTGCCGTGAGCACTTCCCGATTACCAGACCCTCGCGATCGATCGGGCGCGGGACGATTTTGGCCCCAACAAAAGCGAGGACATTACGTGCCTGATGGAACCCGGGATCTTCGATCCATGCCACTTCGCCCTCATTGATTAACGCGAGCGCGCACGCCAGCATCGCCTGCTGCATGCCGCCCACGACTACGATTTGGTCGGGATGACAATCGGCGCCGCGGAAGTCGCACAAGTAAGCAGCGATTGCTTTCCGTAGCTCAATCTCGCCGCGGCTCGACGCATAACGCAATAGGTGCGCTCCCTTTTTTGCCAAAACCTGCTCGCGCAAGCGTTCCCAAACCGCAATCGGGAATTCGTCCACGGCCGGCAACCCCGCGACGAATGTGACGCTCGGCGGGCCGCCAACGCCGACATCGAGTTGTCGGCCGCTGCGAAAATCTGTCATTCTGGTCACTCGTCGGGCGACACGCGGAGAGCGCTCGGTGCGCGCGGTTGTCGCCGGCCGGGCGGCCTTCAGAAAAGTTGCCGGTAAATGATCGGCGACAAAGATACCAGACCGTTCCCGGGCTTGAAGATATCCCTCGGCGAGAAGCTTTGAGAACGCCTGATTTACGGTCAGTCTCGAAATTCCGAGAGTTACCGCAAGACCTCGTGAGGAAGGCACACGGGAAGCACTTGAATCAAAACTGCCGGTCTCAAGTTCTTCTCGGATTTGCCGATACAGTTGTTGGTAAAGCGGCTCGGACGACGCGCGATCCAGCCGCACCATTTCGAACGACATGACTAAACGACGGCGGCGCTGCTTTGGGACCGATGAGAACGTGCGCCCGTAGATCGCGCCATTCATTTTCACAACGTAACTTTCGCATCCAGAGAATGATTTCTCAAGAGATGCTGCGCGCCGCAAAGCCCTTGCTTCCTGGAACAAGTGAAACTGGTCTGCCTTTTTAGCGAGATCTGGTTATAGCCGGCCACTTTCCAATGCATCAACCTGACTAGATGAAAAATAAATTATCGAACACTTCCACTGAAATCGTTAGATCTGTTTACACATCCAATGTTTACCAGCGTCTACCAACGGCGCTTTGCCTGGTCCTCTGCACGTTGGGGCTGTGCCTTTCCGTGAATGCTGGTGGAACCAAGACAACCATCACCACGTTCGATGCGCCCGGCGCAGGCACAGCCGCAGGTCAGGGTACTTTCGCTAATGGCATGAACGAGTTAGGGGTGATCACAGGATTCATCCGGGACGCCAACGCTGCCCGACACGCATTCCTGCGCGCTCCCGACGGGACCTTCACAATCTTCGACGATCCGGGCGCGGGCACTTGTTCATTTTCTTGTGGGACCATCGGACCCGGCCAGGGTACGCGTGCTTACGCCATTAACCCATCTGGGGAGATCACGGGATTTTACAGCGACAATACCGGCCGATGTCACGGTTACGTGCGTGCCGCTAACGGCACCTTCACCCAGATCGATGCTCCGGACGCGGGCACAGGACCGTTTCCCCAGGGGACCTTCCCCTCAGAATTCACTCCCGCTGGCATCAACCCAGCAGGCGCGATCACCGGATTCTACGTGGACGCAAGCTCAGTCCAGCATGGCTTCGTGCGCGCTTCCGGCGGCAAAATCACCGAGTTCGATCCCCCGGGCTCCATATTCACCAACCCCAACGCCATCGATGCAACGGGTGAGATCACGGGATTCTATTTTGACGCAAACTTCGTCGGTCACGCCTTTCTGCGCGGTACCAACGGCACCTTCACTCAGATCGATGCCCCGGGCGCTGACAACTCGGGCGACGGCAATGGCACATTCGGCGTCGGCCTCACTCCGAACGGGGACGTTGAAGGAGTCTTCGTCGACCCAAATGGCGTGCTTCATGGATTCACGCGGTCTAAGAATGGTATCTACAGCACGTTCGATGTTCCGGCCGCTGGCACAGGTCCTGGCCAGGGCACTCTCCCGGAAAGCAACAACACCAATGGGACGATCGCGGGAAATTACCTCGACGGAAGCGGCGTTGATCACGGCTTCCTGTTCGATAAGCAAGGTAAATTTAGCACGTTCGATGTTCCCGGTATGGGGACAGGTCCTGGCCAGGGCACCATCCCGTTGGACAACAGCAACGCAGAACAAATCACCGGAGAGGCTATTGACGCGAGCAATGTGGTACACGGCTTCCTCGTGGAAGGTTTGTAAGCCTATTTGGAATTGGACAAAACTGCACCGCAAGTAACTCGCCAACAAATCAGCAAAACCTAACAAGCAGCAGCATTTCACAATAAGCCGTCACGTTTTACCGCGTGGCGGCTTTTGCTTTACCTCGCGGAATTTCCGTTCGCCGGAAAACAATCAGCCTAGGCAAGAAAGCTATATGTCTATGCAGAATGCTTTCAGGATTAGCGAAACGGCGCCGAATGAGTGAGGTGGAGATTTGTCGACGGGAACTCGAGCACCGGAAAGGTTCTCGAAAAACTTTCGACGAAGATTGAGCAGCGCCCCGTCGGAAGCTATTGCGACCGGCCACGAGCTGTCCTGGCGTCTACAATTTTAAACCTGCGCAAGAGAAAGTTGGCAACGTGAAACGCGACAGCCCGAGCACTCGATCTGAGCGGCGGCAAGGGCCACTCACGGATCTCGAGCAAAGCGAATTTTACCTGCGCGAACGGGAACGATTGGCTGATATGGGGAGTTGGTCGCTTCGGGCCGATGGCATATTTGATTATTGGTCGCCCGAAACGTTCGTGATCTTCGATTTCGATCCTTCGCAAGGGAGTCCAATCCTAACCGATTAAACGTCGTGCACCTTCTTGAAACGTAACGCGGGACGCGCGCGGATTTTCTTTCCAAAGCCGATACGTCCGCTTCGTTGCTTGCCTAATCGGCTCCGGCATCGTTGGGCGAATCGAAAGTTTGCGCATTTTTTCGAAATATGCGCGAGCACGAGATGACCGTTCGCTGGCGCGAGCGGAAACATCGTTACGGGCAGGACCGACATAATCGGATATCGTTGATGGCATTCGAAACCTAACGTTTCAACTCTTTGGATCTCGCGGAAACCTGTTTCAAGAACTCGCTCGCCGCACGACCGATGGGACGTTGCTTGGGCCAGAGCGCCACGATCTTCCGTTCGGGCTTGGGTCCGAGAACCGAACGATACTCAGGCAAGTCCGCGCGCTTGTTTCGTGCCGCCATGGCAGGAACGAGCGAGATACCCATCCCGGAACAGACAAGCGCTTGAAGCGTTTCCAGCTGAGCACTGCGAAACGCCATCTTCGGCTTCAAGTCGCGCCGTTCGCAAAACTTAAGCACTTGATCGCCGAGGCAATGCCCTTCCTTCATTACGATGAAAGGTTCATGTTCGAGGTCAGCAAGGCTCACGGTACGTTTGCGTGTTAACCAATGGCCCCGCGGCAAGGCCACTCGCAATTCCTCGGTGAACAAATCCTTTACCTCCATCCGCTCGTCCTGGATCGGTCGACTTGCCAGCGCGAAATCGATTTCGCATGCGTGCGCGAGCTTGAGCAACTGAGCGGTCGTGTCCTCATGCACCACGATTTCTACGCCGGGGAACTTTTTCGCAAAGGCCACAAGCAAATCCGGCAGTAGATACGGCGCAATTGTTGGCAAGACACCCACGATCAGTCGGCCGCGCAGCAAGCCGTGCGCATCAGACGCTTCACGCTTGGCGAGGTCCACTTCCTCAAGAATCTTGAGCGCGCGGGGCAGGAACGCCTCGCCGTGTGGTGTGAGCCTGGCCTCCCGTTTCATCCGGTCAAACAATCGCTCGCCGAGTTCCTCTTCGAGTTTAAGGATTTGCTGACTTAAAGACGGCTGGGAGACGTGGCATTGCTCCGCCGCGCGCGAGAAGTTACCGGCACGTGCCACCGCTACGACGTATCGCAACTGGTGCATCTCCATAGGCAGGTCCTATGGTGATCCAAGGAAACAAGTATTTCAACTATCATGCCACGCGCCGGTAATTGATAGAAGCGCGCCCACGAGACTCACACTGAATTCAGCCCTAACCGACGTAAGGAGAAACATCCATGCAAACCGAAGCAAAATGCCCCTTCCACCACGCCGCCAACGGCGGCAACGCGAACCGCGACTGGTGGCCTAACCAGTTGAAGCTTGAACTCCTGCACCAGCACTCGACCAAGTCCAATCCGATGGGCGAAGACTTCGATTACGCCAAGGAGTTCAAGAGTCTCGAATTCAGTGCGGTCAAAAACGATCTCGCGGCGCTGATGACCGACTCA